>WNGF01011805.1_pt2:0-10000 | contig 29174 bp, 17 predicted proteins | sample 5400641 | NCBI WGS metagenome assembly WNGF01 (sample SAMN13153371, study PRJNA577476) | soil metagenome | isolation source: 80 cm soil or saprolite under grassland replicate 2 | place: USA:California | collected 2016-06-15 | reverse complement strand
TTTAGTCCCCTTAGTAGTCCCTATACCGGTCATGTTTCTTGGATTATTTACAAGCGGTATTCAAGCTCTTATTTTTGCAACGTTAGCCGCAGCCTATATAGGTGAATCTATGGAGGGTCATCATTGAATTGACTAGTTTTCTAAATAGTATTTTTTTTTTTTAGCTTAGCCCAATTCATGCGTGGTTCCAGCTAATTCTTTTGGTTGGTAAACTAAATAGTTTGAAATGTGTATGAATATACAACCTAGAGTTGTAGGAGAGAAAATAGACTATATTACGGAATTGTTAAAGTATATATGCATTCAGGAGGGCGGAATCCCGTTAGATCTATATCCTTATTAATGTCTATAAGACAGTCATCTTTTGTACGGCTTTCTAAAGAATGATTTTGGAATCGGATTCAATAGAAAATGAGAAAATATGCAAACAAAATAGAAGAAACAAATGTATATAGGATTTTCTTTATTCCTAAGTTAGATTCATTCTCTAATCCGATATATGGAATTCTCCTCTATATGGAATTGGATTCCATATCCAGTTCTATGCAGCATATTGTTATTAATTGTATATTTTGATTTGATTCCTATTGGATTTGGATTAGTTCGATTTCAATGGGGGTTCTTCCTGGATTTCGTCTTTGATTTAGTTATTTCTACCTAATAGAAGTAAGAATTTCTTGGCTAATTGTATCCTTAACCATTTTTTTTTTTTGACACGAGGAACTCACCATGAATCCACTAATTGCTGCTGCTTCTGTTATTGCTGCTGGATTGGCCGTAGGACTTGCTTCCATTGGGCCTGGAGTCGGTCAAGGTACTGCTGCAGGACAAGCTGTAGAAGGTATTGCGAGACAGCCAGAAGCAGAAGGGAAAATACGAGGTACTTTATTGCTTAGTCTAGCTTTTATGGAAGCTTTAACAATTTATGGACTGGTTGTGGCACTAGCGCTTTTATTTGCGAACCCTTTTGTTTAATCCTAAAAAAGAGAAGGAGTCCTTTAGATTAGATACTTTTTTCTTTTTTTAGTAAATTGGTATTTGATTCTGTAATTCCAAGTATATCAATACTTTACTCCTATTTATTATATTATTTTATTCCGGAAATTTTTTATTTATCGGGACAGACAATACCCCAGGAACCCCGGGAAGGGTTGATTTGAGCATGATCCGTTTAGAAGATATGCTCGCCCTCTTCCTTCCCGTCCTTAGTTTAGGATAATGAAAAGCTTTTTTCCTTTTATTTTAGGAATTTTGAGAACATTTCAACAAAGAAGATCTTTCACAGGTCAAACGAGACCTAAGACTTAATCTAAAAGAAATTATTAGATTGAATCTATTTGCATTAAAAAAAATTGCATTAAAAAAACCGATCAAAAAAGGGCGAGCGAAGTAAGTGATTGAAAAGCTTTCTTCTTTGTTCGTCCTATCTATAAGAGGAGAACATATGAAAAATGTAACCCATTCTTTCGTTTTTTTAGCTCACTGGCCATTCGCTGGGAGTTTTGGGCTTAATACCGATATTTTAGCAACAAATCTAATAAATCTAACTGTAGTGGTTGGTGTATTGATTTATTTTGGAAAGGGAGTGTGTGCGAGTTGTCTATTTCAAGAATAGATTGGATCTATCCGGCTGCACTTTAAAATAATTTTTAGTATTTTTAGGATAAAATAAATAAGAAAAGGTGCAGGATCTCGACGAATTACTTCTGAATAACTTCAGAAATCATATGGAAGAACCATAGCATTTCGCGACTCATTGGTAAATTTACTTTGATTCTCTATAGACCAATAATGTGAGACCATTAACACGGTTAAAGCTAAACTGCTTGAAGTCTAGGCAAAAAGGGGTACTCTTTCTACAACTATATTTAGTATTAGTATCGAAATGCTTTAAATGGGAAATAGCTAGTGTAGAATTTATCTGATATAGAACACTCATATCGATAAAATGGTTTGAACTATTTACTAGAAGGGCACCCTGCCCTTTTTCCAATGCCGAATCGACGACCTATGTATAAAAAAAAGAGAAATTTTTTGGATTTGAGGAAAAAATAAAAGGAATCAATTTTCATTTTCCACTTATTTAGTTAGTTTTTCTTAATGAAATTGAAATTAGTAACTAACAGAGCAAACACAAATAAAGAAACAACTTTGCTGACCATGATTGATTTTTATCTAGTCAGAAGAGTCCTCTTAATATTTATCTAGTCTTATATAAGTTTCGGTATATTGAAATACAAACAGAAAAGAGAGGATAGAGGATAGGCTCATTAGGTAAAAAAAAAGATATGTAAATAGCCATAATACATAGCAAAAAATAAGAAAAGGAGCGTGAGAGCCAAATGAATCGAAAGATTCATGTTTGGTTCGGGAAGAGATCATAAAAGTTGTAAACTTAATAGCAAGATAATCTACTTTCATTAAAAGATTTATTAGATAATCGAAAACAGAGGATCTTAAGTACTATTCGAAATTCAGAAGAATTGCGTAGAGGGACCCTTGAACAACTCGAAAAAGCTCGGCTTCGATTACAGAAAGTCGAACTAGAAGCAGATGAGTATCGAATGAATGGATATTCTGAGATAGAACGAGAAAAGGAAAATTTGATTAATGCTACTTCTATGAGTTTGGAACAATTAGAAAAGTCTAAAAATGAAACCCTTTATTTTGAAAAACAAAGGGCGATGAATCAAGTCCGACAACGGGTTTTCCAACAAGCCGTACAAGGAGCTCTAGGAACTCTGAATAGTTGTTTGAATACCGAGTTACATTTCCGTACGATTCGTGCTAATATTGGTATTCTCGGGGCTATAGAATGGAAGAGATAATTAAATTTATTAGGTCTTGAACTTCTACTTTCGTTTAGAATTTAGGCATTATTTTTCCCCTTACTTCAGAAAAAACGATTCAAGAAACACTAATGGCAACCCTTCGAGTTGACGAAATTCATAAAATTCTCCGCGAACGTATTGAACAATATAATAGGAAAGTAGGGATTGAGAATATCGGTCGCGTAGTTCAAGTGGGGGATGGGATTGCTCGTATTATAGGTCTTGGTGAAATAATGTCAGGTGAATTAGTAGAATTTGCAGAAGGAACTAGAGGTATTGCTCTGAATTTGGAATCCAAAAATGTTGGGATTGTATTAATGGGCGATGGGTTGATGATACAAGAGGGAAGTTTTGTAAAAGCAACAGGAAGAATTGCTCAGATACCCGTGAGCGAGGCTTACTTAGGTCGTGTTGTAAATGCTCTCGCTAAACCTATTGATGGGAGAGGCGAAATTGTCGCTTCGGAATCTCGCTTAATTGAATCTCCTGCTCCGGGTATAATTTCCAGGCGTTCCGTATATGAACCCCTTCAAACAGGGCTTATTGCTATTGATTCGATGATCCCCATAGGGCGCGGTCAGCGAGAGTTAATTATTGGGGACAGACAGACTGGCAAAACAGCAGTAGCCACAGATACAATTCTCAATCAAAAAGGGCAAAATGTAATATGTGTTTATGTGGCTATCGGTCAAAGAGCATCCTCCGTGGCTCAAGTAGTAACTACTTTCCAGGAAGCGGGGGCCATGGAATACACTATTGTAGTAGCTGAAATGGCGGATTCACCCGCTACATTACAATACCTCGCTCCTTATACGGGGGCAGCCCTGGCCGAGTATTTTATGTACCGCGAACGGCATACTTTACTTTACCAATAGTGGAGACTCAATCTGGAGACGTTTATGCCTATATTCCTACTAATGTAATCTCCATTACAGATGGATAAATATTCTTATCCGAGGATCTATTCAATTCTGGAATTCGACCTGCTATTAATGTGGGTATTTCTGTTTCCAGAGTAGGATCCGCAGCTCAAATTAAAGCCATGAAACAAGTAGCTGGAAAATCAAAATTGGAATTAGCTCAATTCGCAGAGTTACAAGCTTTTGCACAATTCGCCTCTGCTCTCGATAAAACAAGTCAGAATCAATTGGCAAGGGGTCGACGATTACGGGAATTGCTTAAACAATCCCAATCAAACCCTCTACCAGTGGAAGAGCAGGTAGCTACTATTTATACCGGAACAAGAGGATATCTTGATTCGTTAGAAATTGAACAGGTAAAGAAATTTCTGGATGGCTTACGTAAACACCTAAAAGATACTAAACCGCAATTCCAAGAAATTATATCTTCTAGTAAGACATTCACTGAGCAAGCGGAAATCCTTTTGAAGGAAGCTATTCAGGAACAGCTTGAACGGTTTTCCCTTCAGGAACAAACATAAATAGAGCATGTCTACTCTTATTACTATAACTCGTGTTAGTAGAAGAGGAATCATTGAGAAATATTTTTAATTTGAATCATGCAAAAAAGTTTTCTTAGTTTTTAGTATAGTTATTTAAAGAATAGATAGAAAAAAGAGTGCGTCCAATAGGATTTGAACCTATACCAAAGGTTTAGAAGACCTCTGTCCTATCCATTAGACAATGGACGCTTTTCTTTAGTATTTTTTCAGAACAAGAGAAAAAAACTGTTAGAGCGAAACTCTTTTAGGAAAGAAAAAAATCCATATACCATATACAAATGCATGATACATATATCATAAAGAAGGAATATGGAGCGGGTAGTAGGTATCGAACCCGTAACCCCAAGGTTATGCGCTTTGAGAGCTACCAAATGGCTCTACCTCTTAAACTAAAGAGTGGGGAACTGGTGGATAAAAGGGGGGGTTGGATACGCCCCTCCACCATATCTATACAAATAGAATAGTCCATTTATACAGAATGGTAAAGAGGGCTCTTCTATGACCATCAATTCCAGAAAACCATACAAATATGAAAGGGTATTTTATCCTTACCAACTTGATCTTGTTGCACCCGGTAACAAACATGCATAAACCATTTCTCGAAGTATGTGTCCGGATAGCCCAAAGTGTCGATAGTTAGCTCTAGGTCTTCCGGTTAAAAAACAACGTCGATGAAGGCGTGTAGGTGCACTATTACGTGGTAGGGATTGCAATTTTTCTTGCATTTTCGTTTTTTCGCTCAAACTCAAAGGGGAAACTTTGCTTCTTATCTTGTTTTTTGAGGATCGACGAATCAAATGATATTTTTGTTCTAATTTCTGCCGCTTCTTCTCCCTCTGAATCAAACTTTTTTTTGCCATAATGTGCCGTTCCTATTATTACCAAGTATATGGTTCTAATCCTAGATGAAAAAATAAAAAAAAAAACGAATTAAATTAACCAAACTTACCTGATGTTGAGGCAATCAAGAAAGCTGCATAAGTGAATATATAACCCACGGAAAAGTGGGCTAATCCAACCAATCTTGCTTGCACAATGGAAAGAGCCACGGGCTTATCTCTCCAGCGAATTAAATTAGCCAAAGGTGTGCGTTCATGAGCCCATGCTAAAGTCTCAATTAATTCCTGCCAATATCCACGCCAGGAAATTAAGAACATAAATCCAGTAGCCCAAACAAGATGTCCAAATAAGAACATCCAGGCCCATACCGATAAACTATTCATCCCAAAAGGATTATATCCATTGATAAGTTGTGAAGAGTTTAACCATAGGTAATCTCTTAACCATCCCATCAAATAGGTGGAGGATTCATTAAATTGTGAAACGTTGCCCTGCCATAATGTGATGTGTTTCCAATGCCAATAAAAAGTAACCCACCCAATGGTATTTAACATCCAGAAAACTGCCAAATAAAACGCGTCCCAGGCAGAAATATCACAAGTACCACCGCGCCCTGGGCCGTCGCAAGGAAAACTATATCCGAAATCCTTTTTATCCGGCATTAATTTGGAACCGCGTGCATCTAAAGCACCCTTTACTAAAATCAATGTAGTTGTATGCAAACCTAGAGCAATAGCATGATGAACCAAGAAATCCCCAGGCCCTATTGTTAAGAAAAGCGAATTACTATTCTCATTAATAGCATTCAACCATCCGGGCAACCATATGCTTCGACCTGCATTGAAAGCGGGGCCACTCGTTGAAGATAAGAGTATATCAAACCCATATGTTGTCTTACCATGAGCAGATTGTATCCATTGGGCAAATATAGGTTCGATCAAGATTTGCTTTTCGGGAGTACCAAAAGCAAGCATGACGTCGTTATGAACATAAAGGCCCAAGGTATGGAATCCTAGGAAGAGGCTAGCCCAACTTAAATGAGATATGATAGCTTCTTTATGGTCTAACATTCTTGCCAATACATTATCTTCATTCTGTTCCGGATTGTAATCCCTAATGAAAAAAATAGCTCCATGAGCAAAAGCCCCCGTCATGATGAACCCTGCAATGTATTGGTGATGGGTATATAAGGCAGCTTGAGTAGTAAAGTCTTGTGCTATGAATGCATAAGCAGGTAAAGAGTACATATGTTGAGCTACTAAGGAAGTAATAACCCCTAAGGAAGCTAGAGCAAGACCTAATTGAAAATGAATTGAATTATTGATTGTATCATAAAGGCCTTTATGCCCACGTCCTAATCGACCCCCCGGAGGAGTATGTGCTTCTAAAAGATCTTTGATACTATGCCCAATTCCGAAGTTAGTTCGATACATATGACCAGCAATGAGAAAAATAAATGCAATAGCTAAATGATGATGAGCCATATCGGTTAGCCACAAACTTTGTGTTTGTGGATGGAATCCCCCAAGAAGGGTTAGAATGGCAGTTCCCGCTCCTTGAGTAGTACCAAATAAATGATTACTCGAATCAGGATTTTGGGCATAAAGATTCCACTGACCCGTTAGAAGGGGACCCAACCCCTGGGGATAGGGTAATACATCTAAGAAATTATTCCATCGAACGTACTCCCCCCTGGATCCGGGAATAGCGACATGAACTAAATGTCCTGTCCAAGCCAAAGAACTTACCCCGAAAAGTCCTGACAAATGGTGATTGAGACGAGATTCTGCGTTTTTGAACCACGAAAGGCTTGGCTTCCATTTCGGTTGTATATGTAACCAACCCCCTATTAAGGATAGCGTAGAAAGAAATAATAGAAAAAGAGCTCCAGTATAAAGATCTTCATTGGTGCGCAATCCAATTGTATACCACCACTGATAAACCCCAGAATAGGCAATATTCACTGGACCGGCAGCACCCCCTCGAGTAAAAGCTTCCACGGCGGGTTGACCAAAATGAGGATCCCAAATCGCATGAGCAATAGGTCTTACGTGTAAAGGATCCTGTATCCATGATTCAAAATTTCCTTGCCAAGCTACATGAAACAGATTTCCGGACGTCCATAGAAAGATTATTGCTAACTGCCCAAAGTGAGAAGCAAAAATGTTCTGATAAAGACGTTCCTCAGTAATATCATCGTGACTTTCGAAATCATGTGCGGTAGCAATACCAAACCAAATACGACGAGTAGTGGGGTCCTGAGCTAAGCCTTGGCTAAACCTGGGAAATCTTAATTCCATAATGCCTTTCAAATCCTCCTAGCCACTATCCTACTGCAATAATTCTCGCTAAGAAGAATGCCCATGTTGTGGCAATTCCACCCAGAAGGTAATGGGTTACTCCTACAGCACGTCCTTGTATAATGCTCAAGGCTCTAGGCTGAGTAGCAGGAGCAACTTTTAATTTGTTATGAGCCCAAACGATAGATTCAATGAGTTCTTGCCAATAACCACGGCCGCTGAATAAAAACATTAAACTGAAAGCCCAGACAAAATGAGCGCCTAAGAAAAAAAGGCCATATGCAGATAATGAAGAACCATAAGACTGAATTACTTGGGATGCCTGTGCCCACAAGAAATCTCGGAGCCAACCATTAATCGTAATGGAACTCTGTGCAAAATTGCCCCCTGTGATATGAGTTACTATCCCTTGATCACTTACAGTACCCCAAACATCCGACTGCATTTTCCAACTGAAATGGAAAATGACTACCGAAATTGCATTGTACATCCAGAATAGACCTAAGAAAACATGATCCCAGGCGGATACTTGACATGTTCCCCCTCGCCCAGGCCCATCGCAAGGGAAGCGAAAACCAAGATTTGCTTTATCAGGTATCAAACGGGAACTGCGAGCAAATAAAACACCTTTCAAAAGTATTAATACAGTCACATGGATGGTAAATGCGTGAATGTGATGGACTAAAAAATCTGCGGTTCCTAATGGAATAGGTAACAAAGCGACTTTGCCACCTACAGCTACTAACTCGCCACCTCCCCACGTTAAGCTGGTACTTGTTGTTGCACCAGGAGCTGTTACGCCAGGCGCGTCAGCATGGATATTTTGTACCCATTGAGCAAAGATGGGTTGTAATTGTATGGCGGTATCCGAAAACATATCTTGGGGACGGCCTAACGCACTCATGGTATCATTATGAATGTACAAGCCAAAACTGTGAAAACCTAGAAATATACATACCCAGTTAAGGTGGGATATGATTGCATCGCGGTGTCTAAGGACTCGATCTAATAGATCGTTGTATCGAGTAGTTGGATCATAGTCTCTTACCATAAAAATGGCTGCATGTGCAGCAGCACCGACTATTAGAAATCCGCCAATCCACATGTGGTGTGTGAACATGGAGAGTTGTGTGCCATAGTCAGTAGCTAGGTATGGATAAGGGGGCATAGAGTACATATGATGCGCTACAACAATAGTTGTAGAACCTAGCATAGCTAGGTTAAGAGATAATTGAGCATGCCACGACGTTGTTAGGATTTCATAGAGACCCTTATGGCCTTGTCCTGTAAATGGGCCCTTATGAGCCTCCAAAATATCTTTAAGTCCATGACCAATACCCCAGTTGGTCCTATACATATGACCCGCGATCAGGAAAAGAATAGCAATAGCTAAATGATGGTGCGCAATATCGCTCAACCATAGGCCACCAGTTATTGGGTCTAGTCCTCCGCGAAAACTAAGAAATTCTGCGTATTTGGACCAATTCAAGGTGAAAAAGGGGGTTGCTCCTTCGGCAAAACTAGGATAAAGTTGAGCCAAAAGGTCCCGATTCAAGATAAATTCATGAGGAAGTGGTATCTCTTTAGGATCAACCCCAGCGTCGAGAAATTGGTTAATCGGTAAAGATACATGGATTTGGTGTCCCGCCCAAGAAAGAGATCCAAGTCCTAATAACCCCGCTAAGTGGTGATTCAACATGGATTCTACATCTTGGAACCAGGCCAATTTGGGAGCGGCTTTGTGATAATGGAACCAACCAGCAAAAAGCATTAACGCTGCAAAAATCAATGCACCGATTGCGGTACAATAGAGTTGTAACTCACTAGTTATTCCAGATGCTCGCCAAATCTGAAAAAAACCGGAGGTTATTTGGATTCCTCGGAAACCCCCACCCACATCACCATTCAAAATTTCTTGCCCTACTATTGGCCAAACTACCTGAGCACTGGGTCCAATGTGAGTAGGATCGCTTAGCCATGCTTCATAATTGGAAAAACGTGCACCATGGAAGTACATGCCACTCAACCAAAGAAAGATAATGGAGAGTTGACCGAAATGAGCACTAAAGATTTTTCGAGAGATCTCTTCCAAATCACCGGTCTGACTATCGAAATCGTGAGCATCAGCATGTAGGTTCCAGATCCAAGTGGTAGTATCAGGGCCCTTAGCTATTGTTTTTGAGAAATGCCCGGGTCTGGCCCATGCCTCAAAAGATGTTTTTACAGGATCCCTATCCACAACAATTTTAACTTCTGGTTCCGGCGAACGAATAATCATTAAGTCCTCCTCTTTCCGGACAAGACATACAAAGAGACCCGCCAACTGTCTTTTTAGTGAATCTTTGAAAGATAGGTATTATAATTAGTCCTTTTCTTTACTATCTACCGTCCTTCTATTTTTTTTTTTTAGTTATTCACTGGAACAATTATATATTGAAGTCAATCCGAGGCAAGTGTTCGGATCTATTATGACATAAGGATTAGGTGCCTAACGGACATGGGTTATCCTGGAAAATTTTTCCCGATGTAAAAAAATCTTTTTTTTTTTTTTTACTTTTTGTTAGTGT
>WNGF01001996.1_pt1 | contig 29212 bp, 28 predicted proteins | sample 5400641 | NCBI WGS metagenome assembly WNGF01 (sample SAMN13153371, study PRJNA577476) | soil metagenome | isolation source: 80 cm soil or saprolite under grassland replicate 2 | place: USA:California | collected 2016-06-15 | reverse complement strand
GTCCGCGTCTCGATGGTGGACCTGCCCGCGATGAACACGCCGCAGTTCGGGTGGGTGAAGAGCCGGCTGCCGCGCAGGGCGCAGCCGGTGCCGCCGATCTTTCAGCCGGAAGTCGCCGCCGAAGGGATCTTCTGGGCGGCGCACAACAATCGGCGCGAGCTCTGGGTGGGCGCACCGACCGTCCAGGCGATTCTCGCGGACCGTGTCGCACCGGGGCTGCTCGATCGGTACCTGGGGCACACGGGCTACGACGCGCAGCAGACGACCGAGCCGGAAGATCCGAATCGTCCGGATAACCTGTGGCAGCCGGTCGCCGGCGATCACGGCGCCCACGGCAGCTTTGGCGATCGTGCGACGGATCACAGCGCGCAGCTGTGGGCCGCGAGGCACCGGAGCGGCGTGACGCTCGGCGCGCTGCTCGGCATCGGCGTCGGACTTGCGGCGATGGGACTGGCGGCGGCGGGCCGGCGCCGCGGCGACGACGATTACAGCCACGCGCCGGACCCGGGGTTGGGGCCGAAGGAGCGCGCAGAGCTCAAGACGCTGATCGAAAGTTAGCGATACTTCCGAAACACGGCCTCGAGATTTGCGGGCTTCGATGTACGCAGCCGCACCCAGAGATCGCCGACTTCCCTGAAGCGCGCCGGCGCGGTCACGATCGTGAAGTCTTTCGGACTCACGCCTGCGTGCACTTCTTCCCACGTGAGCGGCGTCGACACGCCCGCGAAGTCGCTCGCGCGTGCGCTGTACGCGGTTGCCAGCGTCTTCCCGAGGACGTTCTGCAGGTAGTCGACATAGACGGTGCCGCGCGGCCGCGCGCGCACGGTGCGTTCGACCGTTGCGACTTTCGGATGCCGCGATGCGACGATCGTCGCGACGATCTGGCAGAACAGCATGCCGGACTCGTACGACGTTGCGGGCGGCAACGGGATGTAGATGTGCAGCCCGCTCGAGCCCGATGTCTTTGGGACCGCGGGCACCCGCAGCGCCTCGAGCTCGTCATGCACCCAGCGCGCGACGTCCAGCACGCGGGGGAAGGGGGTGCCCTCTCCGGGGTCGAGATCGATCGCCACGTAATCGGCGTCGAGAGGAGACTGCACGCGCGAGAACCACGGGTCCTGCGAGATGGCGGCAATCTGCGTCATGTAGAGCAGCGTAATCAACGATCCACCGATGAACCGCCGCGCATCGGCTTCTGAAATCGGATCGAGCTCGTCGGGCAGCGTCTCGATGCGCACCCCCTCGGGCGGCTTCTCCTGCCGCGACCGCTGCTGGTAGAACGCCATGCCGCCGACGCCATTCGGAAAGCGCTTCATCACGAGCGGACGGTCGGTGATCGCCGGCAGAATCAACTGCGCGACGCCGGCGTAGTAGCGGAGCAGGTCCCCCTTCGTGAGCTTCGACTCCGGCCAGAAAATCTTGTGAAGGTTCGTGACGCCGAGGCGCGTTCCGTCGGGGAGCTCGATGGTGCCGTCGCGGCGTACGTCCTCGAGCGCGCGGAGTTGGGAGATAGCGGAGGGGGCGGAGGAAACGGAGGAATTCGAACCACGGAGCAACGGAGTCAACGGAGGATCTTTTTTGGGAGGGGGGATTGTACGCGGCCGTTCTCTGGTCACTTCATCCGCTCGTTTGTCATCCCGCAGTCCCAGGTACACGGGGTGCCGCAGCTTTTCATCCGCCGTCCACTCGGTGAAGCGCACCTGCGCGACGAGATCGGGACGGATCCAGTGCGCCGGCTCGTTGGTCTTGATGCGGGTCGAGAACGGCGACTTCGAGACCTCGCGGGGCTTGAGGAGGTTCCAGACACGTTCGAGCTCCGCCTGGTTGAAGCCGGTGCCGGTGTGCCCGACGTAGCTGAGCGCGCCGGTCTTCTCGTCTCGAACGCCGAGCAGCAGCGCACCAAAATACGGACGCGTCTGCCGCGGCTCCGTCCAGCCGCCCACCACGAACTCCTGCTCGTTGACGACTTTCAGCTTCCGCCACGCGGGGCTGCGGCGGGCGGATTGATAGGGCGACCGCGCCTCCTTCACAATCAATCCTTCCCATCCTTCACGCAGCGCACGCTCGTGCAGTGCCCGTCCGTCCTTCGCGACCTGCTCGCTGATCCGGATCGTGTCGGACGTGAGGCGCCCCAACCGCTGCTCCAGCAGCGCACGCCGTTCCGTCAGCGGCAGCCCGCGCACATCGTCGTCGCCATCCCTCAGCAGATCGAACGCAATCATCGCGACCGGCTGCGCCTCGTCAACGAGCGCCACGTCGCGCTGGCTCCGGAGGTGAATGCGTCCCTGCAGGCGTTGAAACCCGGCGGGACGTCCGCGATCGTCGAGCGCGACGAGCTCCGCATCGATGAGCAGGGGGCCCGTCAGGCTCGCCCGGACCGGCTCGAGCGCGCGCACCACCGACGGGAACTGCGTCGTCTTCTCGTTGCCGAGACGCGACCAGATCCGGATGCCGCTCCGATCCGAGGCCGGGGGGAGGTGCACGAGCGCGCGAATGCCGTCATACTTCGGCTCGTAAAGAAGCCCCGCACCGGTGAGCGGCGGCTCGGCAAGCGTCGCGAGCATCGGACGCACGGCGTCAGGGGATTCGCGCCATTTGGAGGACACGGAGGAATTGAACCACGGACAAACGGAGATAACGGAGACTCTTTTTGGGGAGGCCGAGACGTTCGTGCAGGGCACTCTCCTAAATAAGATCCTCCGTTACCTCCGTTACTCCGTGGTTTGTTCCTCCGTTCTCTCCACGCTCGCCGCTGCCTCAGCGAAAGTGTGCACTTTTGTGCAGCGCGTGCGGTTTCTGCCCGGTTGAGCCGATAATCATCGTGCCCGGAGGGACTGGAGGGAAAAGCATGGCTGCGCGTCCAACGTGGAAAGGGTTTCTGAAAATCAGCCTGGTGAATATTCCGGTACGGGTGTTTCCCGCGACCGACTCGGCGGCGACCATCAGCTTCAACCAGCTTCATGGCGAGTGCCAGACGCGCATCCAGCAGAAGCGGTGGTGTCCCCACTGCGAGCGCGAGGTGCCGCACTCCGAGATTGTGAAGGGCTACGAATTCGAGAAGGGGCGCTACGTCATGATGACGGAAGAGGACGTGTCGAAGGTGCGTCCTGAATCGACCCGCGTCATCGATCTCGTCCAATTCACCGATGCGGCGGCCATCGATCCGATCCTCATCGACCGTCCTTATTACCTCGCTCCGGATGGCGGGATGGCCGCCGAAGCGTTCGCCGTCATGCGCGAGGGGATGAAGGGGAAGGCAGGCATCGGCAAGCTGGCGCTCTATGGCCGCGAGTATCTCGTCGCCGTGCAGCCGCGCGAAAAGGGACTCGTGATGTACACCATGCGTCACGCGAACGAGGTGCGCAGCATGGACAACATCGAGGAGCTCGACAGCGTGCCGTCAAAGGTGAAGCCCGACGAGATCAAGCTCGCGAAGCAGGTGATCGAGAACTTCGAGGCGGAGTTCAAGCTCACGGAATACCGCGACGAATACCAGGAGGAGCTGCAGCGGATCATCGACGCGAAGATCGCGGGCGAGGAAGTCGTCGCCACGAGCGAGGAGACGCCGCCGAAGGTGGTCAATCTGATGGACGCGCTCCGCCAGAGCCTGGACCGCGTGAGCACCGGGAAGAAGAAGTCCGCCAAGGCGGAAATCGAGAAGCCCGCGCCGAAGAAGAGAGCTGCGCGTTAACCCTGGCCGAGGTACTGCTCGAAGATCTGGGCGCGGACCCATTGCGCGGTGGATCCCTGGCCGCACCTGATTTTCAGATGCGCGTGCGACCCCTGAATCTCAACGCGCCACTGGCCGGGTTGCAGGTCTTGCGTCACGGTGATGTTCGCCGTCGCCACACCGAGCTCCTTCAGCGTGGCGCGGGCGATGCGCTCGACCTCATGCTGCTCCACTGCACCCCCAGACCCGACATCCGGACTGAATTGAGGAGATAGGCATTCTGCGCCAGCGGCGGCCGCGCGTCAACCGGGGATTGCGATCATGTTCGCGGTTCGTTCAAATGCGTGCGCAGCAGCGCATCAAGGCCGTCACGGCCCGTGGGCAGCATTGCCGAACTGCTCGAGGGGAGTTTTTGTCAGCGACATAGATCTGTTCACTGGCGCAGATACGCCGCGCCAATTCTCAGGCGTCCGATGATCGCCTCGTCGAACGCGTACCGAAGCGCCAGTGTTCCGAGCCCGTGGGAAACCGCGAGCGGGATGATGTTCGGGTACCGGTCGTAAAGCGAGCACCAGATGAGCGCGGCGACGCAGGTGACTGGCGCAAGCAACGGGTTCGGCAGGTGGACTGCGCCGAACAGCACGGCCGCGATGACGATGCCTTTGGCGCGAGACGATGCGTGTTGGGCTTCGCGGAGCACGACGGTCTGCAGTATCCATTGCTGCGCCCCTCCCCAGAGTACAAGCGGTGCGAGACTCCCGAGGAAGTCCCGGCGATCGTGCAACGTACCGACCGCAGCGCCTGCGCCCAGGATCAGGAGCCCGGCTGCGAACGTCACCGCCAGTGCACGCCACAGTCCCGGCGCGAGCGCACGCCACGAGAAACCCCACTCCCGATGCCGGATGTCGTGCCAGACCGTGAGGATGATAAGAACAGCCGCGGGGACGAGAACAGCGCTGCGCCCGACCTTCGGCTCCACGAACCAGACGTAGACGAGGAGAGATGCCAGGATAGGCACCGTGAATGGCATGGCCGAATTGTACTGGGTGCGGTCCTGCTATCCCCGCGCGAAGACCAGCAGGCCGTTCGCAGGAATCACAACCGAGGCGGAGTTCGGCAGTCCTTGCACGCCGGGTCCGTCGGCAAAGACCTGCCCGCCATTGCCCGCGACCATTGGATTTGGAAAGTGATCGTAGAAGTCGCTGTTGAAAACCTCTCGCCAGCGGCCCGACCCCGGAAATCCGACTCGATACCCGTGGAACGTGAACTCGTTGAGGCTCGCAACGACCACGACGTCCTGACCGATGCCTTCGACCCAGCGCTGAAATGCCATGACGCGATCGATATTGTGATGCAGGAACGCGTGAACGCCCTCGCCAGTGAGCGCAGGCAGCTTGCGGCGCAGCGCGATGAGGTCGGCGGTGAACGCCACGTGGTTCGCCATCTCGTGGTGGTCTTGGTCGTCGAGCCCGCCGAAGAAGATGTTCAACCCCTCATCCGGGTTGTCGCTCCACTGTTTGTCTTCGAGGAACTCCTGACCCATAAACAGCTGAGGGATACCCGGCGCCGTCAGCAGCAGCCCGGTCGCAACCCGCGCGCGGCTGCGTGAGAACCACGTGCGATCGGGCGGCTGATTCGGTGTCTGGTCCGCGAGCTTCGCGATGCGGCGCTGTCGTCCCTTGTAGACGATGTCGTGATTCTCCACGCACTGCACGGCTCGCCATCGATCTCGAAAGTCATTCTTGGTTTCAATCTGAAATGCGATCCGATCCATGTCAACGAGCGCGCCACGCGCGTTTGCAGCGGATGCGATCGCGTCCCTCACCGACTCGCGAAATCCATCCGCCTGGCGCGCGTCGAAGCCGAGGCCGCCGTGCGCCCCGTCGTTCACGACGTCGAACGCGCTGACGATGGGGCATTCCGACGGCCAGAATTCCGCATTGTGAATGGCGTCGGGGCGAGCGTTGCGGCACTCCGACGTAATGCGGCGGCAGAAATCCCCTCCGGTGTTGACATTCAGGTTCAACAGCACGCTGATTTCGTCGTAGCGCAGACCGTCAGCGTGAAACTCGGAGAGCAGGTACAACGCATTGTCGACGAGGAAATCACTGACCTCTTTCTTGAAGAGCGCGAACCCGAGACCGCCGGCGTGCGTCTGACTCGTAAAGTACAGGCTCCGATTGTTGTCGCCGCGCAGCTGCCGGTCCCAGAAAAAGATCGCCTCACGATCTTCCGGGATGCCGCCGAAACCTCCGAATCCACCGCCGTGGTTGTAGACGACATCGCACACGACCGCGATGCCGTACAGATGAAGGAGATCGATCATGATCTTCAGCTGCGCGTCGCCGCCGCGTATCGTGTCGAGTTGAATCGGGCCGTGCCCTTTTCGCGCGAGCAGCCGGTTGATTGTTTTCAGGTACTGCTTCAACTGACCTTCGTCCGAGACTTGGTAGCCCATTTCCGGCGAGTCGTAGTCGCAGTTGTCGTAGCCCAGACCCGGCGTCGCCTCGAATTCCGAGACCGGCAGCGGCTGAACGACATTGACCCCGAGGCCGACGAGGTGCTCCAGCTTCTCAATCACGTCGAGGTAATTGGACATGCGATTGCCGGCGCGCCTCGCAAACGTGCCGATGTGCAGCTGGTAGACGATCATCGCGTTGAAAAACGGTGGCCGGAATCCCACGTCGTGCCAGGGAAAGCTCGAGGGATCCCGGGCGATGCAGTCGGATTCGGGAAACGCGGGGGTCAGGGTCAGCTCCCGCGCGTACGGATCGCGTTTGGCCCCGCCTCCGTCGTCGCCGATCACGAAGAACTTGTAGGTGTCGCCGGCCTTCGCTCCGCTGATGAATCCCGTCCAATGATCACCATGCTTCTCCATCAGCAGGTCTGGATCGTGATCCTTTGAGAAGGAGTTGACGCCGTTGAAGGTGCCATTCACGAACACGGAGTGCGCCTTCGGTCCCCACACCTTGAACGTGACGCCGAGGTGCTGTCCCGTGGAGTCGACGACGATTGTCGCGCCGTCGGCGGTGCTGTCGTTGATGTGATCCTGTGTGACGCGGTTCATGTCCCCAAGAACCCCATCAGACCGACCACCGCTGCCGAACGGCTTCCGCGTAACGGTGAGATCCCCGGCGTCATAATGGCTTCCTCCTCGCGCGCTGCTTCACTCTCGATGCAGCCGCGGCACTTCGACGCAGCGTCAGGCTAACGCCCGGCTTCAGCCGCGGCGGCTCACCATCTCACCGGCCGCCGTCGGCTGCAAGCCGATGTGAGCCGGCCTTCAAGTCGACCCGAAAGAAACGCGTTGTCGCTGCCCGTCGGAGTGGAGATCACGCCATCGAGGTGATCGAGAATTCCCGTATCGAGATGGTACTGCCGAAGCACGGCCCGACTGATGGCGCGGACTCGATACCGGAATAGTCGCCGTGTACGTCGAAGCGGACCTCGTCGTCGACGATCACGCGCATGCGGTCGAGCCGGATCTCCCAGACGATCTCGTGCCAGTCCGCGGTGGTGATGAAACCCTTGTCCTTGATACCGTGCTGATCCGCCGTTGCCGGATCATGCACGCGCAGCTCCCGCACCGCGCATTCCCAGTTGAAGATCACCTCACCGCGATGCCAGTGCATCCGAAGATTGGTCGAGTCCGTCCTGCCGACCACGCGGAACGCGAATGGCGCACGGCAGGCGAATGGCGCCACACCGGCGGACATTACCCAGTTCATCGCCGAACCCGCGATGTCGATGCCGTCAATGGTTCGCGAGATGACGCAGCCCTGGTGCGGGATTAGCTGGTGGATCAGGTTCTCAGCCATGAATGAACTCGTCGTCGGTGCCCTGACGGTCGGCGTCGTGATGATTGGCTCGACGGCGATCCAAGTACGTTGAGAACCTTCATCGCCGTCTTCGTCGTCCGGCTAACGTCTGCGAATGAGCCGCGCGGCGTCCGCGTTCAGCGGCGCGTCGGCTCCATTCGCTTGTTAGCCCGCTGCTCGCCGGCCGGCTGCGCCCATGCACGCGCTCGTGTGGCCAGCTCCTCGGCGACGGTTGGCCAGTCGTGAAGCGTAGCGGGATCGAAGTCGGCGCCGTTAGGCCACACGAGTGTACCGGCTTCCGAGTCAAGCGTCACCGCGTTGAACGTGTCTGGATCTTGCAAGGGTCCGAACAACACGCCTTGCAGAACCGGCCTGAAGTCGATCCGCTGTTCGGTGCCATCGGCAAAAGTCACCGCGAGCGCATACGGGCCGACAATGCGGAACCCTGTCACCCGGTGGATTGAATGGCTCATCGATTTACCTCAGTGGTTCGATCTTGACGGGCGGCCGACCGGATTGCAAGAGCTCCCAGTCCTGCTGCAGCTCCGCGCGGTGGATCTCGGCCCACGCTTCAACGAGCCGCTGTTGCGCCTTCGGAAGTCGGCCACCGAGGCACTCGATGGTGTCGACGGTGAACACGCCCACATGCTCTGGTAGTACGCATGAAAGTGCGCTCGATGATGCTGACCGCCGGCCTCAACGAACATCCGAATAACGATACCGAAGAAGCGTGAAAGTTCCGGCACGGACGAACTGTACCTCGTCCGGCTTTCGTCGGGCTAACGTCCTGCCGCCCAGCCGCGAGCGGCGCATCCCAATCCTCGCGACTCAGCGTGTTGCAGCAGTGGCGCTCGGGGGCTGCAGCGGCATGTTAGCCAGCGACTTCCAAATGAATGCGACATGCGTGATCTAACCCGAGATCGGGTTCGTCCAAGTACCGACCACCGTGATCCCGGGCGAGGGCACGCAATTCTGCGGGAAGTGTGTGAAGCGCAAGAACCAACGCCTGCATCGCATCAATGCCGAATATCGCGCGGACGATCGGTTCTCCGAACCCCGTTATCTGAAACGGACAAGCCCAAGTGTCGCGTGGGTCGCGAGACGCGAGAGCAGGCGTGCCGAGCTCCACGTGAATATCACGCCGGGTCCCGTCGCCTGCCTCGTACGACAACGTCCGTGACGCGATCGATTGTGTCATTTCAAGAGGGTTCATGATCACAGTCTGGCTAACGCCTGCGCATCACCAGCGGCGCGTTAGTCTTTGCGTCAGCGCGCCGTCTGGTGCATGCGCTGTTAGACAGCTGGTTCGTCTGCGCCCCGGACGCGAACACGCGCCGGCTCCACAATCCAGAGCTGATGCTCGGCCCACTCCGCGGCCAAGACCGGAAGAACCGAGTCACGAGATCAAGCACCTGCCGTCGACTCGGTTCGGCCGGTCGAAACACCACGATGCCGACATATTCTTTCGGCGGATAGGCCCGGATGTCCGCAAAGTCCAGATCGAGCGTGAACAGCACGCGCGCCTCTGCCTGGCACACTGCCGCAATCTGGGCATCTTCCGCACTCGCAAGTCGTTCGTCGTGAACGGTGCCGCAATTCCAGCCGGCTGCGCGCACGAGCTCTGCGGCCTCGACGGGCACATTCTCATCGAGCTTCACTGCGTGCACGACTGGTTACGCAGGAAGAGGAAGGACCCGCTCTTGGGCAAGATCGGCGGCGTAGGCCAAGGCGGCAAGAATCCCGTCGGCCGTAAGCGAAGGGTAGCTCCGCATGATCTCACTGGTGGACAGCCCATCGGCCAAGTTGGCCAGGACCACGGCCACGGGAATTCGCGTGCCGCGAATACAAGCCTTGCCATGGAGGACCGCCGGATTGATCGTGATGTGCTCGCGCCAGTCCATGAGGATTTCTCTCGTGGAAGGATACCCAGAAGCTGTTCAGCTGTCTAACGTCGTGCCGCTCAGCCGCGAGCGGTGCCCACCACTGTGAGGAATCAGTCCGATGTTGCCCCGCCGCTCGTCGGCTGCAGCGGCTGTTAGGCACCAACGTGTTGAACTTTGCCTGCTTGCACTTTCCCGAGCGCAGCCAGAATCTCACCAACGAGTGGCCTAAGATCGTCCACGCGGTTCGAACGGGCGTGAATGACAATAACTCCGAACGAAAGCCCGACCAGCTTCTGCTGACGCTCCAACTTCTGATCCATCGTCAGGAGAACGTCGACTATTCCGCTCGCGCGCCGCAACAACTCGCCATTGCTGACACCTGCCCAGCCAAGGCCCTGAACGGTGGATGCTTCGTGACCGCTCAGCAGCGAGGCCAAATCGTGGGGAAGATTCTCGTCAAGCAGAACGCGCACTGGTCAGCAACGAATCGCGAGCGAGCTCGAGCGCTGCAATCGCGTGTTCGCGTTTGACAGACGGAAACTGGCGCAAAAACTCGTCGAGGGTGTCGCCACCCTCGATGTAGTCAAAAAGGGATTGAACCGGCACACGCGTGCCGACAAACACAGGAGTGCCGGCAAGGATCTCGGGATCACTATGAACGACGGTTGGCTTTGGCATGATGTCCCGCGTTGTTTCGAGTATAGCGCCAAACCGGCCGCCTGTCCGTTGAGTGCCTAACGCAATGCGGCTCACCCGCGGCGGCCGAGCACGTGCGTGTCATCAACGTCGTTGATCGTGGCCGCCGTCGGGTGCAGCCGCTGTTAGACCGCTCGCCGAAGGTATTCCTTTGCCTTCTTTGGCCCGGATCCATTTAGCTCGTCGGTCGTCCGGAGGAACCGCGTCAGGCATTCACGCGCTCGGCCCTTGCGACCCGCACGCGCGTGGGCCACCCCTTCCCAGAGCAAAGCATCGGGCGCCTGGGCCCACAACCTCGCCGCCCGGCGCGCCGCCGCGACCGCATCGTCAAGTCTCCCCTGGCCCGTGCGCTCGTGGTATTCCACCAGCGCTCGGGCGAGAGCCAAATGGCGCTGGGTCGTCAGGGGCGCTTGTAATAGCCGCCCTGCCATGCGCAATCTGCTCGCGCAAGGCTCGCTCCGACCGCCGAAGTCGTCGACAGTCAGGACAACGGACTGCAGCAGAGTGAAAATTGAACTTCAGAGTTTCGTACCAGTACTTCTGCTCCGTCGCCCCAAAAGTGAAGGAACGTCCGCACTGGAGGCACTGCGACTGTTCATCGACATAAAAGTACTTCGGGACGTGGCACGCCGAACAGAACACCTGCTTCGACACATCACCGCGGACTGCGCCAGGTGGCAGTTCTGGTTCGTAATCCGGATCGTACATCCAATGTTCCTTGGAGGATCCGCTGGAAGGTCGGCGGACGACGCGACACTTTCCGTAGAACGGATGTCGGACGAACCGATGCCGCGCGCCACTCAACGGAAGGCCCAACAGAGAGAGTGTCGCATTCATCGATGAGGCTTCCATCAGCGGTCTAACGCGCCAAATGAGCCGCGCGCCTCGGCGACATGATGGCACGAGACGAAGGGTGCGTCGGCTCCATTTGGTTGTTCGCCGGCGCTCGGACATGTCCCAGGCCGTTCATTTCAGGAACGTCTTGCGCAGCTGCTCGAGCTCGGACGCGTTGAATCCGCCTTGGATCTGATCCCGCCGAAGCAGCTCCCGCAGGTACATCGGATCGCCATAGAGTTGCGGCGCTGGTTTCGAGACTGTGAGACGGCGTGTCGGGCCCAGATAGAGAAAGCCGTCGGCAAGTTGCTCGAGCGTTGGCGATTGCCCTGGCGGACCGACATTGGTCGCTCCAAGCCACGTGCCCTTTAAGAGCGCCACTGCCGGCTTCGTCCAGGTGACGAAGCGTGGGTCAACAGTTCTGGTCGCCCAACCTGCCATGTGCGCCCAGATGAGGAAGATCGACCCCGGGTGGCGCGCGGCCACCAATTCCGCAAGGTTTGGGTGGCGGTCAGGCACCGGCCCGTACGCGTCAAACGCCGTGTCGCGGCTGACGTGTCCGGATCCGAAGATTAGCAGCGCCCGTCTGTGCTTCGCGAGGACCTCGCGTTCAACCAGTGCCGCCGCAAACTGATCTCGCGTGCCGGCGATGCGCTGCCACTCTTCATGCCGAATGCTGGTCCAATCGAGCGGCGGGTCGGCCAGTAGGACCCGAAGCCGGCGGTCGAGACGGCGTTGATTGACCGTGCGAATCGCCCGAAAGAGCCGCTCGTACACCGGCGCATCCCAGACGAGGATATTCACGGTATCGCGCCAGACACGACACAGCTCTGAAGGCGGGACGGCCTGGCCCTCCGTGAACCGGTCGATGATGTCTTGGTGATCGGCGGCGCCGAATTCCACGACAATGTCATCGACCCTCTCGGCGAATCGAGAGTCGCTCACCAGCGCGAGGATGAAATCGTGAACCTGCTGGTTCCGGTGGGCTTCTCCGATAGCAACCAGCGCGTGCGTGTCGAAGGCCCGAAGGATGAACTGCGCTGCCGGCTGTGGAATCGCGTCCGCTGCAGCCGACGCTTTCGGATTTGTCCAAACACTCACTGACGGCAGACTTGCGAGGAGAACCGCCGTGACCAACGGGAGACCAAAGCCAGGGGATGACACGACCTTGTTTCTCAATGGATCCTCTGTCCGGCTAACGTGCTGCCGGTCAGCCGCGAGCGACGCTCAACGTTGTTCGATTCAGCTTGCTACGCCGCGCGCCGCTCGGCGGCTGCAGCGGCTTGTTAGACAGCCGGCCCGAATGGTACAGTACGCACGTGACGTTCACCATCGAGCTGGAGCGCGAAGACGACGGCCGCTGGCTCGCCGAAGTGCCCGCGCTTCCTGGCGTGCTGTGCTATGGGACCGACCGGGATGAAGCCATCGCGCGCGTTCAGGCACTCGCCCTGCGAGTGATCGCCGAGCGGCTCGAACATCGGGAGGCGCCGGCTGAATTCCTGAACGTCACCTTCCAAGCAGCTTGAGCGACTGGCCAGCCGCCAAGGCGCGGCGTGTCTTCGCAGCGCTCCTGCGCCTCGGCTGGATCGTCAAGCGACAGTCCGGCTCGCATCGAACACTCTCTCGATCTGAATGGCCGGACTTAGTGTTCGCCTTTCATGACGACGAGGAGCTTGGGCCGCGCATACTTGCCCGAATCGCAAAGCACACAGGCCTGACACCGAAAGACCTCTGAAAACCGCAGGTCCACTCCGGCTATCTAACGATTCGCGCTGAGCCGCGGCGCGCTCGACCCTCGGCGCCGGCGGCTCCATCGCGATGTTGGGCGGCGCGACCGCTCTCAATGCAACTTCGCGGCTGCTTGCTCCGCCAGCCTATGCTTGTACCATGCAATGTATTCTCGCAGGGTCGCCTGCAGCTTTGGGCTGCGACCAGCGACCTCTTCGCAGACCCTCAGTGCGCGCTGCATCTCTTCACGTGCAGCGCCCGGCTGCCCCACTTCCTTAGCCAAGTCATCCAGCCACGCAGCATCGAAGGCAATAATCCCACTGGCCCCTGGATGTCCCTCACCTGCCAGTTCCGCGAGCACGCCACATGCGGGGAGTGCAAGGTGGAATGCTTCGAGCGGGCGGCCTTCGCTTCGCAGGCGCCTCGCTCTGCCGAGGTGCCGCTGCGCCCTCAGTACCGCAGGAAGGCTGCGGTACATGCTCACGATCGCGGGCCAGTCGTCCCACCACCCTGACATTTAAAATTAACCTCCGCCCGCCAACCATCTCGTCCGCCCAACGTTTCGCGTTCACCCGCGGCCGCGTGATGATCGCACTCGCGGCCGTCGGGTGCAACGCGGGGTTAGGCTGCATCTCGCAATTCTCATGGGAGGATGCCGTTGAACCTTGGCCAGAGGTCGTACACTGCCAAGGTCTGAGCACACCGAGCCGCATGCCCAAATCCAGCCAACGCCAAGCGAAACATCAGCCTGAAGTGATCGTGCGACTCGTCAGCCAATGCGTGCCGCTTCATCCCAATCGCGACGACCTCGCTCGCGAACTTGAAGCGAACATTCCCGGTTCTCTTGATGCTGTCCGCCGCGTACTCGAATGCCACCGCTCCGTCGTGGAGATGGTTTATAGCGAATCGTGCCGCAGGTTCACCGAAGTGCCCGCCGAAGTCGTTCCGGATCCGTCCGAAGTACGCCTCGCGACGCGCGAAAAAGCGCATGCTCTTGCCCCACATCGTCCGCCGTTCCGAATCGAACTTGGCCCTAATTGGCGCGAACTCCGGGCATTCATCGAGGAGCCTGAGAGCCTCCGCGAACTCCCGGACCGTGGCAATGGACCTGCGAATAAAGTAAAACCGACGGACGTCGACGCCACTGGAATCAAGCGCATCAATCGATTTAGCCGATGCCGCAAGGTTTTCGAGTCGCAGGTCCTCGTAAAGAACGGCCAGCCGTGCCAATCGTGAATCGTAGTCGGATCCGTGGCGGAAGACCTGGTTGATACGCTTTACACGAATCTTGTACCGCATCTCGCGTCAACGCGTCTGCTTTTGGCGTTTCCCTTGCGGCCCCTGCAGCCTAACGCCCGGCTTCAGCCGCGGCGGCTCACGATTTCACCAGCCGCCGACGGCTGCAAGCCGATGTTATGCGGCACTACTGATACCGTCGTCGCTTGAATGCTGCGACGTCGTCGATTGTCAGGCGAAACCACTCGCCTTTCAAACGCCGCGCAGAAAACCGTTCGTGCCAATAGCGCTCGATCCCCTCGGGATCGTCCGTTTCGATTACGTGAACGTGTTCGAGATCCTTCGGTAGAAGCAAAGAGATCTCTCGTCTGCGACGGGTCACGTCGTTCGAACGGCCGATCTTGAATTCTCGATCGTGCCGAACGAGATACACGTACCCCTTGACTCGGCTGGCAGCACGCTCGTGGGCGAGCGGCTCACCGTTCTCCGAATGCGGCACAGAGTCGACGAATGGCGCGCAGAGCCTGACGACGTCCTCATATCGACGCTTCTTGGCGAAATCGAGCAGCCTCGTGGCCATCGGGCGCTTTCCACCAAAGAACCGGAAGGACTTTTCGGTAGGGAAGCCCGGAGTAGAACGGGCCTTCATCTTGAGTTCGCCAACAACAGGGAAATGACCGAGCTCCCTCACTAAACCAGCGAGAAGGTCCAGCTTGTCGTCGTCGGAAAGGCCAGTTGTCAGCTGGTTCGGTTCAAAGCCGGCTTCCTTCAATGCCTCATTCCAGCGCACCCAGTGGATGCCTCGCCAATCGGACTCGCGAATCCCAGTTTCCGTGGTGAAGCGCAGACGCCCAACTGGCTTACCACTGTTCGCTGCGGCGGTTCGCCGAATCTCGGCAAGGATGTGGCTCTTGGTGGTCATCCCGTCGTCTCTGTCCGTCTAACCAGTATTGATTAGACCCCAAACGGCAGGCCGGAGCTCACGCGGCTAATCCATCGCCGCGAGCATTCCGGCCCGTCGTAGTAAGTCGTTGATTGCGCCGATTGTACCACGACCGAAGGGCCGCTTACGGGAACGACGTTAGCCGCACGATGGCAGTGGATTGGGTCCCGCGATGGCCGCCAATGTGGCGGCCATCTGCTCCACCAACGATCAAGCAAAGCCGGCGACGGCGTGCAGGACGGTGCGTCTTGGCGCGCCAGGACCTGCCGACCGGATGGCCGTTACGCGCGAGGAAGGCGGCTAACGCGGCTTCCGGCCATTACCTGGCTGGGCGGCTAACCGACAGGGCCGGGCGGAGCCAGCAGGTCCGCCGGACTCTTCACGCCAAGTGCCCCGCGGTTCAGCACGTGCGTATACACCATCGTCGTCGTGACGTCCTTGTGACCGAGCAGCTCCTGCACCGTGCGAATGTCATAGCCGCTTTCCAACAGATGCGTGGCGAAACAGTGACGAAACGTATGCGGGCCGATACGTTTCGCGATCCCTGATCGCCGGGCAGCACTGGCGCCGGCCTTCTGCACCGCTGATTCGTGCAGGGTGGAAGCGGGAGGCGGTCCCCAGGCGGGGATCTCTGCAGATGCGCGAGGCTGGAAAGACGAACTGCCAGCCCCATTCCGTCGCCGCGTTCCCCGCCTTCCTTGACATCGGTCTTATGCAGCAGACGCACATCTGCGAGATGTTGGCGGAGCGGCTCGATCAGCGCGGCCGGCAGCATCGTCATTCGATCCTTCTGACCCTTGCCGCGACGGACGGTGATCTGATTTCGATCGAAATCCAGATCCTTCACGCGCAGCTGCAGACACTCTTCCAGGCGAAGGCCCGATCCGTAAAGCAGCATCGCGATGATCCACATCGTGCCTTCCAGGTGCGACAGCACTGCAGCCACTTCCTCCCGACTCAGGACGACCGGCAGACGAATCGGCTGCTTCGCTCGGACGACGTGCTCGACGTCACCGACCGGTTTGTGGAGCACGTGCTCGTACAGGAACAGCAACGCCGCGAGGGCTTGGTTCTGGGTTGACGCACTGACCTGCCGCTTGGTCGCGAGCCACGTCAAGAACGCTGCGATGGCGGGCGCTCCCAAGGTTGCGGGGTGCGACGTACGCAACTTCCGTGCGACGGCTGTAGTGGCGCGCCCGGATGGCGTCGCGCACGCGATCCAGCAGTTTCGGCGGTGACGCCGTTGGAGGAGCCGCGTCCATGTGTGAGACGACTGACGCGTTCGTAGACAGCGAATCCCATGCCGGGGGAACACCACGCTTTTGTTCAGCACGCAGGAATGATTCGGGCGCCCTGATGCAGTTTCCGCGATAGATGCCGCCATCGGGAGTGGCAAGCCCTTCAATCCATCGAAAGAAGCTCACGGCACCACGACGAGGTCTGACCTGACGCGGCCAGGTTGAAGCATTCTCGGAGAACGTGCTTGCGAACGGCTGGTGTCCCGCCACGCCCAAAAAGGCCAGACAAGAACCGACAGGATCAGATCACGAGTTGCGCGACTCCGGAGAACCACTTGAGACTCGCTTTGGCGAGCCGCAAGTTGCGGTTGGTCGGCTGTCAAGAGGTTGCTCATGTTCAACGACTGGGACCCCCGTGACGGTGACGCACGCGACGGCGACGACGGCATTCGCGATCGCGAGGAGGACTGGCGCGACGCTCGTGACCGCGAGGACGAGTGCGGAGGCGTCGATCCCCGCGACGTGTTCATGCGTGATCTGTATCTGCCGCGCGGACGCGAGCGAGAGTTGGTCCACGATCGGGATCGTGACTACACGCTCAATGGTTCCGATACGCGGACGCTGTCGACTGTTGGGGCCTTTCGCGTGGTTCAGGAGGGCGACTTGCGGGACCCTCGCGACGGCGCGTTCGATGTTCGCGAGAACGACCTCCGGCACCTTGAGACCCAAGGGCTCATTCAACGGGTGCCGCTGGACGGCCGGGAGCGTGCGATTGCGCTGACCGCTCGTGGCCGTGGCCTCCTGGAGCGCCATCGAGAGCGCGATTCCAGAGAACGCCAGGATTGGCATGATCTGAGGCACGAGTACGCGTCACGGCTCGTGGAACACGGCGTTCCGTTGTCGCAGGTCCGCGATCTGCTCGGCCACGCCTCGATCGTGACGACGGAGCGGTACGACAATCAGCGGCCGGAGGCGCTGTTCGAGGCCGCCAGGCGACTCGAGACTGGCGAATCTTTCAAGAATCTTTCAAGATCGCGTTTGGACGAGCATGGGAACACCGCTCAAACGCCCTCCGCAAACGACGCCAACCTGTTGGAAAGATTTCAGAAGGGAATTGGGGTGGATGACGGGGTTCGAACCCGCGACTTCCGGAGCCACAGTCCGGCGCTCTACCACTGAGCTACACCCACCATAGGAGATTGGCGCGCACGCGCGCCCACGCGCGAGCGCTACGAGAGGGTCGAGCAGATAAGTGTAGCACCCGGTGAAACGGCCGGGCAACCGTCAGAAGGCTGCGGTGATCTCTTCGAGGGCGCCGTCGTGGACTTCGACCGCGACCGGATACACGCGATCGGCTTTGCGGCCCTTGGCGTCGTACATCAACTGGTCCGCGCGGTGGATGAGTTCGGCCGCCAGCTTGCGCGCGACGCCGCGGCGCTCCGCGACTCCGCCGAGATGCAGGCAGACGACGCCGACGTCGACGTGCACCGGGCGCGAGAGGAGTCGCCGGTCGTCGCGGGTCCAGTCGTGGGCTTCGACCGCATGCTTGAACCGGTCGGCGATCTCCACCGCTTCGCGGCAGCCGGGCAGATCCGGGATCAGGAAGCAGAACTCGTCGCCGCCGAACCGCGCGTGCAGGTCGCGCGCGTCGCCGCCGCGCTCGAGCGCGAGGAAGTCTTCCGACCGGATCTGATCGGACAGAATCCGCGCGACGCGCTCGATGATCTTGTCCCCGACGGCGTGGCCGAGCGTGTCGTTGTACCACTTGAAGCTGTTGATGTCCACGACCCCCACTCCGCACCAGCGGACGCGCTGCTCGACCGAGAGGAACGACTCGAGCCGCTCCATGAACCAGTCAAAGTTCAGCAGCTTCGTCTTCGGATCGCGATGGGATTTCTCGGTCAGTCCGGCGACCACTTCCTCGAAATAGCGCGCGATGTTGCTGACGGTGACGTCCTTCTCGGTCAGCTGGCGCTGGAGGCGGGCCATTTTTTCGGCGAACCCCTCGGACAGCGCGCGAATCGCCCCGTGCTTCGACTCCTCGACGAGCTGGCGCTGACTGGCGAGCACGCAGTCAATGGCCTCGAACAGCCGCCGTTCCTGATCGTCGCGAAGCGGCAGTTCTTCGTGGACCCACTCATGCAGCTCCGCCGTCGTCCGCGGCGATTCGGCCGACGTCGAAACGGTGCGGTCGCGGTCGTCCGGTGGAGAAAGCTGAGCCATGACCATGCGCGTAGTGATCTACATCAAGGCATGTGCCGTCTTTGATCATCGCGCGCCACGACCCGCGTGGTTCGAGCTCGACTGGAAAATACACGGAAAACGTCGATTCGGAGTCGCAGCGCTCGGGTGGACGTGCACGTGGGTAGTCGCGGGCGTGCATTGCGGCCGAGCCAGTAGGGAAGTTTCTACAGCTTCTTGGAACCGGATGGTTCAGCGCTCTTTCACCACCACGACCGTCACGTCGTCGCGGCGCCTGAAATCGCGGTAGAGCACGCCCGCGATGATGCTGGCGTCGCGCGTCCTGAGACCGGGGTATGACGAGAGATCCCAGTGCGTGCCCAGACCGTCACTCGCCATGACGAGGGTCGATCCGGCCGGGACGGGGTAGGTGAATTCGCGGATACGGTTGGCGGTGTGTCCGGCGGTGCCGTTCTGCGACACCATGCTCTGCCGCGCGCCATCGGCATGCAGGATGACGCCGGTGATGTTGCCCACCCCGCAGTAGCGCGCGAGTCCGCGCTCGCAATCGACGACCAGCACCGCCACGGCCACGCCGCGCGTCGCGCGCAGCGCCGCGTGGACGTCCTCAACGATCCGCTGCGGCCCCTCCTCGTGCATCCGCGCGAACACCGTCGACGCTTCGCGAGCGGCCTCGTGTGCCGACACTCCATGACCGAGACCGTCGGCCACGATAATGGCGATGCGATCATTGCGCGCCCGCGCGCTCCAGTCGTCGCCGCAGATATCCTCCGTGGGGTGCGACACTTGAACCGCGCCTATCTGGTAGCGAACCCGCGGGAGTGAAAGCGCGGGAGGCTCGCGCCAGACCCGCGCGACGATCACCGTCCCCGACGGCTGCGTGTAAATCTCGAACGCATCGGACTGCCGCTCGATCGCCCCCAGTCCATGCCCGAGTGTGCCCGATGTCGAATGGCCGTCCCGCCGCGAATGGGCGACATCGGGGATCCCCGGCCCTGCATCGATCGCGAGTATCTCGATGCAGGCGCCCGCGCTGCCTGGCGCTTCGTCGACCGGCCGCAGCAGAATCTCCCCGCGCGTCGCGTGCTTGACGAGATTCGTGGCGAGCTCCGACACGACGAGCGCCGCCTGACCGGCGCGCGTCGCGCTGAACCCGAGGCGCTCGGCCAGCGTCGTCACGGCGCGGCGCGGCGCCGCGACCTGGCTCGAATCGGTGAGCGGATACGCCGCCGTGACGTTCATCGCCAGCGGACGATCGTGACCCGTGTCCCTTTTCCCGGTTCGGATTCGATGGAGAACTCGTTCGACAACCGCTTCGCGCCCGACAGTCCCAGCCCCAGGCCGTTGCCGGTCGTGTAGCCGTCTTTGATCGCGAGATCGACGTTCGGGATCCCCCAACGATCATTGCCGGTTCACGATTTGCATCATGATCGTGAAAGGAGTTGTGCCCGCCGCGCGCAGCGGCTTGCCCACACCCCAGGTTGAACCCGACAAGTCCAATATTTTCAACAGGTAACATGGTCCTGGCGGCGGTGCCGCTCAGGGCCGTGCAGGATCTGGTTTTGCTACGCCGTCAAACCCGGGATGTCTCGGAACAATTCGGCCTGCCGGAGCGGACTGTCCGGAGTTTTTCCGCGGTGACGTACGAGGCGGCGCGCGTGTTGTTCGCACATGCGCAGAGCGGCACAGCTGACATCTCGATCGGCGAGTCGGCCGATCTCGAGATTGCGGTTCGCGTCAGTCACCCGGCGGACGAGCCGCTTCCGCCGGGACTCTCAGAATCGATCGCACGCCTGAGGCCCGTCGTCGATCGCGTTTCGATTGCGCACGACGAGGCGTCGATGACCGTGACGCTCGCGACCGCGCTGCCGTCCAACGCGCTCGGGCGCACGATGCCGCTCCGCCTGCTCGATCAGGCGGATCCGCCGGTATGTGCGGCGAGCGAGACGGATCTTCTCGAAGAGAACATCCGGCTGCGCCGTGGCATCGGCGAGCTTCAGACTGAGCTCGACGAGACGAACCGCGGCGTCATCGCGCTCTTTGCGGAAGTCGACAGTCAGGCGCAGAAGCTTCGCGAAGCGAACCGCGCCAAGGAAGACTTCCTGGCGACGCTCTCGCATGAGCTGCGGACGCCGCTCAACGCGATGCTTGGATGGACGCGCCTGCTGCGCGTGGGCAAGCTCGATCGCGCGGCCATGACGCGTGCGCTCGACACGATCGAGCGCAACGCGCACGTCCAGGAACAGCTCATCGCCGACATCCTGGACGTGTCGCGCATCGTGACCGGCAAGCTGCGGCTGGAGCTGCGGCCGATCGATCTCGAACCGGTGATCGATGCCGCGGTCGACGCGCTTCGCCCGGCGGCGCAGGCGAAAGGGGTCGAGCTCTCGTGCGCGCTGGCGCGGGCGGGCGGCGTGATGGGCGATCCGAATCGTCTGCAGCAGGTCGTGTGGAACCTGCTGGCCAACGCGATCAAGTTCACGCCGTCCGGCGGCCGCGTGTCGCTCTCCGTCCAGCGCGACGGCGCCAGCGTGCTGGTCACCGTCACCGATACCGGCGAAGGCATGCCGTCGACGCTCCTCCCGTTCATCTTCGATCGCTTCACGCAGGGGGATGGATCGCTGACGCGGCCGCACGGCGGACTGGGACTGGGGCTCTCAATCGTGCGCCATATCGTCGAGCTCCACGGCGGCCAGGTGAAGGCGCACAGCGATGGTCCCGGGACAGGGTCAACCTTCAGGGTCACGCTGCCGGCGCGGTCCTCCGAGCGGACAGCGGCGTCGCGCGACGTCCAGGATTCCGCGCAAATCGCTTAAATATCGGTGAGCCGCGCGACTGCGGCGGCTGCGGAGGTCGCACGGCGGCGCGCCGCGTCGCGCGTCCGCCCCGCCTCGCGCGCGTTGCGCTCGGCCTCGTCGAGCTCCTTCTGCGCCGCCTCCAGTGCCTCGCGCGCCCGTTCAACGGCCCGTTCGGCTTTCTCCGCTTCGCGCGTGGCGCGCGCCGCCTCGAACTCTTCACGCTGCGCTTCGTGCTGGGCCGCGCGCAGCTCCCGCGCCGCTTTCGCCGCCGCTTCCTTTGCCTGCTGACGCGCCTTCGCGCCGTCCGCAGCTTTCCGGGCTTTTACTTTTGCGGCGTCCGGTTTGTCTTTCGTCGGCGGCCTGGCTGGCGCTGGTTCCGCCTTTGCGCGGAAGTTCCCCTGACGCACGGGCGCCACCGACAATCCGGTGAGCATCTCGAACCCGCCGGGCTGCAGCGGATGGGTCAGGCGTCCCGGCGCTTCATCGGCTGGCAGCGCGCGCAGCGTCGTCTGGATCGCCTGGCGCGTCGCGTCGGTCGCGGGCTGCCCCTCGTCGCGGAGCAGCGCCAGCGTGCTCTTCAGCGCCCGGTCGACGGCCGCGTCGTGGGCTTTCGTCGCTTCGCGAATGTCGGCGCGCTGGCCGCCGAGAATGGCCTTATGGATTTTCCGCAGGTCCGTCGACGCTTTCACGAGCGCGTCGTAGTCCTCGCGGCGCTTCCAATACAGCTGGTTGACCGCCCAGGCCGGCAGGGAAGGTTTTGCGAGCCGCCGCACGTCGGCCGCGTTGCCGCCCGCGCTCTTGGCGAGCGCGTTGCGCGCGGCGATGAATTCGCCCGGCGGTAATTGATAGAGGCGATCGATGCCTGGGGTCAGATCTCGATTTTCCATTTTTCCTCGCCGCGTCAGACAGATCCGTAAGAAGAATCTGTAATCGATTCTCGGAAAAATGGAAAATCGAGATCTGACCCCTACTTCACTGCAAACGTCGCAACGAGCGGATTGTGATCCGAGGCCTCGGTGCCGATGAGCGCCGTGGTGCTGATGTCCTCGATCGCGCGAAGCTCCAGAACATTGGCGGGGACGTAGAAGACATAGTCGATCCGTGAGCTCTTGTGCGTGATGCCGTCCATGCGTCCCCGCGCGCGCCCGCTCGCCATGGCATCCGACCACGCGTCGCGGTACTGCGAGGTCACCTGGTCATATTCAGGCGTCCCCGGCGACGAGTTGAAGTCGCCGATCAGGATCCGCGGGCCGTTGCCTCCCTGCGCCATCGTCCACGGCACGAGCGCCGCGAGCTGACGCAGGCGATCGGACTGTCCATCCGTGCCGGATGCGAGGTGCGTAACGATGACGGGAATGTCGCGTCCGCGGTGGAGCATGCGAGGAGGGTGCTCGCGACGATTCCGTTCAGGACGACCGCACACGCGCGCAGACGCATGCCCGCAGACGCTGCGAAACTAGTGCCACAATACGGCTGTGCCTGAGTTCCATTCCGAACCCTACGTGTACCTCGCCGGTCTTTCCCATAAAACGGCGATGATTGCGTGGGGCGCGTTCTATTTCAAGGCGCGATCGGACGGACGTGCCAAGCTCGTCGACGACGAAGACCTGCAGTGGGTCCATCCACCCCGATGCGAATCTATCGGATGCAAGTCGGCGCCGTACGGGCCCGCGCGGGTGGAGGTGCGCGATGAAACCGGCGCGCTCGTGGCGGAAGCGCTGACGAACACGTGCAATCACTGCGCGATCTCGGGGTTGAAGCCGAACACCCGGTACACGTACTCCGTCACGGTGAAGCACGAAGTGTGGGGAACGGGCGTGCGGTGGGACTGGGACCCTGCCGTCCAGGGGCTGGTCCAGCGCGACCGGCTCTATCAACATGAGTTCCGTACGCTGCCGGATCCGCAGGTCTCGCACGACGCACCATTCACGTTCGCGGTGATCGGCGATTTCGGCACCGGCATCAAGAAACCGTCCACGAACAGGCGCCGCCAGCTGGAAGTGGCGCAGGCGCTCGAGCGGGCGGTCGACGAGTTCGACGTGCGCCTCGTTCTCACCACCGGCGACAACATCTACGCGTCGAAGCGCTTCATGCTGTGGACGAAAGATTCCGGCGAGGAAGACGACGACTGGTTCTTCACGTACTTCCAGCCCTATCGCTATATCGTCAATCGCATCCCGTGGTTTCCGTCGATCGGGAACCACGACACGCGCGAGACCGAGGAACACGACGACCGCGAGCAGGTGATGGACAACTTCTACCTGCGCGAGCGGCTGATCGGCGAGGAGGCGGCGGGCCGCGCGTCGGTCAGTCCCGGCTTGTTCTATCGGTGCCGCGTGTCGGCTGATATCGAGTTCGTGTGCTTCGATACGTCGAAGGAGGATTTCTTCCGGCGAGGACGGCTGTTCGAGTACCCGAAGCACTGGGATTTCCTGCAGCGCTCGTTTCCTTCACGCGAGTCGTCTGGCACCCGCTGGCGCATCCCCTTCGGCCATCATCCTCCGTTCTGCGCCGGGCCGCAGCACGGCAACAGCGATCGCATGGAGCCGCTGGTCCAGCTCTTCGAAGCCGGAGGCGTGCGCGCGTGCTTCAGCGGCCACGAGCACAACTTCCAGCACTCACACTGGAACGGGATCGATTATTTCGTGACGGGCGCCGGGAGCAAGATCCGCCGCCAGGCGCCGCGCGGCTTCGAGGAAGCGCACACTGAAAGCTGGTCGGGCGAATGCCATTTCCTGCTGGTCACGATTGACGGAGAGACGATGACCGTCCGCGCGATCGGTGACTCCGTGGATGGATCGATTTCCGACATCCCGAGGCTCACGCCTGCGGGGAAGCTCGTGACAGGTCCAATGGTCATCAAGTCCACCTGAAGGTGGACACTACGGATCGGACACTACGGATCTTCAACCTGTCGGACATCAGCGATCTCGTCGCGTTTCTGCAGAGCCTGACCGATGACGAGCTCCTGAAGAATCCCGCGCTCGGTCCGCCGCGCTGATCTCTATTAGGCTGGCCTGAAGGCCAGCACCACCGGCGCCACGTCGGTGGTGCCGACCTTTAGGTCGGCCGTGTCAACGTTTGGTATCGGTGATCGGGGTGACGGTCACTTTGCGATACCACACCTTCTCGTGGTCCCCCTGCAGCATGATGGGGCCGGGCTCGAGTTCGTTTGCGTCGAGCGCCCCCCCGGTGATGGCTTCGAACGTCGCGTTGTCCTGCACCTTCTGGCCATTCAGGACCACCGTCACCTTGTTGGCCGCGACGGTCGCGTCCATGGTCTGCCACTCGCCCACAGGCTTGCTGGCGTTCACGAGCGGCGCGTGCCACGCGTAGACCGACATGTGACTGTGCTCTTCGGGCGGCTTGCCGTAGTCGTCGAGCACCTGCAGCTCGTATCGCCCGCGCATGTAGATGCCGCTGTTGCTGTGTTCGGCAAGCTTGTATTCCGCGTGGATCTTGAAGTCCTGGAACTTCTGTTTCGAGACGAGATTGTTCGCGGGCGGCTTGTTCGTCATCACGCCGTCTTCCACCGTCCATCCCATCGGCTTGCTCTTGTCCTGCACGTCCCACGAGTCCATCGACTTGCCGTCGAAGAGCTCCACGGACTTGCCGAACTTGTGCGGCGCGTTTGCGTCGGCGTTCGGCCACTTCGGCGGCCGGACGCCGACGAAATCCACTTTCCGGTTCGGCAGCTGCACGCTGCCAACGAGCTTCTCCCCCTGGAGCTTCGCGTGATATTCGGGCGAGGGCGCATTGTCGCGCCCCGGAGGCATGGCGAACATCAGCTCTCCGTTGTCGACCTTCACCGTCCCGAGCTTGACGGGACTGCCGCCGCGGTTCAGGAACATGCCGGTCAACTGGCCCCCTTCATCTTTCAGTTCGAGCCAGTAGACGTAGTTGCTGTTCTCGCCGGTGCCGGTCAGGTTCCACCGGCCAAGATACTGGTTCTGCTGCCGCGCGTTCGTCGCCGCGACCGCCGCGAGCACGGCCGCCGCGCAGACGAAGGCGAATTTTTTCTTCATCATCGATGCATCCTCTGTGAGATCAGTGTAGGGCGGGGTCTCAAGACCCCGCTACCTACGCAACTCGTAGCTGACAGTATTACGTCTCGTGGCGTCAGTTCAAGACGGGGTGGTACAATTCGCGGCTACATGATCGGCGACCATATGCGCCCTGCGCGCACATTCCTGGCTTCCTTTCTCGTCCTCTTCCTCGAGATCGCGCTTATCCGATGGATGCCGGCGTACATCCGGCTGCTGTCATATTTCTCGAATTTCATCCTGCTGGCGAGCTTCCTCGGGATCGGGCTCGGCTGCCTGCTCGCGCCGGCGCGCACGCGGCTGTTCAACTGGTTTCCTCTGGTGCAGGCGATCGTCATCGGCGCCGTCCGCTACTTCCGCCTCGAGGTGGCCGTGCCGACGGCGGGCAGCATCTATTTTTCGAGCGGCACGTCGCAGAAGGTGGTGCTCGTCGAAAGCACGATGCTCCTGCCGCTGCTATTCGTGATCGTCGCCGCGCTGTTCGCGACGCTCGCGCAGCGGATGGGACGCGAGATGGCGCAGCTCCCGCCGCTCAAGGCTTACACCGTGAACCTCGCGGGCAGCCTCGCGGGAGTCGCCGCGCTCGGCGTGATCTCGTGGCTGGAGCTTCCGCCGGTGGTGTGGTTCGGGATCGCGTCCGCCGCCGCGCTACCGCTGCTCCTGACGCCTGAAGTTCCGGTCGACGGCCGCACCGCCGTTCCTGTGCGACGCCCGCCGCGCGGCCTCGCGACGGTGAACATCGTGCTGCTCATCGTGTCGCTTGTGCTCGTCTACGGCATGGCGCGCGGCGCGATCTGGTCGCCGTACTACAAGATCACCGTCAGCCACACGGGGCCCGACACAGTCGTCGAGGTGAACAACATCTTCCACCAGTCGATGGCGCCGGTCGAGCAGAAGGAATACTTCTATCAGTGGCCGTACGACGTGTTCGGGAACACGTTCCAGGACGTGCTGATTCTGGGCGCCGGTTCCGGCACGGACGTCGCCGCGGCGCTCCGGCACGGCGTCCACCACGTGGACGCCGTCGAGATCGATCCGGCCATCATCCGGCTTGGACGCCAGCACCATCCGGATCAGCCGTACTCGGATCCGCGCGTCACCGTCATCAACGACGACGCGCGTCACTTCCTGCGCACGACGCGCAAGCAGTACGACCTCGTCGTGTTCGCGTTGATTGATTCGCTGACGATGCAGTCGAGCTTTTCGGGGGTGCGGCTCGAAAGCTACATGTTTACCGAGGAATCGTTCCGCGCGGTGCGCGATCGGCTCAAACCGGACGGCGTGCTCATCGTCTACAACTATTTCCGCGAGCGGTGGCTCGTCGATCGTCTGGCGAACACGGCGGCGGTGGCGTTCGGCGCCGAACCCCGCGTGCACGTGCACGAAGCGCGGGCGTTTCTCGGCGTGCTGATGGCGGGGCCCCGACTCGCGCAACTGACCACGCCACCGCACGTCCCCGACCAGGTCACCGCGTTCAACCAGTCGCACGCACCCAGCCCGGCGCACCTGCTCGAGCGCGATCCGTCGATCGAGCCCGCAACCGACGACTGGCCGTTCCTCTACATGAAGGATCGCCACCTGCCGGCGCACTACGTCAAGGCGCTGGGGATCGTGCTGGCGTTCTCGCTCGTGTCGGTGTGGCTGACGCTCAGGAGCCTCGGCGCGCGCCGCGCGGAAGCGCGGGGCTGGTCCTGGCAGTTCTTCCTGCTCGGCGCGGGGTTCATGCTGCTCGAGACAAAATCGATCATCCAGTTCGCGCTGTTGTGGGGCTCGACGTGGGTCGTCGCATCGCTCGCGATTGCGTCGGTGCTGACGATGGCGCTCATCGCGAACGCCATCGTGGCGCGCAGGACGATCACGCAGCCATGGCTCGTGGGGGGCGCGCTTGTCGCCCTGCTCGCGCTGAACTACATCATCCCGATCGGCCGCGTGACGTTCGACAGCCGCGCCGCCGAATCGATCTTCTACGCGGCGCTCGTCTTCAGCCCGATTCTCTGCGCGGGGCTGCTCTTCGGGTCCGCGATTGCCAAGTCCACCGCTCTCACGCGCGACTACGGCATCAACCTGCTCGGCGCCATGGTCGGCGGCGTCGGCGAGTATCTCTCGCTCGTCACCGGCTTCCGCGCGCTCCTCGCCGTCATCGCGCTGTGCTACATCGGGGCCGTATTCGCGCGCAGAAAAGAAGAATCCCTAATCCCTGATCGGGAATCCCTCATCGTCGAATCGTCGAATCCCTAATCGTCGAATCGTCGAATCGTCGAATCGTCGAATCGTCCGAATCGTCGAATCGTCCGAATCGTCGAATCCACTACTTTGTCAGATCGGATGCCGATGCAGGCGCCCACGCGTACGTGTCGCCGACCGCGTTTCAAACCCGCCGGAGCCGCAGTTGCCGGCTTCGGTCGGCGGGAGCCACAACGAGATGCGCGGCGCAACCGTGCTCAGCGGATCTGACAAAGTAGTCGATCGCTGAATCCGCGATTGACGGATTCGCGGATAAGTGATTCGCGGATCGAACGATCCGTTGATCAGGGATTCCCGATCAGGGATTAGGGATTCGTCACTAGTGCACCGCGACTCGTTCCCTGGCGGCCGCCGTGTCCGGCGGGTGGAAGAGCAGCGCCAGGCCGACGGCGGCGGCGATCGCTGACACGAGCGGCACGATCCACAGCGACCGGAAGTCCACCACGCCGCCGTGGTTGAACGTTTCGCTGATCAGGATCGGTCCCAGCGTGTTCGCGACGAGTGGGCCGAAGCCGAGGATCATCAGGTTGAACAGCCCCTGCGCGCTGGCGCGCGCGTCCTTCGGGAAGAACTCGTCGACGAAGATGTAGACCGTCGCGAAGAAGAACGCGTACGCGATCCCGTGCAGCACGTTGACGAGCACGACAAGCTGCGGGTACTGCGGCAGGAACGCGAAGACGGCGAACCGCGCCGCGTGGCCCATGATGCCGACGATCATCGTCGCGCGCCAGCCCAGCCGCTTCAGCGCCGCCCCGAGGACGAGCATCGTCAGGATCTCGGCAATCTGGCCGATGCTCATGACCGGCATGATCCAGTTGCCCGGGATGCCGACGCCGCCGCCGGCCGGATCGGTGCCGAGGAATCGTCCCGTCCAGTTGAAGAACAGGTTGTGGACCGTCGCGTCGACGAACGTCACGATCCAGAGAATGAGGATGAACGGGATGCTCAGGAGCTTCACCGCTTCGAGCCACGCGAACTTGTTCGCGCCCGATTCAACCGGCTTCGGGGGCGTGTGCGGCAGCGTGAGGCTGAACGCCGCGAGCACGAGCGAGGCGGCGCCGGCGACGATGAACGTCCACCTCGTTCCTTCCTGGAGCGCCGGCCCCGTCAGCCCGGACGCGAGCACCGTGCCCAGCCACGCCACGATTCCCTGCGGCGCCTCCGCGTGCACCTTCGCCCAGTCGACGAGGATGAACGTGAACGGCCACGCCGCCAGGATCCATCCGATGGTGCCCCCCATGCGGACCACGCCGAATTCCTTCTGCGCGTCCTTCATGTTCGCGAACGCGATCGAGTTCGTGATTGAGATCGTCGGCACGTACAGCAGGCAGTGCACCAGCATCAGGAGGAAGAACGGCCAGAACGCGTGCACCCACGCGAGCGACAGCATCGCGACGCCGCCAATCAGGTGGCTCGCCGACAGGAACTTCTCCGCCGCGAAATTGCGATCCGCGAACTGGTTACTGAAGAACATCCCGACGATCGCGGCGATCGGGAAGGCGTTCAGAATCCAGCTTTGCTGCGACGGTGTGTAGCCCAGGCTCGGAAGGTAGCCGAAGATCAGGGGAAACCACGCGCCCCAGATGAAGAACTCCAGCACCATCATCAGGATCAGTTTGAGGCGGATCGCTCTGTTCATAGGAATCGAGTCTGGAAGGCCGGCCGGGGTCGCAAGACCCCGGCCCTGCAGCATGGTATCGGATCCCGCATTCGGATGCCGAATCCCGGACTCCGGATCCCGGATCCCGGACTCCGGATCCCGGATCCCGGATCCCGGACTCCGGATCCCGGATCCCGGATCCCGGACTACGTCGTCTTGAATCCGTCGCGATAGTTGCGCGTGAGGAACTCGTTCGGGTCGACTGTCTTGTTCCCCGCC
>WNGF01003471.1_pt1 | contig 29235 bp, 30 predicted proteins | sample 5400641 | NCBI WGS metagenome assembly WNGF01 (sample SAMN13153371, study PRJNA577476) | soil metagenome | isolation source: 80 cm soil or saprolite under grassland replicate 2 | place: USA:California | collected 2016-06-15 | reverse complement strand
ACCTCGCCGCCTATTCCTCTCTCCTCCGCCGTCCGGCTCGTGACGAGGCCGCCGGACGTGGACAGGATCGCCGTCCCCATGCCGCCCAGGACGCGTGGCAGCCGGTCCTTGCGTGCGTAGATTCGCCGACCCGGCTTCGAGACCCGGCGGAGGTCGGTGATGATCCGCTCGCGGTTCCGTCCGAACTTGAGCTCGACGACGAGCGTGTTGTAGCTGTCGCCCTCGCGGACGTTGTAATCGGTGATGTAGCCCTCCTCCTTGAGCAGGCGCGCGATCTCCTCCTTCAGGCGGGACGTGGGCATCTCGGCGGTGTCGTGGAGCGCCTTGTTGGCGTTCCGGATCCGCGTCAGCATGTCGGCAATGGGATCGGTGTGCATCTCAGGCTCCTACCAGGACGATTTGGTCATGCCGGGAATGGCGCCTTCATGCGCGAGCTCGCGCAGGCAGATCCGGCACAGGCCGAACTTGCGGTAGACCGCGCGCGGGCGCCCGCAGCGGTTGCAGCGCGTGTACTTGCGCGCGCTGAAGCGGGGCACGCGGGCCGCCTTGGCGATCAGGGACTTCTTAGCCAACGTCTTCCTGCTCCTCTCTCGTCGGCGCAAACGGAAAGCCGAGGCCGCCGAGCAGAGCCCGGGCCTCCTCGTCGGTGCGCGCCGTGGTGGTGACGGCGACGTCGAGACCGCGGATCGTCGCCACGTCGTCGTAGTCGATCTCCGGGAAGATGATCTGCTCGCGGATGCCGAGCGAGTAATTTCCGCGACCGTCGAACGAGCGGAGGCTCAGTCCCCGGAAGTCTCGGATGCGCGGCAGCGCTATCGAAACGAGCCGGTCGAGGAAGTCGTACATCATCGCGCCGCGCAGAGTCACGCGGGCGCCGATCGGCATCCCCTCGCGGATCTTGAAGTTGGCGATCGACCTGCGGGCGGGGCGCATCTGCGCGCGCTGCCCCGCGATCCTCGTCAGCTCCTCGATCGCGCTGTCGAGCGCCTTCGCCTCGACCTTCGCGTCGCCGACGCCCATGTTCAGGGTCACCTTCGAGACGCGCGGGACCTCCATGAGAGAGGAGAGCCCCAGCTCGTCCTTGAGCCTCTCCCGCAGCTCCTCCTCGTAGAGCCCCTTCAGGCGCGGCACGTATCCGTTCGTCTTCGCGGCGGCCATCACTGATCGATCTCCTCGCCGCAGTCGGCGCGCTTGCAGACGCGGACCTTGAGCTTGCCGTCTTTCGACTCCTTGATCTTCATCCCGACCCGGGTCGCGCGGCCGCAGGTCGGGCAGACGACCATCACCGTGGACACCGGGACCGCCGCGGATTTCTCCATGACGCCGCCGGGGGCGATCTGCTGCCCGCCCATCCGGCTCGCGTCGCGGATCGGCCGCGGCTTGGTGTGGCGCTTGACCACGTTCAGGTTCTCGACGATCACGCGGCGCTCGCCCGGGCGGGCTTCGAGGACTCGCCCGCGCTTGCCGCGGTCCTTCCCGCGCAGCATCTGCACCGTGTCGCCCTTCTTCACTTTCATGACTGGCACTAAAGGACCTCCGGGGCGAGGCTGACGATCTTCATGAAGTTCCTGTCGCGCAGCTCGCGGGCCACGGGCCCGAAGATGCGCGTGCCGCGGGGATTGCGGGCGTTGTCGATGAGGACGGCCGCGTTCTCGTCGAAGGCGATGAGCGTTCCGTCGCCCCTGCCGTAGGGCTTCTTCGTGCGTACGACGACGGCGTGGACGATCTCGCCCTTCTTCACGGTTCCCTGCGGCGTGGCGGTCTTGACCGTCCCGACGATGACGTCGCCGACCCGTGCGTAGCGGCGGTGGGAGCCACCCATCACGCGGATGCAGAGCAGCTCACGCGCGCCGGTGTTGTCGGCCACGCGCAGGCGGGACTCCTGTTGGATCATTGCGCGACCTCCACGATCTCGGCGAGGCGCCAATTCTTCGTCTTGGAGAGCGGGCGCGTCTCCACGATGCGGACGACGTCGCCGACCTTCGCCTCGTTTCGCTCGTCATGGACGTGGAACTTGTTGGCGCTCCGGATCACTTTCTTGTACCTCCGGTGCCTCTTGAGCATCTCGACCTGGACGACGATCGTCTTGTCCATCGCGCTCGAGACGACGACGCCGCGGCGCTCCTGGCTGCGACCGCGGTCGTGCTCCGGTTTCGGCAGACGCACGATCGGCTTGCGCTGCGCCGGGCGCTCGCGCTTGACCTTGGGCCGCTGACGGCGCTCCGAGCGGGGAAGACGCTTGGGCTTCGCCTTCTTCTTGGACGCAGGAGCCTCGGCGGAGGGCTCGGGCTCCCCCTCCTCCTCCTCCTCCGAGGGTTCCGCTGCCGGCTCTTCGGGCGCAGCCTCTTCGGGCGCCGCCTCTGCCTCAGGCTTTTCGGGCGCAGCCTCTTCCTCGGGCTCGGCAGCCGGCTCTTCAGCAGGTGCCTCCTCTTCGGGAGCAGCCTCTTCGGGAACAGCCTCTTCGGGAACAGCCTCGGCCGGAGGCGCTTCGTCCTGCGCCTCGGCAGGCACCTCGGCCTCCGCCTCGGGCTCGGCCGCGGTCTCCTCGACTTCTTCTTGGTTGTTCTTCTCTTCGTCTGTCATCAGATGTGAGCTTCGGCCTCGCGCTCGGTGGTTACGGTCAGGATCCGGGCGATCTCCTTTTTGGCGAGCTTCACGCGCGCGCTGTTCTCGAGCGCTCCGGTCGCCGCCTGGAAGCGCAGGTTGAACAGCTCCTGCCGCCGCTCGGCGAGAGCGTGCTCGAGCTCGTCGTTCGTCATGTCCCGTAGGTCCCGTGCCTTCATCTCATCCTCCGAACAGGTCGGCCTCGCGCTTGACGACCTTGCTCTTGATCGACAGTTTTGAGCCCGCAAGGCGAAGCGCCTCTTTGGCCAGCGGCTCCGGCACGCCCGAGAGCTCGAACATCACGCGGCCCCGCTTGACGACTGCAACCCAGTGCTCGGGCGAGCCCTTGCCGGACCCCATCCGCGTCTCGGCGGGCTTCTGCGTGACGGGCTTGTCCGGGAAGATGTTGATCCAGACCTTCCCGCCGCGCTTGATCTTGCGAGTCATCGCGATTCGCGCAGCCTCGATCTCACGGTTCGTCAGCCAGCCGTTGGCGACGGCCTTCAGGCCGAAGTCGCCCGCGTGGACCGTAGTCTGCCCCTTCGAGATGCCCCTGCGGCGGCCTCGCTGGTACTTGCGGTACTTCGTCTTCTTAGGGAGGAGCACCTAGCCCTCGCCTCCCGTGTCCTCGAGCTTGGTCGGGTCCTCTGTCTGCTTCTTCGGTGTCGTCGTGTCGGGCGCGTCGGCGACGGCGTCGGGGGTCGTCTCAACCTCGGGCTCGATGGCCGGCTGCTCTCGGCCCTCGGCAGAAACGCCTTCTGGGGTCGTGCGAGGAGACTCGCTGACGGAAGCGGACGGCTCCAGAGTCTCCTGCGCAGAAGCGCGGCGGCGCCCGCGGCCCTTTGCAGGACGGCGCTTGCGGACGGGCCCGAGGTCCTCCCGGTCGGCACGGCCGCGACCCGCCTCCCGCGAGGCGCCGAGACCCTCGCTCGGGCCCCCGCGGCGCCGGCGCGCCTGGTCCTGGTCGCCGAGCCGAGTGTCCTTCTGCTGGGCCATGCCCTCGTAGCCCTCAGGCATGATCTCGCCCTTGTTGATCCAGACCTTGACTCCGATGCGCCCGTAAGTCGTCTTGGCCTCGGTGAAGCCGTAGTCGATGTCGGCGCGGATCGTGTGCAGCGGGACGCGTCCCTCCGAATAGCTCTCACTGCGGCTCATCTCGGTACCCGCCAGCCGGCCGCCGCAGACGATCTTGATCCCCTGGGCGCCGGAGCGGATCGCAGACGCGAGCGACCGCTTCATCGCGCGCCGGAAGCTGACGCGGTTCTCGAGCTGCTCCGCGATCGACTGTGCGACGAGCTTGGCGTCGAGCTCGGGGCGCTTGATCTCGTTGATGTTGATGTGGACGTTCTTCTGCGTGAGGGCGTGCAGCTCGCGACGGAGCGCGTCGACCTCGACGCCGGACTTGCCGATCACGATGCCCGGGCGGGCCGTGTAGATGTCGATCGTGATCCGCTGCTTGTCCTTGCGGATCAGGATGTCCGAGAGACCCGCGTGCGCGAGCTTGTTGTAGATGTGCTCGCGGATCTTCACGTCCTCGAGCAGGTAGTCGGCGAAATCCTTCCGGCCCGTGTACCAGTTCGACTTCCAGTCGTGGATGACACCGACCCGCAGGCCGCCCGGATGGACCTTCTGTCCCACTATTCCTCCTCGTCCTTCTGCTCTTCGGCCGCTTCTTCGGCGTCCGGCTCTTCGACGGCTGCCTCGGCCTCCGGCTCTTCGACGGTCGCCTCGGCCTCCAGGTCTTCGACCGGCTCAGCGACGGGAACGGGCTGGGAGACCGGCTCGGGCAGCGGAGTGCCGTCGGCGGTCGCGAGCCTGATCGTGATGTGGCAGGTGCGCTTCCTGATCGGGTGCGCCCGGCCGCGGGCCTGCGGGCGCCAGCGCTTGATGGTCAGCCCGTCGTCGACGAACGCTGCGGAGACGACGAGGTCGTCCCCGGCGAGACCGTGGTTCGCCTCCGCGTTCGCGACGGCGGAGCGCAGCACCTTGTCGATCTCGCGCGCGGCCGCGCGATCCGTGAAGGCAAGCACGGTGCGAGCCTCTGGGACCGTCCGCCCGCGAATGTTGTCCACGACGAGCCGCGCCTTGCGCGGGCTCACACGCACCCACTTCGCCACCGCGCGAACCTCGTTCCTCTCCTCGGAAGTGATGGTCATGTTCGCTTCACCGTCGCCGTCCGGTCGTGCGCGTGACCGCGGAAGGTCCGGGTCGGCGCGAACTCACCGAGCTTGTGCCCGACCATCTGCTCGTCGACGAAAATCGGCACGTGCTTGCGGCCGTCGTAAACCGCGATCGTGTGGCCGACCATCTCCGGGAAGATGGTCGAGGCCCTGGACCAGGTGCGGATCGGGCGCTTCGAGCCCGAGGTGTTCATCTCCTCGACCCGGCGGAACAGCCGCTCCTCCACGTAGGGCCCCTTCTTGGACGACCTGCTCATCGTTTCTCCTTGCCGCGGCGCCGGCCGCGGACGATCAGGCGGTTGGATTCCTTGTGCTTGCGGCGGGTGCGCTTGCCGAGCGTCGGCACGCCCCAGGGCGTGACCGGATGCCGGCCGCCCTTGGACTTCCCCTCGCCGCCGCCGTGCGGGTGGTCGACCGGGTTCATCGCCGAGCCGCGGACGGTCGGGCGCTTGCCGCGCCAGCGGCTCCGCCCGGCCTTCCCACCCGTGATGTTCTCGTGCTCGACGTTTCCGACCTGGCCGATCGTCCCGCGACACTCCAGCGGCACGCGCCTCATCTCCCCGGAGGGAAGGCGCAGAACGCCGTAGCCGTCGTCCTTCGCGACGAGCTGGATGCCGGAGCCAGCGCTGCGGGCGAGCTGGCCGCCGCGGCCGGGCTTGAGCTCGACGTTGTGGACGAGCGTCCCGGTCGGGATGTTTTGGAGCGGCAACGCGTTCCCGGGCTTGATGTCTGCGTTCGGCCCAGACTCGACGGTCGCGCCGACCTGTAGGCGGGCGGGCGCGAGGATGTAGGACTTGGCCCCGTCGGCGTAGTGGAGCAGGGCGATTCGGGCCGACCTGTTCGGGTCGTACTCGATCGCGGCCACGTTGGCGGGCACGCCGTCCTTCGTGCGCTTGAAATCGACCTTGCGGTAGCGGCGCTTGTGCCCGCCGCCCTGGTGGCGCCGGGTGATCCGGCCGTAGCTGTTCCGCCCTCCGCTGCGCTTGAGCGGGGAGACCAGGCTCTTCTCGGGCTCGGTCTTCGTGATCTCGTCGAAAGTCGCGACGGTCATGAAGCGCCGGCCCGGAGAGGTGGGCTTGAATTTCTTGAGAGGCATTAGACCTGTGCCCCCTCGAAGATCTCGATGGACTCGCCCGGACGGATCTGGACGATCGCCTTCTTCCAGCCCGGCTTGCGGCCGCGGACGAGGCCGCGCCGCTTCGGCTTCGCCTTGACGTAGGCGATGTTGACCGCTTGGACGTGAACGTTGAAGAGCTCCTCGACCGCCTGCCGCACCTGCGTTCGGTGCGCGTCAGGATGGATGCGGAAGGTGTACTTGTTGTCCTCGATCAGGCTGTAGCTCTTCTCCGAGACGATCGGAGCCAGCAAGATCTGGTTGGGATGCAAGCTCATGAAGCCCTCCCCTGGACCTGCTCCAGTGCCTTCTCGCTGACGAGCACCGAGCGAGCCCACACGAGCTCCGCCACTTCCAGCTCCGGCGGCGAGACGACGTAGACGCCGTCGAGGTTGCGGAACGACTTCACGAGCGCCTCCTGCTCCGGATCCGCGACGAGGAGGAGGGGTAGCTCCTTGCCCCAGGCATCGACGAGCTCCGCGGCCGAGCGTGTCGAAGGCTCGGCGAAAGCACCGTCTCCAACGACGCCGAGGCTCCCCGCCCCGGCATGGCTCGACAGGGCCGCACGAAACGCGGCGCGGCGCACCTTGCGATTCACCTTCACGTCGAAGCTGCGCGGCCGGGGCGGAAACGCGAGCCCGCCTCCGGTCCAGTGGGGCGCCCGGGTCGTCCCCGCGCGCGCGCGCCCGGTTCCCTTCTGGCGCCAGGGCTTGCTTCGGCCGCCCGCCACGAGCCCGCGGCTCTTTGCCGCGCGAGTGCCGGCGCGGCGAGCATTGAGCTCCGCACGCACCGTCTCGTGGACGAGGTGGGACTTGACCTCGACGCCGAACACGCTCGCCTCGAGCGTCAGCTCCTTCGCGTGCTTTCCGGCCTTGTCGAGGATGGGTGCCTTGACGGGCGCCATCAGCGCCTGTCCTCCCTCACTTCGACGAGACCGTTCCTCGGACCGGGAACTGCGCCCTTGACGAGCAGAAGGTTCCGCTCCGGATCGACCTCGTGAATGGTGAGGCCGAGCTGAGTACGGCGTTTTCCGCCCATACGGCCGGCCATCTTCATGCCCTTGAAGACGCGTGACGGCGTAGCCGAGGCGCCGATGGAGCCGGGCTTGCGGACGTTGTGCGAGCCGTGAGAGGCGGGTCCGCGGTGGAACTTGTGACGCTTGATCGTTCCGGCGAAGCCCTTCCCAATCGAGATCCCCGAGACCTTGACCTGGTCGCCGGCCTCGAACACCTCGACGGTCACGTTCTCGCCCGGCGGAAGATCGATCGGGCCGCGGAACTCGACCACGTGGCGATGCGGGTCGACCTTGGACCTCTTCAGATGGCCTGCCTCGGCCTTTGTGATCCTCCGGTCGGCGACGGGCTCGAATGCGAGCTGGAAGGCCTCGTAGCCGTCGGACTCCTCGGTCTTGACCTGCACGACCGGGCACGGGCCCGCCTCGATCACGGTCACGGGCGTCGCCGCGCCGCTCTCGGGGTCGAACACGCGCGTCATTCCCAGCTTGCGTCCCACGATCCCTTTCATCAGAGCTTGATCTCGATGTCGACCCCGGCCGGCAGGTCGAGCCGCATAAGCGAGTCGACCGTCTTCGGCGTGGGGCTGTGGATGTCGATGAGCCGCTTGTGCGTCCGCACCTCGAAGTGCTCCCGGGAGTCCTTGTCCTTGAACGGGCTCCGGATCACGCAGTAGACGTTCCGCTCCGTGGGCAGGGGCACAGGGCCGGTGATGGTGGCACCGGTGCGCTGGGCCGTCTCGACGATCGACTGAGCCGACCGGTCGAGCTGGGTGTGGTCGTAGCCCTTGAGGCGGATGCGGATTTTCTGCTGCGCCATTCCCCTCCTACTTCTGGATCTCGGTGACGACGCCGGCGCCCACGGTGCGGCCGCCCTCGCGGACGGCGAACCGAAGGCCCTGGTCCATGGCGATCGGCTGGATGAGCTCGATGTCCATGTTCGTGTTGTCGCCCGGCATGACCATCTCCTGGCCGTCGGGCAGCTTGATCGACCCGGTCACGTCGGTCGTGCGGAAGTAGAACTGCGGCCGGTAGCCGTTGAAGAACGGCGTGTGCCGCCCGCCCTCGTCCTTCGAGAGAACGTAGACCTCCGCCTTGAACACCGTGTGCGGCGTGATCGAGCCCGGCTTCGAAAGCACCTGCCCGCGCTCGACCTCCTCGCGCTTGGTGCCGCGAAGAAGCGCCCCGGCATTGTCGCCGGCCTGGGCGTAGTCAAGGGTCTTGTTGAACATCTCGAGCCCGGTCACGACCGTCTTCTCCACCTTCTCGTGGATGCCGACGATCTCGACCTCGTTCCCCGACTCGATCTTGCCCTGCTCGATCCGGCCCGTGACGACCGTGCCGCGGCCCGTGATCGTGAAGACGTCCTCGATCGGCATCAGGAACGGCTTGTCGATGTCACGAGTCGGCTCCGGGATGTAGGTGTCGACCGCCTCCATCAGCTCGAGGATCTTCTGCTTGTGCTCCTCGTCGCCCTCGAGCGCCTTCAGCGCCGAGCCGGTGACGATCGGGATGTCGTCGCCGGGGAACTCGTACTTCGACAGGAGCTCCCGGACCTCCATCTCGACGAGCTCGAGCAGCTCGGGATCGTCGACCATGTCGGCCTTGTTCAGGAAGACGACGATGTAAGGCACCTCCACCTGGCGTGCGAGCAGGATGTGCTCACGCGTCTGGGGCATGGGGCCGTCCGCCGCGGACACGACGAGGATCGCGCCGTCCATCTGGGCCGCGCCGGTGATCATGTTCTTGATGTAGTCGGCGTGGCCGGGGCAGTCCACGTGCGCGTAGTGGCGGTTCTCGGTCTCGTACTCGACGTGCGAGGTGTTGATGGTGATGCCGCGCTGCCGCTCCTCAGGAGCGTTGTCGATCGAGTCGAAGTCGCGCACGGCGGACTCCGAGAAACCCTGCTCGTTCAGGATCTTGGAGATGGCAGCCGTGAGCGTCGTCTTCCCGTGGTCGATGTGACCGATCGTGCCGACGTTGAGGTGAGGCTTGGTGCGCTCGAACTTCTGCTTTCCCATTGCTTTCTTCCTCCGTTGCGGTTTTACGTAGTGGTCTGGGCTTCGACGATCTCGCCCGCGATCGACTGAGGCACTTGCTCGTAGCGATCGAACTGCATCGTGAATGTCGCTCGTCCCTGGGTCATCGACCGCAGAGCCGTTGCATATCCGAACATGGTCGCGAGGGGGACACGGGCCCGGATCACCTGGGCGTTCCCGCGCGGCTCGAGCCCCTCGACCTGCCCTCGCCGTGCATTCAGGTCACCCATGACATCGCCGAGGTACTCCTCGGCGGTGACGACCTCGACCGACATCATCGGCTCGAGCAGCACGGGCTTTCCGCGCTGAACAGCCGACTTGAAGGCCATCGAGCCGGCGACCTTGAAGGCCATCTCGCTGGAGTCGACGTCGTGGTACGAGCCGTCGATCAGCGAGACACGGACGTCGACCATCGGGTAGCCCGCAATCGTTCCCGACTCCATCGCTTCCTGGATGCCGAGATCGACCGGCGGGATGAACTCCCTCGGGATTTTTCCGCCCACGATCCGGTTGATGAACTCGTAGCCCTCGCCGGGCTCGGCCGGCTCGACGTCGATGACGACGTGGCCGTACTGGCCGCGGCCCCCGGTCTGGCGCACGAATCGCCCCTGGACCTTCTCGGCCGGCCGAGTGATCGTCTCCCGGTAAGCGACCTGCGGCCGACCGACGTTTGCGTCCACGCTGAACTCCCGCAGCAGGCGGTCGACGATGATCTCGAGGTGGAGCTCGCCCATGCCGGAGATGAGCGTCTGGCCGGTCTCGTCGTCGGTGCGGACCCGGAAAGTCGGATCCTCGTCCGAGAGACGCTGGAGGCCCATTGAGAGCTTGTCCTGGTCGCCCTTGGTCTTCGGCTCGATCGCAACCGAGATCACGGGCTCGGGGAAGTCCATCGACTCGAGGCGGATCGGGGCCTCGGGCACCGCGAGCGTGTCGCCCGTGGCGGTCTGCTTGAGCCCTACGGCCGCCGCGATCTCGCCGGCCGTGATCTCCTCGCGCTCCTCGCGATGGTTCGCGTGCATCTGGAGCAGGCGGCTGATCCGCTCGGTCTTGTCGGTGGTCGTGTTGAGAACACGGTCGCCCGCCTTCAGCGTCCCCGAGTAGACCCGGATGTACGTGAGCTTGCCGACATAGGGGTCGCTCATGACCTTGAACGCGAGCGCGGAGAACGGCTCGTCGACGGCCGGCCTGCGCGAAAGCTCGTGTTCCGTGCGGGGATCGAGGCCGTGAATCGGAGGGACGTCGAGCGGGCTCGGAAGGTAGTCGATGACCGCGTCGAGCAGCGGCTGGACACCCTTGTTCTTGAAAGCCGAACCGAGCAGGACCGGGGTCACGTCGCTCTCGAGCGTCGCCTTGCGGAGCGCCCGGCGAATCATCTCCGGTGTGACCGCTTCCTCGTTTTCCAGATATGTCTCGAGCAGCTCCTCGTCCTTCTCGGCGACCGCGTCGATCAGCTGGTGGTGGTACTCGTTCGCCTGCTCGGTCAGCTCGGCCGGAATCTCCTCCACCTCGTAGTTCATCCCCAGCTCGTCCTGCCAGACGAGCGCGCGCATCTCGACCAGGTCGATGACGCCGCGGAAGTCTTCCTCGCGGCCGAGCGGCAGCTGGACCGGGACGGGCTTGGCGCCGAGCCGGTCGACCATCGACTGCACCGACTGGAAGAAGTCAGCGCCGACGCGGTCCATCTTGTTCATAAAGGCGATCCGCGGGACGCGGTAGCGGTCGGCCTGGCGCCAGACCGTCTCGGACTGGGGCTCGACGCCTGCGACCGCGTCGAAAACGGCGATTGCGCCGTCGAGCACGCGCAGGCTGCGCTCCACCTCGACGGTAAAGTCCACGTGCCCGGGCGTATCGATAATGTTGATGCGAAAATCGCGCCATACCGCGGTCGTCGCCGCCGACGTGATCGTGATCCCGCGCTCCTGCTCCTGCTCCATCCAGTCCATGACGGCGGCGCCCTCGTGAACCTCGCCCATCTTGTGGGTGCGGCCGGTGTAGTAGAGGATGCGCTCGGTCGTCGTGGTCTTGCCCGCGTCGATGTGGGCCATGATCCCGATGTTCCGGACGCGCTCGAGCCCGATCGCTGTCTCGGTCGCCATAGCCGTCACCAGCGGTAGTGCGCGAAGGCCTTGTTCGCCTGCGCCATCCGGTAGATATCGTCCTTGCGCTTGAACGCGCCGCCCTGCTCGTTGAGCGCGTCCAGGATCTCGCCTGCGAGCTTCTCGTCCATGTGTTTCTCGCGACGCTGGCGCGCGAACAGGATCAGCCAGCGGACCGCGAGCGTACGCGCGCGCCGCTGAGGCACCTCGATCGGCACTTGGTAGTTCGCGCCGCCGACGCGGCGGCTGCGCACCTCGAGCACAGGCGTGACCGTCTTCACGGCCTGGTCGAGCACCTCGACCGGAGGCTTCCCGGTCTGCTCGCCGACGCGGTCGAGCGCGCTGTAGACGATCTGCTCGGCGACACTCTTCTTCCCATGCGTCATCACGCAGTTGATCACCTGGGTGACGAGTTCGGAGCCGTAAACCGTGTCGGTCTCGATCCGGCGCGGGGTGATCGCTGATCGGCGGGGCATGGCTCAGCTACCTTTCTTGGCGCCGTACTTGGAGCGAGCCTTGCGCCGGTCGGCCACGCCGGCGGTGTCGAATGCGGCGCGGATCACCTTGTAGCGGATGCCCGGAAGATCGCGGACGCGGCCGCCGCGGATGAGCACGACCGAGTGCTCCTGGAGGTTGTGCCCCTCGCCCGGGATGTACGTGGTGACCTCCATCCCGTTCGTCAGACGCACGCGCGCGACCTTTCGTAGAGCCGAATTCGGCTTCTTGGGCGTGTGCGTGTACACGCGCGTGCAGACGCCGCGCTTCTGCGGCGCGCCGCGCAGGGCAGGGGTCTTGGTGCGCGACTTCGGCGCGCTGCGACCCTTCCTGACGAGTTGGTTTACTGTCGGCACAAATCCCCTTCGTTACACACAAATAAGGTCGGCGGGGCGGATGACCCTGCCAACCAGCCGAAGAATGGTAGCGAAGCTGCTCTTACCCCGTCAAACCACTATTCAAGCGCGAGGAACGGGAGATAGGCGGTGAGATCGACCGCGTCCACCGCCGGAAGATCGTCGTGCCGGCAGACGGTCTGCGCGAGCGCGTCTTGCTCCTTCTTGACGCTCCAGCGCTCGTAGGCGGCCGCTCGGGCCGAGGCGCTCAGAGCAGCGCGAATCGAGGGCCGCGCCTCGGAGAGCGAGAAGGAGGCCAGCGAGGCGGTCGAGCCGAGCGCCCGCACGCGGTAGCTGCCGAGAGCCGTGCGAATAGTCGTCCAGCGGCGGGTCGCGAGGTTGAACACGCGTTCGGGAGCCGACGACGCAAGCGCAACGCCGCGCGTTCCGCCGAGCCACGGAACCGCCGGCCTCGACTGGACGAGCCGGGCGGACGCTTCGGCATAGGTGTCGTAGTAGTCGGCGATCTGGCCCGCGGTCGGCTGGGCGATCCGAAGGTGCTTCTCGACCTGGAGGCGAGTCAACTCGTCGGCGAGGACGCCGCGCGCGATCGCCGGAGATGCCCCAGCCTTACGGAGCGCCCTTCGATAGGCGGCGTCACTGCCGCCGAAACGGGTCGCGATCACCGCGCGCTCGGTCTCTTGGACGTCTGCGGCGGTTACGCCGTCCGTTTGCGTCGCCGCGCGCCGGAAGAGCGCCGTGAAGGCGACCTCCCCGTCGCCCGTGACCTTCGCCAGCTGCTTCACCTCGTCCCGCCGGATCCCTGTGCCGGCGACCGTGCAGCGGATGCCGCGCGCGAAAGTGAGCTGGCCCTGCGTCAGCGAGGCGTTGAATCCCTTGCCGGCCGCCTTCGGCCCGTCGCAGAGGCTCTGGGCGCGCGCCCACAGATAGACGCACGCCGCCGCCGCCTTGTCCTGCTCGTCCTTGATTCCATCCCGGTGCGCCCAGCCCCACGACCAGATGGTCGAGTACCCGAGCTCCTTCGCCACCTGCTTGGCGGCCAGCGCCTGCCACTTGACGGTGTCGAACCAGGCCTGGGCAGGCACGAGACCCTCGCGGCCTCCCTTTCCGAGACCCGTCTGAAAGCCGAGGAAGAGCCCCAGCCTGGAGGCGGGAATCCCTATCGAGGTGAAATCGGTGATGGCCCGGCGGAACAGGTTTCGAATGGTGCGCGGGCCGGCGAAGGGGCCCTGGGCATACACCCAGGGAGCGGGGAAATAGACCTCACGCACGATGTCCGAGACCTTCGCCACCTCGCGCCACCAGTCGCCGGCCGCTCCCTCCGTGTAGGCGACGCTGTTGACGAGGAGCAGCGGATGAGCGCCGCGCTGGGCAAGGATGCGGACGAAGTCGAGCACGTTCGCGCGGTACTGCGCGACGTTCGCCGACCACGGCGAGGCCAGATACGCGCCGAACAGCTCGTTGAGCGCGATCCACGGATGCAGGCAGCGATTCGAAGCCGCGGCGTAGTCGTACAGGCTGTTGGCGAGCGCCGGGATCTCGCTCGGAGCGACGGGCGAGCCGAGGTCGCCCATCTTCCGGTGGAAGTTCAGGTCGAGGTAGGCCGTGCTGCCCCCGCGCGCCCGGATCTTCGGTGGGTAGAGGAAGTTCGCGGTCGCCGAGACCAGGCCCGGCCGGGCGAACATCTTCCAGAACTTGACCGAGCCGTGGCCGAAGTCAATCCAGAGCGGCGTCGAGGACGGCAGGCCGCATTCGCGCTTGGCCGGCCTCGACCCCGCAGCGTGCGGGACGGCGGCGGCCAGCGCGGCCGCGCCAGCCAGCGCCGCCATTCCCAAAACGAGTCCTTTCACCTGGGACTGTCTAGCAGAAGCGCGTAACGACGCTATTCGCCGTCAAGCGGGCTCTCGACCTCAGGAGTTTCCTCTGCTTCGCCGGCTTCCTTCGGAGCCGACTCCCCGTCGGTCTCCGGCTGGCCGCCGAAGTCCATCCCGAAAGCTCCGAGACCGAGCTCCGATTCGCCGTCCGAGCCGATCTCCTCGAGCGCGGCCAGCAGCTGCTCTTCGGTCTCCGGCCGGGCGTAGGCCGAGGCCGGGACCTTCTCGGAGGGACCGATGTCGATCGCCCGGTACTTCTTCAGACCGGTTGCGGCCGGGATCAGCTTGCCGATGATCACGTTCTCCTTCAGCCCGAGCAGGTGGTCCACCTTGCCTTCGATCGAGGCGTCGGTCAGCACCTTCGTCGTCTCCTGGAAGGAGGCGGCCGAGAGGAACGAATCCGTGGCCAGCGAGGCCTTCGTGATCCCGAGGATGAGCGGCTCGTAGGTGGCCGACTCCTTCTTTCCCTTCTCCTTGGCCACGCGCGCGTTCTCGCGCTCGAGCGCAACCCGGTCGACGAGCTGGCCGGGAAGAAGCTCGGTGTCGCCGGAGCTCTCGACGCGCACCTTCTTCAGCATCTGGCGCACGATCAGCTCGATGTGCTTGTCGTGGATGTCCACGCCCTGCGAGCGGTAGACCTTCTGCACCTCGAACACGAGGTAGAGCTCGGTCGCGGTCGCCCCCTTGAGGCGAAGGAGGTCGGACGGGTTCAGCGAGCCCTCGTGGAGCGGATCGCCCGGCTGGACGGTCTGCTTCTTCTCGACGAGCACCCGCGTGCGTCGTGGAAGCTGGTAGGAGACGGGCTCGAGCGGCTCGCCCTCGTCGTCCACCCCGTCGCGAACGATGATTACCTTCGGACCGCGCTCGCTCTCCTCGACGTCGACGATGCCGGCCTCCTCGGCGAGCTTGGCAACGCCCTTCGGGTTGCGCGCCTCGAAGATCTCCACGACGCGCGGAAGACCGTGCGTGATGTCCGCGCCGGCGACGCCGCCCGTGTGGAAGGTCCGCATGGTCAGCTGCGTGCCCGGCTCGCCGATCGACTGGGCGGCGATGATCCCGACCGCGTCGCCGATCTCGCACAGCGCTCCGGTGGCGAGGAACGTGCCGTAACAGGCCCGGCAGACTCCGTATTCGCTGCGGCACTTCAGCACCGAACGCATCGCCAGCGTTGTCTCCCCCTCCTGGTCGCCGAGCCCCTCGACGATCTCCGCGAGCAGCTCGAGCGTGACCTCGTCGCCCTTCTCGGCCAGCTTGGTCTTGCCCGGCTTGCCGGAGGCGAGCGGCCGGAAGACGTCCTCTGCGAGAACGCGGCCGGCGATGCCCTTGTTCGGGCCGTCCGGAGTGAAGAGCGGCAGCTCAATCGAATCGGAGGTCCCGCAGTCCTCCTCGCGGATGATCACGTCCTGTGCCACGTCCACGAGGCGGCGGGTCAGATATCCCGAGTCAGCCGTACGGAGCGCTGTGTCGGCTAGCCCCTTCCGGGCGCCGTGCGTCGAGATGAAGTACTCAAGAACGGTCAGCCCCTCCATGAAGTTCGCCTTGATCGGGCGCTCGACGATCTCGCCCTTCGGGTTCGCGATCAGGCCGCGCATTCCGGCAAGCTGCCGGATCTGGCTGAAGGAGCCGCGCGCGCCGGAGTTGGCCATCATGTAGATCGGGTTCAGCTCGGAGAAGTTCGCCGACATCGCGTCCGCCACGGCGTCGGTTGCCTCCGTCCAGATGTTGACGATCGACTCGTGGCGCTCCTCGCCCGTGATGAGGCCCTGCTCGTACTGCTGCTCGACCCTCTGCACGCGCTCCTCGTACCCCTGCAGGATCTCTTCCTTCTCCTCGGGAATGACGATGTCGTTCTTGGAGATGGTGATTCCGCCCTCGGTCGCGTACTTGAAGCCGAGCGTCTTGAGCGTGTCGAGGACGGCGGCAATCCGCGTCGCGCCGTAGCGCTGGAGGAGGCTGGCAATGAAGTCGTCCATCTCCCGCTTGGTCAGGGCCCTGTTCATGAACTCGTGATCGAGCTCCACGTCCTCGTGCTCCCCGAGCGATTCGCGCAGGGCACGCGCGACCTCGACGTTGAAGATCACGCGGCCGGGCGTCGTCACGAGCAGCTCGCCGTCGTGGCGGTACTCGATCGGATCCTGAAGCCCGAGCTGGCGGGCGCCGAGCGCGAACTCGACCTCCTCCTCGGAGGCGAAGCGCTGGGGCCGCGGATCGAGATCCTCGGCCTTGACCTCGTTCAGGTCCTGGCCGGCGTAGGTGAGGAAGTAGCCGCCCAGAACCATGTCCTTCGACGGGGTCGCGAGCGGCCGCGAGTTCGCGGGCGAGAGGATGTTGTTCGAGGAGAGCATCAGAATCCTTGCCTCCGCCTGGGCCTCGGCCGACAGCGGCAGGTGGACGGCCATCTGGTCTCCGTCGAAGTCCGCGTTGAACGCATGGCAAACGAGCGGGTGAACCTGGATCGCCTTGCCCTCGACGAGCACGGGCTCGAAAGCCTGGATGCCGAGCCGGTGCAGCGTCGGCGCCCGGTTCAGGAGCACCGGATGCTCCGCGATGACCTCCTCGAGCACGTCCCAGACCTCGGGGACCATCGACTCGACGTGCTTCTTGGCCGCCTTGATGTTCTGGACCGACTTGCGCTCGACGAGCCGGCTCATGATGAACGGCTTGAACAGCTCGAGCGCCATCAGCTTCGGCAGGCCGCACTGGTGGAGCTTGAGCGACGGCCCTGAGACGATCACCGAGCGGCCGGAGTAGTCGACGCGCTTGCCGAGCAGGTTCTGGCGGAAGCGGCCCTGCTTGCCCTTGAGCATGTCGGAGAGCGACTTGAGCGCGCGGTTGCCCGGACCGGTGACGGCGCGGCCTCGGCGGCCGTTGTCGAACAGCGCGTCCACAGCCTCCTGGAGCATCCGCTTCTCGTTGTTGACGATGATCTCGGGCGCTCCGAGGTCGAGCAGCCGCTTGAGGCGGTTGTTCCGGTTGATCACACGCCGGTAGAGGTCGTTGAGGTCGCTGGTCGCGAAGCGGCCACCGTCCAGCTGCACCATCGGACGCAGCTCCGGCGGAATGACCGGGACGGCCTCGAGGACCATCCACTCGGGGCGGTTCTCGGACTTGATGAACGCGTTCACGACCTTGAGCCGCTTGATGGCGCGCTGCTGCTTCTGGCCCTTCGAGGTCAGAATCGTCTCCCGCAGGGACGCGGCCTCCTTGTCGAGGTCGAGATCCTTGAGCAGCTCCCGGATCGCTTCGGCGCCCATCCCACCCTGGAAGTAGATGCCGAACCCGTACGAGGAGCCGAAGCGGTCCTTGAGCTCGCGGAAGAGCTGCTCGTCGTTGACGATCATCTTCGGCTCGAGCTCCTTGAAGAGCTCCCACGTCTGCTGGAGGCGGAGGCGTGACTCCTCGGCGGCCTCGCGCGTGTCCTGGCGGCGGGCCTCGATGTCGAGGTACATCTCGCGCACCTTCAGCGACCACTGGACGATTGCGTCCAGGTCCTCCTTCTGGATCTTCCCGTCGGTGCGGAGGCAGAGGTCGTTCGTCAGCTCGCGGATGACCTCGGGGTCTGCGTCCGGTGGAGCCTGCTCGAGCACCTCGGCGAGCAGGCCCTTGCCGAGGCCCCGCGCCTTCTCGATGTTCTTCAGGTCGACGCCCGTGACGAGCTCGGCGTCCTCCTCCTTCTGCTCCTTGCCGGCGAGCAGCGCCTCGATCACACGGTTGATGTGCTTGGTGACAGCGCCCTTCTTCGAGCCGGTCGACTTCTCGAGCTCCTTGTACAGCGGCGCGAGCCCTTCGCGAACCTGGATCGCGGCGCTCGCGACCGTCTCGAGCTCGCGCGGCGTGAGCTTGCGGTCGTCGCGGATGGCGGTGTTCCGGACGAGCTCGCGGATCTTCTTGGAGTCCTCGGTCGTGATCTGCTTCGCGACGTCGAGGAAGAGCCCGCCGACGAGCTCGCGCGCCTCCTCGAGCGGCGGCACGGCCTGCTCCTCGGCCCAGTTGGAGAGCCCGCGGCCCCAGAAGTCGTCGTCCTCGTCGAAGCCCTTCTCGGCGCCCCTGGTGAAGTAGGCGCGGCGGCGCTTCAGCCGCGTCTCGAGCGCGGCGAGCGCCTCGTCGCGGTCGACGTAGATCCGCTCCGACTCGGCGGAGACCTTCTCCTCGAGGTCGTTGAGATCCTTCTTGCGCTGCTTGACGTCGACGCTGGTGACAATCGAGGCGGCGAAGTAGAGGACCTTCTCGAGCTCGCGCGGAGCGATGTCGAGCAGGTAGCCGATGCGGCTCGGGACGCCCTTGAAAAACCAGATGTGTGAGACGGGCGCGGCCAGGTCGATGTGGCCCATGCGCTCGCGGCGCACCTTCTGGCGCGTCACCTCGACGCCGCAGCGCTCGCAGATGATGCCCTTGTAGCGGACGCGCTTGTACTTGCCGCAATAGCACTCCCAGTCCTTCGTCGGACCGAAGATGCGCTCGCAGAAGAGCCCGTCACGCTCAGGCTTGAGCGTGCGGTAGTTGATCGTCTCGGGCTTCGTGACCTCGCCCGAGGACCAGTCGCGGATCTGCTTGCTCGAGGCGAGCCCGATCCGGATTGCGTCGAAGTCGTTGATGTCGATCAAGTCTTCTCCTCTATCTCTGCGTCCGCCAGCTCGGCATCTCCGAGCGGGCCGACCTCTTCCTCGATCTCTTCCTTGGCCTTGTCCGCAGGCGAAAGCTCCACGTCCGCGAGGTCTCCCAGCGCCTCGTCTGCGGGCAGCTTCAGCTCGCCGTCCGCGTCGACGCGCTCTTGCCCCTCTTCGACCTCCTGGCCGGTCGGCTCGCGCACCGCAGCGCGGAGCGATCCGGGCGAGAGGTCGATCCCGAGCTCCTCGGCCGCCCGCAGCAGCTCGTCGTCCTCCTCGCGGACGGCGACGGCGCGGCCCTCATCGGAGAGCACGTTCACGTCGAGCGCGAGCGACTGCATCTCCTTCAGCAGCACCTTGAAGGACTCCGGGATCGACGGCTCGGCGATGTTCTCTCCCTTGACGATCGCCTCGTAGGCCTTCACGCGCCCGATCGTGTCGTCGGACTTGATCGTGAGCATCTCCTGAAGCGTGTACGCGGCGCCGTAGGCCTCCAGCGCCCAGACCTCCATCTCGCCGAAGCGCTGGCCGCCGAACTGCGCCTTCCCGCCGAGCGGCTGCTGCGTGACGAGCGAGTAGGGGCCCGTCGAGCGCGCGTGGATCTTGTCGTCGACCAGGTGGAGGAGCTTGAGGATGTACATGTACCCCACGGTCACCTTCGACGCGAATGGATCGCCGGTCCGGCCGTCGAACAGCCGTGCCTTTCCTGAGCAGCGCCGGCCTGCCGGCTGCTTCTCGTCGAAGACGAACTTCACCGGCGAGTCCGGGTTCTGCTTCGCCCACGCGACCAGGGCGTCGTCGACGTCCACCGGCGTCGCCCCGTCGAACACGGGAGAAGCCACCGGGCTGCCGCCGTTCTGCTGGCCGTCCTCGGCGAACATCCCATGGGCACAGGCCCAACCGAGGTGCGTCTCGAGGATCTGGCCGATGTTCATGCGGCTCGGCACCCCGAGCGGGTTGAGCAGAATGTCCACCGGGCGGCCGTCCTCGAGGAACGGCATGTCCTCCTCGGAGACGATCTTCGCGATGACGCCCTTGTTGCCGTGCCGGCCGGCGAGCTTGTCGCCCTCGGCGATCTTGCGCTTCTTCGCCACGTAGACGCGGACGAGCTCGTTCACGCCGGGCGAGAGGTCGTCGCCGCCCTCGCGCGAGAACGTCTTGACGTCGATCACCTTGCCGCCCTCGCCGTGCGGGACCTTGAGCGACGTGTCGCGGACCTCGCGCGCCTTCTCCTTGAAGATGGCGCGGATCAGCTTCTCCTCGGCCGTCAGCTCGGTCTCGCCCTTCGGCGTGACCTTCCCGACGAGCAGGTCGCCGGAGCCGACCTCGGCTCCGATGCGGACGACCCCGCGCTCGTCGAGATCGCGGAGAGACTCCTCCGAGCGGTTCGGGATGTCGCGCGTGATCTCCTCGTCGCCGAGCTTGGTCGAGCGCGCGTCGATCTCGTATTCGTGGATGTGGATCGAGGAAAGGACGTCTTCCTTGACGAGCCTCTCCGAGATCACGATCGCGTCCTCGAAGTTGTAGCCCTCGAACGGCATGAACGCGACGAGCAGGTTCGCTCCGAGCGCAAGCTCGCCCTGGTCGGTCGAGGAGCCGTCGGCGAGCACCTGCTCGGCCTTGACCTTGTCACCTAGCGCCACGATCGGCTTGTGGTGGATGAGCGTGCCCTGGTTCGAGCGCATGAACTTGGTAAGCGGGTACTCCTCCTTGCCCTCGCGCGTCTGGACGACGATCTGCTCGGCGTCCACGTCCACGACCGTCCCCGCGTTCTGGGCCAGGATGACGTCACCGGAGTCGACGGCGGCGCGGTACTCGACGCCGGTGCCGACGAGCGGCGCCTGCGTCACCGTCAGCGGCACCGCCTGCCGCTGCATGTTCGCGCCCATCAGCGCGCGGTTCGCGTCGTTGTGCTCGAGGAAGGGGATCAGCGCGGTCGCGATCGAAACGATCTGGGCCGGGTCGACGTCCATGTACTCGACTTCCTTCGGCGCGGCGGTCACGGCCTCGCCCTCACGCGACCGGCACAGCACCTGGTCGCTGAGGAACCTGCCGGTCTTGACGTCGATCGCTTCGTTCGCCTGCGCGATCGTGTACTGGGCCTCCTCGGCCGCGTCAAGATAGATGATCTCGTCGCTCACCTTGCCGTTCTTTACGACGCGGTAGGGCGTCTGGATAAAGCCGAACTCGGACACGGTCGCGTAGGAGGCGAGCGAACCGATCAGGCCGATGTTCGGACCCTCCGGCGTCTCGATCGGGCACATGCGCCCGTAGTGGGTCGGATGGACGTCGCGCACCTCGATCGGCGCCCGCTCGCGGGTCAGCCCGCCCGCGCCGAGCGCGGAGAGCCGGCGGCGGTGCGTGAGGCCGTCGAGCGAGTTCGTCTGCTGCATGAACTGCGAAAGCTGCGAGGAGCCGAAGAACTCCTTCAGCGCTGCGACAACCGGACGGATGTTGATGATCGTCTGCGGCGTGATCGCATCCACGTCCTCGGTCGTCATGCGCTCGCGGACGACGCGCTCCATGCGGTAGAGGCCGACGCGGAATGCTTCCTGGATCAGCTCGCCGACGGTCCGTAGCCTGCGGTTGCCGAAATGCTCGTACTCGTCGAGCTCACCGCGAACGGGATCGCGCGACAGCGTCGCGGCGTCGGCCGCGTAGTCCTTCGACTCCTTGTCGACGCCCATGAGATCCGGCAGCTCGACGAGCTTGCGGACGAGCGAGAGGATGTCCTGCGTCGTCAGGACGCGGACGCCGTCGGGAACGTCGACTTCGAGCCGCTGGTTCAGCTTGTAGCGGCCGACCTTCGTCAGGTCGTAGCGCTTGGGGTCGAAGATGCTTCTTGAACACCTCGATCAGCGCCTGGTCCTCGTTCTCGGTCAGGTCCTTCTCGAGCGTGTTCGCGATGTAGATCGACTTGCCGAAGAGCTTCATGATCGCCTCGTTCGAGCTCGTGTCGAGCTTGAACCCGGTCGTGGGATCCTCTTCGGGCAGCGCTCGCAGAAGCGTCGTGATCGGCAGCTTTCGCTTGCGGTCGATGCGCGTGTAGACGACGCCCTTCTTGTCGATTTCGAGCTCGAGCCACGAGCCGCGGGACGGCATCAGGTTGGCGGTGAAGACCTGTTTGGTCGGATCCTTGGGCTCCATCAGGTAGGCGCCCGGGCTCCGCACGAGCTGCGTGACGATCACGCGCTCGGTGCCGTTGATGATGAAGGTGCCCCACTCGGTCATCATCGGGAAGTCCCCCATGAAGACCGTCTGCTCTCGGATCTCGCCGGTGTCCTTGTTGACGAACCGAACCGTCATCGAGAGCGGGACCTGGTACGTCAGGTCCTTCTCACGGCACTCCGTGATCGTGAATTGCGGGTCCCCGAACCAGTAGTCGGCGAACTCGACCGCGAGCGTGCCGGTGTAGTCCTCGATCGGCGAGATGTCGTCGATCGTCTCTCGGAGCCCGTCCGACATGAACCAATCGAACGAGGCCTTCTGAATGTCGATCAGGTTGGGGAGGTCGAGAACGTGCTTGAGGCGGGAAAAACTCTTGCGCGCGCGCGGCGCGCCAACCCTTGTGGTCAAGTGATGCAGCCTCCCTTAACGGCTTCTAGAAATCGAGACGCGAAGATCGGTCGGTCGGGCCGAACCAAAAAGACTAGCGAACGTACCCCCTTCGGCGCAAGCGGTTGCCAGACGCGGGCGTCTTGGCAGTTTCGACAGTAGCAAACGAGCGGACGGCCGGGTCTATTCCGAGCCCCTCGACTGCTTGACACCGCGGGGGCCTAGCGCCGATGGGACAGGTTCATTCGTGCCCGCGGAGATGAAGCCGCACGCAAACTGTAGGGAAATCCCGACTTTCGCCCACGGGCGGAGACGCCTAGCGTCAGCGGCATGTTGCGTCGGGGAGCACAGTTCGGAGCCGCTACTGGGTCGATCGGAGTGGAGGGATTGTGATCACGTTCGCCCTCGCTGTGGCGCTCTCAGCGACCGGGCTCGGCGGAGCCAAAGGACGCGCAGACCTCGTCGTCACCTCGGTCTCGAAGCCGCCTGCCTCGATCGAGCGAACCGGCGGCTTCGACGTGACGGTCAAGGTGAAGAACTCGGGACGAGGCTCAGCTCGCGTCTCGGCAACGGGGATCTACCTCTCGACGATCAAACGCAAGGACCGCCGCGCGATCGCGCTGCGACCGTCGGTCGGGATTCCGCGACTCCGCGGACGCCGTGCGTACCAAGGGGTGGTCACCGTCCGCGTGCCCGCGTCGGCCGCCAAGGCGAGCTACTACCTGATCGCGTGTGCCGACGACGGCCGCAAGGTTCGCGAGCGCCGCGAGACCAACAACTGCCGCACCGCCACCGCCCGCATCCGCGTGACCGCCGCCGTCCAGCCGCCGGCCGGGAAGACGAGCAGCGAGTTGATCGACGCGGCCGTGAAGAGCGGAAGGATCAATCCGAGCCTCGGTACCGCCTACAAGGTCTTTGCCGCCTTCGCCGATCCGCGCCTACCGTCCGAATATCGCGGAGCAGCGCCACCCTCCTCCGAGTTGGTGCTCCGAGATGCCGGCGCGAAGTTCGACTCGTTGGCACCGAGCGCCCAGGACTTGATCCGCCCGTATTTCGTCGGCCCGTTTCACGCGGGAAGCTGGTGGGCGCGGATCAACGGTGTCGGCGGCACGGCGCAAGGATCCTCCTTCCGTGCTCCCGCGGGCAACTTCTTATTTCGCTGCGGCCTGACGAAGCCGCTGTCGCGTTGGGGGCACGTAGACACGGCGAACGGAAAGGCGCGAGTGTGGTGGGAGACCAATCGCCCCGCGGATGCCACGCGGGCGAAGACGATCGCGGCGGCGATCGACCAGCCGATCTGGACGAAGCTGTTCGACTTGATGAAGAAGGAGCCGATCTCGGACGATGGAGACACGATTCCATGCCGTGGCGGTGACGACCGGCTCGACGTCGCGATCGTCTATATGCCCAACGAGCGCTGGGAAGGGCTGACGACCCCTCTTGACCTGGGATGCGGCGAGACGCCGGAGTACGTTCTCGTCAAGAGCAACGCAAAACATCTCCTTGCGACGGTGGCCCACGAGCTGATGCACGCGTATCAGTTCGCGTTCAAGATCTCGAACTGCGGCGACTTCCGCTGGTTCGAAGAAGCCACTGCGACCTGGGCTGAGGACTACGTGTACCCGGACGACCAAGATGAGCACGACTATGCGGGCGCATTCCTCGAGCATCCCTCGCGCCCGCTCGAGTACGACCCCAACCAGGACGATCTACACAAGTACGGGGCATATCTGTTCCCGTTCTACCTTGCTCGTGTCCTCGAGAATCCGTCGCTGATCGGGACGATCTGGGCGAACGCCGGCAACAAGAGCAGCCTCGACGCGATCGACGGGTCAATTCCCGGCGGCTTCAAGGGCCAGTGGCACAAGTTCGTCCTCGCGAACTGGAACAAACCGCCCGTCGACACCTATCGGCAGCGCGACAACCTCGAGGCATTCCCCGCTACCTCGACGCCCGACGGAAATGAGAACGATGCGGACGTCCTCGTCGAGCTACAAGGAGGCGGCGACGTCTCCTACAAGTTCACGGGGTCGATCGACCACCTCTCGGCGCGATACGTGGACTTCGAGTTCGAGGATCAGACCGCCCGCTCGATCGATTTCTGGGATGGATTCTCGGGAGGCGATCCAGCACTGAAGGTCCGAGCCCTCGTCAAGATCCAGAACCAGGACTGGACCGTCGAGGACTGGAGCGGCCGGGACCAGGGCTTCTGCCGCGACCTGCAGAACGAGCGGGTCGAGGAGCTCGTGCTTATCTTCAGCAACAGCAATTTCAGCGACCGGACTGCGTCGGCCCCGCTCGGATTTACCGAGCTGACGGCGTCGAATGTCGGGTGCTGGCAGTGGGCGGGCAGCATCACGGCTCAAGCCAAATACGTCGACACAGACTTCAACCAAAGTGAGACGTCCACGACGACCGGTGTGCTGTTCCGGCGCCTCGACCGCCACGCTGTTGGAGGGACCGACTTCTACATCCCAGTCACCGGGAACGCGACCTGGACGCACTCCGGTACGTACACGACGGAGTTCAAAACCTGCAGCGGGCAGTTGAGCGGAACGTATGCGATCCCGCCGGCGACAAGCGCGTCGGGAGGGTCGATCCAGCTAGCCGGATACGTCGGCTCGTCCGCTCCGCCGGAAATTGCATATCGGCAATACGCCGGCGGCCTTCCCATGCCTTGGGAATTCCCCCCTGGATTCTCTCTGCCGAGCATCTCCTACGACTGCTCTGACGGCTCCACGGAGTTCTTCTCCGCGTTCACGAACGCGCTCTGGTTGACACGTGCGCCTCCCGAAGGAGCGGCCCCGGCAGTTAGCGCGGACGGCATGCACCTGAACGGGACGTACACCTTCACTTCAGGCCCGTACCAGGCCACTTATACGTGGCAATTCGCGTCGCAACCCCAGAACTGAGGGAGGCCGCGTTGCCGCGGCCTCCACCAAATCGCGTCAGCCTGACTACTTCAGCTCGACCTCTGCTCCGGCCTCTTCGAGCTGGCCCTTGATCGAGTCGGTTCCCCTGCGTGCCCCTCCTTAAGAGCCTGAGCCAGCGGGGGTGAACGCGGCCGGGCAAAGCCCGGCCGCGCCTATTTCACCTCGACTTCGGCCCCTGCTTCTTCGAGCTGGGCCTTGATCGCGTCCGCCTCTTCCTTGTCGACGCCCTCCTTGACCGGCTTCGGCGCCGAGTCGACGAGGTCCTTGGCCTCCTTCAGGCCGAGGCCCGTAACTGCACGGACGACCTTGATCGCCTGGATCTTCTTGTCGCCCGCGCCCGTGAGGACGACGTCGAACGCGGTCTGCTCCTCAGCGGCCGCGCCGTCGCCGCCGGCGGGAGCCGCTCCCGGAGCAGCCACCGCCATCGGCGCCGCCGCGGTCACGCCCCACTCCTCCTCGAGGGAGTTCTTGAGCTCGACGAGCTCGAGCACGCTCATCTTGCCGAGCTGCTCGACGAGCTTTGCTGAATCGGTTGCCATCTAGGTACTCCTCTCTTCGTTAGCACTACTTGCTTCATCGGAATCGCCAGCCTCCGCAGCGGGGGAACCTCCCGGTTCCCCCGAAGCCCCCTCCCCTGGTCCGCTGTCGCGGACAGGCGGCTGCGCCGCCTCCTCTTTCGGTGATTCGTCGGGTTGCTCTGGTTGTTCTTCTGATTCCGGTTGTTCAGCCGGCTCTTCGGTCTCCGGCTGCTCCCCGCCCGTCTCGGGCTCCAATTCGGGCTCCGGTTGCTCTTCGACCTGGGCCTCTGGCTCGGAGGGCGGCGCCTCTTCCTGCTCCTCGAGCTGCTTGATCCGGGCGTCGAGCACGTTGACGAAGTCGCGCAACGGCGCATTGAAGAGCCCGACGACGGTCGTCAGAGGCCCTGCCAGCGCGCCCACCACCTGTCCGCGAAGCACGTCCGCGGGCGGAAGCGTCGCGAGATTGCGGATATCCGCCTCGGTGATCGTCTCGCCCTCGAGGACACCGCCGCGGATCACGAGCACACGGCCGATGCGCACGGCGTCGTGCAGGACCTTGGCGGCCGCGGCCGGGTCGGCGTCCGGTTCGAGGAAGGCGATCGCTGTCGGCCCGTCTATGAGCTCGAGCAGGCTCTTGGCGCCGGCCGCCTCCGCGGCGAGCTTCGTGAGTGTGTTCTTCACGACGGAGAAACGAGCCCCCTGCTCGAGCAGCTTCGTCCGCAGCTCGTTGATGTCGGTCACCGACAGGCCGCGATAGTCCGCCACGAAGAGCGTGTCGGTCGAGCGCAGCCGCTCGGTGAGCTGGGTGACGATCTGTTCCTTGTCCTTTTTGAGCATGGTCTCCTCCGAAAACAAAAAGACCCACCGTGAGGCGGGCCGGAGCAAAGACGTGGAGTCTCTCCTGACCGCCTCGACTGGGCTTATGCCTGTTGTGGCAGCCAGTTGTCTTGGGCGACGGGGGTCGTTCTATGCGGGCACGGCCGCTTGTTCCTCGGCTTCCTCCAGTTCTTCGACGATGCCTCTCGTTACCGCCGGGTCGATGTGAATACCGGGCCCCATGGTACTCGTCAGCGTGATCGACCGGACGTACCGCCCCTTGGCCGCCGCCGGCTTGGCGCGCATGATCTCGTCGATCAGCGCGGCGTAGTTCTCGATGAGCTGTCGCTCCTCGAAGCTCTTCTTGCCGATGACGACGTGGACGTTCGCGCCGCGGTCGGTGCGGTACTCGAGCTTGCCTGCCTTCGCGTCGCGGACCGCCTTGCCTACGTCCGAGGTGACCGTGCCGGTCTTCGGGTTCGGCATCTTCCCGCGGGGGCCGAGGATTCGCCCGAGCTTGCCGACGACGCTCATCTGGTCCGGAGTCGCGATAGCGACGTCGAAGTCGTCGAAGCCTTCCTCTATCTGCTTGGCGAGATCGGCGGTGCCGACCACGTCTGCGCCGGCCTCCTTCGCCTCCTTCGCGTTCTCGCCGTCCGCGAAGACCGCGACCTTCACATCTTGCCCGGTCCCGTGCGGGAGCATGAGCGTGCCCCGGAGCTGCTGCTCGGCATGGCGGACGTTGAGGCCGAGCCGGAAGTGCACCTCGACGGTCTCGTCGAACTTTGCCGTCTCGAAGCTCTTCAGCAGCCGGATCGCCTCGGCCGGCGAGTAGAGCTGCTCGCGGTCGAACTGGCCCAGTGCCTGCCTGAAGGCCTTCCCGTGCTTCACGCCTGTTCCTCGCCGCCGTCTGCTTCCACCGGGCGAAGCCTGGGCACGATGGCCGGCGCCGAGCCCCCTTCTACCTCGACACCCATACTCCGCGCGGTGCCGGCGATGATCTTCATCGCCTGCTCGACGTCGTGCGCCGTGAGGTCCTCGAGCTTGATCTCGGCGATGTCCTGCACTTGCTTGCGCGACAGCCGCCCTACCTTCTCGCGGTTCGGCTCGCCCGAGCCCTTCTCGAGGTTGAGCGCCTCCTTGATGAGAACGGCGGCCGGCGGGGTCTTGGTGATGAAGGTGAACGAGCGATCCTCGTAGACCGTGATCTCGACCGGCGTGATGCGTCCGCCCGCCTGGGCGGTCTCGGCGTTGAACGCCTTGCAGAACTCCATGATGTTGACGCCGTGCTGGCCGAGCGCAGGACCGACCGGCGGCGCTGGATTGGCCTGTCCGCCGGGGATCTGCAGCTTGATCATGGTGAGGACCTTCTTGGCCATCAGTCGATCTTCTTTACCTGGTCGAAGCCGAGCTCGACGGGAACCTGGCGCTCGAAGATGTCCACGAGCACCTTCAGCTTCTGCTGGTCGGAGTTGACGTCGACGATCTCGCCGTCGAAGTCGGACAGCGGCCCGGAGGTCACCTTGACCGACTCACCGAGCGAGAACTCGATTTGCGCGCGCGGCCTCTCGCCGGCGGTCGTCCCGGTGTGGAGGATGCGATCGACCTCGGGAGTGGCGAGCGGCACCGGCTTCGCGCCTGCGCCGACGAACCCGGTCACGCCCGGCGTGTTCTTCACGAGCGTCCAGGCATCGTCGTCCAGGTCCATGTTCACGAGCACGTAGCCCGGCAGTACCCGCTTCTCGATCTGCACCTTCTGCCCGTCCTTGGTCTCGATCACCTGATCGGTCGGCACGATGACCCGGCGGAATCGCGGGTGCATCTTCATCGAGTCGATCCGGTGCTCGAGGTTCTTCTTGACCTTGTTCTCGTGCCCGGAATACGTGTTTATGACGTACCACTGGAACATCGAAACGATCCTTACTGTCCGAGGAAGACCTTCTCCACGAGGCGCTTCAGCACGAGATCCGCGCCCCAGAGGTAGGCCCCGACGATAGCGCATGCGAGCAAAACCACGGTGGTCGCCTGGATCAGCTGGCTCTGGCCCGGCCATTCGACCTTCTTCAGCTCGGCCCACGACTCCAAGACGAAGCGCGTCCCCCTTCGGCCGGGGACATGCCGGATCGCGGCCTCGCCGACGCCCTCGTCGGCCTGCGCGCGGACTTGCTGAGGAACGACGGGACGGGCGCGGGGCTCGGGCTGCGTGGCTCCACGCGACTCCGCCTGCTTCTGCCGGCGGGCGCGGCGCTGGGCTCTCGTCTGGCGGGCCATTACCTTGTTTCACGGTGCGGCGTGTGGCGGCCGCACCAGCGGCAGTACTTTCGGAACTCGACGCGGTCGGGCGTGTTCCGCTTCGACTTGGTCGTCTGGTAGTTGCGCCGCTTGCACTCCGTGCATGCGAGCGTGATTCCGACTCTGACTCCGGTTGCCATCTCTCGTCTCTCGGGTAAGGAAAGTCTCGCCGGAGGACTTGCCCCCGGCGCCAGGACACGATTCTAGCTGCGCTACGCCGAAACGGGAGTGGCGATCCCGTATACCTGGCCGAGCTTGTCCTTCAGGTAGCGGATGTACGGCCCCGCGTCGAGTGGGGCGCCCGCGACGCGCTCGAGCGTCTCACGCGGAGTGAACTTGCGGCCGTAGCGATGCAGGTTTTCGCGCAGCCACTCGCGCAGCTCGCCGAACTCGCCCTGCTCGAACTGGTCGTACAGGCCCGGAATCGCCTCGAGCGCCTTCTCCCAGATCTGGACGGAGATGATGTTGCCGAGCGAGTAGGTCGGGAAGTAGCCGAAACCGCCGAACGACCAGTGGACGTCCTGCAGTACTCCCGTGGCTTCGTCGGGAACGTCGACTCCGAGGTACTCGTCCATCTTCGCATTCCAGGCTTCGGGCAGATCGGCGAGCTCGATCGTGCTGTCGACGATCTCCTGCTCGAGCTCGAAGCGGAGGATGATGTGGAAGTTGTAGGTGACCTCGTCGGCGTCCACGCGGATCAGAGATGGCTGGACCTTGTTGACCGCCTTGTAGAAGGTCTCTAGC
>WNGF01007994.1_pt1 | contig 29238 bp, 40 predicted proteins | sample 5400641 | NCBI WGS metagenome assembly WNGF01 (sample SAMN13153371, study PRJNA577476) | soil metagenome | isolation source: 80 cm soil or saprolite under grassland replicate 2 | place: USA:California | collected 2016-06-15 | reverse complement strand
TTCGAACTCGGCCGTACGATCCGAGTCCGGTCCGTCAGTGAGAGGCTTTACGCGCTCGATCGCATCATGAAGCAAATCTTCGCCGAAACGGCGATTGCCCAGCCGTGGTCGAAATCGCGCTGAGCCCTCCGGGAACCAATTCACGCGAATCCCTGGTTCTCTCAGCGGATCTCGACAAAATCAACGCGCGCGTGTTCCCCCTCCTCGCGAGCGCCCTCCACGGAGACCGAAAAAAAGCGGGGGGATTTGCGCTAGACTAATCACCTCGCTAACGTCTGTGGTCGGGAATCAACGCCGCCGCTGACGCCTCAAGCTGCAGACCGGGAAGGACATTATGCGAAGTCATTTCTATCTTCTTGATGGGACAGCTCTTCGATTATCTCCCCCGTTTTTTTCGGTCTCGGAGATCGTCATCACGCGCGTCTTCGACGCGCCCCGCAGACTCGTCTTCGAGGCCATCTCAAAGCCTGAACACGTGACGCGTTGGTGGGGGCCGAGATCCATGACGATGGTCTCCTGCGATATGGATTTCCGCCCCGGAGGCGCGTGGCGCTTCGTCAAACGCGGGCCTGACGGGAACGACTACGGATTCAGGGGCGTGTATCGCGAGATCAAGCCTCCCGAGCGCATAGTACAGACCTTTGAGTTCGAAGGCATGCCGGGCCATGTATCGGTTGAAACGGCGACCCTCGAAGAGCAGGACGGCAAAACGAAACTGACGGTCAGGCGCCTCTACCAATCCGCCGCAAGGCCTTAAAAACGTTCCCATGCCACAGGTACCACTTGATGCTCTCCAACTGTTTCAAGGCGCCGGTCCGCGACTCGGATTCCTCGGGGCATCGATCCCGACCGTCAGCGGCAGGTCCGGCCGCGGCAATTCCTCCCAATCTCGCTCGCACCCCTCGATGAAGAAAGCCTGCTCATCGCCAAGCTCATTCTCCAACCTCTCCGCCAGCGGCGGGAGCGATCCCGTCGCTTAGGCATCAATTCTCCCGCAACCCCATATTGATGTCTTCGGCGTTCCTGGCCACGACTTGACCTGTAATCTTCAAAACTTGTATGTCACACGCGCTGTGATGTAATCGAGATTTCGCCCCGGCATAGTCTCTTTTAGAAACCGGCCTGCAAAGAAGTATGTCCAGCTTGTTTCGAACGTAACGTGACGGTTTGCCTTCCACTCAAGGAGAAGTGATGGCTGACTGCCAACGTAATGTGCGCGACTCGTTTGCCCGGAGCGCAGCAAGTCGATTCCATTACCATATATGCCGTCTTTCTTGCTCTCGCGCCAGAAAAACGCCAAGCCTCCCTTGACTGCCAGGCGCTCAGTAATATGGATGTCCACCGAAGGATGGACGTCCGTTAAGTTTGCAAGTCCGATGAGACCGGCATCGCCAAAGTATTGGCCACGTGGAAAAAGCGCATTGAATGTCTGGAGGTTGCTGTTGGAGCTATCACGGTCACCGCTCGCGATGTCCGCCTTCAGGCCAAGCCGTGGACGAAACTGTACCGAGCGGAAAGTGTAGCCAATATCAGATCCGACAGTCCACGCTCGAATATTTCCCCGGCCAAATTCACCCAACTGGTAAACGAGCTCACAGTTATAATCCCAGGCTTTTTTCTCGCCCCAAAGTCGCGCTCCTATCGAGTGCCGTATCTCGCGGGCTGTTCCTTGATCGAAGCGCGCCCGCTTGCGATCAATGCCGAGGTAGTAGAGATCCACCTTCCCGTTTGGAAGTAGCTCAAAAGGTCGCACTGCGTATATACCCCAGAAGGTCTGGGCATGATCGGGAGCGTCATCGAAAAGGCCAGAGCGAGTCTCGACGGGTTTAGCGACAAAGCCATTAACGCGCCAGGCCCCTGATTGGAAGCTGGCGCGCAGCCCGTCAAAGCTCTGCCGCACGTTTGGCCCGTCGCGCGGTCCGATGAGGCGCGCTGAGCCGAAGAGCAGTTCTTGACGGCCTACGCGCAAGACAAGGGGTCGTTCCGCTCCGGATGGAAGCGCCACATCCACAAATGCCTGATGAACGTCCAGCTTGTCCTCATCGACCGGCCGAGGACCTCCCGTTCGTCCACTATCGAGGCCGCTCTTGATCTGGAAGAAGACTCGCGCGCGGTCGCCGAGATGCAAATCGGCGTGAAGCATGTAGCGTTGGAGAAGGTAGCCGCTGTCATCTTCCGGACCCCGACCCCAACCCGGATTGCCGAACCGTTCGTATTGCATGCGCGCTTCGCCGCCTATCGTGAGATACCAATCCTCCTTTTCACCGAGCGGAATATATTTGATTCGATCCAACACATCGTCGCGCCTGGTCGGGTCGCGTAGAAAACTCCAGTCCTCTTCGTATCGAAGTTGCTTGTATGAGGGGGGGGACGATGGCGCCGTTTGTGACGAAGGGGTTGTTTGAGCAAGCGATGAGGGAACTAAGAGCGTAACCGTGACAAACACAATCGCCAACCAGTACGTTCGGTGATTCTCTTCTTGACTGATAACACTACTACCGGAACTTTTCGTTCTCATCCGCTGACGCTCATAAAATAGGAATATGATTGAGCAGAAGATGCGCATGGGCAGCGCTCATCGTATAGTTACCTCGCATCTGAATTTTCGACCTTCTCACTGAGAGGCTACCGTCAGAGGCGCTTGCGGTATATCAGAAAATTGCTATGTGTCATGATCTTGCGGGCGAAATCTCAAAGCGACCGATTGGGCATACAGTCATTGGCTGCAATATCTTTGGCGAGTAATATCTCCGTCAAAATATGTGACGCTGATGATCACACTCCATACCTGAGAACATCAGGCAGTTGTCAGCTTAGAGGCAGGAGGCGCTATCGGTGTTTCCGGTAAGCTTCGGGTGTCGTTGATGTCAATCTTCTAAATACCGCGGTGAAGTGACTTTGACTTGCAAAGCCGAGACGATAGGCTATCTCCGCGAGGGTTAACGCGGTCTCCGACAGCAAAGTTTTGGCGCGATCAATCCTTTGTTCGAGGACATATTGATGTGGAGCAAGTCCCATCGAATGCTTGAACAGGCGCGCGAAATGAAACGGGCTCATCTCAACATTTGCCGCGATCTCTGCGAGTGAGATGTTCCGGCCCAGGTTATCGTTGATAAACTCGATTGCGTAACGCAGTTTGCGCTTGGGAAGTTCGCCGACCGCGTCGCGAATCGGCTGTCCGGATGCCGAATAACGTCTGAGCAGGTGTACCGCCAGCACATTCGCGAGCGATTCGGCATATAAGCGACCGGGTGAGCTATCTGACTCAAGCTCTGCGCATAGCGCGCGCCCGATCCCTTCTATTAACGGATCGCGAAATCTGAACTGCGGGACAGTGTCGATGCGATCTTCAACATTCAACACCTGGGCGGCGGCGGCCACAAATGACGGCTCAAGTAGGATGATGAGGAGTTCACGCTCCTCTTCCCAACGCGCTCCATACTGCACTTCAGAGGGCGTGTAAATGAGATCGCCGTTGAGGAAACGTCCCTTCAACAATCGTCCCTCTTGGCTAGCCTCTAGCTTGATCGGACGGCCGAGTTGGATTTGGATGCGGTGTCTGGTCAGCGATCTCTCCGGGACTTCAAAAGCGGGCAAACGGTGGCGTATAACAGCAAAGCCTTCCCACTCTTTCTCCTCGCTTGAAAGGATGGGCGGAAAGGGTAAATGCGGTAAAAGTCTGCTCATAACAGTCGAATCATCACTTGTTGGACGTCTTACCCAGAATCGAGCTACGTCGCGAGTCTTCTTTCCTTTGCCAAACCAAACTTAACCGATAGTAGCCGATGAGGAATTTACATTCCTTACAATCTCTTTTCCTCGTCCTGACCAAATTTACTACTGAATCCGCTATGTTCTCAACTGCGAGCGCAGGCGCGTTCGCGGTCTCAGTAGTGGGATGAATTGACATCGGAATCAAATCAGGAACAGAAGGTCAGATCATTCCGCCGAGATCGTACTTTCGACAACATTTTCAGTCAGCACCCGCCGGAAAAACTTCTCGCACGCGCGCAACACCGAATTGCGCGCACTCACGAACTATCACACAGGAGTGTTACAACCTGCCCACAACTATCGCGGAACGCCGCGATAGTCTGACCCATTAGTGAATGGGACGCGAGCCCAATTCACTCTCTACATCACCAGACGGCCGGTCAGATACGACGGCCATTTTCAATCAGACCAGAAGGAGGTCTAATGAAAAAGCTAGCTTTCAACGTATCCATATTGTTGAGTCTTATCTTCTCATTCTCAGCAATCTCAGTTTATGCGCAAAGCAGGACACTGATCAGCAAGGTGGAGATTCCCTTTGACTTCTCGATCAGGGATAAAACTCTTCCCGCCGGCGTCTACCGCGTCGAGCGTATCTTTCAAGATGTGATCTTAATTCGCAGCGAGGATGGTCAGGAGGCGTGCGTGAGTTTAACGACGCCAGTTCGGGCTAAGGAGGTCTCGGAGACGGCGCAACTGCTCTTCCATCGTTATGGGGAGACCTATTTCCTTTTCCAGATCTGGGAGCCGGGCTATGACGACGGACGTCAAGTTTTGAAGTCCCGCACCGAACGGTCGGTCGAGCGCGATATGGCGAAGAAAGGCGAAGGGGCTTCGAGCAAAGCCCTCGTCGTTCTGGCCCCGTGAACGTGAGGCCGGCCGCAATCTATTAACGCCTCTAAACTCGTGGAAGAGGCTGCGGTCCTCTTCCACTCGCTTGTTTTTCAATCTCGAACATTAGCTATCAATATCAACAGCAAGGAGAAGGAAAATGATACGACTTAAGATGTTATTTGCAGGATTGTTCGTAGCGTTGTTGTTAACTTCATCATCCATGGCCCAGGAACTGCTACGGAATGAGGTGAGCGTGCAGGGGACAGGCTTTTTGACCAAGGATTCCGAAGGAAACCGAATCAGACAACACACAACCGATTCGGGCGGCCTTCTGGTCAGTTATCGTTACCACTTCAACCGCTGGCTCGCAGCTGATGGGAGCTACGGCTACACTCGCAATACCCTACAGAATTTCACCTCTACGAGCGCCTTCAACGTTCAGGCAAACACGCATCAAATAACGGGCGCCCTGGTGGTGGCCTCCCCACGAACGTTTTTTGGGCTCAGTCCTTATGCGCTGGTAGGAGCGGGAGCATTGACCTTAGATCCAATCACTCCCCCGGTCGGAATCTTATTATTCACCGAGCTACAGACAAAGGCGGCCTTCATTTATGGCGGCGGCGCCGACATTAACCTCACTCGACGCTTTGCCTTGAGATTCCAATACCGGGGGCTCGTCTACAAGCGGCCCGACTTCGGGCTGGCCTCATGGAAGTCAAATGCGACAGCCCACTCGGCGCAACCTTCAGCGGGATTTGTCATCCGTTTCTGACCGGCCGGCTCCCCCCTTGCGACAAGGCCAGTGACGTAAGACGTTCCTGCGTCACTGGCCTTGCTAGCTAAAGAAGAGTTTCGTTTATCGGAGAATCTTATGAGTATTGAGCGAAGGACCCAATTGCATTTTGCGGCGTTAGTCGCGCTGACCATGTTGACATGGGTTGGAAAAATCACGGCAGCCGGCGCCATGCCTCGGCCACCCGTCGACCTTCTTGTCGAGCCGCGACCTGGTTGTCAGGAGCAAGAGCCGGGGCGAAAGGATGAGTATGCTGATATGGCGACACGTCGTCTTTGGCCGTCAGTCGCTGGTCGTGAGGCTCAATGACGGCACTGACCTGCCGGCGCGGCTCATCGGCGCGGACCCGATCTTAGACATTGCCGTACTGCGTATCCCCAAACTCAAGCAGAATGCGCTGGCCGTTGTCAAACTCGGTGATTCCGACTGCGTGCGCGTCGGGGAGGACATGCTCGCGCTGGGCAGTCCCCTCGGCCTGGATCAGAGTCTGACCCGCGGGATAGTCTCGGCGATCAACCGGTTTCTACCACCGATGTCCTTCTCGCTACGGCAACCGTTGATCCAGGTCGACACGCCGATCAACCCGGGCAACTCGGGCGGCCCGCTGCTCAACCGTCGCGGCGAAGTCGTCGGCATCACGACCGCAAATGTTCCTAACGCTCAGAACATCGGACTGGCGATCCCGATCAACATGGCCAAGGAGGCGCTGCCGTCGCTCGTCCGACAAGGCCGACTCATCCGTCCCTGGCTTGGTTTTCATGGGCAATTCATCGATCACAATCTGCAAAGATGGCTCCGCATCCCGCTGGAGATCGGCTTTCTGGTCGAGGTGGTGGAGCCGGGTAGCCCTGCCGAGCAAGTTGATCTGCGCGGCGGGAAGCTGGAGTTGACGATCGCCGGTTACGAATATCTTCTCGGCGGTGACATTATCACTAAGCTGAATGGCGCGCCGCTGACCACTCCCGAAAATATCATCGCCGCGCTCGCGGAGTTGCGAGTCGGCTCGACCGTCACCCTGACTATCTTTCGCGGAGGGGAATATGTGGACCTGAAGTACACGTTGCCCGAGCGGCCGCGCGTCAGGGTTCAAGTTTTAAGAGCAGAGCCATATTCGGAGGTAGTCATGAAAAGATACTTTACTCCCCAGAGGTCGCTTGCGTTCACGCTTGCGATCTGCCTGAGTCTCCCGAGCACGTGTTTTGCCGGAGGCTTCGAGGCTGCTCGCGAGCACGCAGGTTCACGCGCTGGACGGTGAACAAAATCAGACAGTGGTGGGCCGCAGAGTGCCGGTTCGCATAGGCGCTATCTACCCCAACGTCGCCAACACGATGGGGGACAACAACAACACGGTTGATAACATCCAGTATCGTGATGTCGGCCTCGTCATTGACGTCAGTCCCGTGATCACCAACGAAGGTTACGTGCAGGTGAAGATGAAGCTCGAATCGAGCAATGTTGAGGCCTCCGGCGCCGACTCCAGACTTACACCCTCATTTACCAAGCGTTCTCTGACGACGATTTCGCGGATCCAAGACGGGATCACAGCCGTAGTCGCCTGCGTCAAGCAGGACAACAAGGGCGACAGCCGCGCCACGATCCCGGTGATCGGGATGCTTCCGATCCTCGGCCGCCTATTCTCGACGCCAAACCAGACAAGCAGCCAGAGTGACATCGTCATCACCGTAACGCCACATATTATTCGCTCTGTTGAGATCAGCCCTGAAGACCGCCTCGCGCATCTGGCGGGCACACAGCAATCCGGCCTCACGCAGAGCATAGAAGACGTCATCTTCCACGCCCGGGCCGCAGACGAGCAGGCGCGCCGCTCGATCGCGCAACGGCCCCCAACTCCGCCGAATGGCCAAATTATTGAAGCCACAGACAAGCGTTCCCAATAGGTCGTCGCTATTAATGAAACGTTCGCATATGTGAAGAAGAGAGAATACGAGACAAACGAAAATTTTTTGTCTTTTTCGTTTGTCTCGTATTCTCTCTTCTTCAACCTACGAATTTATAGCCGAATCCGTGTACCGTCAGCAGGTACTCGGGGCGCTTGGGGTTCATTTCTATTTTCTGGCGAAGACCGGAAATAAACATATCTACCGTTCTTGTAGAAGGCATCGCCTCATACCCCCATACTTCATCAAGCAATTGATTACGAGAGACGATCACCGCACGATGCTCGATGAAATAACGCATTAGTTTGTACTCGAGCGCAGTTAACAAAACCTGCGACCCGTTGCGCTCGATTTCACCGGAGCGAAAGTCGATCAGAACCGGCCCGAACCGATATATCTCCGGAGATGATACAACAGATGCCGCGCTAGGAACGCGTCTGAGCAAGGCTTCCATTCGAGCGACCAGCTCGATCTGTTCAAAGGGTTTAACTAAATAATCATCTGCGCCGAGCTTTAGACCTAAGACCCGATCGACAACTTGTCCCATCGCGGTCAACATCAGAATAGGAGCGTCAATTCCTTTTTTCCGCAGGTCGCGGCATATATCGAAACCATTTTTCCGTGGAAGCTTGATGTCAAGAATAATCAAATCGAATGGCTCATTAACGGCTCGTTGATATCCTGTCACTCCGTCCTGAGCGGTCTCCACCTGGTACCCCTCATCGGTCAACAGATCAGTCAAAGACACTAGTAGCCCGTTCTCATCTTCAATCAACAAGATGCGCCTCTTCATAAACTTCTATTTCTGACTGCTTTATTGACCGTTCGCTTCCTCCCTGACGGCCGGTAGATGTAGTGTAAAGGCGCTGCCCTGTCGATAAACGCTGTCAATGCTGACTCGTCCGCCATGAGTCTCCATAATTTGCTTCACCAAACTCAAACCCAATCCGGTCCCTGCAATATTCATCTCAATCACCTCGCGCCCTCGACGAAACGGCTCAAAGATCTCGGGCAGCTCATCAGGTTTGATTCCTAAGCCATAATCTTGAACTGTGATCCGGACCTCCTCAGCGCCAGACCTGTTTTTTGCCAGTTGAGCTCTGAGTTCGATATGACGACTTTCTCCGCCATACTTCACTGCATTACTCAACAAATTCTGAACGGCATGCTCGATAGATCTTGCATTAACATTTATTTGCGGAAGGTCTTGAGAAATTTCCTTGAGACAGACAATACCTTTTTCCTCCATCTGCGGACGCATTGCGCCCAGCGCACTATCAATGATCACGGCGACATCGACAGGCGCCCGCGACATACTTGAGGTTTTAGCGTCTGCTCCGGCGTAACTGAGGACCTGCTCGATCATCTCCGCCAGCCGCCTCCCCTCCGCCTGGATCAACTCGCCATATTGCTTGACCTTCTGAAAATCCCGAATTCTGCCATAGGCCAAGTTGGAGCCTGTCATGCTGATTACCGCCACCGGAGTTCTCAATTCGTGTGTGACTCCGGCGACGAATTCAACCTGTTGTCGGGCAAGTCTTCGCGCTCGATGCGACGAAACGAAGACTATGATTACGCTGACGACTAAAAGCAGGAGAATGCCGAAGCTGATTAACAAATTGCGGCGGCGAGCTTGGGCGATGGCCAGATCCAGCGACCCGGCGCGATGTTTCAACAACAATCGCCAGTGTAAATCGTCATGAGGTAGAACGATCGCCCCGTTCTTCATTTGACCTTTGGTCTCATTGGCAGCTTTGGCAGTAGCGCTTTCGGATGGCGAATCCTTAAATATTGGCATCGGCATTGGCATTGGCGGATTGGACGCGCCGACTACGCCGATTTCAACGGGATCGTCGGATGGCGGATTCCCGAATCTCAGCAATGGCGGCCCAAAGCCGGCGCTCTCGATTCTATTTTTGTACATCCAGAATCGCACACCAAAGAGGTTTGTTGTCGCGTCCGCTGAAGCGGCGGCGTCCTTCGCCGCTTGAGGGTCCGTGGCGAAGATAGGAGAGTGAGGGTTGAGACGGCTGATGATAGATAGGTTGTATTCAAGGCCTCCCTCAGCCGACCCGTCTGCAAAATATCGCCGGGCCAAAGCCGGAATGAGTTCATTCTTGATGTAATTGATGTTTAGAGCTACGACCACAAACTTATATGAAGGATTGGACGCTCCGGGCGAGCGTTTTCCCTGTGAAAGTGGATCGAAGAAAGGCGGATACCAATTGGCTGGGATGATTAGTGACATGGAGTCTTCGTCAACCGTCTTGAGCAAGCTGTGTTGAAGAGTATAGGCCGGCGAGCCGTTTTTTCGCTCAGTTTCAAGACGTTGTCGTAGTCTTTCCAGTTCGGCAGGCCAGTCAGTCGCTTCAAATCGTCCGGTTTCTCGATTGAAATGGGAAATATGAAAAGCTTGCAGGGTGTCGAGGCCGATAGAGCCTCTATTGACATCTGTGTTGACGTGGATGCCGGAACCGACATAGCCGCCGCTGGTAAAGACTATAGCCCCGGACTTGCCTCTCGGGTGGACTGGCCCGGCTCTTTTCTCATCTCTTAGCAATAAGACAGTTGGAGCCATTTTAGATCCCACGACCGCGCTCGGGAGCGCCTCAGAGAAAGCTACCGGGCCAGTGTTTTCCAGCGATCTGAGGGAAACCACTGCCTTTTTAACTTTCATTGTCACTAACCAGATATTGCTGACTAGTTGTGGATGTGGAGTTTGATTCACCCAGCGATCATAGTATTCAGAAAAATTCCCCAGGTTATTGCGGTTGAAATCATCACCATTTGACTGAAAGTAAAGGTAGGCTCGAGTAATCTCCTGGTCGAAGTCTTCGCCAAAGCGTTGCGCGTCCTTCTGCAGGGTAATATGTTTTTTCTCTCTCTCGCTCTCGCTTATCTGTCCTAGCCATTTATACTGCAAGGCTGCGAGCAGCACAACCAGCGGGACCAACGCAATGATTACCAAGAGCGATGCTAAATGATATTTCCCTCTCGACTTCATTGCTATCAGTCTAGCACGGCTTTCCAAGCGCAAAGAAGCAGGCCCCTCTGATTTTACATTTCTTACAAAAAAGCCAAAGAAAGCCCTCCCCTTCCAGCGGGGGGATGAATTTGGCACGGCGCGAAGCAACGCGTAGCGCCGTTGACTCTCCAATCAATCCGCCGCCGAAACATCCGGAAAACTTCGGCGAATGCTGGGAAACGCGACGAAGAGGATCGTCGCGTCCAGTAGCGCCATGAAGACCGCCAGGCTGGTCCAGCCGAGCGTCCGCCAGGCTCCTGGCGCCACAACTTCATTTGGTGAGTAGTTCACATCAGCCCCTTTCCATCTGAGTAGTCGGACACTTCGCCGTCACGCAACACCATCCGTTTGTTCTCCTTTCGTGAACAACGGAGGCTTCACCACCCGCCGCCTAGCGCTTTGTACAACGCGACGAGGTTGACGAGAACGGATGTCTCGCTCTGCGCCAGTTCGTCTTCGAGCGTGTAGCGCGACTTCTGGGCGTCCAGCGCTGAGAGAAAATCGTCCAGACCGCGCAGATATAGCTCATTAGCCAATTCGACCGCGCGCCTACTTTCATCCACCGCCTGCTGAAGGCTGGCCAATAAGCCGATTGCGACGGCATAAGTAGCTAATCTCATGGCTCGCCTCTTTGTTGATCCGTAGTGATAAAAACATCCATCTGCTGGCCGACGCGGAAAGGAACGCTCGGGTCCTTGAAGCGGTAGATGACCTGCAACACGCGCGTGTCCACGCGCTCAGTACTGTCGCCGGTGAGCGATCTCTTCGGCGTGACGTAAGGCTCAAAGCGAACGAATTCCAGTTGAACCTTGCGACCGCCGTCGCCGCGAGCCGCGGCCTGCGCAGAGGCGCCGGCGCGAATCCGCCAGGCTTCGTTTTCGTCCACATCGGCGCGCACGTGCAGGCGGCTCGTGTCGCCCATGACGATCAATGGTTTGGCCAGCGGACCGCTCTGCGCATACTCACCGGCGCGCAGATTAAGTTGCAGTATTTCTCCCGCCATCGGAGCGCGGACCGTCAATCGTTCGATGTCCGTCTCCAGGCGTCTGACCTGCGCTTCCGCCTGCGCAACTTCAGCGCCAGCGATCTGGATGTCGGGCTTCCAGGAACCCGACTTCAACAACGCGAGTGAGGCTCTCGCTTCATCCAGCCTTGCCGCCGCAGCTTTGGCGGCGAGGCGCCGCCGTTGGAGATCCTCTTCGCTAATCGCCCTTCTGTCGGTCACGCTTTCAATCAGCTTTTGCTGCACCGCCGCGTCGGCAAACGCCGCTTCCGCCTCGCGCACGCGCGCTTCGGCAGGGGGAATCTCTTCCGAGCGAGGGGCTTGTTCGAGCTTCGCCAGCTTTTGACGCGCCACTTCGAGCGCCGTGCGGCGCACTTCCAACTCCGCAAGCAAATCGCGATCATCGAGCGAGAACAATTTCTGTCCCGCTTTCACGCGATCTCCGGCTTTGACATACACTCCCATCGCCAGACCGGGAACCGGAGTGCTGATCGCGATGTTTTCCGAACTGGCTTCGACGAGACCGACTGCGCCGACAGTGCGCTCGAAGCCCGCTGTCGGCGGGGGGAGTGGCGGCGGGGTTGATCTATACGCTGAACGCCATTTCCAAGCCGATGCGGCGGCGAAGATCAAAGCGACGAGGGCCAGCAGCGGTAATCCAAATTTCTTCATTTCCTTCCCCTTTGAAACTATGCCCCTTTGGGCCCTTGCCCCTCAGGCTCACCCGGCGCGGTCGCCATTTCGACGCGCCGATTCGACATTCACGATGCGCCCGTCATCCATCCGGGCAATGGCGTCGGCAAAGTTGAAAATGCGGCTGTCGTGAGTGACGACGATCACCGCGCGATCCGGGCGCACGGCTTCCGCCGCCAGCAACTCCATCACGGCCTGCCCCGTCTCGGCGTCCAGCGCGGCCGTCGGCTCGTCGCACACGAGCAGTCGCGGCTCGTGGATGAGCGCGCGCGCCAGAGCCACTCGCTGTTGCTCTCCGCCGGACAACTGTTTGGGCAAGGCGTTCATACGCTCTTCCATGCCGAGAGTGGCCAGCAGACGCTTTGCCTTCTCGACCGCCTTGCGTCTTGGCGTTCCGGCGGCGAGCAATGGCACGGCGGCGTTCTCGGCCGCCGTGAGCGCGGGCAACAGGTTGTATTGCTGAAAAACGAAGCCGAGATTCTTTCGGCGGAACAGAATCTGCTGCCCGCCAGGCAGCCGCTCAATTCGCTCCCCCAACACTTTGACCTCTCCGCTGTTACTGTTGAGCAAACCGGCGATGACCGAAAGCAAGGTCGTCTTTCCGCACCCGCTCGGCCCGACGAGCAACGTCATTTCGCCATAATGCGCATCCAGATCCACGCCACGCAGGGCCAGGACTTTTCCTCCGCCGTTTCCGAATTCCTTGCGCACTCCGCGGCATTGAACTGCGACCTCTGAACTCATCTGTTTCCTACCCCCGAAAGACCTCCGCCGGCTCCAAGACCAGGACGCGCCGGATGCTGATCAGGCTGGCCAGAATAACGACGAAGAAGATAGCGACGCCTGTCCCGATCACGTTCTGCCACATCAAAACCAGCCCGCGCGTGGGCAGGTTGTTGAGCGTGATCGCGAAGAAGGCGGCGCACAAGCCGGAGCCGAGCGAAAACCCGATCGCGCCGACCGTCAGCGCCTGCAGCATGATCATCCCGGTGATGCGCAAGTTGGTGACGCCGATCGCTTTGAGCGCGCCGAACTGCTTCAAGTTTTCAACCGTGAATAGATAGAAGGTCTGTCCCGCGACTGCGACCCCGACGATCAGCGCGATGGCGATCGTAATGCCGAAGTTCACAGGAATACCGGTGTTCTTCAGGTAGTAACGAACACAATCCCACCGAAACTGATCGCTTGTCCGCGCGCGCAATCCGGTTTGGGCCTCAATGCGACGGCAAAGTTCCTCCGTGTCGATGCCAGGCTGTGGTCGCGCCAACACATAGGAAAGCTGCGTGCGCTCGCGCCCGACGAAGTTCACCGCCTGGCTGTAGCGAGTGTGGATTACAGGCCAACTGACGAAAGGCGCCGACGCATCGGAGACGCCGACGATGATGGCCTTGTGATCGTTGAGTTCCACTGTGCGGTCGAGTCGGAGCGGCTCGCCGGGAAAAAGCAGCGCATAGCCCGCTTTGTCGATCACCACTGCGTCAGGCTCGCGAAGGCGTTCCCACGACCCGAGCAACATCTTGCGCGGCGCCCCCGTGAGCGTGGCGTCGTCGAGACCGAGGCAGAACGACACGGCGAACTTCCCCTCGAGCGTGCATCTCGGCGTCGGTGACATCCGCAATCTGACTGCCCGTGCGCTTGAGAATTCCCGCGAAGATCGACGTCTGGTTCTCCAGCAGGAACGTGCAGAAGGCGATGGTGAAAATCAGGCCGAGATATTTGGCCCGGTCACCGGTGAGCATTTTCAGCGCAACGAAGTTCATTTATCCCTCACAACCTCTTGATTAGATCCTCCTGGTCCATCACGATCCGCCTCGATTCAGGCCTGCCACGTCGGCGCTGACAGCGGTTGCGAGATTCCGCAACGAATAGACGTGAGTCAGAATTCCGAGCGGTGGGCCGACAAACAGTGGCACGAGCGCCAAAGGATAGAGGGCGAGAACCTGCGCATGTGACAATACCGCCGCGATCGGGGCCACGATCAGGTCGAGCACACCGAAAATATTCCAGGCGGTCGCCCACGCGAACGCGTTCGCACGACGTTTAGCGACGGCGAAGCCCACGAGCGGCGCGACCAGACCGGTTAGGAAGTCTCCTACACCCGCCGGAACCGCAAAGCCGGCTGGCAGGACGCCATAGTAGAGAAACGGATAAAGGAACAGGAGTCCTGCGATCCGGTAGGTTTGCGCCCAGATGAGCCAGGCCGGCGGCGTCGCGCTGTTGAGCGCACGCATCGTCTTCGACGAGAAAAGCAACGCCATCGCGACGAGCATCGGGCCAAAACCGACAGCGAGACTGATGGGCCGTCTGTCGATTTGCGAAAGCGGGAAATTCGAGCCGTCTCCGGTCGCGATCGCTACTCCCAGCCAGACCGCCAGAAAAGCGCCGACGAACAACGGCGCCATCACACGCATGCGTGGGTTAAGCGCGCTCCGCTGAGTCGCCAAGGCCGCCAGTATGGTGTGCACGGCCACTATGAAAATGCCCAACGCGAAGATAATAATGGCAGAGCCGCGCAAAAGCGCGATGGGAAGCAAAGTAACATTCATCGTTCAATCTCTCCTTAACTATCAACTATAAGATGATAATTATCATCTTATAGGGACAAAAAAATGTCCGGTGGTTACGGACAGAATGCCTTGATATAGAACTCCCTGCAAGATACTCTGACGCATCTCTTTGTCCGCCACCGCCCGGGCCAGGGTCATCGCGCCGGCTTGCTCCGCGGCATTCAGCTAGAACTTTGCCTCGGTTTCAACTCCTCTGGCGCAGTCGTTGTTGAGCGCGTGGTGATCAAGCCATAGATCAGAACGACGACAGCGCCTGCCAACAGCACTGCCCCAAACACGGTGACCGCGGTTCCAATCGAGGCCTGGTTCGGTTGTCCCACGATCGCGTGAATAAAGAATCCTCCGAATTGCGCCAGGGCGCCTGCGAAGAGCGCCACGCAAGCCGCCCGCTTGACGGAGGCCGAAAGCGAGGTTTGATCCAGAAACATATAATAGAGGAGTGACATCAACAGCAGGACGTTCCCATGAGCGTGGCCGGCGCGTAACCAATTCATCTGAAATGGGGTCGGGCCGTCGCCCTGATTGAGAAACCGCTGGAGTAGAAAGGTTCCCCCGAACATCCCGCCTGGCAGCGCGATCCAGGAAAGGATGATCCAAACGCGCAAGGTCTTCATCTGATTACCTCTGATACAATGACCATGGTTGGATGATGTGCATCATCTTATAGCTGCAAAAAAAATTGGCTCACGGTTGCGGACAGAATGCCTTGATATAGAACTCTCTGGCCGCCAGCAAAATACTCTGACTCATCTCTTTGTCCGCCACCGCCCGGGCTAGCGTAACCGCGCCGGCCATTCCGGAAAACAGGATCAGGCAATTGCGTTGTCGTTCATCTTCGGTTGCTCCCGGCAAAAATTTAGACATACTTTTGATGTGGTCGCCCATGGCTCGATCTATCTTGGCGCGTAGGGCGCGCGGATAACGCGCGATCTCTGACGCGAGCGCGGCTATGGGGCAACCCTTGTCGGGATTCGCGCAGTGCTCAGGACTAAGATACTGCTCAATGATGGCTTTGAGTTCGCTCCCTGGCGGCGCCTTCTCGACAGCGCCCTTGAACTTTGCTGTGACTTCTTCACAGCCCTTCGCGACAGCTTCAGCAAACAACTGCTCCTTGCTGTCAAAGTGCCGGTAAAAACCACCGTGCGTCAGATTGAGTTTGCTCATGAGGTCGGCGATCGCGACTCCGTCCCAACCTCGCCCCCGGAAATGTTGCGACGCGGCGCGAACAATACGTTCGCGTGTCTCCTGTTTTTGCTGGGCGGAATATCGCATATCAACTCTGATAAGATGATATATATCATCTATAACCGCGATGTCAACAGGATCACTGGATTCATGTCGGGCGCCGCAGGTCGCCGACCCAGTAGCGCGGCCCCGGGCCGCCGCGCGCGGCGCGGTCGCCGGGGTTCGCAAACCTGCATCGATCCAGCGACAGGCAGCCGCAGCCGATGCATTCGGTGAGGCCCGCCCGTAGTCGCTCGAGCTCGGCTATGCGCTCGTCAATGCGGCTAGTCCAACCGCTTGATAGTTTGGCCCAGTCCGAGCCCTCCGGCACACGATCATCCGGCAACTTGGCCAGCTCAGCCCCTACCTCTTCCAGCGTCAACCCGACCCGCTGGGCGAAGACAATGAACGCGACCACCCGCAGAACCGCCCGCGGATAGCGACGGTGACCCGAGCCGATTCGCTCGGACTTGATCAGGCCCAACTCCTCGTAGAAGCGAAGGGCAGATGCGGCGACTCCGCTGCGACGCGAAACCTCGCTGATGGTGAGCAGGAATGACATAACGAAAAAATATTACATTTTCCCTATTGACTTCAAGTTCACTTGAACTTGTAGATTGCAGTCATCTTCAAATTCGAGCAGTGAGAAGGAGGGAGAAAAAGATGAGCAATGAGAAATACACGATCCTGGTCACCGGAGCGACCGGCAACGTCGGTCGACAGGTCGTCTCTCAACTACTGGGCACAGGCGCTCGAGTCAGGGCTCTGACTCGTAACCCGGATTCCGCAGGCCTGCCGCAGGAAGTGGATGTCGTGCGCGGCGCCCCGTCGGCGCCCGATACTCTGGACGGGCGCATGGATGGGGTCGAGGATGCTGGACTCCTGGGCCAGGATGACAACCGAGTCGGCGATGATCACAGATACGGTAGCGGAGATCACCGGCGCGCCGGCGCGCACGTTCCGCCAGTGGGCGATCGAACACGCCGCCGACTTCCAAGAGGGGAGGGCGCAGTGATCATCAGCTCAAAATTGCCCGACATCACCCGCCCCGACGCCGGCGCCATTTTGGTCAGCGAGTGGAAGGTGGGCAAACCTGAGCGGCAACAGGCCCTCGTCGAAGCTTTCGTCGTCGCGTGGGAGGGCGCGCCGTGGCCGCACGGATTGCTCTCGGTCAACCTCTTCCTGAGCACAGACGGAGAAATGGTACTGAACTACACCCAGTGGACCGGCGACGAGGACTACCAAAAGTTCGCGCAGACCCATCTCCGGCCACGGGTCGAGCAAATAGACCGAGCTGTTCCGGGGATCGAGCGTAGCGGACCGATCAACTACCGGCTCTACCGCAGCGGCGTCAGGCCCGATGCGCCGGTTCCCGGGTGCGTCGTCATCGTCTCGGTAGAGTTCGACGGCCCCGATGAGCAGAGGCAGAGGCGATGGGTGGATAACGTTTTTGAGGCCCTGGAGGCTGAGACTGATCTACATCCCGGCGGGATCTCCGGCCACTTCCACATCAGCGTTGACGGCGCGCGGGTACTCAACTACGCGGAGTGGACCAGCGAGGAGGCCCATCGGGAGGCCATTGAGCGCTCCGGTCAGGGGAGCGTCGGCTCAGGGCCCAAGTGGCGCCAGGTCCGCAACTTCCCAGGAATCAAATCCGGCGGATACAAGCGATACCGCCTCGCGCACAGTCTCGCCAGCCAACCAGCAATCGAACGAGGCGAATAAGGAGAACCAATGTCCGACAACAACCGTCTTCTTCTGGCAGTTATCATAGGCAGCACCAGGCAGGGCCGTTTCGCTCCGACAGTGGCCAATTGGTTCGCAGGTCAAGCCGGGCGGCGGGACGATATTACCGTGGACGTCATCGATCTGGCGGAGGCCCGGTTGCCCGACGTTCTTACCGAGAAGCCGGCGCCCGAGGTGGCGGCCATCACCCCGCGACTTGCCGGCGCCGATGCGTTCGTCGTCGTGACTCCCGAGTATAACCACAGCTTCCCCGCCCCACTCAAAAACGCCATCGACTGGCGCTTCAAGGAGTGGCGGGCCAAGCCGGTCGGATTCGTGTCCTACGGCGGGATGGCCGGAGGGTTACGTGCGGTGGAGCAGCTTCGTCAGGTGTTCGCGGAACTCCATGCCGTCACAGTCCGCGATACAGTCAGCTTCCATGGCGTCTGGACGCAGTTCGACTCCGAGGGCCGGCCGAAGGACCCGGAGCGCTACGAAAGGGCGGCCCAATCCATGCTCGACCAGCTCGCGTGGTGGGGTCAGGCGCTACGAGAGGCCAGGGCCCAACGCCCATATGTGACCCGGTAGCGCAAAGACCGACTCTGGACACTTGCGCTCGTGGTCTGGCGGGAAGCCCCGGACAGATTTGTTTGACCGATAGCGATTGCTGCGGCTAGGATCTCTCGAGTAAGCATGATGCCGTCCAAGGCCGTTGCGCGCGCCTGCTGAACCTGGGCGTTCGGCGGCGGAGGGCGATGGATGGTAGGAGAAAGCCGTACGGTGGGTCAATCTCACCCTGGTGTCGATTGTCAGAGGTGATCAATGATCTACCTTACGTACACCCCCTGCTACCCGCTGTCTCGATTCATCAAGTCGTTCTGGTATGGTGAGCGCATGCCGCAGCGCGCCTACGAGCGGCTTCTCCCTAACGGCGCAATCGACATCGTATTCAACCTTCGTGACGCCACGCTGCGGTTTTACGACGACGCTAACCTGTCTCACCCACAGGCCATTACCGGCCCGGTCGTTTCGGGCGCGCATGATCGATACTGCGTCATCGATACCTTCCAGCAAACCTCGCTCTTGGGCGTACGGTTCATACTGGGAGGGGCCTACCCATTGCTAGGCGCCGCGGCCGACCAGTTTTATAACCGGCGCGTCGCCCTGGAAGACCTCTGGGGTCGATCAGCGATCGAACTGCAAACGCGCTCGATGGAAGCCAAGACGCACGAAGCTCGGTTCCAGCGCCTCGAACGATTCTTCCTGAGCCGCCTTACCGATGCGGTTCGATGGATTCGCCCGATAAGGAGGGAAAATGAAACTCACGATTCGCCCGCTCACTCCCGACCTCTGGCCTGCCTTCGAGGACCTGTTCGGCGACAGCGACATATGCAGTCGGTGTTGGTGCATGTACTGGAGGATCGGCGCCGCCTACCGAAGGAGGCCGGGCAAGACGAACAAAGCTGCGTTTCGGGAGATCGTGAAGCGTGGTCCCCCTCCGGGCCTACTCGCCTTTGATGACGACGTGGCGGTGGGCTGGTGTCAGCTCACTCCGCGCGATCAGATACCCGAGATTGATCGGGCCTGGCGGCTCAAGCGCGTGGATGACTTACCCGTGTGGTCGCTCTCCTGCTTCTATGTGCGGAAGAGTTATCGGAGGCGAGGCGTCACCTCAGTATTGATCGCTGCGGCTTTGAAGGCGGCGAAGCGCGTCGGAGCGCCCGCGCTCGAAGCCTACCCGCTAGATAGGAACCTCACGCCGAGCGCGACGTCCACGGGGATAACCTCGACGTTCGAGCGCGCCGGATTCAAGATGGTTGTTTGCCGAGCGCCACCTCGACCGATCATGCGGCACGATTTGAAGGCAATCGATTGATGAGGCGCTTGTGTTATCTTAGGCAACCTGACGCCAGATCGCTGAATGAGCCTCATGGTGCGGCGGCGCCGTGGCCGGATGTGGCCACAAAAGTTATAGCTATCAAGTATCCGTCCGACGAAATGCTTGAAACGTTGGCGATGTTTAGCGACGTACTGCCACCCACTTTAACTCACTGTGCGAGTGGAAAGGTGTTTATAAGCCCGAATCGTTTACCCCTTGTCGTCTCGCTTTTGCTGCGATTAGGACGGCCCGGCCAGCGACGCCGAAGCGGCAGCCGGAAGCAACCAAGGACAGTGTATGTAATCCACAATGCGTTCGATCCGTTGGCCTATCACGTCGAGCCGGATGGCTGAGTGAGGCGTCCATGTGTCCGCGCCACGTCGGAGAATGATCACCACCGGTTCACCGTCCACTTCACCCACCGCCAATTTCCAAGGCCAAGGCCACCGCTCGTAATTGGCGAAATAAGGCGCGTCCACAAGCTTCCCCGCAAACCTTTCGGCAACGCGGAGCCGGGCGTCGGCGCTAATCAATTCACGCACCCCGTCCCAGTCACGACGGTTGAAGCGATCGACGTACAGTTGCATGATTCGTTTCAACTCCGGGCTCGCGCTTAGAGCCGACTTCGCCGGAGGAGAGGATTCAGCCAGCTTTGTTCGAGCGCGCTTGAGCGCTGCCTTGACGCCACCAATAGTGGAATCGACCAGTTCCGCAATTTCTTCCAGTGAATAGTCGAATACATCCTTCAGAAGAAAGCACGCGCGCTCTTTGGGAGGCAGTGTCAGCACAAGGTGTTCGAGAGCCTTTCCGGTTCCTAAAGCCGGTTCGGCTGACTCCGTAGCTTCTGGCACGGCGGCGGCCACCTCGGCTTCGTCTCGCACTCGCCTGCGCCGCAGGAAGTCGATGCAGCGATTGTGGGCGATCCGAAACAGCCACGGCTTCATAGGACGGCTCTCGTCGAACTGGTCCAGCTTCCGATAGGCCTCAAACAAGGCTTCCTGCACAACGTCTTCGCCGTCCATTACCGAACCAGTCATGCGGGCGCAGTAGCGGTGCAAGCTTGGGCGAAGCGTGGCGATGGTCTCGAGGAAGGCCAGGTAGCGCGCTTCGAAGGGGCCGTCGTGATCAATGTACGGACTATTATCCTTGCTGTTCATTACACCTCGATCCGCTTTCGAAATACGCTACGCCTTGAGCAGTTCAACTCCCGTTTCGCCACGGATACCAAACGCCGTAGCGCTCTCGTACTTGGGATCGGTCAGCAGCGTCACGACGTGCTCACCGAAATCGCGCGGGCTCAGCGGTTTGCCGAATCCGGCCAAGAAGGCTTCGGCGCTAACGCCTTTCCGGCGCGCGTAGGCTTCGGCAGCGGCGCGGCCGAGCTCGGTCGCGCCGACGATCTGCCGTACAAGCAGCGCCTGAAATCGAATGCCGAGATTGAGATCGCTTGCCACTCCGGTCGCGTAGCCAGCCATCATCCAGATCATTCGCTTTGCGCCCGCGTAACCACCAGACAGCGGTGAGCCTTCGATCGCAGCGCCGCTGGACGAGATCAGCACGCGACTGCCTCGCTCGAGTGGAAGACGGAGGGCGCTTTGGATCCAGTGAAACGTCGCCCTGACGTCGGTATTCCAGTTCTTACTGAACGATTCCCACGTCTGCTCGTGCAGCGGCGCCATCATCGGCGTAGCGCCGGCGTTGAGCACGAGCACTGATGGACGCGCCTCCCGAAGCGCGGATTCGGCGAGCTTCGGATCGGTGGCATCGCCGAGAATGATCGAGACACCGAGTCGAGCCTTGAGCTCGGTGAGGCGCGCGGAATCGCGCGCAATGACGGTGACGTTGGCGTGATGCGCAACGAGCGCTTCGACCACGCCGAGACCGAGCCCGCGGCTACCACCGGTGATGAGAACACGTCGCTGTTCGAGTGTTTGCATGACTGCTCCGTTCTGTTGCTTTTTCATAGGCTACGCGACATCCACGAAGCCTTCGTGACCCTGGGCTGCGTCATCATCTGCTTGGCGACGGATGCGGAACTCATTTTGATCCGAGCCCTTGATTACAGAGAAGCCTTTTCCTCATCTCCTTTTTCTTTCAGGTTGGGCTTCCCTTTACCGGTAGTAATCAAGCTCCGTAAGCTGCCGTTTATATAAGAACCCCATGCGTTTGAGCAGACATCGAAACACTCATATTCGGGAACCAAGCCCAGGTGAGCGAAGCGGACCTCCGTTTTATTGCCCTTTCTGGAGATTTCAAAACTGATTTCCGTGCCCTTCCACTCGCTTTTGTCTTTAGTGAAATTGAAATAGTTGTCCAAAACACGCCACACGACTTTTTTGCCGGGGATGGATTCGGTTATTTTGATCTTGCAACGATGGACGTCTTTGTAATGATACATAAACTCATCGCCGAGTTTGTCGGTACTACCTTCAATTTCTTCTGACCACCATCCACGAACATGATTGATGGCATTGAAGGCTTGTTCCGGAGTTTGGTCTACCGAAAAGGTAGTGGTGAAGTTTTGATCATTCATGACTGGCTCCTCTATCCTTTCTGTCACTACATCTGCTAAACGCTGGTCACGTCCATCCTGTTATTGGATCGTAAAGACGCTAGTCGTCGAGGCTCCCCATGCTCAGGTTGACGACAGTTCCAGTCATCCCGCTCGCCTGATCGGAAGCCATGAAGACCGCCACGTTGGCCATCTCCGCGAGCGTCGTAAGCCGTCGCACGTGGGTCCTGCTTGCGATCAACTCGTGGAACTGTTCCCAGGTAATCCCCCATGCCTTGGCGTGAAGCCCGAAGACTTCCTTGATTGTGCCCGTCTCCGGCATCCCCTGCGGTCGCAGACCGACCACGCGAATGCCCTGAGGCGCCAGCTCGGCGGATAGATTGCGAGTGATTTGTTCCACGGCGGCCATCGCCGGACCGAGGCCTCCCACCAATGGGATGCCCGTCCGCGAGGGGACTGACGTGACCGTCATGATCACCCCCGATCGCTTCTCGACCATCCGCCTGGCGGCCAGGCGTGCGGTCAGAAAGTACGACCTCGCGTAGGTCGCAATCGGCAGGGAGAACTGCTCGACATCCAGTTCGATCAGGGGCACACCCTGAATCTTCGTCTGCGGGATGCCGACCGCGTTGAACGAGATATCGATGCGGCCCGCCATATCGATCACCGACTGTAGATGCCGGTCCACCGCTTGTTCGTCGAGAGCGTCGACTTGGGCCGATTCAGACTTTCCGCCCGCAGCCATGATCTCTTTCGTGACTGCGTCAACCTTGCTCAGGTTGCGGCCAGTCAGAAACACTCTGGCGCCTTCCCGTGCAAACGCTCTGGCAATGGCTCCGCCGATCGCCCCACCAGCTCCGTAGATCACCGCGTTCTTGTTCGTCAGCATGGCTTTCCTTTCTGTCGCTACATTAGGGACGTCACTCATGCCGCGATCTCCGGCACGAAAGCTGCGAACTGGCGCTCGAGGGCCTTGGCTGCGCCAGTGCGCCAGCCCTCGGCGATGGACTGGGACACGGGGTCGGGAAAGATATCCTGTTCCCCTCTCTCCAACCCATCGAAGATGCCCTGCGCTGCGGTCTCGGCCGAAGCCTTCGGTATCTCGAAGCCTCGGCTCATATCCGTGTCGATCGGACCTAGGAAGACAGCATGGACGGTTACGCCTTGGCCCGCCAAGAACGCCCTCAATGACTGCGTCATGTTGGACGCGGCTGCCTTCGAAATGGAGTAGGCGGGTATGATCGGCAACGGGGCAAGCGCCGCCAAGGACAGGTTGTTAACGATGGCCCCTTTGGAGCGTTTCAGCAGCGGCAAGAAAGCGTGCGTCACTTTGATCGATCCGAGCAAGTTGACCGCCAGGTGCTGTTCGATCACGTCGAGCTTGCTCAAATCGTCGTAGATTGCGACGCCGGCGTTGTTGATGAGGACATCGAGGGTGTCGACTTCATCGACTGCCCGTTGGATCTGCGAAACACTGGTTACGTCCAGTGTCAGGGGCGTCACGCGTTTGTCGGCGTTATGCAGTGCGCTGCGGGCGCCCGCGTATACCCTCTTCGCCCCCCGTCTAAGCGCCTCATCGACGAGCGCCCGACCGATGCCGCGGTTGGCGCCGGTGATCAAGACTGTCTTCTTCTCAAAGTTCATACTGTTCTCCTTTCGGAACTTTCTGTTTCTCATTGGTATTACGCATCTCCTCCCGGGCAGGATACGTGGGGACCCAACAATGGGGTGGAAACTCTCATAGCAATTTGTGGAAACACAATCTTATCAGTTCGTTAACTCAATTATTTGCCTCTCGAAAATCGGTGCATTTGTGAGGTCAAAAAGCGGGGAAAGGAAATCGCGTTAACCATCACTTGATCAATGGTTAAAAGAAGGCCTATGAGACTTTTGCCCTTTTGTTGGGTTTTACCAGGCCATGAGCGAGACGCGCTTGCGGCAGTTGATGGGCCTGCCTTCCGGCGAGTCCGTCATCGACTACCAGGACCGGGCCGTTCTCAAGTTCTATCTCCACTCCGGCGCCAGGATCGCCACCGGCTGCCGGCTCAAGGTCTCGGACTTCCATCCGTCTTGTGCGCAGGGGTCGTGACAACAGCCTTTGCGCTCACGCTTCTCGCGCTGCTGAACTTCGTGTTTCTCTTCTCAACGGAGACCTACTACGCCGCGCTCCTGGCCTTCGTGTTGAGCGCGCTCGTGATCTTGCCAGGAGCGATCTTCTTGTGCCGGCCCGACGTCTTCCAGGGCCATGCCGCGCTGCGCGATCTCATCGCGTTTCCGGGGAATCTCCTCTGGCACAGCGAATCTTTGCCGAAGATCACGCCGATTGTTCTACTGGTCGCCGTCGCAACAGGCGCACTATTGCTCGCGGGAGGCGGGAGGCGCTTGAAGAAGATGGACATCGTGTGATCGGCGTGGTGTGGAGGAACGCTTATGCTGTTATTGATTGCGGACCTTGACCACCCTCGAAGAGGAGCGTTCAGGGTGAGTCAACAGATATTGGTAGATCTTCGGAAAACGATGCGCGAGTCGTAATGCGTAGTCGAAGCTCGCTTCTGGCGCACGCGCGCGGATAATCGCGGATAAAACCTTCTCTTCGGGAATAAAAACAGGCGCCGCAGGTATACACTTCATGTGAGCTGCTGCGCCGGGATAACCACGAAACCCCTTCGGACTGCGCGATGAAGTGCGGGGGCAGCGAGACTTCGGTGTGCGCGAACCCGGCGATTGTCTACTCGATGTCGTAAAGCCTATTCGTCGATAGAGTATCAAAGCGTTTTTTTAATCGAGGCGCATGCTATGGATGAAGACCTCAATCAGATGACACGAGAAGAGCTTGTCTTGGAAGTTAAGAAGTTGAGACAAGGCATTCGGGAGCACAGAGACAGCTCACGACACGAACTCTATTGGCATAATCCTTCACTGTGGAGATTGTTGCCAGAAAAGACAGATCCCATTCCAGTGGTTCCGGAGTGGTCGGAATTTATGCGAGGCTGTGTGGGATATCGGCAGTCGCTAGACGAGCAAGCTCCTTACGCTCCACGGACGAATGAGCCGTACGAGGGGTAATCCGATCAGAATTTTTGCGTCGGCTGCGACAAATTCCACGAGGAAGTGTTGATACCGACTATCAACCGCGGCCGCCCATGAAAACAACAATCGTAAATGGAGGAACGAATAAGATGCGCATCGGCTTGTTAAGAAAAGAGATTTTATCGCTCTGTTGTGGATTACTACTGATTGCGGGCGCAATGGAGGTTTGCGCTCAGTCGGTTCCTGACACGGCCGAAAAGGTGCAACCACTCCTGGTGGGCGCCCAGGTCCCCGATGTCAGTTTCAAGAATCTCGACGGAAGCAGTTTCAATCTGCGGAATAAGGCGTCGGAAAAGCCGATTATTCTCATCTTCTATCGGGGAGGCTGGTGACCGTACTGCAACACGCATCTGGGACAGATGCAAAAAATCGAGGGACAGCTTATCGAGTTGGGCTATCAGATCGTCGCCGTCAGCCCTGATAAACCAGAAAAGCTGGCGGCAACCAAGGACAAGCAGGCGACTACCTACACCTTGGTTTCCGACAGTGACGCGACCGGGATCAAGGGGTTCGGCGTCGCTTATCGAATGGATGATCAGACTTTCGATACCTACAAGAATAAGTACAAGATTGATCTGGAAGAATCTTCCGGGGCCAAGCACCATCTCTTACCAGCGCCCGCTGTGTTTATTATCAGTGGAAAAGGCCAGATCCTTTTCCAGTACGTCAATCCTGATTACAAAGTGCGCCTGCACCCGGAGATCCTTCTGGCGGCGGCCAAGGCCTATGCCAAGAAATGATCCTGAGGGAAACGCCCACCGATTTAAAGGCGTTGTTCGCCAGCATTACGCAAGATTGTGGCCGAAATTTTATTTGCACCAGAACCGTAAATACTCCAGAGACAAACTCGAGCTCGATTCTTGGTAAGTGATGTTCATTTTGACGGAAGGTCTACGATCTCTACCCAGTTAGGACTTTTGCCCATCGGGAGTTCCTGAAGTTTGGAGAGTTTCCCAGTAGCAGGATCAATCTTATAACTCGACATGCGGTTGGATCGCTGGCCGACCACGAACATGTAGCGCCCCGCCGAGTCAATCGCGAAACCGCGTGGCGACATCTCGGTTGGAATGCTTTCCATCGGCGTTAAGGTTCCATTTGCTTGATTAACCCTGAACCCAGTGATCGTACTGGACGTTCGCTCCGAGCTGTAAAGGAACTTGCCGTCAGGCGTGATGTGCAGGTCTGCGGCGGCTGGCTTGCCCGTAAAGCCTGGCGGCAAAGCGCTGGCGGATTGTTTTTCCTTGAGTCTGCCATTGTCGCCATCGTAGTCAAAGACGTGAACCGCCGCATCGAGTTCGCCGAGGACATACACGAGCCCGCCGTTCGGATGAAATACAAAATGACGCGGGCCAGTCTTTTCCTTTAGTGAAACCGATGGCGGTGTGTTCGGCTCAAGGTTTCCGGTCGCCGCATCGAATCTGAAGACGTTGATCAAGTCATTGCCGAGCGTGGTTGCCAGCACATAGCGGTTTTTCGCATCCGCAAGAATCGCGTGCGCGTTGGTATGATTCGGCAAAACCTGCCGCGTCGGCTGAATAACTTTTTGCGGCCCAATCGGACTGACCGTGATTTTGTGACCGGGATAGGAGGCCGCGAACAGGAAGCGGCCCGTGCAGTCGGTTGCGATGTAAGCCATGCTGTCGGTGAGCGGGCCGCCGCCAAGATATTTGAGCTTGCCGCTTTTCGGGTCAATCGCAAAACTGGCTACCCCCTGTGGCTCGCCGCGCGTCGCCACATAGAGGAAACGGCGATCAGGGCTGACCGTCATCGGCGTCGAGCCTCCGGATTTGATAACGCCGGGGATCAATATCGTTTCGACCAGCGTCAACTCGCCGGTCTGCTGATTGAGTCGCAGAACGTAAATGTCGTTGCTTTCAGCATTGCCGACATAAACGAATGTTGCGGCTAGCGCAGGCGAAACCAGAATAGCGCCTGCAACTGTAGCCGTAGCGGTAAGGGCAACCCACAACAATTGATGAAATATTCGACCCATCCTCACTTCCTTATCTTTTTCATTGTCCGTCGTAATCTCCTCTTGGCTGCTGCAACGGATCGTCGGGCAATTGTGACGAATCGTAGTATCACAGCAAATCACGCTATGTCTCTTCGTACCCCTTGACGAAGGTACGCTTCAATAGCTTTTGCATCCTGCCGACGTACCGGCTTGTGGACCAGCCGCATTCCATCGTTAGATGTTCCCAGTTGTGAATTGACAGCAGAGTCCACATTAACTCAACTGCTTCGTCGGGCGCCCACTTCTGAGCAAGCATCCCGTCCCGATGAAGTGTGTCGATAGCTTTGCGGCAGCCTGAACGCACGGCGTCCATTCGGTCCTTCCAAGCCGCCGCAGCTGCTTCGTCGGTTTCACGAACCGCCAGCAACGCTTTGGCTATTCCATAAATCTCCCGAATGTAGTTTCCCCAAAATTCTACGAACTCATCGAGAATCTCTACCCCGTCGGTTGCCGCTCTGTAACGTTGCAAGCGCTCCTCGAGTCCCCGCACCTGATCTATGTAATGAGTGGTTGCCACCATCAGTTCCGTCCGCGAAATGAAATGCAGATAGACCGCCTGCCGCGAAACTCCGGCGGCTTTGGCAATGTCGCTCATCCGCACCTCCTGTCCGCGGCGCTCTTCCATCAATCGCCAGGTCGTTTCAAGGATCTTTGCTTTGGTGTCTGACTGACTATTTGACATGATGTGAAGTATATCGCGTCTTTACAGAGTGTCAATCACACTTGTGAGATGTAAAAGAAATTTCCGCATATAGCTAATTTTTCTACTTGACACGGCGTCAAGCTATCGCTATCTTAGCGCCATCCACTTGACACAGTGTCAAGTGGGCGGAATTGAAGTTAACATTTGATAAATCGCAAGACAAATGGAGGAAAAGATGAAGCTACTTATTTTCGGAGCGACGCGCGGCACAGGTCACAAACTTATCGAACAGGCTCTCGATCAAGGACACCAAGTCACGGCGTTTGTACGTGATCCGGCAAAACTCGGAATCAAACACGCGAATTTACAGATCGTTCAGGGCGATGTCATGAATTCGGCTGCGGTCGAGCAAGCGGTGAGAGGTCAAGAGGTAGTGTTGTCGGCAATCGGAGCGCCGCCTTCGAGCAAAGACCCGATTCGTGCGGAAGGGACTCGGAACATCATCCGGGCCATGGAGAAGATCGGTGTCCGGCGTTTTATCTCATTGTCGAGTCACGGTGTTGGAGATACTCGCGAGGTCCCGATTTTTCTCCGGCGCGTGTTTGCCGATCACGAAGTTCAAGAAGACTATATCAAGCAGAGCCGACTCGATTGGACGATCGTTCGTCCGACGGCCTTGACCGATGGCCAGCGCATGGGCGCATATCGACACGGTGTTCCGGTAACCGAGAAGAATCTCAAGAACAAAATATCGCGCGCCGATGTCGCCGATTTTATGTTGAAGCAGTTGGCGGAAGACACCTATCTCAGAAAAACTCCGACTATCTCGTATTGAGGGATGATTGGCATTGGCGGACGGTGTGACAGGAGGCGTTATGTTAACTGCTAATAGATTATTGACGGTTGTGGGGATTCTCGGGATCGGCGCCGGTACGGGGGCTGCGGTTGGGGCGGTGGTCGATGGTGAGGAGGGCGCGATCATTGGCGCTCTGGTGGGCGCTGGCGGTTCTGCGCTTTACACCTACTTGCTGGCAGGAGGCTTGATGTTAACGATGGACAAACTATTCTTCATCTTGACGACTTTGGCGACTCTCGGTTGTGGGTTGATGGCCGGGTTCTTTTTTAGCTTCTCGGCTCTCGTCATGCCGTCCCTCGCCCGCCAGCCCCAAGCGGCAGGTATGGCAGCCATGCAGACCGTCAATGTCGTCGTTTTCAATCCGTGGTTTGGAGTGGCTTTCGTCGGAACACCGGCGGCTTGCGTTCTCGTGATGATCTACTCGCTTTTACGTAGGCGCGATGCGGGCGCCATCTACATCATCATCGGAGGAGCGCTCTATCTGGTCGGCACATTACTGGTGACGGTTTTCTTCAACGTCCCTCGGAACGAAGCTTTGGCGGCGGTTACCACAACTGACCCGGGCGCCGCCGGTCTCTGGGCAGGCTACCTTACCAGTTGGACGGCATGGAACCACGTTCGGACGGCGGCGGCGCTGGCGGGGGCGGCATCGCTCATCATCGGGATCATTTATCGGGCTGCGCGACGGTAATGGGCCCAACGGGTTGGCTT
>WNGF01002284.1_pt1 | contig 29246 bp, 29 predicted proteins | sample 5400641 | NCBI WGS metagenome assembly WNGF01 (sample SAMN13153371, study PRJNA577476) | soil metagenome | isolation source: 80 cm soil or saprolite under grassland replicate 2 | place: USA:California | collected 2016-06-15 | reverse complement strand
CGAGTGGCTGCTGACCGGCACAACTCCTGACGGTCGTCGTATCCGAGTCCGTGGCTGTGATCACTGGGAGTTTCGAGGCGGGAAAGTGATCCGGAAAGACTCGTACTGGAAAATCGTTGAGGGATCGGCCTGAACACCGTCGCTCTAACTTCCGAATGCAGGCGACGGCGGGCGCATCACGCAGGGCCGCTTACGGACGGTTGGTCTGCGCCCGCCGCGCCTGATCCGGAGCGTTAAGTTGTCAGGGGTGAGCGGATTCGGAGCCGCGAGGCGAGCGCATATGCGGTATGACGCAGGGGCAGCAGCCTACGACCGTTTCACGGGCCGGTGGTCGCGACTCTACGCGGTCGCAACATTGGAGGCGGCCGGGGTAAAGGCTTCTGACCGCGTCCTCGATCTGGCAACGGGCACGGGAGACGCCGCTCTTCTGGCGATCCAACACGTGGGCTCGTACGGCACCGCCGTCGGGGTCGACCTCTCGTTGCCGATGCTTGTCGTTGCGAAGAGCAAGAGCTCAGAGGTGCGGCTGAGCTTCGTTGCTGCCGATGCTCAGGCGCTCCCTTTCCGCGATCGGACCTTTGATGCCGCGATCTGCCTCTTCGGCTTGATGTTCTTTCCCGATAGGATCGGCGCCCTCCGGGGAGCGCGGGGCTTGCTGCGTCCCGGCGGTCGCATAGCCCTCAGCGTCTGGGGCCCTTCGCGTCGTGCACCGTTCGCCGGAATTGTCGCTGAGGCGCTCGCGAAGGAGTTGCCTGCGGATCGAGAAGAGCTGCTTCGGCCATTCGCCCTGGCGGATCCGCGCGTCGTGGAGGATCTGCTAGTGAAGGCCGGCTTCCGGGACGTCCGTATCACACGCGAAGTTCGTCAGGCACGCTTCGTCTCCGTCGAAGATTTTTGGGAACCTATCGAGGCGGGCGGTGGACGCCTCGGTCAAGCGTACTTAGGCCTACCGAGTGACGCACGTGCCCGCGTTGTCCGCGACGTAAGGGAGAGCGTGAGGCAGTTCAGCGCAAACGGCCAGATCCTGATGGATCTGGAAGCCCACATTGCGACAGGAACACCGTGACCGGAGCGGATATACCTCGTGTGACTGATTGAGCAATCTAACAAACGGCTTGAGCGGCCCGGCACAGCCCCTGTGGAAGTCGCCGCGCCGAGGGCCGGCCGCTCAGCCTAGCGTTGGGCTCCGCAAGGCGGGTAGTTGAAGAGCAAACAGGAATGGCTGTGACAGAGCGATGATTGACGGTCGGCGGGCACTCGTGATCTTCATGACTTGCGGGCTCGCTTTCGTTGCCGCGCCGCTCGCCGTCAGGGCCCAGCAGCCACAGAAGGTCCATCGCGTCGGCGTCCTCTCACCGTTCGCTTCCTCATTCGGTCCCGGCCCCTCGTTCGAGGCGTTCCGGCGGACGCTCCGTGAGCTGGGCTACGTCGAAGGACGCGATGTCGCTCTTGAGTATCGCTGGGCTGACGGACGGTCTGATCGCCTTGCCGACCTCGCGGCCGAACTGGTCCGCCTTCGACCGGACGTCATCTTTTCGGCGTGGGGTACTCCCGCGGCGTTAGCCACCAAAAAAGCAACCAACACGATCCCCATCGTCTTCGCCGGGGTCGGCGACGCCGTTGGGGTCGGATTGGTCGCAAGTCTCGCTCGGCCCGGTGGCAACGTCACTGGCTCCACATTCATCACGGAGGAAACGATCGGCAAGCAGCTTGAGCTGCTCAAGGCAGTGATCCCGAGAATCGCTCGGGTCGGAGTGGTCGTGAATTCGGACAACCCGGTCTATGGCCCCGTGTTGCGAGCCAGCGAGGCACCGGCCCAAGCCCTCGGCCTGCAGCTCAGAGTGGTGGATATCCGGGGCGCCGACGACTTCGAGAGCGCCTTGCGAGCCGCGGTCCAGGAACACGTGGCTGGGCTGGTGGTCTTGCGAGATCCGGTGCTTATTACCAACCAGTCGCGGCTTGTGGCCCTGGCGGCGGCCCGGCGGCTTCCGGCGATGTATGGAATGCGTGAGTTCGTGGACGGCGGAGGTCTCATGTCGTATGGACCCAGTCTCGTCGAGATGTACAACCGGGCGGCGTATCTGGTGGACAAGATCCTCAGAGGTGCGAAGCCAGCAGCTCTTCCCGTCGAGCAGGCCAGCAAGTTCGAGCTCGTGATCAACCTCAAGACCGCGAAGGTCCTCAGCCGCGAAGGTCCTCAGCCTGACGATGCCGCCATCAGTACTCCTGCGCGCAGACGAGATCATCCAGTGAGAGACGGATGCACGCTGACGCCGCGAACCCCAACTGCGGCATGCAGCCGCCGGCCTGCGGCCGCGGCTGATGCCGGTCGTTCGCCGCACAAGGGGAGCGACCAGCCAGTGAGCCGCTTAACGCGCCGGCGCCGAGTCTGGGGTGTGCTACGTGCACGCACGCCACCGCGTTATTAATAATCGCTGTCCCGATCTTGCTTCTGGCCGCCGTTGTGCCGTTCGCCGACGCGCAGCAGCCTGCAAAGGTCCCCGTGATCGGATTGCTCGACGCCTGCGGGTTCGCGCCGCTCCTCGGCGGTGGTATCGATGCCGACCCGGCGACCGACTGTAACGCGTCCGAGAATAGTACGCTCACATGGGGGACGCCCTCCTGTACCATTCGCTTGACGATGATCAGCAGATACGTTGACGAAGCGCTGCGCCGGGCGCGCTACGACAAGCTCGACGACGGGACGTTCTATGCGGAGGTCCCTCGCCTTCGGGGCGTTCTGGCGACGGGAGACACCCTCGAGGAATGCCGGAAACAGCTCGCCGAAGTGGTCGAGGAGTGGCTCTTGATACGCGTCGCCAAGCGCCTTCCGGTACCCCGACTCGGCAAGGTCGCGATCAAGGTGACCATGGCAGGCTGATGCCTGCCTGGGGGCCAATCTCCCGCCGCGAGCTCATCCGCGCCCTGCGCTCGCTGGGCTTCGCGGGGCCTTTCTCAGGCGGCAAACACCAATTCATGGTCCGCGGCGACATCGTCGTGACGATTCCGAACCCTCACGGTAAGGACATCGGCGTCGATCTGTTGTCACGGGTCCTTCGTCAGGCAGGCATCACACGTCGAGAGTGGGAAAGCACGTAAACCGGCGGTTCGGCGCCAACCGTAGCGGGGCAGAGGGTTACGAGAGGTTCGCGCTAATCCAGTCCGCGATGTAGTCGACGCCGACCTGGCGGTTGTCGGCCTGGGCGTGATACGTGCCGCCATCGGCAGCCGTGAGGATCTTGAGATGCTTGCGGGGCGAGCCGATCGCCGCGTACAGCTTGCGCGCCGACTCCACCGGAACCACGCGGTCGTCCTCGGCGTGGACGATCAGGAACGGGCAGGTGATCTGGCCCGCGACGTCGGCGAGCGAGAAGCGCTTGGCCTTCTCGATCGCGGCGTCCATGTCCGGACAGCCCATGACCCAAGGGAAATGGAACGTCGACTGCGCCGTCGTCGTGGGATCGCTGTCGTGGCGGCGCTTGATCTCGCGCTGCCAGGCGGCGAGGTCCCAGTGCAGGGCGGCGAAGGCGACACCGGCGGCGTAGCGATGCTCGAAGGCGGCGATGCGCGCGGCGTAGTAGCCGCCGAAGCTGTAGCCCATGGCGACGACACGGGTGGGATCCACGTCGGGCCGTGCGCCGACATAATCGTAAGCGGCCGCGCCGGGAACCTCGTAATCGTGCCGGGAGCTGAGGCCACGTAGCCGCAGCGACTCGCCCTGGCCGGGGCCGTCGATCGCCAGCGTGTGCATGCCGCGCGCAGCGAACTCGAGGCCGGCGAAGAGGACGCTCATCTCCTTGCAGTTGTCCATGCCGTCGAACACGACGACGGTGGGCGCGCGGCCCGACACGCCCGGGGCCTTCATGAACAAGGCCGGCAGCGTCGTGCGCTCGTAGGGGACCTCGACGAACTCGATGTTGGGATACCGCCGGCGGAGTCCCGCGTGCTGGCACTCGAGGGCCTTCTTGCCGATCCGGGTCTTCTCGTCGCCAGGGGGCACGAAGCGCTCGCCGGTGAAGTAGTACATCCCGGCGCGCAGGTAGTAGTTGCCGGCGGTCATCGGGCGGCCCTCGGCGTCCGCGGCGGCGGCGACGGCTTCGAGCCGCCGCCCCATGGCGCACCACTCCTCGCGCCACGCGTCGGGCTCGGCCTGGCGGCTCCTGAGTCGCTCGCACACCTCGTCGATCTCGCCGAGGGCGACGGCGCCATACGGCGCCATGCCCTTGGTGACGAGTGCGGCGTTGGACCAGACGAAGTTCCCGGGAAACTCGCTGATCCAGGTCTTGCCGGCGGTCATCCGGCGATGAGCCCGCTGGCGGTGCCGATCGCGGTCTTCTCGCCGTTCTGGTTCTCGCACCAGACCTCGACGACGACGCGCGTGCGGGCACCCTCGGGACGCTTTTCCTTGATCACGCCGTGGACGGTGAGACGGTCGCCGGTGAAGACGGGCTTGATGAACGTCATCGACATGGTGCCGCCCTTGACGAAGCCGGCGCCCACGAAGCGGGTCATCAGCTCCGAGACATAGGCGGTCGACATCATGGCCTGCGCCAGGCACTTGGGGAACCCCTTGGTGCGGGCCCAGCTCTCGTCGGTGTGGATCGACCGGGGACGCACGCCCGAATAGACGTCGATCTGGCGCTGGGAGATGTCTTTTACGAGGTCGGGCAGCTTCTCGCCGATCGTCGCGCTCGCGGTGGTCGTGGTGGCCATGGGGTCTCCCTAATCTCGGAACAGCATCTGGGTGAATTGCCCACGCACGAGCACGGTGCCGTTCTCGTCCTCGGTGACGTATTCCGTGACCATGTAGGGCTTGCCGCGACGCTCGTACTTGTCGATGACGCGGCCGCGGGAGCGGACGCGCATGCCCGGCCGGATGGGTTCCAGGAACTCGAACTCCATCTTGGCGTGAAGGCCGCCATGCACGACGTAGCGGCTGTGGCGCAGGCGCAGGGCCTGGTTGGCCATGAACGTGGGATGCGCGACGGGGCCGCCGAACGGGGAGTCGTCGAAGAACCAGGGATGGTGGTCGTCCACCGCGAACGCGTAGGCGTCGATGTCCTCGGGCGAGACGAGCTGCGGGTCCGAGACGAACTCCTCGCCGACCTGCAGCGCCTCGTAGGTGAGCGGTTTGAATTCGACCACGTTCATCCTCCTTCTACGTCACACGGTGTTTCTGGATCATCGCCTCGTCCAGGACGAGGCCGAAGCCCGGCGCCGAGCCGACCTCCAGCATCCCGTCCTTGATGGCTGGCCGATTCGCCCACATGGTCTGCCAGACGGGGTCGCGCTCGGGATCGGCGAAGCACTCGGCGTAGGTGCCGTGGGGGACCGCGGCCAATAGATGACGGGAGATCTGCGACTCCTCGTGATGCGCGAGATCGACGCCGGCGGCCGAGCAGAGGGCCGCCGCGCGACGCCATTCGGTGACGCCGCCGCACTCGGAGGCGTCGACGTTGACGAGGTCGACGGCGCCGGCGTCGAGGAGCCGGCGCACGCCGTGGCTCGTGATCTCGCTCTGGCCGGCGGTGACCGGGATGCGCGTGCCCTGGCGCACGCGCGCCATCAGCGCGGCGTCGTCGTACCAGTGACAGGGCTCCTCGAACCACCGGATGTCGAGCGGCTCGACGAGCCGCGCGAAACGAATCGCGTCCGGCGCCGACCAGCCGCGGTTGGCGTCGACGGCCAGGACGAAGTCGGGCCCCGCCGCGTGCCGCGCCGCCTCGACGCGCTCGGCATCTCGCTCGGGCGCCAGGCCGCCGACCTTGAACTTGCAGCCGGCCATGCCCGCGCGACGATACGCCTCCATCTCGCGGCCGATGTCGGCGAGCGTCTTGCCGTCCATGTAATAGCCGCCGATCGAGATGATGGGCAGCCGCTCCCGATGACCCCCGAGCAGGGCGCAGACGGTCTGCCCGAGGGCCTTGCCCGTGAGGTCCCACACGGCGCAGTCCACGCAGGCGATCGCCTCGAGCAGCGTCTTCCGGTCGCGGCTCGTGTGGCTGAGCGCGAACAGGCGCTCCCAGATCCGCTCGCCCTCGAGAATGCTGAGCCCGCGGACGCGCGGCGCCAGCTCGTCGTGGATGAGGCGCACGATCTCCGGGCCCTGCTCGCGGTTGTCGCCGTTGTAGACCTCGCTGACGAGCCCGCCCTCGGTGCGCATGCGGGTGATGACCGTGCAGCGCTTGAGGACGGCATACGTGCTGCCCCCGAAGTTCCGGCGAAGAGGGATGTCGATCGCGACGGCCTCGATGCTGTGGATCCGCACGGCCCCGCTACTGAACCACCGACGGCGCGTCACGGCAACCTGAAATTACCCTTGCGAGCGATGGCGGTCGGTGGTTCAGTACGACCATGCTCAGCACGGATGACAACGAGCTCCTCTGCCGGGTCGGCCCCGACACGCCGGTCGGCGCCCTGATCCGGCAGTACTGGATCCCGGCGCTCCTCTCCAGCGAGGTGCCGGAGCCGGACGGCGCCCCGGTCCGCGTCCGGCTCCTCGGCGAGAACCTGATCGGCTTTCGCGCCACCTCGGGCCGGGTCGCCCTGATCCAGAACCATTGCCCGCACCGCGGGGCCTCGCTCTTCTTCGGGCGAAACGAAGGCGAGGGGCTGCGCTGCGTGTACCACGGCTGGAAGTTCGACTGCGAGGGCGTCTGCGTCGACATGCCGAACGAGCCCCCGGAGAGCAACTTCAAGTCGAAGGTCCGGGCCCGCGCCTATCCGTGCGTCGAGCGCAACGACGTCGTGTGGACGTACATGGGACCCCGCCAGACGCCGCCGCCGTTGCCCGACATCGAGCCCAACCTGCTGCCCAAGGGGGAGTACGCCGTCCAGAAGGTGCTGCGCGAGTGCAACTGGTTCCAGGCTCTCGAGGGTGACGTCGACACGAGTCACCTCGGGTTCCTGCACCTGGGGGCCGTCAAGCCGGAGGACACGAGGCCGGCGAGCTTCGATTACTACACGGTGGCCGACCGCGCGCCGAGGTACGAGGTCGTGGATACGCCGTTCGGCACGTCCTACGGGACTTACCGCCCGGCCGAGAGCGACACGTACTACTGGCGCATCGCCCACTTCCTGTTTCCGTTCTTCACGATGATCCCGACGGGCGTACTCGGGACGCAGATCCTGGTCCGGGCCTGGGTGCCGATCGACGACGACCACGTGATGTTCTGGAGCATCGCGGCGCCCCGGACCCGCGAGGGGCGCGCGGCGGCGGGCGGGGCCACCGGTCCCGGCTTCGAGTTCCTGCCCGACACGACCGACTGGCTTGGCCGCTTTCGCCTCACGCAGCACAAGGGCAACGACTATCTCCTCGATCGCGACGCGCAGCGGACGACGAGCTTCACCGGCATCCCGGGCATCCCCCAGCAAGACCAGGCCATCACGGAGAGCATGGGGCCGATCATCGACCGCACGCAGGAGCATCTGGGAAGCTCGGACGCGATGATCATCCGATCCCGGCGACGGGTGATCAATGCCGCCTGGGCGCTGCGCGACGGCGGAGTGACGCCGCCAGGTGTCGACAATCCCGAGGTCTATCGCTATCGCTCCGGCGGGGTGATCCTGCCCCGCGACGCCGACTGGCTCGAAGCGACGAGAGAGCTCCAGCGGGCTCTCACTGAGCCCCCGTTGAAACCGGTCGCCGTGGCCCCGGCCACGCGCGGCTAACCCGCCGCGACCGAGTCCCGAGAGGAGACACACAATGGCACAGGTGACGTTGCCGCCGTGGATCCAGGCGATGCAGAAGCGCGATCCGGAGTTCGTCGACGCCTACATGGCGCAGCGCGAGCGCATCATGCGCGACGGCGCCATTCCGGCCAAGTACAAGCACCTCATGACCATGATCGTGGACGCGCTGCAGTCCCACCCCGACGGCGTCGCGAACATCGCCAACCGCGCGCGCTCCGCGGGCGCCTCCGAGGCCGAGATCCAGGAGGCGGTAGAAGTCGCCTATCTGTTCGGCGGGACGCCCGCCCTCGTCACCGCCATGAACGCCTTCCGGACTTAGAAGTTTGGGGGGCCCCGAGCGGGCCCCCCAAGCCCCCCGATTCGCGCTTCGATCGAGCTGCGCTCGATCGCGCCGACGGACAGCCGTTCAGTAGCTCAGCGCGTGGCCGGCGTCGTGACGAAGATCCGGTGCGTGGGGCGGAGCTGGGTCTGAAACCGAATCGCGAAACCGGCCTCGCCAAGCAGCCACTGCCAGTCCTCGGGCGTGTACTTGTTGTGGACGGGGAAGAGGCGAAATCCGCGGCGCCGGCTCTCGACCTCTCCCTCTTTCAGCACGTCACGGCGCCACGCCAGGTAGCTCGGCAACGGCTGACGGGTCCAGTCGTGGAGCAGGAATGTTCCCCCGGGCGCCAGCACACGACGGATCTCGGCCAGCACCGGTAACGGCTCGTCGACGACGTGCAGCACCGACGACATGCTGACGAGGTCCACGGTGGCTGACGCGTGCGGGAGCGGCTCCGTCGTCACATCGCGGACGACCAGCATCGGCTTCGCGCCTTCGTAGACGACCTGCTGGGCGTGGGCGATCATGGCGGGTGTGACGTCGTAGCCGAACAGGGTCGCCGCCGGATGGCGCGCGCTGAGGTCGCGCAGGAGGAGGCCGGGGCCGCAGCCGAGGTCGAGGATCACCGGACGCGCGGGCAGGTCCGGCGCCACACGCTCGGCGAAGAACGCCCAGAACGGCTCTCCGAAGCGCTCCGCGTGCGTGCCGACCATTCGCTTCAAGAGATCGGCGTCCGACACCCCGCTGAGCGATTGATGGGTCGGCATACGGCCGTGGCCGTTGATTTACAGCTTGGCGACGGCGGCGCGGGCGCAGTCCTCGTCCTGCTGGGACGTCCCGCCGCCCACGCCGCACGCGCCTTCCAGCACGCCGTTGCGGACGATCGGGACGGCGCCCTGGCTCGGGATCATGTGGCCGCCCTCGGCCGCGACGATGCCCTGGATGATCGGCGTGCCCGCGCGCTCGGCCAGCTCGCCGCTGGGCCGGGCGAAGCCGGCGGAGGCGATGGCCTTGCCCTGAGAGCCGTAGATGCTGCCCCAGATGGCCCCATCCATGCGATTGAACGCCATCAGGCGGCCGCCAGAGTCGCACACCGCGACGCTGATCCTGATGTTCATCTCCTTGGCCTTGGCCAGGGCCGCCTGCACGATCTGGTTGGCTTCCGCGAGAGTGAGCGCCATGTGAGACCTCCTGTCATTCGCCCGGTGTACGGTCGTGTATCATCCGCGGTATAACCCGTGTGGAACGCGCCCGCAAGGAGGATTCCATGCGCGACGGCATCTTCATCGTGGACGGCGACGGCCATGTGATGGACTTCCCGCACCGGTGCTATCAGAAATATCTGCCCGAGCAGTACCGCCGCCGCATCGCGTTCTTCCCGAGCGCCTACTGGGACCGCCGGCAAGCGCCCAACGGCGACATGGGCCGTGACCCCGACTCCCCCGAGACGATGATGGCGGACCTGGAGCTGGAGGGCATCGACCTGGCGGTGCTGTACCCGACCTCGGCGCTCCGGATCGGCGAGATCCGCGAGGCGGAGTACCAGACGGCGCTGTGCCGCGCGTACAACGACTTCATCGCCGACTGGTGCAAGGCGAAGCCCGACCGGCTCAAGGCCGTGGCGATCGTGCCGTATCTCGATCCCGCGGGCGCCGCCCGCGAGCTGGATCGCGCGGTCTCGCGGCTCGGCCTGGTCGGCGTCATGTTCCCGACCTTCATTCCCGGACGCAATGTCGCCGAGCCGTTCTTCTGGCCCATCTACGAGGAGGCCGAGCGGCTCGGCGTGCCCATCGCGCTCCACGCCTCGGGCAGCGAGACCGGCGATCCCTACCGCTTCGACAACTTCCTGGCCCTGCATACCTGGACCCACGCGCCCGAGCAGATGATCTCGCTGATCAGCTGCGTCTACGGGGGGATCTTCGAGAAGTTCCAGCGGCTGCGGGTCGGCTTCATGGAATCCGGCGCCGGCTGGGTGCCGTTCTTCATGGAGCACATGGACGGCGAGTTCGAGAAGCGGCCGTGGGATGCGCCGCTCTGCAAGGCCAAGCCCAGCGAGTACATGACGTGCGGCCGCGCCTACTACTCCTGCGAGCCCGAGGAGAAGACCATTCCGTACGTGATGCAATGGGTCGGGGAGGACAACATCCTGTACGCCTCGGACTATCCGCACTGGGACAGCGAGTGGCCGCACACGGTGGACGAGCTGCTCAAGCGGGGCGATCTCAGCCAGCCGGTGAAGGCGAAGATCCTGGGACAGAACGCACTGCGTTTCTACGACCTGAAGCCGCCGGCCACGGTGAGCGGGAGGCGATGATGACTTCTCACGCCAGCACCGTCGAGAAGGACTTCCACGACCGCATGCACGCCGCCCACATGTACGGCCTGTGGGAGCTGGCCAGCGAGATGACGCGCCACCCCGAGCCGAAGGCCATCCCGTACCTCTGGCCCTCGGCCCTGATCGACGCGATGGTCCGGGAGTCGAGCGAGGTCGTGCCCATCGGCGAGGAGCGGCGCGCGCTCCAGCTCTTCAACCCGGGCCTCGGCGGACGGTGGTCGACGACCAACACCATGATCGCCGCCGTCCAGGTCATCCTCCCCGGTGAGGTGGCGCGCGCCCACCGGCACACGCCGACGGCGATCCGCTTCATCATGGAGGGCGAGGGCGCCTACACCGCCGTCGACGGCGACCGCGTCTACATGGCGCCGGGCGATCTCATCCTGACGCCGAGCTGGGCGTGGCACGATCACGGAAACGAGGCCGACAGGCCCGTGGTCTGGATGGATGGCCTCGACGTGCCCCTCGTGCAGGCCCTCAACGCGATGTTCTTCCAGCTCCACGAAGAGACCCAGGTGGCGGCCGGCAAGCCGAGGAACGGCTCGGTCCAGCTCCACGGCCACGTCGCGCTGCGGCCGACCTGGGTCAGGGAGCGCCCGCGATCCTCGCCGCTGCTCCTGTACTCCTGGGAGCGGACGTCGCAGTCGCTGCACGCGCTGCTCGACGTCGCGGCGGACCCGTACGACGGCGTCGCCCTCGAGTACACACATCCGCAGACGGGCGGTTGCCTGCTGCCAACGATGGCCTGCTGGATCCAGATGCTCCGCCCCGGCGAGCGATTGAAGGCGCATCGGCACACGGGCAGCGCCGTGTACTACGTCGTTCAGGGTACCGGCGAGACGGTCATCGACGGTCGCCGCTTCGCCTGGGGCAAGGGCGACATCCTCGCGCTGCCGCCCTGGGCCCTGCATGAGCATGCCAATCGGTCCGCGGCCGATCCCGCTATTCTGTTCTCGATCCAGGACCGGCCCGTGCTCGAAGCGCTGGGCCTGTACCGGGAGGAGACTCTGATGGAACACGATGGTCACCAGGCCGTGACCGCGACGTTTCAGCCATGAGGCGCTGGATTGCGCTCGGCGGGCTCGTCGTCCTGAGCCTCGTGGCCGCAGCGACCGCGCGCGGCCAGGCCTCTCGCGAGCCGATCAAGATCGGCCTGATCAACGCGCTCACCGGGCCCCTGGCGGTGAACGGCAGCGAGATCAACGAGGGGATCAAGCTCTACTTCGAGGACGAGGTGGGCGGGCAGCTGGCCGGTCGTCCGGTGCGGCTGATCGTGGAGGACGCCGAGGGCAAGCCCGATGTCGGACTCACCAAGACCCGGAAGCTCGTGGAGTCCGACCGCGTCCACGTGATCCTGGGACCGGTATCGAGCGCGGTGGCCGTGGCCATGCGCGACTACGTCCACGAGCGAAAGGTCCCCACGATCATCACCCAGGCCACGGCCAACAGCCTGACCACGGAGCGGGCCAGTCCCTCCATCTTCCGGAGCGCGATGAGCAGCTATCAGCAGGAGGCCGCGGGCGGCTGGTACGTGGCGGCCAAGCTCGGACACAAGCGCATCGCCGTGATCGGTCTCGACTACGTCGCCGGGCACGAGCAGACCGACGGCTTCATCAAGACGTTCATGGAGAGCGGCGGACGATCCGTCGACAAGGTGCTGATGCCGCTCGGCGCCATGGACGTGGCCCCGTACATCACGCGGGTCCAGCAGAAGGCGCCGGAGCTGGACGCGGTGGTGGCGATTCTCTGGGGGCCCGGCGCGCCGCAGTGGCTGAAGGCGTGGCAGGAATACGGCCTCAAGGGCAAGCTCCCGCTCCTGACGCTGGGGGAGACGGTCAACGAGACGTATCTGCGCACGGTCGGCGATGCCGCGCTCGGCGTCGTGAGCTGGCTGTCCTACGCGCCCGTGCTCGACAACGCGGAGAACAAGCGCTTCGTCCAGGCCTTCAACCGCAAGTACCGGAAGGACCCCGTGTACAACAACCACCTCGGGTACCTGGCGGGCCGGGCCGCGGGCGAGGCCATCAAGGCCGTGGGCGGCAACGTGGAGGATCAGGCGCGCTTCCTGGACGCGCTCCGCCGGGTCCGCTTCGAGGCGCCGGGCGGGCCGTTCCGCTTCGACGACAAGCAGAACGCCGTGATCCCGACCTACCTCCGTCGTGTCGATCGGGTCGGCGGCAAGCTTCAGAACACGGTCATCGACGTCGTCCCCGACGTCGACCAGTTCTGGAAGCCCCCGAAGAAATAGCCTAGCGGGACTTCAGCTTCACGTCCTCGTAGGGGGCGCTCCAGAGGTAGCGGTCGATGAGGCCGAAGCCGGGCTCGGCCACACGGGGGCCGTAGCCGTGGAGGCTGGCGATGTCCCAGATGGGCGCGAACATCGCGCGCTCGTGCATGAGCTGCTGGATGCGAAGGAGCGTCGCCTCGCGCCGCTTGCGGTCGCGCTCGACGCTCTGCTCCTGGACGAGCCCCTCGATGTCAGGGTAGGTCCCGTACGTGTAGAGCCCGCCGGCCGCGACGAACGCCTCGATGCGCGTCGCGGCGCTGCCATACGTCGCCGTCGCCATGTACACGAGCGCGCGAAGCTTCTTCTCTCGAAGCTGCGTGAAGTAGGCGGCGCGTTCCAGGGTTCGAAGCTTCATGCGGATCCCGACCGCCGTCAGGGAGTTCGCCACGGCCTCGGTCTGCTCGGCGAAGCCGGTATCGGTCCAGATCTCCCCGTCGAACCCCTGCGGATACCCGGCTTCCGCTAGCAGCTGCTTCGCCTTGCGCGGATCGTACGGATACGGCGCCACGGGCCAGGCGAACTCGAAGTCGCGCGGGATGATGCTGCCGGTGAGCCGCGAGAAGCCGAGCGTGAGCGACTGGTTGATGGCCTGGCGGTCGATCGCGTGATTGACGGCCAGACGTACGCGGCGATCGGCCCACAGCGACTTCGGGTCCCACTGATCGGTGAAGTAGAGCCACTGCTCTCCGTAGAACTGCACCGGCTTGAGGGTGAGCCCCGGCGTGCGCCGGACTTCCTCGGCGATCGGGCCGCGAAAGACGTAGGAGATGTCGATCTCCCCGCGCTTGAGCATGGCCAGCCGTGTCGTCTCGTCCGACACCGCCTTGATGACGATCCGCTTGACGCTCGGGGTCTTCCGCCAGTACTGCTCGTGCGCTTCGAGGGTCAGCTCCACGCCGGGGGTGAACGACACGAACCGGTAGGGCCCGGCACCGACCGGGGCCTTCTTGAAGCCCTCGTCACCGACCTTCTCGACGTACTTGCGTGGGACGATCCACGCCGCCCCGGTGGCGGGGGTCGCGTAGAAGGTGAGGAAGTCGGGCCACGGCTCCTTCAGCTGGAACCGCACGCGGAGCGCATCGACGACCTGGACCTGACGCACGCGCTCCTTGAGGATCTTTGCCGACACGCCGCGGTACCGCTCGAACGAGAACTTCACGTCCTCCGCCGTCATCGTCTCGCCGTTGTGAAACCGCACGCCCTGGCGCAGGACGAACTCGTACGTGAGCCCGTCGGGCGACGCGGTCCACGACTCGGCCAGGCCCGGCGCCATCGCCTTGCCGGGCATCGGCTTGGCCAGCGCGTCGTGGAGCGCGTAATACACCATGAACGGGATGAGGATGCCGGTTGCCTCGGCCGGATCGAACCACGCGGGCGGCAGTGACACCCCGACGGCCCACGTGACCTGGCCCTCCGGCGGCGCGGCGGCCACCGGGACCGCCGCGACGAGGATGGCGACGAGCAGGAGCGGGACCAGGAATCTCATCGCCAGCGAGCGAAGGCCCAGCCGCCGCCGGTCGCTGCGGGGCTCCGATAGACGGGAACGTAGGCCAGCAGCTCCATCTTGAGGGCCGTCGCATGCATCGCGCCGCCGAGGGCGACCCAGTTGAGCGCCTCGGAGGCGGCGGAATGCAGCCGGTGGCGCGGGATCGACGTCAGCGCCGCGGAGTCGTTGCGCTCCAGCGCCCCCAGCACCGAGCGGTCGAGCTCCTCGTCGACCACGAAGTGGCTCAGGCCGCCCGAGGCGATGATCGCGACCCTCGCGGGCTCGCCCCACTCCTGGATCGCCGCCGCGACGGCCTGGCCGGTCGCGAACGCGCGCCGCGGCGTCGGCTGGTTCGGGGGGTAGCACGTGTTCTGGAACACGGGCAGGATCGGCCGGGGCCGGTTGTCGAAGAGGCGCTTGACGACGAACGACACGCCGTGCGGCAAGCCTTGCTCGCGCGGTGGCGTCTCCCGCACGTACTGGAGCTCGCCGTTCTTGGTCGGATAGCGTCGCGCGACGCGGCCGCCGTACAGCGGCTTGACGTCGCGGACGTGCGCCACGTCGAAGTCGTGCTCGGTCAGGTACTCGATCAGGTAGCGGCCGAAGGCGCTGGCCACGGGCACGTCCATGGGCACGTCGCCGTAGCCGCGCGTGATGGCCTCGGCGACGGCGCGGTCGCGCACGCCCTGGGGCATCCAGCGTGGCCGGAGCGGCGCGGTGTCGCCCCAGTACACGGCCAGTGCCGGCATGTTGTCCTCGAAGAACCACTCGTCCTGATCGTCGGTGATGACGATCGTGACGTCGGGGTTGGTCGCCTGCAGCGTCGCCGACAGCTCGTCGAGCGCCCGCTGGCACCGCTCGGCCTGCGCGGCGTAGGGTTCGGCCCCGCGGTACTTCGCGCGTGCCTTGGCCGGCACGACGTCCAGCGCCTCCTTGTAGGGCATGACCAGCCCGTCGGGCGGAAACGCGAGCTCCGGGTTCTCGGCATCCCGCTGCGCGTACGATCCCCAGAGATCGGCCGACAGCGCGAGCATCGGAGTGTGCGAGGTGGCGAGGCCGAGAACGATCTGCGCCATTTCCGTGCCTCCTAGCCGCGCGCGCGGATGTCGGGTGCGGGCTCGGAATCGAGGCCCATCGCTTGCCGGTATGCCTTTCGGACGTCTTCCGGCTGACCGGCGAGGAAGACGAAGCCCTCGGGCAGGATGGGGCCCGGGGTCTTGGCGATCTCCGGATAGAGATCGCTGCGCGGGAACCCGTTGACGAAGCGGTTGCGGTCGATGACGGGCAACCCGATGCACCGGTTCAGCTCGGCGTCGCGGACGATGGCCTTCGGCTCGCCGCCCCGCTGGACCGCCTCGGCCTGCTCGAGCAGTCGGCGGCGCATCATGATGACGCCGCGATCGCTCTCGCCGAGGTGCTCGCCGGTGCGATCGGCGATGGCGCCCTGGCCGACCCAGGCGACGAAGTCCTGGTTCATGATGTGGCTCGTCACCCAGCGCCCGGTGAGCGGATCCTTGATCGGGCTGTGCCAGCAGGGGATGGGTCCCTGCTCGAAGGGCTCCATCTCGTTCGGCACGCGATCGAAGAACCAGCCGACGCTCAGCGTGTGCTCGTCGTCGATCGGCACGCGCCACTCGAAGTGGCCTCCGGTGAAGAGGCAGTTCGGCCAGAGACAGGTCCGCCCCACGGTCCACAGCTCGCTCGTCTCCGCCTGGCCCTCGAGGATCCGGCGATAGATGAAGCCGAACTCGAACTCGTCGAAGGCGATCTTGAGATGGGTCGGCGGCCGTGACCCGTCGATCCCGCGCAGGACACGCGACCAGTTGCCGTGTAGCCACTCGAAGTGCACGGGGTCGATGGAGTTCTCCTGGCACTGGAGCCAGTTGCAGGGGACCTCCGACATCACGACCTGCACGAAGCCGTTCTTCCAGGTGAATGGCTCCCACGTCGGGACGAGGGGCGCGGGCGACGGTCCGAGGTAAGCCCACAGGAGCCCGGCCTTGGCCTCGACGGGATAGCTCTTGATCGTGATGCGGTCCTTGAAGCACGCCTCGGGATGGGCGATCTCCTCGAACGGCTGGGCCAGGCAGCGGCCCGTCTCATCGTAGAGCCAGCCGTGATAGTGGCAGCGGAGGCCACAGTCCTCGACGGTGCCGTAGGAGAGATCCGCGCGCCGATGCGGGCAGTGGCGGTCCAGGAGCCCGTACGTCCCGCGCTTGTCCCGGTACAGGACGAGATCCTCGCCGAGCACGCGCACCGCCTTGGTCGGCGCGTCCTCGAGCTCGGCGACGCCGGCGATGGGCATCCAGTACCGCCGCAGCAGCTCGCCCATGGGCGTGCCCGCCCCGACTTCGGTCAGCGTCCGGTTCTGGTCCTCACTCAGCACGCTGGCGCTCCTTCCCTGGACACGCCGATGATACCCCATGGGATAATCCCGGCGGACCATGACTGAACGGCTGTCGATCCGGGGGATGGAGCTGGAGCTCCTGCGTCGCGGCGCCGGCCGTCCGCTCCTGCTGCTCCACGGCTTCGAGCCCGTCTCGCCCCAGGCCCCGTTCGTCGAGCTGCTGGGCGAGCACGCCGAGATCATCGCGCCGTCGCATCCGGGGTTCGGCCGCTCACCCCGTCCCGATGACTTCGACAGCGTCTACGATCTCGTGCGTCTGTATCTCGACGTCCTCGAGAGCCTGCCATACGATGCCGTGACGCTGCTGGGCCTGTCGTTCGGCGGCTGGCTCGCCGCCGAGATCGCGGTGATGGGCAGCCGCCGCGTCGAGCGGCTGGTCCTCGCCGACGCCGTCGGCATCAAGGTCAGCGACCGCGAGACCCCCGACATCCTCGACGTCTTCAACACGTCACCGGCCGAGGTCCGGCGGCGGACGTGGCACGACCCCGACACGTGGGCGCCGGACTTCGACGCGATGTCGGATGACGAGCTGATCGCGTATCACCGCAACCGCGAGTCCCTCTGCCTCTACGCGTGGCATCCCTACATGTACGATCCGAAGCTCCGGCGGTGGCTGCGCCGGATCGCCGTGCCCACGCTGGTCCTGTGGGGCGCGGGCGATCGGATCGTGTCGCCGGCGTACGGGCGAGCGTACGCCGAGGCGATTCCCGGCTCACGCTTCGAGCCGATCGAGCGGGCCGGGCATCGACCCGAGATCGAGCGACCGGAGGCCTTCGTCGAGCGGATCGTCGCCTTCCTGAAGGAGTAGACGATGCAGGCCTGGTACCTCAACGAGAACCCGTATCCGTTCGTGCCGCAGCACGTGCTGGACGCCGCGGATTCCGTCCGCGGCAGCCTGCCCAACAAGTACTGCGACCCGAAGATCGCCGCCGATCTCTTCGAGGAAGCGCTCGACGAGTACCTGCTCTGCGACGACATCGGGATCAACGTCGTGTCCAACGAGCATCATTCGGGAATCAATTGCCTCTTCGGCGCGAGCCCCTTGATCCTCGGCATCCTCGCCCGGCAGACCCGCAACGTGCGGATCCTGAGCCTGGGGACCCTCGTCACGATCCGCCAGGATCCTGTGCGCGTCGCCGAGGAGTACGCGACGGCCGACGTGATCTGCCGCGGGCGCCTGGAGATCGGGTTCGTGAAGTCCGGTGGCACCGAGATGGCCTCGGGCAACATGAACCCCGTCGGCAACATCGAGCGCTTCTGGGAGGCAATCGACCTCATCCTCAAGACGCTCAGCCACCAGGACGGCCCCTTCAGCTGGGAGGGCAAGCACTTCACCCACCGCCACGTGAACATCTGGCCGCGCCCCTGGCAGCAGCCGTACCCACCGCTCTGGGCCGCGACGGGCGATCCGGAGACCTCCGCCGAGCTGGGCCGGCGCGGGATGGTCAACGTTCTGGTCTTCCGCGGGCCGGAGGAGACGAAGCGGGCGTGGACCGCGTATCGCCGGGCGCGCGCCGAGGCGGCGTTACCCGAGCCCGGTCCCGACCGCTTCGGCTACGCGGCGTTCGTGTACACGGGGGAGACGGATGAGGAAGGGATGCGCATCGGTAGCAAGCTCCTGTGGTTTCTCAACACCGGCCTCAAATCCGCGCCCCAGTACTCGAAATTCCTTCCCGGCCAGATTCCGCCGAGCGTGGCGCCCCCCCTCTATCGCACCGGGGGAGCGGCGCTCAGGCCCGCGGCGGGTCTCATGGGGATCACCGCGGAGCAGGCAATCGCCCGCGGCCTCATGTTCGCGGGCAACCCGGACACGGTGTACCGGCAGATCCGCGAGTTCCAGGACAAGGCCGGCAAGTTCGAGCACCTCGTGCTGGCGAGCCGGTCCGGCTTCATGACCCACGACGAGGCGACGCGCGGCTTGAAGCTCTTCGCCCGCGAAGTTCTCCCCCGCCTGTCTTCATAGCTCTCGTTGCTGCCGCAGCGCGGGCTCGGCCGCGTCGAGGAACCATTCGGGCAGCAGCACGCGGTATTGCTGGACGAACGTCGCGAACTGCGCGTCGAGGACGTACGTCGTCCCGTGGTCGTCCGCGTTGCGACACGATCGCCCATACGCCTGGACGAGGGCCTTGGCCGTCTCGAGGGCGTACCACCGCTGGTCGCGGGCCCGGCGCGCCGCGGTCCACGGATCGCCGAGATCGGGGTAGGGCATCTTGGTGATGACCTGGAATCGGAGGTAGTCGTCGGGGAGGTCGACACCCTCGCGCAGCGAGGGCGACACCAGCACGGTGGGCAGCGACGAGGCGCGGTGTAGCTCGAGGGCCCGGAGCTTGGCCTGCGAGGAATCGACGAAGATGAGCCGGGAGAACTCGCGGGGCGCGCGCGCGGCGAGGCCGGCCATCAGACGCCGCGCCGCCGCGTACGATGCCGCGTGGATCAACCCTTTCTCCTCCGCGTGCCGACCGAGGATCGCCGCCACCTCGGCGAAGAGCGCGGGCTCGAGCTCGGCGAGCGTCGCGCGCGAGAGCCGGCCGACCGGGCGGTAGACGATGGGACGCTGCTCGAGCTCGAAGGGCGAGCCGCTCCCGAACACGCGCACGTTGTCCTCCGTGAGGCCCAGGTGCTCCGCGACGGCCGAATGATGCCCGAGGAAGGCGGAGGAGAGGACGACGACCTCGCCGCACTCCGCGAGCAGCTCCGCCGCCGGCTCCGCGACGCTCAGGGGAACGAGCTCGAGCGCGTCGTCGGCGCCCGCGCCGTGGCGGACGGCCCACTCCCGATCCTCTCCCTCGACGAAGAACCGGATGCGCGCCAGCGCCGTCTCCAGCGTGTCCCGCTCGGCGAGGAGTGCTGCTTCCTCGCCCGAGGGCGGCATGCGCAGAAAATCGATGGTCGTCGTCTCCGGGGGCCGTAGCGCCTCGAGCGTCCGGTCAACGTCACGCAGGCGGGTCTCCAGCCGGACCACGTGATCTTCCATCAGTGGACGGTAGGCGTCGGCGGTGTCCAGGCGCGGCAGCGGGGCGCCGAACCAGGCGCGCATGTCCGCTCCCGGAAAGCTCACGGTCACGACGCCGACGAGTTGACTCTCGAAGTTGTGGGCCTCATCGACGATCAGCAGGCGCCGGCGCCGGAGCGGCTCGCCGTGCCATTGCCTGAGCGTGGCGAAGTAGACGGTATTCGTGCAGAAGATCGGGCCGGCGAGCGCGGCGGCCTTCGCGCGCGCGTACGGGCACTGGCAGACCGGTCCGCGCGGGCGGCGGCACATGCCCTGGGACGTCGGGACGTGCGCGTCGCCGTAGCGCTCGCAGCGGTAGTTGTCGCGTCCCTTGACGAGCTGTAGCTCCGCGCCGAACAGGCACTCGTACTGGTCCTGCAGGAGCTTCTGGGACGTGAGGAGATAGGCGTCGCCGCTCCAGCGGGCCAGCGTCATGGCGACGTGACTCTTCCCCACGCCGGGTGGCGCCTCGACGAGCAGCACGCGCGGCGCCCCCGGATCCTCCCACGCCTCGGCGACGGCGTCGGCGAGCCCGCGCAGCAGCCGCACCTGCTCGGGGCGCGGCGTGGCGCCCGGCGGGAAGTGCGCCAGCACGTCGTCGATCATCGGTTACATGGACCCCCGCTGCCTAACGTTGCTCATCGCCGACATAGATTATGCCGGGACCACTGACCACGGCGGCAACGATGATCTTGGTTCGCCCGCGAAGTCCTCCCCCCGGCTTTCTTCGTCAGCATCGACGAGGTGCGGCCGGGTTGGTCGCCCGGCGGCATGGTTCTTGCCCCAAGCAGCCTTTGGGTATGTGCTGAATCTCTTGAGTCCCTGATGTCGGAGGATGTCATGGCACAACCTCTGAGACGTGAGTCGTGGATCAACGCCCCAGCCCGCGATCCCCAGCTGTCAGCTCGGGCTTCGAATCCGGCGTACCAGGCATATCTGATCCTCTACGCCGGATTTATTGCGGCGCCGCTGATCGCGGGGGCCGACAAGTTCTTCCACCTGTTCGTGAACTGGGACCAGTACCTGGCGCCGGCCATCGCCCGTATGTTGCCGGTCGCCGGGCACACGTTCATGCTCGTCGTGGGCGTGATCGAAGTGGCGGCGGCACTTCTCGTTGCCGTCAGACCGACGGTGGGCGCCTACGTCGTCGCCGCATGGCTGTGGGGCATCATCGTGAACCTGCTGCTCATTCCCGGCTATTACGACATCGCGCTCCGCGATTTCGGGCTTTCGCTCGGCGCGCTCGCGCTGGGGCGGTTGGCGACACGGTTTGAGAAGAGGTAGCTCGGCGGCGGATGAACGCACGCACCAACGCGGAGTGGCTAGTTGCGTTGAAGGCCGACGGTGCGCCGCAGACCGCGGCGCTGTCCGACTTGCGCGCCTATCTGCTGCGGGCATCGCGCTATGCGCTCTCCCGGAACCGTAACGCCCGGCACCTCGCGCCAACCGACATGAATGAGCTTGCCGAGGATTCCGCGCAGGATGCCTTGTCGGCCCTCGTCGAGCACCTCCACGAGTTTCGCGGCGAGAGCCGGTTCACGACATGGGCGTACAAGTTCGCCATCAATGCCGCGCTCGTCGCGGCGCGGCGCGAGCGCTGGGGCCGGGTGCCTCTCGATCGGCTGCTGGACCAGCCAGACCTGATCGGACGGCTCGGAAGTGCCGGCGCCACGCCGTTCGACCCTCAACGGAGAGCGCTGCAGGGCGAGATGCTGACCGCTCTCCGGGATGCGATCGAAGCACACCTCACACCGCGACAGCGACAGGCTCTCACGGCCGTCGTCATCGAAGGGGTCCCGCTCGACGAGCTCGCGCGGCTCTGGGGATCCAATCGCAACGCCCTGTACAAGCTCCTCCACGATGCGCGCCGGAAACTCAAGGCGCACCTGTGCACCCGCGGCTTCGAGGCGAGGGAGATGCTCGATGTATTCAGCGACGACAGGTAAGTTCGGCCGCTGATCCGTCACTAACGAGCGGGAGGCCCTGCGTGGAACTGCCAGCGTTTCGACGCCTGCTGCAGCTCGTCGCCGAGACCGACGACGAGGAGATTTCCTGTACGGAGTGCTTCGATCTCGTGTCGGAGTACGTGGATCTCGAGGTCATGGGCCAGGCCGGCGACCGAACCCTGCCCCGACTGCAGCAGCACTTGCGGCAGTGTGGCGTCTGCCGCGAGGAATACGAGGTCCTGCGCGACCTCGTCCGGCTCGATGACGCCGACGGTCCCACGCGCGGCTCCGACTAGCCGATCGACTACTCCTAGCCCGCCGCCACGGCCTGGCCAGCCTTCTCGACGTAAGAATCATCGCCTCCCCGTCTCTAATGGGCAGTCGTTCACAAACGGCCGGAGGTCGACATCGTGACGCGAACGCGAGGCAACGAGATCGGGGGGTGCTGGTGACGGCTCGCTGCGATCATTGCCGGAAGCCGCTCCGCGCGGGCCGGAGTGTCGCAGGCCCCGGCGACACGCAGTTCGATTCACTCACCTGCCGGAACGCCTACGGGAGGCTCGTGCAGCTGCGAGGCCTCCAGAACGGCGTACGCGTCGCCCGATCCCGGTTGAAGGCCGGCCTGATCTCGCGGGCGGGAGGCGCCTACCGTCAGCTCGGCGGCCAAGACTGGCCCCTGGTTGAGCGCTTGCTTCGATCGCTCCTGTAACGAGGGACGCGTTTCGACGGCGAATCATGCGGCCATACCGCGCGCGCCTGTAATGTTGACCCGAGGATCTTTGGTTGGCCCACTTTGAATTAATACAGCGTGGCGGCTCGGAGAGTCGCCGGCGAAGGGCGGTGGGCCGATGAAGCGTGCCTCCTACGTCCTGGGATCCATCCTCCTCGTCACGATCGCCTGCGCGTGCACGACGAAGCCACGCGGTGTCGAGACTGACCCCGCCGCGCGATCGCAACGAGCTCCCGGCAAGTCATTCGACGACCGGATCGAGGACTACGCCAAGGGGACCTTCCGGGAAGGTCGGAAGATCTTCCGATACGATACGTTCGGCAGCGAAGAGTTCTGGGGCGGTAAGTTGCGCCTCCACGAAGCGATCGTCGGTGAGCGCCTCGGGGGTGTCGGGGCCGGGGTCACGGCTCGACAAGCTCTGCAGCTCGGCCTCAAGGTCGATCTCGGGGCCCTGCCGAGCATTCTGGTCGAGGTACTCAAGACCCGAGCCGTCGATCTCGACAAGGTCGAGACGACCCTCGAGCTGCTCCGCGCCAATGCGGTGGTCGGTGTGACGGGCTTCTTCGACAAGACCACGAAGAAGATGACGGGTATTGGCATCCAGTGCGCGCTCTGCCATTCCACCGTCGACGATTCCTTCACGAAAGGCATCGGGCGACGCCTCGACGGATGGCCGAACCGCGATCTGAACGTCGGCGCCATCGTGGCCTCGGCGCCGATGCTCAGGCCATTCGCCGAGCTGCTGGGCACGGACGAGGCCACGGTACGCAAGGTCCTCATGAGCTGGGGACCGGGCCGCTATGACGCCGAGCTGAATCAGGACGGCAAGGCGTTTCGGCCCGACGGCAAGACGGCCGCGACCCTTCTGCCGGCGGCCTTCGGACTCGCCGGGGTGAACCTTCACACGTACTCCGGTTGGGGATCGGTGACGTACTGGAACGCGTACGTCGCCAATACCCAGATGCACGGGAAGGGGACGTTCTTCGACCCGCGCCTCAACGACGCCGCGCAGTTTCCCGTGGCCACGAAGTCGCGCGCCTGGAACAAGCGCGATACCCCGGATCTGATCACGTCGAAGCTCGCGGCGCTTCACTACTACCAGCTTTCGATCCCCGCCCCGGAACCTCCCAGAGAGTCCTACAACGTCGACGCGGCGGCGCGCGGCAAGGTGATCTTCGAAGGCAAGGGCAAGTGCGCCACGTGCCACGTCCCGCCGCTCTTCACCGAGCCCGGGTGGTCGATGCACGCCGCCTCCGAGATCGGCATCGATGACTTCCAGGCGAGCCGGTCCCCCGACAAGAAGTTTTATCGCACGACGCCGTTGCGGGGATTGTTCACGCGCGCCAAGGGCGGGTTCTACCATGACGGCCGCTTCGCGGACCTGAACGCGGTGGTCGACCACTATCGGCGTGCCCTGAAGGTCGACCTCAGCGGTTCGGAGTCGGCGGACCTGGTCGAGTATCTGAAGTCACTATAGAAGTCGGAGGACGACATGCCTGCATCTCCGCGCATCGTTCCGTCGGTGACGGCGCTCCTCGTATTCGTGGTCGCGGTGATGGTCGGGACGGGCCCGACGTCCGACGCGAAGCCGGGACAGCCTCCCGCGGACGGTCAGTCCATCTTCCGGTTCGACACGTTCGGTGACGAACAGTTCTGGACCGATACCCTGCAACTCCACACGGTGATCCAGTCATCGATCAGTCCCATCATCGCCCTTGGTGTCGGCCTCAAAGTCGACGCCGCGGCGTTGCCGTCCGATTTCCTGAGCACGCACGACCTCAACGATCCCGCCACCACCGTAGAGTTGATCCGGCTCAACGCCGTGGTCGGCTTGGTCGGCACGGTCGCCGGCACTCAGCTGAAGTCCGTCGGCATCACATGCGCGATCTGCCATTCGACCGTCGACGACTCGGTGACGGCGGGCGTCGGCCACCGGCTCGACGGCTGGCCGAATCGCGATCTCGATCCAGGCGCGATCATCGCGCTTTCGCCGGTGCTGACCGCCCCGCAGAGAGCGATCTACAACTCGTGGGGGCCGGGCAAGTACGACGCGCGCTTCAACGTCGACGGCATCAGCCTGCCCGTGGTCATTCCACCGGCCTTCGGCCTGCAGGGGGTCGGCTTCGAGACCTTCACGGGTGACGGCCCGATCTCGTACTGGAACAACTACGTCGCCGTCACGCAGATGGGCGGCCACGGCAGCTTCGCCGATCCGCGCATCGGCGTGAGCATCACCCAGGAGCCGGACCTCGTCACGCCCAAGCTGCCGGCACTGCTGCGGTACCAGCTGAGCCTGAAGACGCCGCCGCCACCGGCGGGAAGCTTCGACCCGCAGGCGGCCAGGCGTGGCGAGGCGATCTTCAAGGGCCGGGCGGGATGCGCGGCCTGCCATGTTCCGCCCACCTTCACGGATGTCCTCAGCGGCCCCGACCCGAGCGCCCCCCTGCTTCACGATCCCGGCGCCGTGGGGACGGAGCCGGTGTACGCCGCGCGCAGCGCGACGAAGCGGTACCGGACGACGCCGCTCCGCGCGCTGTGGCAGCATCCGCCGTACTTTCACGACGGCAGCGCGCCGGATCTGCCCGCCGTCGTCGACCACTACGACAGGTTCTTCGGTCTGGGCCTCAACGTCAGGCAGAAGGCGGATGTCGTCGAGTTCCTGAAATCGCTCTGAGCGCGTTCTTGACTCGGCGACGAGCGGCACCCTCCGAGAAGCGGCCGCGGGACTCCCCCGGCTGTCGTCCTGACGAGTCACTCGACCTTTCCGATCTTCTTGATGACGTCGGCCAGACGCGCGGCGTCGCCGTCGAGCCACGCCTTGAACTCGTCGGCGTCCTGATAGGCGGCCGGTGCCGAGAGCTTCTCGAGCGCGGCTCTGAACTCGGGATCCTGGACGGCCGCTCGCGTGCCCTCGCGGAGCACCTTGACGACCGGGGCCGGCGTGGCCTTCGGCGCGAAGAGCCCGATCCAGAGGTAGTACTCGACGTCGTAGCCGAGCTCCTTGAGCGTCGGGACATCCGGGAAGAACTCGTGCCGCTTCACCGACGTCACCGCGAGCGGCCGGATCTTGCCCGACTTGATGTGCGGCGTGGCGGGGCCGATGGTCGAGGCCCACAGATCGGCGTGGCCGCCGAGCACCGCGGTCGTAGCCGGACCGCCGCCCGCCGTCGGCAGGTGACGCATCTTCAGGCCGCCTGCCGCGAGGAGGATCATCTCCATCGGCACGTGCGTGGCCCCGTAGAGGCCGGCCGAGGCGAAGACGATCTCGCCCGGACGCTTCTTCGCCTCGTCCAGCACCTCCTTCATGGTCTTCCACGGGCGCTCCGCGTTGACGGCGACGACGAGCGGATCGGCGTTGAGGCGCGCGATCGGCACGAACTGCTCCCGCGTGAACGTCGGCGGGCGGCCGAAGAGCTTGTCGACCTCCGGCAGGGTGTGCAGCGACGGCACCGTGATGAGCAGCGTGTAGCCGTCGGGCTTCGCGACCGCCACCGACTGCATGCCGACCGCTCCGGCGGCGCCGGACTTGTTCGTGAGGACGACCGGCTGCTTCAGGATTTTCGCGAGCGCGGCGGCGAACGGGCGGCCGGAGAGATCGGCCTGGCCGCCGGGCGGGTACGGGTTGACGATCGTGATGGTCCGCGACGGAAACGCCTCTTGCGCGGCTGCCGGCCCGGCGCCGAGCAGCACGAGAACCGCGACGACGAGGAACCTGGTCATGCGCCCTCCCGTGTCCTCAGCCACTCCTCGTCAGGTGCGTCGCCAGAAAGCGCCTCGCCTCGTCGAAGCTCGGCGTCGCCGCGTGCTCGTCGTAGCCTGGATGAGTCCGCACCGCGAAGCCGTGGCGGGCGCCGTCATAGAACCGGAACTCGCAGGCTTTGCCGAGCGCCCGCATCCGCGCTTCCATCTGACGCATGCCCGCGACGGGGGCTTGCTCGTCTTCCGTGCCGTGCAAGACCAGCATGGGGACGTTCACGCCCGCGGCGAGGTCGTACGGCTGAGCACCGGGCACGGAATTCGCCGACCGGAAGGCGAAGCCATGGAAGACGACGATCACCCGGATCTCGTCATGCGCGCGGGCGGCCATGAGCGCGTGGACTCCCCCACGACAGAAGCCGAACACCGCCAGCCTCGTCTGGTCGACCCGGCCGTCGGTCCGGAGAAAGGCCAGCGCTCCCTTCAGATCGTCGTACACGGGGGCATCCGGGGGATTGGCCCCACGAATCTTCCAGCCGTGTAGAAGAGCCGCGTATCCCCATTCGGCGAGCCGGCGCGCGATCTCGAGATAGCCGTCGTCGGGTCCGGCCACGCCGCGGAGGATCAACACGGTCGGATGCGGCCCGTCCCCGTCCGGTGTGGCCAGGTACGACGGGATGCTCGTCTCACCGTCACCGCTCGTGTAGGTCACCGGATCCAGTCGCACCGTCATCACGCCTGCTTGAGCGACAGGCCGATCCGCCGGCGCTCGCCGTCGATCTTGATCACCTTCACCCGGAGGCGGTCGCCGACCTTCACGACCTCGGCGGGATCGCGGACGAAGCGGTTGGCCAGCTCGCTCACGTGCACGAGACCGTCCTGGTGGACGCCCACGTCCACGAAGGCGCCGAACGCGGTCACGTTCGTGACGACGCCGGCGAGGACCATCCCTTCCTTCAGATGCTCGAGCTCGGTGACGTCGTCCCGGAAGCCGACCTCCGCGAACGCGTGGCGCGGATCCCGGCCCGGCTTTTCCAGCTCCGCGAGGATGTCGCGTACCGTGGGCTCACCGCGCCGCGCGTCCACGTAGCGCGCGAGGTCGAGGCGGCGGACCAGATCCGCGCGCCCGACGAGGCTCGTGATGGCGACCCCAAGATCGCGGGCCATGCGCTCGACCACGTCGTAGCTCTCCGGGTGGACGGCGCTCGCATCGAGCGGATTCCTGGCACCGCCGACCCGGAGGAAGCCGGCCGCTTGCTCGAAGGCTTTGGGGCCAAGGCGCGGGACCTTCAGGAGATCGCGACGCGAGCGAAGCGCGCCGTGCTCGGCGCGGAAGGCGACGATGCTCCTGGCCAGGGTTTCGCCGATCCCCGACACGTACGAGAGCAGCTTCGCCGAGGCGGTGTTCACGTTGACGCCGACCTTGTTCACGCACGACTCCACGACCGCGTCGAGGCTTCGCTTCAGGGCTGGTTGATCCACGTCGTGCTGGTACTGGCCGACGCCGATCGACTTGGGGTCGATCTTCACCAGCTCGGCGAGCGGATCTTGAAGCCGCCGCCCGATCGAGGCGGCCCCGCGCACGGTGACGTCCTTGTCCGGCAACTCCTCGCGCGCGATCGCGGAGGCCGAGTACACGGAGGCGCCGCTCTCGTTCACGAGCACGACCACGCAGCCCTCCGGGAGCAGCCCCTCGGCCTTCATGGCCCGCACGAGCTCGTGCGTCTCGCGTCCGGCGGTGCCGTTTCCGACCGCGACGGCCTCGATGCGGTGGTGCCCGGCGAGCGCCGCCAGCGCTTGCTTCGCCTCGGCCGCACGCTTCTGCGGCTGGTGGGGATAGATCACGGTCTCCTCGACGAGGTCGCCCTGCTCGTCGAGGGCCACGACCTTGCACCCGGTGCGGAAGCCCGGGTCGATCGCGAGCACGCGCTTGCCGCCGAGCGGCGGCTGCAGGAGGAGGTGGCGCAGGTTTTCGGCGAAGACCCGGATCGCCTCGGCGTCAGCGCGCTCCTGGAGCGTCGTGCGCACGTCGGCCTCGATCGACGGTTCGAGCAGCCGCCGCCAGGCGTCGACGAGCGCCGCCTCGAGGTCGGCGGCGAGGGCGGCGCGGCGCTCGCGCACGACGCGCCGGCGCATGCGGGCGAGGGCCGCCTCCTGGTCCACCGCGAGCGACACCTTCAGGAATCCTTCGTGCTCGCCGCGGAAGACGGCGAGCACGCGGTGGCCGGGCAACGTGCGTGCGGGGCCCTCGAAGTCGTAGTAGTCTTCGAACTTCTTGCCTTCCTGCTCCTTGCCCTTCGCGACGCGAGAGGCCAGGCGACCGTCGGCGAGTACCAGATCCCGCAGCGACATGCGCACGTCGGCGTCCTCGGCGAGGCGCTCGGCCACGATGTCACGCGCGCCCTGCCACGCCGCCTCGACATCGGGAACACCCTTCGCCGCGTCCACGAAGGGCCGGGCCAGCGCCTCCCGCGGCTTCTCGAGACGAACCGCCTGCGCCCAGACCACATCGGCGAGCGGCTCGAGGCCACGCTCCCGCGCGATCGTGGCCTTCGTGCGACGCTTCGGCTTGTAGGGGAGATAGAGATCCTCGAGCTCGGTCTTCGAGCGCGTCGTCAGGATGCGCCGGCGCAGGTCGTCGCTGAGCTTCCCCTGGGCGGCGATCGAGTCGAGGATCGTCGTCCGGCGCGCTTCGAGCTGGGCGTGGTACTCGTGGCGCTCCTGGATCCGCCCGATCTGCACCTCGTCGAGCCCGCCCGTGGCCTCCTTGCGGTACCGCGCGATGAACGGGACGGTGGCGCCGCCGGCGAAGAGTGCCTGCGTGCGCTCGACGGCCACGCGGGCCAGGGAGAGCTCCGCGGCCACGAGCGCCGCGACGTCGGGCGTTCCTTCGATCACCACGGCGGCCCCCAGAGCTTCAGCAATTCTCCAGGGCGCTGGCGGTGGCCACGATGATCTTGGCTCCGTCGGCCTTCTCGCAGAACACCGTGACCTGGGCGCGCGTCTGGCCGCCCTCGCGGCTGCGGGCCGTGATGATCCCGCGGGTGGTGAAGGGCTCCTTCGGCCACAGCACGTTGGTGAATTTCGCGTCCAGGCGGCCGCCCAGGTAGAAGCCACGACCGAAATGCCGGGTCAGGAGCTCGGTGACGCACGAGAGCGTCATGCGGCCGCCGATCACGGTGTTGCCGAAACCGAGCGCTTGCGAGGCGTCCTTGTCGTTGTGATAGTTCCGGCTCTTGTAGAAGACCTCGTTGCACATGTCTTCGCTGAACGTCTTCCGGAGCTCCAGCGACAGCGGCTCGCCCGAGGGCTCGACGTGCTGTCTGGCGCCCTCCTTGGCTCCGGGATCGCGG
>WNGF01002428.1_pt1 | contig 29253 bp, 24 predicted proteins | sample 5400641 | NCBI WGS metagenome assembly WNGF01 (sample SAMN13153371, study PRJNA577476) | soil metagenome | isolation source: 80 cm soil or saprolite under grassland replicate 2 | place: USA:California | collected 2016-06-15 | reverse complement strand
AACCACTGCTGCTGCTGGCCGGGGCCGTTTTCGGCCTGGCCACCGGCCGGGCCGCCGCCGAAAAGTCCTACGTCATCGCGGTCATTCCCAAAGGGACGACGCACGAGTTCTGGAAGTCAATCAATGCCGGCGCGTTCAAGGCCCGCGACGAGTTGGCCAGTCAAGGCATGAAAGTGGAAGTCATTTGGAAAGGTCCCCTCAAGGAGGATGATCGCGACCAGCAAATTCAGACGGTGGAGAACTTCACCACCCGCCGCGTCAATGGCATCGTGCTGGCTCCATTGGATTCGCAGGCGCTGGTGCGGCCGGTGGCCAATGCGATGCGGGCGAAGATCCCGGTCGTCATCGTCGATTCCGGGCTGAAATCGGACAACTATGTCAGCTTCGTGGCTACGGACAATTACAAGGGTGGCGTGCTGGCCGCCGAGCGCCTGGGCGCTTTGCTCAACGGCAAAGGAAACGTCATTCTCCTGCGCTACGCCGTCGGCTCGGCCAGCACCGAAGACCGCGAAGCCGGGTTCCTCGATACGCTGAAGAAACAATTCCCCGAAATCAAAATCCTCACCTCCGACCAATACGCCGGTCCCACGCGGGAAACCAGCTATCAAGCCTCGCAGAATTTGCTCAGTCGCTTCGGCCGCGAGGTCAATGACGTCTTTTGCCCGAATGAGAATTCCACCGTCGGCATGACCAAAGCCTTGCGGGACCTGGGCAAAGCCGGGGGCAAGGTCAAAATGGTCGGCTTCGACGCCGGCACGCAATCGGTCGCCGATTTGAAAAACGGGGAGGTGCACGGCCCAGCGTGGCACAAGGATCAGGAAGACCAGTCGAGCCAGCGCGGTCCACGCCAGCAAAACGCCAAAACCGAAAAACCAGAGCGCTCCCGGCCACCAAACCGGCTTCTGGGCCGGACGATGGCCACGAACTTGACTGGGCGGCGCTTCGTTGAAATGTCGTGATTGCCCGGCGAGGAGCATTCGCAGGTCCGGCTCACCGATCACTTTCGCCTGGAGCAGCAGTTGCCCGTCAGCCTCCGATCGGGATGTCTGCGGTAGCCAACTCCAGACCGCGCTGCCGACACCGCTGAGTTCCAGGATGGCCAGCAACCCCAGACTAAGAGACCCGACCTGCCAAATCGTCCGCTGCCAAGCCATCGAGCGAGTCCACCGCTGCATCATCAGCGCCGCGACAAAGATGAGAGTCGTCCCCACCGCGAGCGTGGCGAAGAAAGGCCGCCAAAGATGCCATGCAAGCGCGTCGCTCATCGCTTCTTCTTCCTTTCCGCAATCAACTTCTCCAGTTGACGCAACTCGTCTCGGCTGACCTCGCGTGAGGAAAGGAGGCGGCTGACCTCGCGTGAGGAAAGGAGGTGGTCCACCGCCGCGAACAGGCTGCCTTCAAAAAGGCGATCCACCAGATGATTCGCCATGCTGCGGGAGACCTCCTCCGCGGCCACTTTGGCGGCGTAGAGGAACGAGCGGCCCTTCGCGCGGTGCGAAACGAGGCCGCGCCGTTCCATCTTGTGGAGCATGGTGGCGATGGTGGTGTAAGCAAGGCTGGCGTGGCCATCATCAAGCGCGTCGAGGACTTCGGCGACGGTGGCTTCGTGCCGTTCCCACAGCACCTTCATGATGCGGAGCTGGAGATCGCCGAGCCGATGCGTTTTGTCTTTTGCCATGGTGACTGGATAATAACTACCGAGGTAGTACTACCCAGGTAGTAAATGCGTCAAGCCGCAAATGCGAAAATGTATCTTCGTGTCGAAACAGGATGCATGTTACTTTTTGCGCTCCGCCGGCAATATCTAGACGAATCAATGCGCGATGATTTTGAACTGTTGCAGGAGCACATCGAGCGAAACTCCGAGGAAGCGTTCCGCGCCATCGTGGAACGTCATGCCGGCATGGTCCACGGCACCGCGCTGCGCATCGTCCGTGATGCGGCTGTGGCCGAGGAAATCTCCCAGGCTGTTTTTATCCTTCTCGCGCGTAAAGCCTCGACCTTGTCGGCTGGCATAGTGCTTGCCGGCTGGCTCTATCAGACCACCCGTTATGTCGCGCTCGGAGCCTTGCGCGCAGAACGCCGCCGCCAGCAACACCACCGTGAGTTTGCCTTGATGAATGACTCTGCCGATCCCGCCGCCGTCTGGGACCAAATCAGGCCGCACTTAGACGAATCCATCGCGCAACTCGGTCCCGGCGACCGAAACGCTCTCGTCCTGCGTTACCTGGAAGGCCGCTCCTTTGCCGAAGTCGGCGCCGCGCTTGGCACGAGCGAATCCGCCGCCAAGATGCGCGTCGGCCGCGCACTCGATAAACTGCGTCATGCCCTCGGTCGCCGCGGCGTCATCGTGACTCTCGCCGTGCTCGCTCCGGCGCTGACCGCCAACGCCGCTCCCGTGGTACCCACAGCGCTCCTGGCGCAAATTGCTAGCGCAGTCCTCACGGCCTCCGCCCCCGCCCCGAGCCTGCTGACTCTCATTAATGAGGCCATCAAACTCATGACCCTCCAAAAACTCAAAGCCGCCCTGATCGCCGCCGCGATGACGCTGTTGCTCATTGGTGGCGGCGTGGCGGTGTTCCTGGTTTCCACGAAACCTGGTCAACCACCGGCTCATCCTCTCCGCCTTATGACCTTTGAACCGATGGCGGGCGAGTGGGAAGGGACCTACGTAACGCACCAAGATGGCCAGCCTGACCCGCCCCAGCAAAGAGTGGCGTTGTCCATCCGCACCGCCGAGCGAGGCCGCCTCTGCGAAATCGACATGAGCCTGCTCGACCGAAACGACCAGGCCACGACCACTTACCATTTCACGCACGCGCTTAATGCCACGGGCGACCGGATCATCACGACTGACGATCTCGGCACTGGCCGCGTCAGCTTAGACGGGCCGGTGACCGAAGCCGTGCACAACGCCGTCACCGGTGAGTGGCGTGCCGCTTTTCGGGCGTCGCGCCCAAAAAGTGCCGACGTCACCGAGTGCCGGTGGGCCCGACTTGGCGATGACCTCACCATAAGCCGGGAGGACATGACCGCTACTCCGCAAGGTTCCAGCCGCCTGTTCTCGGACCTCACACTGCGTCCCCGCAGCACCAAGCCCAGGACTGCGTTCACCGCGTTGCCGCGTGGCACTCAGATATTCGACGGTGTGACTTTTCTCATTCAAAAACCGATCAATATCATCGGCGCCCGCGCGGGAAGGGCCAAAGGTCGGGCTTTGGCACGAGTCACCGATTCAACGATCCATGGCCGCGGCAGGCACATCCACGTCTTGCACACCGGCGATCACGGCGCATCTCCGACCGGGAACTACATCTGGCGCCTGGTGCTGCACTACGAGGATGGGGAGAGCGAACGATTCGATTTCGCGTATGGAGTTCATCTCCGCAATTATTGGCGCCGTGGCGACGACGGTCAGCGCACACCAACCGATCCGGATTCCTCCATTGCCTGGGTCGGAACGAGCGCGGAGTCGGATCGGACCGGGGCCGAGTTGGTCGTCTCCCGGACCACGCTGGAAAACCCGCGGCCGAACGTTGAGGTCACCAGCGCAGAATTCGTCTCATTGCTCGGCGAGTCCAGCGCGTACGTCCTCGCCGTCACGGTGAATGATGGCGGCCCGCAGCCGGTCCACAAAGAAAGGCTTTCCGCGCCCAATGTTCCGCCGTTCACGTTTCAGTTTCAAAACGCGGCAGGCCAGCCGCAGGCGCGGACGGCCCTGGATTGTGAATTTGAATGCGACGGCTTCTCTGTGCGACTTGCCCAGGTCCAGGCCGACGACAAAGGACGGATTACCATCGACGTGCCGAAAGAAGTTGTTTACGCCATTGAATATCAGGCCCGCCATCCTGACGGGAGAATCGCATCTGGCGGGATTCAAATATCAGCCACCGACAAAGCATGGCCTCTTCAGGTAGTGCGCTTTCCCGATTAAGGGTCGCAACCTCGGGGCGAATTCCTCGTTCCAGGAGAGCCGACATCCCCACGCTCGAGAGAATTATCACACAGTTTGACAAACCAGAGAGCCAATGACTCCGCCTCAAGACCTGAGAAGCTGGCCGCAGCTCGCCATTTCGGTGCTCTTGCTGTGTTCGACCGCTCACATCATTGCAGCCGCCGAGCAAACGCCCGCGTTCACGAACGACCTCGGTTGGACCTGGCATTACGGGCCCGCCCCCATGATGGGTGAGGGAGGACCGTCCGCCAACCCAGAGCTGGTCTTGCAGTGGTACAGAAGCAACACGAATGAGCTGTTTTTGGCGTGGACTTGCCAACCGCACTCCTTTACCAGCATTCTCCGCTGGAGGCCCATCGCGATTGGCCCTTCCGGTGAGCGATTCGAGTTCCGTTTTAGATCCTCCGGCGGCACGAGCAATCTCAATCTCGCGACCTATCTCCTGGACCTCAAAACGCTCCCGCTCGACCAGCTTAAATACATCGGCATCGAGAAACTGACCGAGGAGGGTTTTCGGAACGCACGGGTACCAGCCGCCTACCGGCAACTGAAAGCCGCCGGGATTGAAGTGCTGCCGGTGCCTCGAATGAATGAGCCTTACAACTTCGAGGTCACACCCAGCGATGGGAAGAAGGTTCGTTCGGGAGATTTTCGCGGCAAAGTTGTTCTGTTGGATTTTTGGGCGACGACGTGCCCGGCGTGCATGGCCAAGATGCCCCATCTGAAAGAGATTTATCGCAAGCAGCACAAGGACGGCTTCGAGATTATCGGTTTGAACCTGGACCTTACGCTGGCTGCGGCAAAACGCGCCATCGCCAAGCAAGCTCTCCCGTGGCCGAATGTTCCTGGCCCCGAGGACAAGAATCACCGCGACCTCTGGGCCGAAGCGACCGGGACTTTCGCCATCCCTCGGCTCTTGTTGATAGACCGGAACGGTATTCTGAGAGCCGATATCTTACCTGACCGATTGGAAGCTGAAATTGAAAAACTGATGAGCACACCATGATGCCGCCATCTATGGTGCGCTCCAGCCGCTAGACGCTGGGCAGCAAATGCGACCCGCCCTTCACCGCTTACCGCCCCTGGCGGCGGAGAGCCGAACCGGGGTTTTTGCGAGAACAGTCATTTGTGTCGCGGACGCCCAAGCGGGGAAGGGACGAACCAGTGATGAATCCGCTGAGCCAACGGGAGTGAAGAGCTTGTGTTGAAACTTTGGCAGACGACACTCGACGGAAATAGGAAGAAGGTGTCGGCAAAAGGTTCGACGCGTTGGAAATGAGTGGAAGTTTCTCGCTGAGAGGAAGGTGCTAGGAGTAGATAAGATAGAGTAGGAGATGTTAGCCGCAGGGGTTTTAGGCATCCATTTTTTGAACCGAAACTGCCACCGCCGTTGCCATAATTCCATTCTACTGCACTGTGAAGCGGGATCGTGGAGTGGCAGAGTCGACGAGCAACGCCGTGGGGGATTGGCAGTAAAGCCTTGGCTTAGCCTCATTCGTAGCGGAGCGCGACGATGGGGTCGATTTTGGTCGCGCGCCGCGCCGGCACCAAGCAGGCCAGCAAAGCGACGGATAACGAAGCCCCGCAGACGACCCCGTAGGTAGTCAAGTCCGTGGGTTTAACTTCGTAAAGCAACGTGGACATCACGCGCGTGAGTGCCAGCGCTCCAACCACACCCAGACCAACACCGACCAACGCCAACACCATCCCGTGTTTGATCACGATCCCCACGACATCGGTCCGTTGCGCGCCCAAGGCCATGCGAATGCCCATCTCGTGGGTCCGCTGGCTCACGGAGTAGGACATCACTCCATAGATGCCGATCGCGGCCAGCGTGAGGGCAAGGCCCGCGAATGCTTCCAAAAGCATCATCGACAACCGCCGCTGGGCCACCGAGTCACTCAAGAGTTGCTCCAACGTGCGCACATTATGAACAGGTTGGTCCTTGTCGGTGGATTGCACCGCCTTCCGAATGGTCGCGGCCATCGCGTTGGGTTCAGACGCGGTCCGCACGACCAGGGTCAGGTAACCCCAGCAACGCTGCATGTAGGGGAAGTACATTTCTGCGCCCGCCTCCGTGTCCAGGCCGGAGTGCTTGATGTCTTTGACTACTCCGACGACCTCCACAGGACCCGGCCCATCGTCACCGATGGTGAGCCGCTGGCCGATTGGTTCTTGCCCACGCATGAATCGCCGAACGAAGCTCTCATTGACCAGTGCTACTGGAACAGAGTTCGTCCCGTCATGTTCGGCGAAATCCCGGCCCTTGACGAATGCCGTGCCCATCGTTTGGAAGTAGTGAGGGCTGATTTGCCGGTGACCGGCAGCAATAGCTTCGCCGGGGCCGACGAGCGGAAACCCCTCTACTTTCACCGCGATGGAATTCCCGCCGCCGCTGAGCGGTAAGTTGTTGACCATCCCGACTGCCTTCACTCCTGCCAATTGTCCAATGCGTTGTAGAAGTTGGTCGATGAACAAGACGCGTTCTGGAAGGTGCGGGTATTTTTTTCCGGGCAAGCTGATGTCCATCGACAGAACGTGGTCGGGGTTGAATCCGGGATTGACCTCGCGCAGACGGCTGAAACTGCGGACCATCAGCCCGGCGCTGATTAGGAGAACCAGGGACAGCGCTACTTCGGAGACCACCAAAATGCTGCGCATTCGGTTGTTACCCAGGCCACCTGTCGAGCCCCGACCGCTGTCCTTGAGAGTTTCGTTCAACTGTGGCCTGGCGGCTTGCAGAGCCGGGGCCAGGCCAAAGACAACTCCAGTGGCCAGGGAGGTCAGCAACGTAAAGCACAGCACCCAGCGGTCAATCGCCACCTCGCCAACTCGCGGGAGATTGGATGGGCTCAGGGCCACCAGGATGTGGATACCCCATTTTGCCAGCAACAGTCCGAGAACCCCGCCCATAGAGGCGAGCAAGAGACTTTCGGTCAATAGTTGACGGATCACTCGAAGGCGACCAGCGCCCAGCGCGGCTCGAATGGCAAACTCTCGCTGCCGGGTGGCGGCGCGTGCCAGCAGCAGGTTGGCGACATTGGCGCAAGCAATCAGCAAAACAAAGGCGACCGCGCCCAGCAGGATAAGCAACGCAGGCCGGGACTTGCCAACCACGCGCTCCTTCAATCGAACCAACTCGACCCCCCAGCCTTTCACGAAAGGATAGTTTGCCCCGATACGCCCCTCGATGAGGTTCATCTCCCGCTCGGCCTGTTCCATGGTCGCTCCCGCCTTGAGACGAGCTAGCACGCGGTAACTGTGGCCTCCTCGATTGTTGATCTCACTTTCCCGAAAAGCGATAGGCGCCCACAGTTCAGTCCCTGGATCCGGGAAATCAAAGCCTGCCGGCATGACCCCGACTACGGTGCAACTCTGCTGATTGAGGATCAGCGTTTTGCCGAGAATGTCAGCCCCTCCCCCAAACCGGCGCTGCCAGAGGCCGTCGCTCAGGATGGCCACGTGATGATTGCCGTACTGCTCTTCCTCCGGCAAGAATCCGCGCCCCAGGACTGGCTGAACTTTGAGCAGCGGGAAAAAGCTCGCCGAGACGCGGGTCCCTCTCAAGCGGACCGGTTCGCCCTCGCCAGTGAGGTTAAAGTCGCCTCCCCCCATCACTGCCATTTCCTGGAACACAGTATTCTGCGCCCTCCAATCCAGGTAATTGCCCGCAGCGACAGAATTCTGATGCCAACCTTGCTCGACAAAGTTCTCATAAACCCGGACGAGTTGGTCGGGCTGGGCATAGGGGAGCGGTTTCAACAGAACCGCATTGACGATGCTGAAGATGGCGGTGTTGGCCCCGATGCCCAGCGCCAACGCCACCACGGCCACGGCTGCAAAGGCAGGGTTCTTGCGCAGCAATCGCAGTCCGTGGCGAATGTCCTGGAACAATGTTTCCATGTGCCGGATCGACTCAACGGGTGCGCAACGCCAAGTCAGGGCAAGGGCGGCTCGCGGTGTCGCCGTTACGGTTCTCGATCACTCAACGTTTGAAATGGGTTGATGGTTCGCAAGAAAATGGCGCCTGGCCGTTCACTGAAGAAAGATTGGGGGCCAATTGGTGGGAACGATACACCTAACTTCCCCCACCGAGTTTTTGCACAGCGCATCAAGGGTGGCAGGTCTTTCTCGTGTCCTTTTCGGCTAGATCGACCGCTCGATTCCCGTTCTGCTGCAACTTTATGGAACCGCTGGAGTATTATTCCGCGCAGATGAACACCTCGTCACACGACCAGCCATGAAACTGTTTCAGGCCCGAAAATGTTGGAGCGTCTTTCTCCTTGGGTTGGTGCTTGCGGGCGGCAGCATCGTTGTTTTTCGCTCAGAGCAACCGTTCATTCCCATTCAGTCGTCGGTGCAGTTTCTATCGAGCGACAGCAAAATTCCGGTGCAGCCAGAGTCCTTGTTCGAGCGTTGGATTCCCATCAGTTGGGCCTGGCTTTGGCGCCTGCATGACCGCATCCGTGGTCCACTTGCGACCATCCTGTTTGATGCCAAAATCATCGATTGCACCGGGCTTCCGGAGCAGGCGATGGCAGACCTGTTCCCCGAACCCGCGTTTGCGGAAACCAACGGCCTGCGCGCGTGGATTCTCGACGACTCGACACTGACTGGCTTGAAGCGACAACTCGAACAGATGGGCGGCCGGGTGATTATGTCTCCACGCGTGCAGACGGCTCACGGGATTGAGGCGTCGCTGTCGGTCGGCAACACGATTCCTGTCTCAGGCGCCTCGGTTCAAGTCGGGCTGGTAATGGATCTCCTTCCGCTCATCCAGCCGGACGGAACGGACCTTACGTCTGTCCTCAGGGATACTGGAGCGATCCCAAATCGATCATCCGACACCTCAGAAGCGCAGGCGACGGCTGCAGCGACGGGACCGGGTCAAACTTCAATCGTGACCAATCTGGCCACGGCAGCACGTTGGAAGCTTCCGGATGGCACAGGCTTTTTCATGCTCGGTCCGGGTGTCTCAAATGATTGGCGACGCATCGGCGTAATCGTCTCTGCCAAGGTCCAGCGTCCGCAGAATCGAAGTAAACGACCAGGCGTCCACCAGCTTAGTTGCAATATCGCGACGGAAGTGCGCCATCGAACTGAATCTTCTCTCCTTGATGGGCCGGCATTGGTGTGTCACGGCTTGACCGTGGGTGCCGCGTCCATAGTCTCGTCGCAACATGTCCACCCGACTATGAAACGGATTACCGCGTTGCTGTCTGGTCTGCTCGCTTCCTCACTCCTTGCCGTTGAATCCGCGAAGACACCCGCGCCTGCGCCGGCCGTGGACCGAGTAGGGTTCCCGAAGGCGTATGCGGAAACATTTCAAGTGTTGCGCACGGTTAACAAAGAGAAAGAGCTTAAGGTGGTCACGGTTTACGGCAACGAGCCAGCGGCCTCGGTCACCAACGCCGCTCAGCTCCCGTATCCGTACGGATCCATCATCGTCATGGAGACGGCGAGTGCGCTCAAGGACGCGCAAGGGAAACCATTGCTCGATGGCCAGGGCAACTTTCGCAAAGACAAGGTCACCAGCCTGCACGTCATGCGGCGGGAGAAGGATTTCGGCGTGGCCTATGGCCCGAACCGCACCGCCGAGTGGGAGTACACGGAGTACCGCGCCGACGGCAGCCATTTGACGCCGCCGCAAAAGTCGGCCGTGTGCGCCGAGTGCCACGTCAAAGTGGGAGCAAAACGCGATTTTGTCTATCGAGGCCGGCTGGCAGTCGACGCAGGCAAATAGGTTGATGATGACCCGTCGAATCCAGTGAGCGAGAAGAGGTTCATCGAAGCGTCCGGTTGAAAGGCTTGAAGTTCTGGCAGTCTGCGAGGTTTCCGCCCATCAACCCGAGGCCGGTGGTCGCCATTTTTCTTCCCTCGTTGTCCCTTTCCGCCTCGCCGTGGGGATTCCATAATAAACGCATGACTCACATGGATGACTGGCAACTCATCGAGTCGTACGCGCGGGAGAGGTCGGAGACGGCGTTCCGTACGCTCGTTGAGCGACACGCGGGTTTGGTCTATGCCAGCGCACTGCGGCAGGTCCACGACGCGCAACTCGCGCAGGATGTCGCCCAAGCCGTCTTCATCCTGCTCGCGCGCAAGGCCGACAGCCTGCGCCATGGCACGGTGCTGCCGGGTTGGCTGTTCCAGACCACGCGCTTTGTTGCCGCCCGGGCGAGGCGTTCGGAACAGCGCCGACAACGGCGCGAACAGCAGGCGTTCGATATGCAGCTACTCAATTCCACCGATGAAGCTTGGCAGCGCATGGCGCCGGTCATCGACGAAGCCCTTGCCCAACTCAGCCAGGCGGACCGCGACGCAATTCTATTGCGTTACGTGGAGGGCCGCAGCTTGTGCGAAGTCAGTGCGTCGCTCGGCGTGACGGAAGAGGCGGCGAAGAAGCGCGTCGCTCGGGCGGTGGATAAGTTGCGCCAGTCCCTCGGAAGGGATGGTGTCGCAATTTCGACGGCGGCGGTCGGTGCCGCCCTGACCTGTCATGCCGCGGCAGCGGCGCCCGCGACAGTCGTGGCGTCGCTTTCCGCGAACGCGCTGGCTGCGACGAGTGCAAGCGGCGCGGCGGCGGCCTTAGTGAGCGACACTCTGGCGGCGTGGCGTTGGATAAAATTGAAATCGCTCGCGGGCGCGGGTTTGTCGGTCGTGGTGATCGTGGCCTTCCTGATCGTGACGCTGAATCGCGAGGCCGAGTCCAGCGCGACGGTCCGAGCGAAGCGCTCGCCCGTCGGCGCGGGCGCCACGGGTTCCGCGACCCCCCGGCAGCCAACGCCAGTCGTGAAGCCTGCCGCCAACGGCCCGCAGGCTGATCCCAATCTCAAACTCCTGAGACTCCGTGTCGTGGACGTTGATTCGGGCGAGGGCATCTCCAATGCCCCGGTGCTCTTGTCTGTCTGGCGGAACCAAACCATCGAGAACCATTGGGACCTGGCGACGGATGCGGCGGGTCTCTGCGCTGTGGCCTACGCGCCGGATGCCGGGAGGATCGACGTTGGCGTGTTGGCGAATTGGTGGGCCGCGCGTTACGCCACCTGGCCGAGCGAAGGGCTTTCCGGTTTTCCCGCCGCATATGAGTTGAGGCTCGCCCGAGTGACCAACGCCCTCGGCGGCTTCATTCGCGATCCGCAAGGCCGGCCCCTGGGCCATGTCCAAATTAATTTTCAGGGACACGACGCCGGCGATAATGCGAACCGAGAACGGCCTCGTGAACGGTTCGGCTTCGTTGACAAAGTCCCCGCCACGCAAACGGACGAGAACGGACACTGGTCGCTCGCCTTTATTCCGCCGGCTCATCGGGGCTTCCAAATCGACGCGCAGCACCCTGCTTTTGCCGACACGGCTCTCATCTCCAGTCCGGCACAGCAAGGTTTGAAAGAGATTGAGTCCCAGGAGTTGAAGCAACTTTGGGCCGGGCGCTTGGTCAGTACCATGAACGTCGCATTCACGCTCAGCGGCACCATCGTGGACGAGCAGAACACGCCGATTGCCGGGGCCAGAATTCAACAGCACCAGGAGAGCGAAGTTTTTACCACCGATGTCGCTGGTAACTTTCGCGTGTCCAGGCTCAAACAAGGCTCGTGGCCTTTCACGGTAACGGCGGATGGCTTCGCTCCCTTGCGCACCAACGCGCTCATCAGCGCGGAGACGAAGCCCATGCGGGTGTCGTTGCAGCCAGGCGCGGTGTTGCGCGTGCGCGTCATCGACGACGATGGCCTGGAAGTGCCGGATGCCGAGGTGGGTATGGAACAGTGGGGAGAGAATCGTTACGACATCCGCTGGCGAGAGAAGACGGATTTCAACGGCCGCATCGAATGGCGTTCCGCCCCACGCGATGTGGAGCTTGAACTGTTCGCGCGCAAGGATGGCTTCTGTTATACGCGCGACATCAAGGTGAAGGCCGACGGCGAGGAACATACCCTCACGATCCAGCACACGCTCGACGTGTACGGCCGCGTTGTGGATGGGGAGACGGGCCGGGCCATTCGCGACTTCAAAGCGTTACCGTCCTATGGCGCTTCTGATCGTTTCAGTGATAGCGGCCTCCGCTGGTTCGCTGGGGTTCGCGGCACGAATGGGATGTTCAAGCTATCGTTCGTGGAAAAGCAATTCCCCTGGTACCTCCGTCTCACCGCTGACGGTTACGACGATTGGACTTCAGAGCCATTGACAAATCGACTGCAGGTGGTGCTTGACATCGCCATGCGGCGTTCTCGGCCGGAGGATTCAGTACGCGGCGTGGTGTTGCTGCCGGACGGCGCTCTGGCGGCGGGCGTGCAAGTCGCGTTGTTGACCTTCGAGCACAATGTCACATTGCGAAATCACTGCTTCGACGGTAACCAACGCTGGCTCGCCATGACCGACGAACGCGGTGAGTTCTCTTTACCGGCTAACCGACTCGCGCACAGCGTCGCTGCCGTCGGCACCGCCGGCTACGCTCACTTGCGTGTGCGCGATGCGCAGGAAGCCGTCACCCTGCGGTTGCGGCCGTGGGGCCGCGTTGAGGGCACGGTGGACGAGAGCGCGGCGGCGCTCGGCGCGTCCGAAGTGCGGCTTTACGATCCGGCAGCGGAAAATTACCAGGGCCGCGTCAGCCTGCTGAATTCATATTTTGTGAAGCCGGACGCGAGGCGCCATTTTGTTTTCGAGTCCGTGCCGCCGGGCGATTTCAGCGTTTTTGTCAATTCAGCGAACGGCATCCCGTTTCACCATCAAACGCCGGTTGTCGTCGAACCCGGCCAAACGACGACCGTAATCATCCGCGAATGGCCTGGAACACGGATCATCGGACGATTCATCCCGCCGCCGGATCGGGCGGTTTCGTGGCGGAAGGATTTCATCCTGGCCCATCTCTATGCCGACCTTCCACAGGCGTCCGCGTTGATCGGCAACGGACCGGCGAACGAACGCCCGATGCGCGAACTGGAGTTCTGGACATCTCCCGCCGGCCGAGAGCACATCGACACCCCGCGCGTGTATTCGGCCCTGGTCCGCGACGACGGCTCATTCCTTTCCCTGGAAAACCTGCCGCCGGGCAAGTATCGCTTCACGACGGTGTTCAAGAGTTGCTCCGCGACTTGCCCCATCACGGTCAGCGAGGAACAGCCAAAGGAGATGACGCTCGGAGAAATTCCGCTGCGCTGACTCGTCATCCAGAGCGGCCGCTGAGACTCGCTGACTACCGGGGCAAGTTCGTGTTGCTGGACTTCTGGGCCACCTGGTGCGATCCGTGCGCGACCGAGATCCCGCATCTCAAGGACGCGTGGGAGGCGTTCGGGAAAGACGATCGATTCACGATGATCGGCCTGAGTCTGGACAGCAAATACGACGCGCCCCGCCAATTTGCCAGGACGAACGGCATTGGGTGGGCCCAAGGTTTTCTCGGCGAGTGGTCCAAGACAAGTGTGCCCAAGGACTGCGCCGTCGAGGGCATCCCAGCGGTTTTCCTACTCGCCCCAGACGGAAAGATCCTGGCGAAAGAACTCCGAGGTCCCGCCATCAAAGCGGCGGTGGCGAAGGCGCTGCGGTAACCTGCAGGCGGCTCAGGACTTCAGCGGCAGATTGCCTGACACCAGCAAAATGCCGCCGCGGTCCGCGACGCTCAGCGCCGAGAAGCCCGCGCAGGGCCGCGCAAATCCTTCGATGGCACGCAGCGCTTCTTCGCGAGCGGGTCCACATACCCGATGTCGCCGGTGCCTGCGGCGGCCGTCAGGCTGAACGCAGCGAGCGCAGCGGCGGCGAGTTGAGGTAGCGTCTTCATGGGGTGGCGCTCGGTGCGTTGACACAAAGCTTCAGGGTAAGCGCCGGGCCGGAGCGCTTTTCCTATCACTTTCTTTCTTGGCTTCTTCCACGACCACGACCTCAACAGGACGCCTCGCCGGCGTCAATTTCAAACCAAGCTGTTCGCGGACTGCCTTGGCCAGCGTGTCGAAATCCGGATCCTCCTTATCCTTGGATTCCCACTTGAGGTCGAAGTCGTACCGTTCGGTCAGCTTCGTTTCGTCGATGACCGGCCTCTTCAATCTGGATTCCAAATTCCACGCCAGGGACAGGATCGAGGAGTTGATGGCTTGCATACGACCCGGGCCGGAACTGGACGACGCGCCTCCGGTGGAAACGGTGAGAGTCAACTTCGTGGGTTCGGTATTAAGAGGGGTGAGGACATAGACGTCCATCTCTTTCGTTTCGCGTCTGGCGCTCAAGCCGAAGGTCGCCTCCACCGCAGGCCGCAACCACTTGCGGACGACGTCGTCCTCTTTCGTTGGCGTCTTGGCCACAAAGTCATATTTGCCGTCAGGCAGGGCCGAGTTCGTGACGATTCTCACCGAGTTGATGCTGTAGCACGACGATAGGATGTCGAGCACGGTGGAACCGAGCGCCGTGATGTTGCCTTGGCCTGACGCGGAGCTGGAGTTTGAGCCGTCGCTCGGGCGAATGATCACCTGGAAGATGGCTTCGCGCGCCACGTTCGCGCTTCCCGGCAGTTGACCGGCGCGAAGGCCCATGCCTCGCTCGGGCGCACGCAACTCAAGCTGCTTGCCGGCCAGCACGTCGTTGAGATGCTGTTTCGTTAGCACCGTCGGATAGGTGATGGCCGCAACCTTGCCCTTCAAGGCGTCCCAGCTTGCTCGTGCGCCAGCAGGTGCCTGGAGGACCTTTTCCAGTTGAAGCGGCGGGGCCTTGGCGCCCACTCTCGGTTCGCCGGCTTCCATCGCGTTCAGGAAGCAAATCACCAACAATACCGACGACGCGACCAGTAAGGTTCCATTCTTCATACAGTTCTAAAAGTTGGACTGAGTATTGAGAGTCAACTCTGGATTCAACAGTTCTGACCAGAAACAGTTTCGCGCGAAGGCCGGACCGGCGTGAGGCGCCGCGAGACGGCGCACAGGGTTCGCCCGACTGCGTAACGAGCACAATGGCGTGGTCTTCACGGTGTCAGTCGGGCGACATTACCACCTCGAACTCAGTTTCCAGGGTAATTGTTTCCGGCGGCCAGCAGAGAGCTTCGTTGCAAACCTGGAAACGGAGCGTGGCCGGAAGCTTGTGGGTCTTGCCCCCAGCGCCGCTTTCCACCAGAAAGTGCCGCTTGAACAGCACTTCACCCGTGAGCGTGCGGGAGCCGTCGTCGTGCTGCTTCGGTTCCGGGCCGTGCCACGGGCCGTCGGGCGTGATGACGCCTCGCAGCGTCGCGTCGAGCGAGGTCGGCAGGTTGCTGCAGCCGGAGTCTTCCAGAGCGTAGATGTGATGCCCTGGGGCGATACGCGCTTTAACGAAAAGCGTGAGTGTCTCCCCGCGACGCACCGTGCGGGGCTGCACGGCGACACTGGCGGTCACGCGCTTCGTGCCGGTCGGAGCGGGCACGATCATCTCCGGCAGCGGCCTCGGCTGAAGCTGGAAGTTCAGTCGCGCGCCCCGCTCCTCGTCGCGCACGAGTCGCGACACTGCCGGCTCGTATCCGTCCGCCTCGATGCGGAATTGCCAGTCGTGCATGTCGGCCGTGCCGCTCAAAAGCGGATCTTCGTAGTTCGGACACACCAAGTGCCCATGGGCGTCTGTCTCCAATTGCCATGCCGGATAAGCCCACCGTCCCGGCAGATGGTCACCGCCGCTGTGCATGCCGGACGGCCATTCGATCACCTTGGCTTCGAAGCCTGCAATGGGCTGTCCGGTTCGGTCCACGACCCGCACCCGCAACAGCGCGCCATGCTTGAGACGGATCTCCACTGGCCCTGACTCGCGTTTGATTTCGAGCGACTTCAGCGCCGGCGCGAATCCGGGCGCGTGCGCGCCCAGCAAACGTTTCTCCAAGCGCACTCGCCGGCGCCATTTCCGTCTCCCACCACATCGTCATGGGCGCGAAGCCATGCTTGCTCGCGGTGATGCGCACCGTCCCGCCGGCCTTGCCAGGCACGGGAACTTTCACCTTGCCCGTAGCGCCCGAGACAATTGTCGAAGCCTTCGCGTCACCGATGCGCCACGCGACCACGGCGCCGGACAGCGGCCGGCGTCTGGTGGCGTCCACGGCTCGCAGCTCTATCCCAAGTGCCTTGGTATCGCCGCCCACCATGGCCAAGGCAAATCCAAGCAACCAGTGGTTTCCAGTGATGCATGTTTGGTTGCAGGAACAAGGAAGCGTCCGCGCGGCGATGGATGTTCCGCCGAAGTTTCAGCAGGGGAAGTGAACGAGAAAGGCCCCGGCGTTTCGTTCTCGCTCATACAAAACCTAACGCCCCGGTGTCCATTGAGTGTGAATAGGGCTCCAGTCTTTTCGATCTTGCGACGAACCACAGACGGACGGCTTTTCGTCTCAGCTCTCGCGCTGATTTGTTTGACGAGCGCCCTGGTTAACAACCTGTCAGGCGCAGGGGCGTTGAAGGACCGCGGCCAGAGCAAATTCGAGCCGCGCCTCCAGGAATTCTTTGCCGCCAAGGAACGGCACGCGCGGGCACTCGCCCAAACACGTGAGAGCAAGGTCGCCCCGGAGATGTGGGACTACTTCGCTGCCGGCATTGACGGCGATTGGAGCACGGTGCGAAAGCTCTGGCGGGAATTGAGCCGGAGGTCTGGCCAATACCGCGGCGAAGCGGACGAAACGGTGCGCAATTTGGTTTGGGCGCCGTTGCTGGAAGCCGAACTGGCCTACGAATGTTTCACCGCGATGGACATGAAGTTTGTCGAGGCGTTCGGGCAGGGCGTCATCGACTCGATTCCTCCAGGCAGCATTTACTTTGGCGGCACGGACCCGGGCCGCGGCGTGATTACCGCCTTCTGCAAATCACATGCGCAGGCCGACCCGTTTTTTGTGCTCTCACAGAATCCGCTGGCCGACGGCCTGTATCTGGAATACTTGCGCGCCACCTACGGAGGAAAAATCTACGTGCCGAGCGAGAACGACTCCAAGAAGGCGTTCGAGGAATACAAAGCCGATGCCGAGGTCCGCATGGAGCAAGGCCAGCTCAAGCCTGGCGAGCAAGTCTCCAAAGTCGATGGCAAGACCCAGTTGACCGGGCAAGTAGCGGTCATGAGCATCAACGCGCTCCTCGCAAAAATGGTTTTTGACCGGAACCCCACACGCGAGTTCTACATCGAAGAAAGTTTCGCGCTCGACTGGATGTATCCATATCTGTCGCCGCACGGTTTGATCTTGAAGTTGAACCGCAAGCCGCTCGCCGCCATCAGCGACACGGACCTGCGAAAGGACCGCGACTATTGGCGCCAACAAACCGGGCGCTTCCTCGGCGACTGGCTCACGGAGGAGACTCCACTCAAAAGCGTTTGCGAGTTTGTTGAACGGGTTTATTTGGTCGGCGACATGGAAGGTTTCAAGGGCGATCCGCTCTATCTCACCGATGACAAGTCCTATAGCCCGCGGCCCTTGTTCGGCAAACTGCGTCAAGCTCAGGCCAGCCTCTACGCCTGGCGCCTGGAGCACGCCACCACGCCAATCGAAAAAACTGCGATGAAGCGCTCCGCGGAATTCGCCTTCAAGCAAACACTGCTACTTTGCCCCGATTCCTCCGAATACGTGAAACGCTTCGTGCTGTTCTTGAAAGATCAAAAGCGTCTCGAAGACGCGCGCTTTGTGCTTGATACGGGTCTGAAGATCAATCCAGGCAGCAAGCGCCTCGGGCAACTGGCCGAAGAGTTGAATGTCCGTGAGTAAGCCCAATGCCTGAGAGGCGCGGCTCCCGAATTGTCTGAGACGCTTGCGTCCATTTTGAGGCCCTCGACAACTGGCTGGCGCTAGTGGGCGTAAAAGACTTGAATTGCGCCAACCATGCCGGTTGCCTCCAGCACAATTGTCGAAACGTCCAAAACGGATCGAGAATGCCTTGAAGCGTGGCGGCATTGTCCGAGCGCGGAGAGCTTGCGGCCGTGGGTCGAGCGTTATGGGGCGTTCGTTTACTCGTCGGCGTATCGGCGCACGGGCCGTGCGGACCATGCCGAGGAGGTGACGCGCGCGGTATTCCTCGTTCTGGCCAGGCGTGCTCGCAAGCTGCGGAAGAAAACCGTGCTGGCCGGCTGGTTGTTTCACGTCACGGCGGTCGCGTGGCGCAAGCTTGCGGGAAAGTCCCCAGGCAAGAGTTGGAAGCGTTGGTTTGGGAGGAGACCGAAGAGCGAGGTTTCCGCCGATGCGCCACTCTGGGCGCGTGTGGCGCCGCAGATTGATTCGGCCATCGAACGGTTGTCGGTCGCCCAACGTGACGCTGTGTTGCTGCGAGTGCTGCTCAACCGGGATTGGGAATCCGTGGCCCGGACTCTCTGCGTGCGCGACCGACGGGCTGGCAAACGCGTCGAACGCGGATTGAAGAAAATCACACGCCGGCTGCGCCACCGGGGCATGGCCGCGGATGTCGAGGCGCTGGCGCGTGTTTGTTCAGCCGAAGGCTGCGCGCTTCCGCTCCCGGAGGGATTAGCTCCCGACATTCTCAAGTCACTCCAAGAAAGCCGCAGTAACCACCCATCGTTCAAGCTGGCGCGGCGCACATTGAACGCGCTGGCCTGGGCGCGCTGGCGTCGGCGATTTGTGCTTGCCACGCCGATGTTTGGTTTTTTGCTCGCGATCATCGGGGGAATCTTCTGGTACATCGATTCACTCTCCGGACACAGCGGGCTGATCTCGGAATTGGTCCTCTGGTCGGTGCGCTACCGAGCAATGAGAGTCGCCGAGCCGGCGCGGCCCTGGCCGACGAACGCAGCGACGGCGCGGCTCGATGCGAGCCTCGTCCGCAACGCGCACGATCTATACCAGACGACCAACATCTGGCTCGCCGACCTGAAGTTCACGAGCGAGCAGTGGAAGGCGCTCGAACCGAAGCGCATTGGCCCAATGTCGAATTTTGTTCGCCCCGACGGCATGTGGCTCCTGCGCAATCCCAAGGCACGGCGCAGTGGCGTCGTCGGTGTGCTCGGCTTTGAATTCGACTGGACTCACGCCGACTTGGAGTTCGGCAGCGTCGCCTTCACCAACGTCGCCGCGCGTGTCAAAGGCAACATTCGTTCATTGTCTGAGCCGAATCGCGCATACAAGGTGGATCTGAATAAGTTCGCCAAAGGCCAGAAGCTCGGCGGTCTCGACGATCTGATGTTCAACAGTCTGGTTTGGGATTACTCGTGCCTCGGGGAGGCGCTGGGATTTGAATTCTTTCGCGACGCCGGCGTGCCCGCGCCGCGCACCGCCTATGCATGGCTCTCGGCCAGCGTGGCAACGCATTGGGCCCGCAAGCCGCTGGGTCTTTATCTCATGATCGAGCCGGTGGACAACCATTTCGCAGCGGAGCAATTGGGGTCCAAAAGCACAGGGGTGTTCAAGCCAGTTACCTACAATCTCTTCGAACATCTCGGGGACGATTGGTCTGCTTACGCGCCGATCTACGATTCGAAAACGAAGACGACGCCCGAACAACAACGGCGCGTCATTGAATTTGCCCGGCTGGTTTCGTCGGCGACCGATGCGCAATTCGCCGCGCAGGTCGGAGGCTTTCTGGATTTGGACGAATTCTCGCGTTTCCTTGCCGGTGAAGTTTTGCTTTCGAACTACGACAGCATTCTGGCGGACGGCCAAAACTTCTACCTGTATCTCGATCCACGGTCGAACAAGTTTGGATTCATCCCGTGGGACCTGGACGCCGCGTGGGGCAATTTCTGGCTCGCTTCGATGGGAGAATTTGAACGTGCGAGCATCTGGCATCCGTGGGCCGGGGATAACCGATTCATCGAACGCGTCATGGCGGTCGATGAGTTCCGGCGCATTTATCGCGCGCACCTGGAAGATTTTCTCACGCGGCTGTTCGTGCCGGACCGACTGAACCGGCGCATCGATGAAATCGCCGCAGTCATTCACGACCCCATCGCTGCTGAATCCGCTTTTCTCTTGGACAAGTTCGAGCAGGCGGTCGGCAGGAAGCCGGTGACGCCTTCGCCAAGAGAGAGACCGAACGGCATCAATCGTCCGGCCTACGAACTGAAGAGTTTCATCGACAAACGAGCCGAATCCGTGCGCCGGCAACTCGATGGCAAATCCAAGGGGATGATCTTGAACTACCCCGCGCGAAAGTGATTTGACTGCTTTCCGCGGAAGTTTCCCTTGAAGCCCATCGCGTATCGTCCTAGAAGTCGTGATCGTGACGATTCGCCCTCCCCTGCTCGTGGCCTTGGCTGTAGCTTGCGCCACGTGGGGCGGGCTTACGCCGGCGCACGGACTTGGACCCAAGGTATCGCACCTGCCAGAACAGCCCAGATCGGGTTAGCCGGTTCGCATCACGGCGCGATTGGCAGATGCGCCGCCGGATGGCCCCGTGATCCTCCAATATCAGTTGGTCGATCCGGGCCGCTATATTGATCTGAAGGACGAAGCGTTCAAAACCAATTGGAGCGCGGTCACGATGACCGTTCAAGATCCGGCCAGCGGCGCCGCGAAGGGCAGCGCCGCTTTCCGTGTCGAGTTGCCGGGTGTTTTGCAAGTCCATCGCCGTCTTGTGCGTTATCGCGTGGTCGCATCCGGAAAAGTCAGTGCGCCCGGCGCGGACGATCCGATACCTAACTTCGCCTACTTTGTTTACGACGGCGTCCCTCCCTGGCAAGCCGCGATCAATCCCGCCAGTAACGACCCGGAACTTCGTAAGAGGGTCACCTTCGGGACGAACGTGATGGGGAGCCTGCCCATCTACCAATTCATCAGCAAGAAAAGTTCGGTGGAGAATGTCACCTGGTATGAGCCGGCGCCGTGGGGAGATGACGCCGCGCGCAAGAAGTACAACTACACCGGCACTTTCGTGGCGGACGACGGCAAGGTTTACGACCACGTGCGGTTTCGCGCCCGCGGGGGCGAGTGGCGCTACGCCATGGGCAAGAACATGTGGAAGTTCGACTTCAACCGCGGTCATCACTTCCAGGCGCGCGATGGCTATGGTCAGGATTACGGCACCAAGTGGGAGAAGTTGAACCTCGGCGCCTGCATCCAACAGGCCACTTCGTTGCATCGCGGCGAACACGGGATGTTCGAGGCGGTGGGCTTCAAGCTTTTCAACCTGGCGGGCGTCGAGGCGCCAAATACACACTGGGTCCATCTCCGAATCATCGACGAGGCCGAGGAAAACCCGTCCAGCCAGTACGGCGGCGATTTCTGGGGACTCTACCTGGCGACCGAAGACATGGCGGACCAGTTTCTCAAAGAGCACCGCTTGCCGCAGGGGAACCTGTATAAACTCGAGTTCGGCCGGCCGCTATTGCACACCAAGCCGGAGCAGGGGCCGCCGAACAACGCGGATGTCCGGCAATTCATGGCCGCCTACCGCACGACGAAGGACGAGCAGTGGTGGCGCGAAAACCTCGATCTGCCGCGCTATTACAGCTATCGCTCGATCCTCGAATGCATCCACCACTACGACATCTACGCAGGAAAGAATTACTTTTACTACCACAACCCGCAGACGGGGCACTGGAGCGTGTTGCCATGGGACATCGACCTGAGCTGGGCGGACAACATGCACGGCACCGGCCAGGAGCCATTCTACCGCGCTGGCCTTCTGCTCCGCCCAACGTTCAAGCTCGAGTTTCAGAACCGTCTGCGCGAGCTTCGCGACCTCCTCTTCAACCCGGCGCAAACGGACGCGCTCATCGACGAGTACGCCAGCTTCATTTCCGATCCCGCGGGGGGCCCATCCTTCGTCGATGCGGATCGGGCGAAGTGGGACTACCACCCCATCATGGCCTCGGGACACGTCCACCCTCACAAGGCCGGGCAGGGCGAGTTTTACAAGATTGCGCCATCGCACAACTTCGGCGGGATGCTGCAATTGATGAAGGACTACGTGCGCCAGCGCGGACGGTGGGTGGATGAGACTCTCCTGGCGGACCCCGCGCTGGTGCCGACCCCGGCCACGGCCGCCGAGGGCACGCTAGACTTCTCCGCCAAGGCCCTCAAGTTCCGCGCGTCGCTGATGAAGGGCGGCGAAGTGGTCTTCCAATGGCGCCTGGCCGAGGTGACGCCTGGCCCACGGTCGAAGCAGCAAGGTCCGCCCAGATACGAAATCACTGCCCTTTGGCAAGACAGCGGCGCTTCTGCGGCACAGATTCCGACGACCCAACTGGAAGCCGGACACACCTATCGCGTGCGAGCTCGCGCCCAGGATTCAACGGGACGCTGCAGCCACTGGTCCGAGCCGGTGGAGTTCGTGGTGCCCAGATGAGACTCCGAACCGCGCGAAGGTTCATGCGAAATATCGTGAGCAAACGTGTGGTTGACCGGCTCAACGCAGCCGCCTCACGACGAGGGACTGCTCATCAAACCACGCCTCGCCACCGCCCAGGTAAGTCCGCAACTCGCAGACCAGCTCGACGTCGCCAGTGCCTTCCTCGATGGTAAAGGCATGTCGAATCGGCCGCCACGGTGAGTCACCGGCGATCCGCAAGTTGCGCGTGTCACCCGAAATCCGCAGACCGGCTCCACCGTTGCGTATGCCCGACGTGCGGACCAGGCCCTCGAACTGATATTGGCCCGGTTTGAGAAAAGTCCACAGCCGCCACGAGGCACGGCACTCAATTGCTGAAATAACGTTTGAGGAACCGCTTGCTCATCCCCTCGATGGCCAGATGAAGGCCAAGGTCGCGTCCGTTCAGCACGACACGCACGTACGTCACGCGAGCAGCGGGCAAGCCGGCATCGCGGAACAACTGCGTCCCCAGCAGCTCCGCCAGATAACTGGAGTCCTGCGCTGAATTGTTCAGCATCAGCTTCGTGAGGCCGCAATAATTCTGTCCCGCGCTAAATTCGTTGAAATTAAGGCTGAAACTGGGCTTGTCGTCGATCGCACGAAAGCTCCCCATCCCTTTGAGGTGGACCCCGATGTTCGTCAACACCACCCTCCCATCGGAGAACGTGCCGGCCACGTAAATGCGCGGCTGGCGCCGCAGCGCGGCGAAAGCCGAATCGGCAAGCTCGAGCCTCAATACACGCACGGCGGGGTCCTCGAAGAATTTGGCGCTGGGATCCGTTGGCCCTGCTGCCTTCGGGTTCTGGGCGATCGCAAGCTGCGGCGAGCCCGCCCAATGCAGCAACGCGAGCTGTGGCACCAGAAGGATCATCTTGGAAATCACTCTCATCGACGAGCGAATCCTAGAGCAGCCCTGCACCGCTTTCAATCGCCTACATGGATTCTTGCCAAAAAACGGCTACTCCCTTCAGGGAGTAGATCGCGGCAGAGATGTGAGTGGGAGCAGATCCACGGACACCACGAGGCCGGTGCTCGCGATGCTGATTCCTACTTTGCTCAGGAGAACTTCGATGCGGCGGCGCAACTCGGAGGTCCTAGGAGGTGCGCATAGCACGAAAATCGTCGTTGGAAGCTCTCGTGGTCTGAGTGGCACCGTCGCCGAGTCGTGAGGCCTGACAATCAACTGTCCGGACCCGTTTGGTATCACGGCGAAGCCGTCAGGGAATAATGGCCAGTGATCTGCATCAGGGCGGATCCCCCCGGAGGCAAGCTCCACGTTCAAGCCGGAACAGAGCAGGGGGAACCGCACTCGGTTGGTGATGCCCAGGATGGCGGCTCCGCTGTTAATGTACCTAACGAAGCTCAGCGTGACTCGGGGAGGCGCAGTGAAAGAGCGCACCTGCATCACCGCCGCCGCAAGGAGAACCGCTCCGACACATAGGCGGAACTTTGTCTGGGTTGTCATGCGGCTCAGGCTCAAACGCTCGCCCAGGGCAGTCCGGCAGGCAAGCGTTTTGCGACGCGAGGTTGCTGCGAACTGGCCCGTTCATTCGACCTTGAAATCCTCGAACTCATCGGACAGGGCGGAATGGGCTTTGTCTTCAAAGCCCGGCAGGTCAAAATCGAACGCCTGGTCGCACTGAAAATTCTTCCGCAATCGCTGGCGGCCGACCCGGAGTTTGGCCGAGCCATTCGTCCGGGTGAAATGCGATCTGCATCCGTGGGAGTTTGGCTACATCTGCGTGGCGGATCATCCGTTCTTCGCGGTGACCGACCAGAATGGAGCGTTCCGCTTTCCGCCCGGTCTTCCGCCGGGCCGGTATGTCAACGAAGCGCGCCGCCTCAAAGCCGGAGCCGTGACACAAGAAACTGTCATCGGACGCGCCGAGCACAAGCGGCTCGACTTCAAGCTGAAAGTCCCGACATCGTCGTCAGCGTCAGAGCCGTCTCCGCGCTTGTAGAGGGCCTGACTATTGTGCAGGACTCAGCCCCCAGGATGTAAAATAGCTTGTTACGGCGATTTCGCTCTGCCAGATGGATCCCGGCCGAACGGCGGCTACAGCGCAGTTCTCGAAACCCATCCTTGCCTCGGCCAACTTCCCACCTAGGATGCCTTCGGTAGACGCTGTTGTGAATGCTCGCGAGTCAACCAGACATCGGAAAGACAGCGTGGTAACAATTGAAGCAAAGCCAGATGATTGGCCGCAATGAACGGGAGAAATGAGAACACAGTGCGAAAAGAGCGCTCAATCTAACCGCCGCCGTGCGTCTCCGTTCGGTGCCCGGGTGCAGTTCCTGAGCGCATCGCGTCGACGGGCGTCCCCCTTGGGCGGCGGTGCCCTTCCACTCGTAGATTGGCTCCGCAGGAAACGCCGTGGACGCGCCATGGTTCATCGCTGGCTTTTCATACTCCCGTCGCTGGCGATTGTCTGTTCAAGGAGCTTCGCCGGCACTTTCACTGTCACACTGAAGGTGGTTGATGCCGGGAACATGCCCATCGCAAAAGCGGACGCCTCGCCATTCTGGGACGTCAAGGATGGGGTAATGACCACGCCGGCCAAGATGGCGGGCGTCACCGATGACAGCGGTAAGACGGTCCTCCAGGTCGACGATTACAATGAGAGCCGGCCGGTGCTGGTGTTATCGGCTGACCGCGCGCTCGGCGGGATCGTCGGGGTGAGCAAGACAAATGACGGCAAGGTGGTGACCGCGAGACTCGGCCCGACGGTGCGGGTGAAGGGTAGGCTGGGATGCCAGGAACTGAACTTAAAACCGGAGTGGGCGAACACGATCGTCACCGCTGATGGGTTCGGGGTGTACTTCGCACAGGACACCAGCAAGTCCGCCGAGTTCGAGTTCGTGCTGCCAGCCGGGAAATATGCGCTTTCCAGCTACGGTACCGACGTCGAGGACACCAGGCAGACGGTCACCCTTGCCATTGACCGCTCTGAATACAACCTCGGCACGATGGACATGAAGGCGAGTCCGATCGCCAAACTCAAGGGCAAAACGCCGCCGGGCTGGGCGATTACCGACGCGCGCGGCGTGAAGGCCGATGTGAAACTGTCGGATTACAAAGGCAAGTGGGTTTATGTGGAATTCTGGGGTTTCTGGTGAGGGCCATGCATCGCCGGCAGTTTGCCGGCGTTGATCGCCCTGTGCGAAGACCACGCCGAGCATCGCGACAAGTTTGAAGTGTTCGCCATTCACGACAAAAGCGTGAAGTCGTTCGCCGAGTTGGACAAAAAGCTGGTCAGCATCAAGAAGCAACACTGGCAGGGTAAAGCCCTGCCCTTCCCGGTCCTGCTCGACGCGGAACAGAAGACCGAGAAACTCTATGGCATCCACGCCTGGCCCACCGGCCTGCTCATCGACCCGAGCGGCAAGCTGGTCGGCACGGCAGGTGTGCCCGACCTGGAAGCGAAGCTGCCGCGGTTGTCGGCGGCGAAAAGATGGGCCCGGCATCGCGACATAGACAACAACTTCTTCTGGTCATTCGAACCGAGCGAAACCACGCTGAGCAAGTTCGCCGATGTCCTTCAGCGATGGACCAAATGCGATGTGGCTGTGGATGCAGACGCGGTGAAGGCGTGCGGCTTGACCCCCGATGGCCCACTGCCGGGGGTGGTGATCGGCCATCACGTTACCCTGCGGAGCGTTGAGGAGCTGTTGCTAGCCCCGCACGGAGTGGGCGTGGAATCGTCTGCGGATGGGAACAAGCTGATCATCACCAAGCGGTCGCGGACAAAGGCTGCGGAATCGTACTTCCAGAAGCTGCGCGGCAAGGAGCTGATCGACCGGCTCGACCGCGGGACGGGAGCGACCGCAGGCAAGGAAGCGAATCCGCTGGAGATGAAGGATCAACCGCTCATCGAGGCGGTCAAGATGGTTGGCAGGGAGTTTGACCTGCCGTTCGGGTTGGATGCAAAAGCGATGCGCGTCAAGACCCTGGATCCGATGGCGAAAGTCAGCGGTAGTATCGAGCCGGGCGACCTTCGCAAATCCCTGATCAAGATGCTGACTCCCCTCGGTCTGACCGTGGAGATTCGCAGCGAAGTAGTTTTAATAACACCGAGGGACAATGAATAACTTGGAAGTGCGATCGCCGGACAGCCTGGATGCGGAAGGTATCGCTCGGGCGATGAAGAAGAAATACTGTTTCGTGCTATTCCTTGTCGTCTTTGGCGGGATCCTCGCTGGGGACATGCTGTATCTCGATCTTCGCGAGCCGGCACCGGGCAATCGAGTTCGAGCAACCCCTTCTGTCAGCCTGCATATCCACCGCGCTGCGAACGGCGCGGATCACTGCCGGCGCGACCTATCACTGAGGCTCGATCACATTGAGCCCGCTCACCAAGTCAAAGTGGCGTCTGTTGAATGTGGCCACGTCGCTGCCACGCTCCAACGCAGTCGCGGCCACAATGATGTCATAGTAGCCGATCATTTTCCCCGCCACTTCTAGTTGCGCCCAGATCCGCGCGTGTTCCCGGGCGGTCTGCTCTGTGTACGGAATGATTGGGAGTGGATCCAGCACGGTCTGGAGATATTGCTCGCGTTTGGCTCTGTGAGGCGCGGTGGCTCGTTCCACCCCGTGCCAAAGCTCCGCCACAGTGATGGCAGCTACTTCAAATTGATCCTCCAAGTGAGTTGCCAACCAGCTCTTGAGATCGAAGGATCCCTTTTCACCTCGGATAAGAACGTCGGCATCCAGGATTACTGCCATTTGTCACGGGGGGCCTTGAGGGTTTTGCGCGCCGCTTGAAGATCTCGGCGCCACGCTTTTGCCTCCTGAGCTGTCAGTTCGGTTTTGGCCAAAGCTTCAGCCAAATCGCGCCCCGTGCAGACCTTTTCGCTGTCCGGCACAAGCCGGGCGAAGGGCACTCCGTTCTTCAGAAGCACAAACGTCACGTTTTGATAGTGAGCGCGGTTGACGCAATCGGCGAAGTTACGGGCCGCCTCGGTAACGCTGATTGTCGTTTTTTTCATAAAATCAGATTATCAGATTCCAAGGCGATGTCAAGGCCCGCAGGCCAACGACGGGCAGCCGGACCTTGAAGCGCGTTTCGCCGGGCCGGGATTCGAATTCAATTTCACCTCCATGACGGTCACCGACAATGCGGTTGCTGATAATCAGGCCAAGGCCGGTGCCGGTGCCGACGGATTTGGTGGTGAAAAAAGGTTCGAACATGTGCGCCTGCACCTCAGGAGGAATGCCGGGGCCGTTGTCCACGATTTCGACGACGAGTTGATTGTCTTCCAGAGAAGTGCCGATGGAGATCTTTCCGGTGCCATTGACGGCATGAATCGCGTTATCGATCAGATTGGTCCAAACCTGGTTGAGTTCGCTGCCATAAGCCAGGATGCGCGGCAGGGAGCGATCGAAAGCCCGAACGAGCGTCACGTTTTTCAATTTGTGACCCAGCATGGTCAAGGTGCTCTCGATGCCTTCATGGATGTCCACCTCCTGCATGGGGGACTGGTCCATGTAAGAATAGGATTTGACGGCTTTGACTAATTTCTCGATGCGCCCGGTGCTCTGCTCCACCTCGCTGACGAGCGATTTCAGATTCAACCGCGCTTCGAGCCAGCCGATAGCATCGGCATGGGTTGCCGGCGGGAGCTTGGCGGCCAATTGTTCCAGCCAGGCCAAGTCCAATCCCGCATTTACAAACGTTGGCGCCAGGTCCCAAGCAGAAGCGAGGCCATGAGCGTCGAGCCAGTTGGCGATGGCCTCGGCGCGGTCACTGCGCGCGAGGTGGTCGAGTTCGGGAGGATTTTGCGCCGAAGCCTCCTGCGCAGCATTCAGGAGATATTGCCAGTGTTCAGGTTCAAGAGTTTTGCTGAGCTGGCAGAGATATGATTGTACTCTGTCGGTGGTCTGTTTTAGGTGCGCCGCCGCTCGGCGCGCCGCGGCCGCGGGATTGTTCAGTTCGTGAGCCAAACCCGCTGCCATGGTGCCGAGGGAAACGAGCTTCTCCCGTTGCTGCGAGTAGCCTTCCAGGTTTCGCATGCGGTTTGCAGCCGAGCGAAAGATCTCCCGTGCGACTGTTTGGCAGGTGATGAGCATGCGCCAGAAGTTCTCTTCGTCGAGCCGGAACAATCGAGCCGGTTTAGAGACACGGCATGTCGCGACCCAGGGTATGTCCAACAGCAGCATCGTTTCGCCCAGGTAGTTTCCCGCTTGGTTGACGCCCAAAAGGATTGCCTGGCGATCATACGTGCGCGTGGCGCGAACTTCGCCTTCGAGGAGCACATGGAAAAAGCCAGTCCGCTCACCTTCGGATGCCAGCAGCGTTCCGACAGGAGCTTCGATTATTTCGCCAGGATCGAGGCAGCCCAGTTGCTCGTCGGTTAGCTTGGCGAAAAGCGGTGTTGAACGGACTTCCTGGACTTCGCGGGGGTTCATGGCTAGAGGAGGCCGAGGTACTGATGGACCAATTTCACGGCCATGGCGCCTTCGCCCACGCCGGAGGTGACGCCTTTGGCTGAGCGATGGCGAACATCGCCGGCAACAAAGATTCCCGGAACGTTTGTCTCGAGATAGAACGGATCGCGATCGGCGGTCCATCCGGTTGGGCGTTTGCCCTCCAGCATCAGGTGCTGACCGGAGATCAGATAACCTTGCGCATCCCGCTCGACCACTCCGGCGAGCCAATCGGTGCGGGGAACAGCACCCGCGTAAATCAGCAGCGCACTGGCCGGCACAGTTTCCGTGGCGCAAGTCTTGGTGTTCTGAATCGTGATCCTCTCGCAGCGATCAACGCCCTCCACCGCCATGACGCTGGAGTTGAGTTTCACCTCGATATTCTTCGTCGCGCCGATCTGGTTTTCCAGGTATTGCGACATCGAGTCGGACAAAGAATTGCCGCGCACCAACATCGTAACCTGATGGGCAAACTTGGAAAAATACATAGCAGCCTGGCCCGCCGAGTTTGCGCCGCCAACGATGTAGATATTACCGGCCCGGTAGGAAAACGCTTCGGACATCGGTGCATAATAGTAAACCCCGGCGCCCGTCAGTCGGTCCAACCCGGGCACGTCCAGTTTTCGGAAAGCGATACCGGTGGC
>WNGF01004393.1_pt1 | contig 29261 bp, 24 predicted proteins | sample 5400641 | NCBI WGS metagenome assembly WNGF01 (sample SAMN13153371, study PRJNA577476) | soil metagenome | isolation source: 80 cm soil or saprolite under grassland replicate 2 | place: USA:California | collected 2016-06-15 | reverse complement strand
CGCACGGGTGAAGCGAACGTCCTGGTGGATGGCGTGCACCCGCAAAGCTGAGCTCCTGCGGTCGGCCGTGGCGTCCACCTTGCCGACCAGCTGATCGTGGTGCAGCACGGGGAGTGCGAAGTAGCCCCAGCGCCGCTTCGCCTTCGGAACGTACATCTCCAGGTGGTACTCGAAGTCGAACAGCTCGACTGCGCGCGTGCGGTCATGGACGAGGCGATCGAAGGGGGACAGCAGCGCGGTGCGCCCGGCGAAGGGCCTGCCGATCGCCGCCGGGTCGACCCTCCACACGCCGGAGGTGCCCATGACCTCCGCCGGCTCACCGGCCTGGCCGACCATCGACGCGCGGGCGATACCCAGGGCCCGCAGCCGCTTCTCGTCGCGTAACCGGACGGCTTCGACCGCGGGAACGATCGGCGTATCGGCCGGGTAGACCCGCTCGGCAAGATCCCACCGGCGCTGCCGTCCCCTGCGGCCGGAGACGGCGATCTCGCCACGAGCGGACAGGAACTCCAGCATCTGGGTCACGTTGCGGTTGTTCGTCCAGCCCGTCGACGGCCACGGCACCGTGCTGCCATCCGGTATCTCGCGCGACAGCAGAGGCCCGCAAGCCCGCAACAGGCCGAGCACCTGCCGGCGGAAGGACTCGTTGGCCCGCAGCCAGTCGCGCCGCTGCCCCTCGGGCGGCCACGCGGCCATCTCGGCGAGGTAGAGCCCGAGGTCCGTCATCGGCCGCACCGCGGCCCGAAGCTCGTACAACGTACGATCACCCTCCAACGCCTGCTGCAGGTGGGCCGGCTGGTACGCCGCGCCCAGTCGGGTCCATGCGACCAGGTCGGCACTGGGTGCCACCGCGGCCGTCGGGTCCAGCTGCAGGAACGTCAAGTGGTCCACGACGGCCAGGAGGTCGCACGGCCGGTGCGTATCGAGCAACTGGGCGCGAACCGCGATGCGCCGGGCCTCCACGCGATCAAGCCGGCAGGCAGACATGTCACGAGACTAGGCGGCAAAGCATTACCGGGCCGCAGCGAGCCGTGCGACCTCGAAATACGTGGCACCGGCCGACGCCGAGGCACCGGCCGGGGTACCGCGACACGGGCGTGGCGGCGCTGGACCCCTAATCTTGACCAGGCTGAATGGCCGGTTGTGTGACCGCTCGTGCACGCGTAGTGTCTGCCGGGCCGCGGCAGGCCCATGGGAGCGCCTGAGCGCCGGCCTGCCGGGCGACCGACCCCGGCCGCGGAACAGGGGCCGTCATGCCAGAACCCGACCTTTCCGTCTTCCCCTTCGACACGCCGCCCGAGCTGGACGCCGAGCCGGAGTACGCGTGGCTGCGCCGGCACGATCCGGTCCCGAAGGTGCGGTTGGCCCCGGGCGGGGAGGCGTACCTCATCACCCGCTACGACGATGTGCGGCGGGTGTACACCGACCCGGTCTTCAGTAGGGCGGCGGTCAGCGCACCGGGTGTGGCGGTGCTGCGGCCCGTGCTGCGCAACCCGTACCTCATGCTGAGCCTGGACGCACCCGAGCACACCCGGGTACGCAGGTTGGTGGCGCGGGCGTTCACCAGCCGCAGTGTCGAAATGCTGCGCCCTCGGATCGAGCAGATGGTCGATGAGCTGATCGACCGGATGACCGCACAGGGTCCACCCGCCGACTTCGTCGCGGCCTTCGCCGGTCCGCTGCCGGCCATGGTGATCTCCGAGCTGATGGGCGTGCCGCACAGCGACCACGAGCGGCTGCGGTCGTGGATGGACATCGTGCTGTCGGTGACCGCCTATCCGGCGGAGGAGGTCCGCGCCGCCGCGGAGCAGATGTTCGGCTATCTCCAGCGGCTGATCGAGGCGAAACGGACCGCCCGCGCCGACGACGTGCTCTCCCGCATGATCGAGGCACACGAGGAGGGTGACCGGCTGTCGGCGCCCGAACTGGTCAACAACACCTACATCCTGCTGATCGGCGGGTATGAGACCACGGCCGCGCTGCTGGCCAACTCGATACTGACCCTGCACCGCCACCCGGACCAGTCGGCACTGCTGCGCGACAAGCCGGAACTCATCCCGGATGCGGTGGAGGAGCTGCTCCGCTACGTGCGCATCGCCAAGGTCTCCCTGGAGCGGGTGGCCACCGAAGACGTGGAGCTGAGCGGTGTGACCGTGCCGGCCGGCTCGACCGTCATCCCGCTGCAGTACTCGGCCAACCGCGACGAGTCGCTCACCGCGGACCCCGACCGCCTCGACGTGACCCGCCGGCCGGTCACGCACATGGCGTTCGGCTACGGCATCCACCACTGCATCGGCGCCCCGTTGGGGCGACTGGAGATACAGACGGCCTTCGCACGGCTACTGGGCCGCCTGCCCGACCTGCGCCTGGCCGTCGAGGCGTCGGAGGTGGTGTGGAAGCAAGGCCTGATCACCCGCGCACCGGTCGCCCTGCCGGTCACCTGGTAGACGACCTGCCGCCCACCCCCGATTCAGCCCACGGCCCGGCCATCCCGGCCACATCTGGATATCGGTCGGCCCGGAGTCGAGCACACCACCTGCGGCGAGTGCCGCGGCTGACCCTGGCCGGCTTCGTCAGGCGAGCGCCGCGTACGCCGCCGCTTGGATGTCGCGGTGGACCTGTGGTGGCTCAGGTGTTTCGAACATGCGCTGCGTCAGCACGATCACGGTGAGGTCGCAGTTCGGGTCGACCAGCCACGACGTGCCGAATCCGCCGTCCCAGCCGTAGACGCCGCTGTCAAGCACGGACTGGCCGAACCCCCATGAGCGGCCGGTGAAGAAGTCGGGCCCGAGGCCGCCGTGCGCCTTCTGCGCCGGCGTCAGCTGGTCGGTCGTCATGGCCCGCGCGGCGTCGGCCGAGAGCACCGGCGCGCCGCCGCCGAGCAGCATCCGCGCGAACGCGAGCAGGTCGTCGGCGGTCGAGACCAGACCGGCCGCCCCGTCGCCGAACGCCGGTGGTCGGCTCCATGTACCCCCGGGCTCATCCCACGCGAGGAGACCGTCGGGTGTGGCGCGGTAGGCGGTGGCCAGGCGCTGAGGTTGTGTGGTGTAGAAGGCGGTGTCACGCATACCGAGGGGCTCGAAGACCCTCGTCCGCAGCACGTCGGCGAACGGCTCGTCCGCGGCCCGCGCCAGCAGGACACCCAACACCGACGCGCCGGTGTTGTACAGCCAACGTTCGCCGGGATGTGCGAGCAGTGGCAGCGTGCCGAGGTTGGCGATCCAGGTGTCGGGGTCGGGTTGCTCGTCGGGGTTCGGCGGCCCGATCGTCGACAGGTGCAGCGCCTCGGCGGCCGCCACGACCGGCCACGGTGTGGGTGCGGTGAACATCTCCAGGACCATGCCGAAGCCGAAGGTGAAGGTCAGCAGGTCGCGGGTGGTGATGGCGCGCGCCGCCGGCACGGTGTCATCCAGCGGTCCGTCCATCCGTCGCAGCACCCGACGCCCGGCGAGTTCGGGCAGCAGCCGGTCGACCGGTTCGTCGAGCCCGATCAGACCCTCCGCGACCACGGCGAGAGTGGCCGCCGCGGTGATCGGCTTGGTGGTGGAGGCGATCCGGAAGATCGAGTCGCGGGCCACCGGCCTACCGCCGACCCTCAGCCTCCCCAGCGCCTCGACATGCACCTGCTCGCCGCTGGCCACCAGCGCGACGAGGCCCGGAACCCGCGCGTCGCCGACGTGCTGCTCAGCCGCCGCACGCAGCCCCTTCAGACCCTCGACCGTCAACCCGTCAGCCATCGGCAGCCTCCACAACCATCTCAGGCCACGATGTGCGAGAGCTTTCGGATGACGTCGCCGGGACGGACCACACCGGCGTGCACCACCCGGGTGTTGATGCCGCGCAGGTTCAGCGCGTAGCCCACCTCGGAGTTGACGAACCGCAACGCGTCGAGCCCGAACCGGGCCCCGAACTTCTTGCAGCCACGGTGCGGCTCGGCGGTGACCTCGAGGACCGCCAGGCCCACCTCAAGCTGGGTTCCGGGTGGCAGGTTGCGCCCGCTGAGGTCGAGGTCGACGTAGAGCTGGTCGCCTGCCAGCGCCCACCGCTCGCGCGAGCGGGCAAGCAACGCGATCGCCCGCGCGTTCATCACGGTCACCTGGCGACCGGGGTCGGCGCCGCCGCTCAGCCACCCGTCGCCGAGCAGGCCGGCGGCGGTGTCGAGGTGCGCTTCGGCGAGCGCCTCGCGTTCGTTCTCCGCCGGGCGCCGGACGATGAGCTCGACCTTGCCGTCGTCCCTCGGTGCGCGGCGGATCTCCTCGAGGCCGGCTTCCAGCGCGGACAGGTCAAGATGCATGCCACGACGATCGCGACCACCCCGCCCGCCGTCAACCGTATTCGCCTGCGTCAGACGTGAGCGAGTACGCGGTCAAGCGGCCGAGGCACCCGGGTGAGATCGAGCGCGCCGACGAGCAGGCGCGCGTAGTGGCTCTTCCGGCCGGACCGGGTCCCCATGAAGCGGTGAAGCTGGTCCTCGGTGCTCCGTCCTTGCTGCGCAGGCTGCTTCTGGAGAATCCGGAACGATCCGAGCTCGCCCTGAGCATCGACGATCTGTTCCAACGAGGCGGCACCGAGGGAGCGGATCAGCTCGTCCTCCAGGTCGGCGACGCACACGTAGAAACCGAGCGCTTCCATCTCGGCGCGGGACAGGTTGGAGCCGAAGCCGGCCCGCTCGAGACCGCGCCGGAAGTAGCCCTCCTCGGCAGCGTCACACAGGCCCGCCAGCCTGACGTCGAGCCCGGCAGGGCCGAACAGATCCAGGAAGCGGCCGATGTTCGTCGCACCGCCCATTGCCACGATGGAGATGCCTTCAGCGTCGAGAGTCCGACCGCGGCGCTCAGCCAACGCCTCGAGTGCGAACCGGTCGCTCATCCCTTCGACAAGAACCACCGCATGCGGGTCGACGCCGGTGGCCCGATCCAGGGCCGTGCCTACGGTCACCTCAAGACTCCCCTCGAAGACATCATGGCGCCGCTCGAGCGTCACACGCCATCGCGGGGTCTTGGGAGGTCTTGGGAGCTGGGCGCCCCCGGGGCGAGCCCGGGGGCGCGAGCCGGCAGGTGGGGTCAGGGTGTGGTGTCTCCGTAGATGTTCTGGTCGAGTCCGCCGGCGAACGGGCAGGTGTCAGCGCCGAAGCTGCCGTCGGCGTTCTGGGTGCGGCACTGCATGACGTCGGCCGCATCGGCGTCGCTGTCGCCGCCCTCACGGGGGTCGGCGCCGGGCACGACGTTCCGCCAGTCCGTCCAGGTGCCGTAGGAGAAGGCGCCCACGGAGCTGACGTACAGGTAGTCGCCGCCGAACGGAACGCTCCTTCCGGAGTACTGCTCGTAGTTCGGGTTCGACGTCACGTCGCTGATCCGGGTGGCCGCCGTCCAGGCCAGGCTGCTGGTCGGCGCCTGCGTGGCGAACACGTCGAGGGCGGGGACGGTGCTGCGGTTGGCGCAGTTGCCCACCGGTCGGCGCGGGTCGAAGCAGGCGTCGTTGCGGCTGTCCCACCACAGGATGTGGGCCAGGCCGGCGTCGACCGAGATGTCGGGGAACCGCTGCAGCCCGCCGTGGGCGCGTGGATCGTCGACGAGCACAGGTGCGGTGTGCGCCCCGGTACGGCCGTCGAGCCGCAGGAAGTAGATGCCCGAGATGCTGCCGACGTTCTGGTGGTACGCAGCGGGCAGGTCCTCCGACGTGATGGACCCGTACGTGGTGCCGCTGGGTATCTCCGTCCCGGGGATGGACGGGTCGTAGACGAGGTACACGAACTCGTTGGCGCTGTCGGTCTGGTCGGCGGTGGACCGGATCTGGGTACCGCCGCGCATGAAGGTGTAGCCCGAGGCGCAGTGCGTGGCGAAGTCGCCGCACTGACCGGCGATGGACTCGGCGGCCGGTATCTCCTCCCCCTCGCTGTCCTCTCCGCTGACCGGCGAGGTGCCCACCGCGGTGGGGGCGGCGATGTCGGTCGGGTCGTACGGCTCGAATCCGGTGACGAACTGGGGCGCCCCGAACGTGCGGCCGCAGTCCCGCGAGACGTTGTAGACCACGGCGTCCTGCGCCTGGTTGCTGCGCACGTCGGCGAACTGCCGGTAGGTGAGGAAGACGCTCCCGTCGCCGGTGACGGCGATATCCGGGAACTGGATGTCGTGCACCGTCTGGCTGATCTTCAGCGGCGCGCTGAAGGTCGCGCCGTGGTCGGTGGACCGGACGATGTAGACGCTGGAGTTGAAGCCGTTGGGCGTGTTGCCGGTGAACCGCGCCCAGGCGAAGTAGACCGTACCGTCGCAGGCGCCGCCGGTCCGGTCGACCTCGATCGCGGTCTTGTCGTGGAACTTGCCGAGCAGGTTGGGCGCCGCCGAGCCCTGGGCCACGTCGACCGAGCGGACGAACCGCTTGCCGTCGTCGGCTGTCGCCCCGCTGGCGCCGCCCGGGTTGTCGAACGTGGCGACCCAGACGTCGCCCAACGTCTTCGCGCTGCCGGCCGGGTCACCGGAGCTCTCCGAGCCGGCGAACAGCCGCCCGCTGCGGTCCCAGGCCAGCACCGGGTCGCCGGAGGTGGAGGTGCGGACGCGGGCGTTGGCGGCATACGGCGAGGTGTCACCCGGGTAGCCGGGCACCAGCGAGCTGGTGAAGGACGCGCCGCCGTTCTCCGAGCGGTAGTAGCCGAGCCAGATGCTGCCGACGCCGATGAACGTGCCGTTGGACCGGAAGACCCCGCAGTAGTCGTTCGAGCTGCCGACGATCACCTGGGGGTTACGTGGGTCCACCGCCACGGCCGGCTCGTTCTGCCGGCCCCGGCTCTGGGAACACGCGGTCAGGACCTCGTCGGTGTACGGCTGTCCAGTGACCATCGTGTAGTTGCTGAGGTAGCCGCCGGTTGCGGGCGCGTCATTGCTCAGCCGGGTGTCCACACCCGGACTCGCCGTCGCCGCGCCTGCCGACGCGACCACCGCCGATGCGCTCGCAACCAGCGCGAATAAGCGGACTGCGGATCGACGTACCACGATGTACCTCCTGCAGTCATGACGGGGACGGTTGACGATACGTCGACATCGACCGGCCGGCACTCGGAGAGCGATCGCTCGTACCTTCGGCGCCCGGTGGTCGCGCCGCCGCCGGCCGGGCTGATGGCGGCAGCGGCCTCGGCAGAGCACCGTCCGTGGCGCGGCGGGGCCGTCCCGCTTGACGCCGGTGGCCGGTGGGAGTAGGAGCCGAGGAGATCCACCGGCGTTCCACAACGAGGAGGTACGCCATGATTCGACGCCACCCGCTTGTTGCGACGCTCGCGCTGACGGCCCTCGCCTCGGCGGTCCCGGGCCTCGCCGCCGGCGCGGCCCATGCGGGCCCCGCCGCGTCCCGCACCCCTGCCCCGGCCGGCCCGGCCAACTGCACGCTGCAGTCGGCGAAGGGCGAGATCAAGCACGTCATCTACCTGCAGTTCGACAACACGCACTTCCTGCGTGACAACCCCGCAGTGCCGTCCGACCTGGAGCAGATGCCGAACCTGCTCAACTTCATCCGGGGCAACGGAACGCTGCTCACCAACGACCACACCGCGCTGATCTCGCACACCGCGAACGGGATCCTGACGTCGCTGACCGGTGTGTACCCCGACCGCCACGGGCAGCCGGTCGCCAACAGCTTCCGGTACTTCAAGCCGGACGGGACGACCAACACCGGTGTCTCGTTCGCGTACTGGACGGCGCCGGTGTTCACGCCGCCCGGCGGCACGCCGCCGTTCGACACCACGTACAACATGCTCAGCGAGAGCGGGCTGAACGCCCCCGCTCCGTGGGTTCCGTTCACCCGGGCAGGCTGCAGCTTCGGCGCGTTCGCCACGGCCAACACCGTGCTCGAGAACATCGGGATCGACATCCCGACGGTCTTCGGCGCGTCCTCGCCCGAGGCGGCGGAGGTCGCCGCCGACCCCGGCCAGGCGTTCGCCGACTTCGTCGGGGTGGCCGTCCACTGCGCGGCCGGAGACGCCACCTGCTCGGCGGCGAACAGCGGCAGGCCGGACCTGCTCCCGCAGGAGCCGGGCGGCTACACCGGCTACAACGGGCTGTTCGGCGCGAAGTACGTCAGCCCGGTGATCAGCCCGGGCGGGCCGATGCGCGACCTGGACGGCCGGGTGATCCAGGACGCGGCGGGCCACGTCGGCTTCCCGGGATTCGACGGTGACTTCCCCACCGTGACCCTGTCCTACATCGCCGCGATGCAGGAGCGCGGGATCCCGGTGACCTTCGGCTACCTCACCGACGCGCACGACGAGCACGGGGTCGCCGGTGAGAAGCACATCGCGTACGGGCCAGGCGAGCCCGGGTACGTTGCCCAGCTCAAGCGGTACGACGAGGCGTTCGCGAAGTTCTTCGCCCGTCTCGCCGCCGACGGGATCACCAAGGACAACACGCTGTTCGTGTTCACCGTGGAGGAGGGTGACCACTTCGTCGGCGCGCAGCCGACCCCGGCCGGATGTGACGGGGTAACCACACCGTGCTCGTACAGCCTGCTCGGCGAGATCAACGGCAACCTGCGCGGGCTGCTCGCGACGCAGCAGGGCATCACCACGCCATTCACGGTCCACGCGGACATGGCCCCGACGGTCTACATCACGGGCAACCCGTCCCGCGCGGCGCCGGTGACCCGGAACTTCGAACGGGCGGTGGGCCGGCTCACGGCGCTCAACCCGTACACCAACCGCACGGACAACCTGACGGTCGCGCTCGCCGATCCGGTGGCGATGCGGACGCTGCACATGATCACCGCCGACCCGGCGCGCACGCCGACGTTCACCATGTTCGCCCACCCCGACTACTTCCTGTTCGCGGGCGGGCCTGACTGTGCGACGCCATGCGTGACGGTCCCCACCACACCGCCGACGTTCGCCTGGAACCACGGGAGCATCGAGCCGGAGATCGCCACGACCTGGCTCGGCATGGTCGGACCGGGCGTGCGCAACGTCGGGCAGGACGACACGACCTGGGCCGATCACACCGACGTCCGGCCCACGATGCTCGGCCTGCTCGGGCTGCGCGACGACTACATCCACGACGGCCGGGTGATCGTGGAGCCGCTGCACGCCGCCGCGGTACCGGCGTCGCTGCGCGCCCACCGGGAGACCCTGCTCCGGCTCGGCGCGGTCTACAAGCAGTTGAACGCCCCGTTCGGCCAGTTCTCCAGCGCCACGCTCCTCGCCTCCACCCGGGCGCTGACCAGCGGCGGCGCGACCGACGACGGCACCTACACGACAATCGAGAACGCGATCGCCTCGCTCACCGCGGCACGTGAGGTGCTGGCCGGGCAGATCCGGGCGGCGCTGGAAGACGCCGCCTTCGCCGGCCAGGCGCTGAACGAGCAACAGGCGAAGGGCTACATCGAAGCGGCGGAGACGCTGATCCGGCAGGCGGCCGCGCTTGCGGCCGGACCGTAGCCGGTCTCGGACAGGCGGGGCCGGGTCGCAGACCGGCCCCGCCTGCCCATCCGCCGGTGCGGTACCTGTCCGCCACGCTCGGAGCTGTTGGCCAGCCCGATCCCGCGGCCGTGTCAGGCGGTCGCCCGGCCAAGCCGTTCGGCACGATCCCTGATCCCGCGGAGCATCCGTTGGCTCATCACGAAGCTGACCACCGCAACGGGCTCGACGAGGAACCGTGCCCACCGCTGCGTGTACGCGTACCGCTCGCGCACCAGCAGCCGTGTCGTCCCGTCCGGCTGCTCGCGCAGGACAAAGGCCCAGGTGAAGTCGTAGGGGGGCGGCTGTGCGCCCATCGGCACGCCACCGCGCAGGACTAGCGCGCGGCCCTGCTCCACGACGGCGACGCCCAGCCCAACCTCCGGATGGAGGTTCACCTGGTCCCCGACCTCGACGTCCTGCCACTCGGGGACGACCCGGTCCGCGCTGTGGATATCGCAGCCGGCCAGGTTCTCCAACGCGTCGTAGCTGTAGAAGCCGCCCCGCCCCTGGCCGAGCTGGGCGATCCAGGGCCAGACAAGCTCCGCCGTGGCATGAACGGTGATGGCCCGGGTTGCCACGAGATCGGGGTTGGCGATGAGGTCGTCGCCGGCGAGGGTGGCCTCGACTTCCTCGTTGGTGGCTCCCCATCGCAGCTGCCACGGCCTGACCGCGAGGAGGTAGGTTGCCGCACTGCCGATGAAGGCAGCGCCCGCGGCAGCCGCTCGACGCTTCATCCGGTCCCCTCCCCCACGGCCGCTCGTCATCATCATCTCCCCCGCTCCTGATCTCAACCCGGTCGAGGCGCTGCGGGCCAGGCCTCAACCCGGCCGCGGTTCTGCCCACCGCCGAGAGAGGCCGGCGGCGGCCCACCTTGGAGGGAGCAGCAGACTGACGCCATGGCCGAGCCGGACGACGAACGGCGGGACCGCCCGCTGGGCCTGTTCCGCCGGCTGACGCGAGCCGGGCGGCCTCCGGTCTCGCCGCAGCAGTGCGACCACCTGCGGGAGGCGGCCGCGGAGGCCAGACCGCGTACCCCGGGTCGCTGCGAGGACCACCGGCCCGAGGAGGGCTGGTGGGTCCACCTGCGCGTGTGCCTGACCTGCGGGCACGTCGGCTGCTGCGACTCCTCCCCGCCGCGGCACGCCACCGCACACCACATCGCCACCGGTCACCCGGTGATGCAGTCACACGAGCCGGGCGAGCGATGGCGTTGGTGCTACGTCGATGAGCTCCTCGGCTGAGCGCCCGCGCCGGGTCATCCTGGGCCGCACCGAAGCGAGACCGCGGCCCGCCGCGGGGGGCGGAGGCTCGGCCGTCGGAGGGAGCGAGAGACCCAAATGGATCGCGTGGGTTACATCATCCTCTACGTCGGCGACCTCGCCGCATCAATCGCCTTCTATCGAGACGTCCTCGGCCTACCATTCAAGTTCCAGGACGCCGGGTACGCGGAGTTCAGCACCAAAGGCACTCGTTTCGCGCTGTACGAGAAGCGGCGCGCGGAGTGGCTGACCGGACGCACCGTGACTCCGGGACCAGCCGCCGAGGTCGTATTCATGGTCGACGACGTCGACGCGTACGCCCGTCGACTGGCAGGCTCCGGGATTTCGATCATCAGTGGTCCGGCCGACCGACCTTGGGGCCACCGCACCATCCACCTGCTCGACCCGGACGCATTCATCGTCGAACTCGCCCAGGACATCCCGCGCCGACGGACACGCCAATCCCGATGACTCCGGCGTGCCGGCGCGGCCCGGTCAGAGGTGCCCGGTCAGAGGTGCCCGGTCAGCGGTGCCCGGTCAGCGGCCCCGTGAAGGATGCGGTCGCGCTGCTCGACGCCCGCGACGCCGTAGGGGTAGTCGGCGGGCGCGGGGTCGCTGGCCGCATCGAGCCGGTCGGTCTCCGCGGGGGTCAGGTGCAGGCCGGCCGCGCCGAGGTTGTCCTTGAGCTGCTCCAGGGTACGGGCGCCGAGGATCACCGAGGTGACCGCCGGGCGGTCGACCAGCCAGGCCAGCGCGACCTGCGCCATGGACACCCCGCGGGACTCCGCCACCGCGCGGACTGCCTCCACGACGTCCCAGGTCAGCTGCCGGCGGCTGCGGCGGTCGTACGCCTCCACGCCGCGCTGCGGGTTCTCACCGAGCCGGGTCGCGCCGCGGGGCCGCTCGTCCGGGCGGTACTTGCCGGTCAGCCAGCCGCCACCCAGCGGCGACCAGGTCAGCAGGCCGAGGCCGGTGGACTCGCACGCCGGGACGATCTCCCACTCGATCTCCCGGGCCAGCAGGTTGTACTGCGGCTGCAGGGGCACCGGCCGGGCCAGGCCGCGGAAGTCCGCGGGGAGGAAGCCCGGCTGGCCGGGTGGCCGGGTGGCCGCCCCCGGGCATTTTCTGGCCGGAAAGGTGACGTCCGCTGTTGGCCGGGACGGGCTGGTTAGGGTTGGTGCGGGGTCTGTGGTGTGCCGCGGGGAGGTTGGCGTGGTGCATGGTGGGGTGTTCATCAACTATCGGGGTGAGGACAGCCACAGCTACGGGGCGTTGCTGCATTCGGAGCTGTCCCGTCATTTCGGCTCGGAGCTTGTGTTTCTGGACAGTGCGTCGATTCCGGCCGGGGCGGACTACGTGCAGCATGTCCTGGATCGGGTACGGCAGGCGCGGGTGATGTTGGCGGTGATCGGCACCCGCTGGCTTTCCGCGGCGGGTCCTGGTGGTGGGCGTCGTCTCGACGACCCGGCCGACTGGATACGGCGGGAGCTGGTGGAGGCGTTCGCCGCCGGGGTGCGGGTGATCCCGGTGTTGACCGACGGCGCCGAGATGCCCACCGCGGCCCAGCTACCCGATGCTCTGGGGGCGTTGGGTCGGTGTCAGTTCCGCCGGTTGCGGCATCGGGACGCCGCCGCGGACCTGGCCCGGCTGGTGGCTGACGTGGCCGGCGTGGCCGATGTGGCCGGCGTGGCCGGCGTGGCCGGCGTGGATGCGGGTCTGGGTGCGGTGGCGGCGCGCCGGTGGCGCGGGGTGCCGCGTCAGCTGCCGGGGGCGCCGATGGCGTTCACGGGCCGGGTGCGGGAGCTGGACAGGCTGACCGAGGTGCTGACGGAGGCGCTGGACCCCGCCGGGAACGGCGGCGTGGTCGAGCGGGCGGGCGTGGCGATCTCGGCGATCGCCGGTTCCGCCGGGGTGGGCAAGACCGCGCTGGCGGTGGAATGGGCCCACCGGGTGGCGGACCGGTTCCCGGACGGGCAGTTGTATGTGAACCTGCGGGGATTCGACCCGGGCGGGGCGGTGATGGACCCGGCCGAGGCCGTGCGCGGTTTCCTCGACGCCCTGCAGGTGCCGCCGCAGCGCGTCCCGGCCGGCCTGGACGCCCAGGCGGCGCTGTACCGCAGCCTGCTGGCCGAGCGGCGGATGCTGGTGGTGCTGGACAACGCCCGCGACCCTGGGCAGGTCCGGCCGCTGCTGCCCGGCTCACCTGGCTGCCTGGTGCTGGTGACCAGCCGGAACCAGCTGTCCGGCCTGGTCGCCGCCGACGGCGCCCACCCCCTCGCGCTGGACCTGCTCACCCCCGCCGAGTCCCGGGAGTTGCTGGCCCGCCGCCTCGGTCCGGACCGGGTGGCCGCCGAACCGCAGGCGGTCGAGGAGATCATCACCCACTGCGCCGGACTACCGTTGGCCCTGGCCGTCGTGGCCGCCCGCGTCGCCACCCACCCCCGCTTCCCCCTCGCCACCCGGGCCGGCGAGTTGAGCGACACCCAGGAGCGCCTGGACGCGCTCGACGGCGGCGACCCGGCCACCGACGTTCGGGCCGTGTTCTCCTGGTCCTACCAGGCGCTGAGCGCCGACGCGGCCCGGCTGTTCCGGCTGCTCGGCCTGCATCCTGGGCCGGACATCTCCGCCGCGGCGGCGACCAGCCTCGCCGGCCTACCCGCACCACAGGCACGACCACTGCTGGCCGAGCTGGCCCGGGCGAGCCTGGTCGGCGAGCACACCCCCGGCCGGTACGCCTTCCACGACCTGCTCCGCGCCTACGCCACCCACCAGGCCCACGCCATCGACCCCGACCAGCAGCGCCGCGCCGCGACCCACCGGGCGCTGGACCACTACCTGCACACCGCCCACACCGCCACCCTGCTGCTGGACCCGCGCCGGAACCCGCTCATCCTCCCCCCGCCCCAGCCCGGGACCACCCCGGAACACCCCGCCGACCACGGGCAGGCGCTGGCGTGGTTCACCACCGAACACGCCGTCCTGCTTGCCGCCATCGACCACGCCGCCGGCGCCGGCCTGGACACCCACGCCTGGCAACTGGCCTGGACGCTCACGGATTTTCTCTACCGGCGGGGGCACTGGCACGACCAGGTCACCACGGGGCTCGCCGCCCTGGCCGCCACCCGCAGGCTCGCGGTACCGCCCGCGGAGGCCCGCGCCCACCGCTACCTCGCCCTCGCCTACTTCCGGCTGGGCCGTTTCGACGACGCGCACACCCACCTGCGGCACGCCCTCGACCTGTACCGCCAGGCCGGCGACCACACCGGGCAGGCCCACACCCACAACGCCCTCGCCTTCGTGTGGTGGCGGCAGGGCCGCCACGTCGGGGAGGCCCTCGACCACGCCCGGCAGGCCCTCGACCTGTCCCGGGCCGCGGGCCATCGGGTCGGCCAGGCCCGCGCCCTGAACGCGGTCGGCTGGTGCCACGCCCAGCTCGGCGACCACCGGCAGGCCCTCACCTGCTGCCAGCAGGCCCTCGCCCTGTTCCAGGAGCTCGGCAACCGCTTCGGGCAGGCCAACACGTGGGACAGCCTCGGCTACGTCCACCACCACCTCGGCCACCACACCCAGGCCATCACCTGCTACCGGCACGCCGTGGACCTGTTCCGGGAGATCGGCGCCGGCTACCAGGAAGCCGACGCTCTGACCCGTCTCGGGGACACCCACCACGCCGCCGGCGACCCCCGGGCCGCCCGCGACGCGTGGCAACACGCCCTGACCATCCTCGACGACCTCGACCACCCCGACGCCAGCCAACTCCGCGCCAGACTCCACCACCCCGACCAGCCACAACACCACCAACCCAGCACGCCACCCCTGAGCACCGACCGGCATGAACCGACCGGTGCGCGGCGCTAGGAGAAGCCGGCCGCACAACTCCGCTAGATCGCGCGGGAACTCCTTCGCGGTAGCTGCGAGTCAGGCGGCGGCCCTGGTCCGGGCGAACGCGGCGCGGGCTCCGTTGTCCCGCCGCTCCGCCCGCACCGCCAGCGCGCTGATCGTGACCGCGACGACGGCCGCGATGGAGAGGAAGGTGCGGACGGTGTGGAAGAACTCCCAGCGTGACTGGATGGACCGCCAGTCACCGGGCAGGGTCGCCGCGGTCCAGGTCTTGATCTGGTTGTCGATGGGAACCTCGACGATGAGGGTGACGGCCAACGCCGCGACCATCAGCAGGAACCCGGCCAGCAGCCACCAGAACGCCGGAGAGCGCCTGTCCGACCACAGCAGCGCCAGAGTCACCAGGGCACTGAGCAGGGCGACCGGCAGCAGAATACGCATCGGCACCGCCAGGTTGCGGATCATCTCCCGGCCGACCGCGAGGAACGTCTCTGCGGACAACCTGTTCATCGTCCGGCTGAGCGAGAACCAGGTGCCCCAGAACACGCCCATCACCAGCGCGAACAGGACGATGGTGGCGCCCTGGGCGACGCGAGTCTGCACAGCCCCTCCTTGGCTCGTCGGCGTGCGACCGTCAGCTCCGGCGCCGGCTGAGCCGGGCACCGGCGATGCCGCTGACCACCAGCCCGGACATGCGCCCGGCCGGGATGAACCACGCCGCCGGCTTGGCGATGAAGTACAGCGGTGACAGCACACCGGCGGCCGCCGACACCAGCCCGGCGATCGCCACCGGCCGCGGCAGTTCGCCGGTACGCAGCCCGGCCAGCGAGAGCGCGCCGACCAGGACCCCGAAGCCGGCGCCGTGCACCGGGCCGCCGGCCGCGAAGGCCAGCCGGTGCACCGCAATGGCGCTCTCGTCCTCGTCCTTGCGGCGCCCGGTCAGCGCCACCGCGCAGGCCGCCGAGGTGGCCAGCGACGCGGCGGCGACCGCGCCACCGGCGACCGCGGCGGCCTGCAGCTTCCGCGAGCCGGGGCCGGACCGGCCGACGAACCTGGCCACCGATACGGTGAACCGGATCAGCGAGGCCGTCGAGATCGCCTGCCCGAGCGCGCTGAGCCGGGCGGCGCGGGCGCTCTCGCCGAAGTACCGCCGGATCTCCGCCGGCTTCGAGCCGGGGCGCGGATACGGGGAGTTGGCGATCGCCACCCCTCCCCCGACGCCGGCGAGGAAGCTGACACCGGTCAACGGACCGCTCAGCGCCCCGGGATCGCGCAGTTCGGTAGAGGTCGATGCCATCGGAAGAACCCCTTTCACCTGGACGCGGCCGCAGACAATCCGTCCGCCGGGGAACCGGTGCCCTCCACGTCGAAGCGTTCCCAGCCCACGCGCGGTCGAACCACCGGTGGATCAGCGGCGGAACGGACCGTGCCCGCGCCGCTACCGAGCCCGGCGTGTCATGCACCGGGCAGGTCCACCATGGCGGCGACTCTGCCGACCCGTGATCGTGCCCCTGTCGATCCGGTCGGAGGCCGTTCGTATGGAGGGTGAGAAGCCGGCACGGCGCCGGCGGTGACGTACAGGAGGAACACCAGATGAAGCAGTACCTGCTCAGCGTGTACCAGCCCGACGGCGATCCTCCCCCGCCCGAGACGCTGGAGCCGATCATGCGGGACCTCGACGCTCTGAACCGGGAGATGAAGGCCGCCGGCGCGTGGGTCTTCTCCGGCGGTCTGCACCCGGCGAGCACGGCGACCGTGGTACGGGTCAAGGACGGCGAGGTGCTCACCACCGACGGGCCGTACGCCGAGGGCAAGGAACACCTCGGCGGGTTCACGGTCATCAGGGCGCCCGATCTCGACTCGGCGCTCGAATGGGGCCGCAGGCTCGCCCAGGCAATCGGGCTCCTCCCGATCGAGGTGCGGCCGTTCCAGGGCGAAGCCGAGGACTGAGACCTGGCATGCCGGCCCTCCCCGCCTCGGAGATCGAGCGCGTGTTCCGCGCGGAGTACGGTCGCGCGGTCGCGGTCCTGGTCCGCGTCTTCGGTGACATCGACGTCGCCGAGGAGGCGGTCCAGGACGCGTTCACCGCGGCGGTGCAACGGTGGCCGTCCGCCGGGCTGCCCCCGAGCCCGGCGGGATGGATCATCACCACCGCCCGCAACCGGGCGATCGACCGCCTGCGCCGGGAGGCCTCCCGCGAGGACCGGCACGCCCAGGCCGCCCTGCTGCACGCCCGCGACGAACCGACCGAGGAGGGCGCCGTGCGCGACGACCGGCTGCGCCTGATCTTCACCTGCTGCCACCCGGCGCTCGGCGCCGGCGCCCAGGTCGCGCTGACGCTGCGGCTGCTGGGAGGGCTCACCACCGCGGAGATCGCACGCGCCTTCCTGGTACCCGAGCCGACGATGGCCCAGCGGCTGGTCCGGGCCAAGGGCAAGATCCGTGACGCGGGGATCCCGTACCGGGTCCCGTACGAGGCCGACCTCCCGGGCCGGCTCCGGGCCGTGCTGGCCGTGGTCTACCTCATCTTCAACGAGGGCTACACGGCGAGCTCGGGCGACCGGCTCCTCCGCGAGGACCTCTGCACCGAAGCCATCCGGCTGGGACGGCTGCTGGCCGAGCTGATGCCCGACGAACCGGAGGTCATGGGGCTGCTCGCGCTCATGTTGCTCGTGGAGTCGCGTCGGGCCACCCGCACCACCCCGGACGGCGACCTGGTGCTGCTGGCCGACCAGGACCGCAACCGCTGGGACCACGGCCTGATCGCCGAAGGCCAGGCCATCGTCCGGCGATGCCTGCGGCGCAACCAGCCCGGCCCCTACCAGATCCAGGCCGCGATCAACGCCGTGCACAGCGACGCGCCGGCCGCGGCCGCCACGGACTGGGGGCAGATCCTGCAGCTGTACAGCCAGCTCCTCGTCCTCGCCCCGAGCCCGGTCGTGGCGCTGCACCGTGCGGTCGCGGTGGCCGAGGTCGAGGGGCCCGATGCGGCGCTCACCCTCCTCGACGGCCTCGACCTCGGTGGCTACCACCTGTTCCACGCCATCCGCGCCGACCTGCTCCGACGCCTGGGCCGCAACGTCGAGGCGGCGCTGGCGTACGAGGCGGCGATCGCCCGCACCGAGAACGCGACCGAGCGCGACTTCCTGCAACGCCGGCGCGGCCTACTTCACGACGCGGTACCTCAGGTGCGTGACGGCCGGTGACCCGATCAGCCGGGTGCGGTCGAGCTCGACCTGCTCGGTGCCGAGATGGTCGAAGAGCCGGACGCCGCCACCGAGGAGCACCGGGACGAGGTGGATCTGCAGCTCATCGAGCAGCCCGGCCTCGAGGTACTGCTGAGCGACGTTCGCGCCACCGCCCACCGCGACGTCCTTGTCTCCGGCGGCCGCCCGCGCCTGCTCCAGCGCCGATTCGATGCCGTCAGTGACGAAGATGTACGTGGTTCCGCTCTGCTTGGTCACCGGCCCCCGAGGGTGATGCGTGAGCACGAACACCGGGTGGCGGAAGGGAGGGTCCTCTCCCCACCAGCCGTCCGCATTCGGGTCGTCATCCCACGTGCCCTGTCCGCCGCTGAACATCCGCCGGCCCATGACGGTTGCCCCCGTTGTGCGCAGCGATTCCTCGACAACCTCCGAGTCGGCGGTGTCCTCGCCACCGGGCAGCCCGTGGTGCTCACGAAAGCTCTTCAGCACGAAGGCCCACTCGTGCTGGTGATCGGCTCGACACCGATCGTCGTCGGGTTCGCGAGCCGGGACCGCCGGAACCGCGCTCGGCGGGTCTGAACCTGCTCATCCATGCCCGCATGGTCGCAGCGACCACCGACAACCACCCAGGCCGCCGGCCCCCGCCACCGCCGCCGCGGCTCCACGACCCGTCACCCGGTCGACGGGATGCACGCTGGGGACCGATGAGTTCGGCGTGCCGGGCGAGTCATACCTCCGGTGGCGTGACGCATCCGCGTCGCGCAGACTGCACACCGTCGATGACTGGACAGGAGGGACCGAGCGATGCCCAAGATCACGCCGTGCCTGTGGTTCGACACCCAGGGGGAAGAGGCCGCCGAGTTCTACACGTCGGTCTTCCCCAACTCCAAGATCGTGGAGGTCTCCCACTACGGCCCGGACGGACCCCGCCCGGAGGGCTCGGTCATGACCGTCAGCTTCGTGCTGGACGGGCAGGAGTTCACCGCCCTGAACGGGGGGCCGGAGTTCACGTTCTCCGAAGCGATCTCGTTCCAGGTCAGCTGCGGCTCGCAGGAGGAGGTCGATGAGTACTGGAGCAGGCTGAGCGAGGGCGGGGAGGAGGGACCCTGTGGCTGGCTCAAGGACCGCTATGGGCTGTCGTGGCAGATCGTTCCGACCGCGCTGACCGACCTGCTCGCCGACCCCGACCCCGGACGGTCCCAGCGCGCCATGCAGGCGATGATGCAGATGAAGAAGATCGACATCGCGGAGCTGCAGCGGGCCGCCGACCAGGCGTAGGCACCGCCCGGACGGTACGCACAGGCGTGGGCTGCCGCCCACGCCTGTGCTCCGTCACCGGCGTTCGCCGCAGCGTTCTCAGGATCAACACCCTTCCGACGGAACACGTGTCGCTGTGGGCCGCCGGCTTGCCCTGGATCCGCACGCGGCAATGTCCAAGCACCGCCGGCAGGCGCCGCCTCCTCCCGGCCGGCCCCTGTCGCCCACGTCAGCGTGGCATGTGCTGGCAGCTCTGGCTCACGCAGAGGAGGGGCTGGAGCATCTTCGGTCACGGCCGCCGCAACTCGGCGATGATCACGCGATTCGGCCGCGGACTGGCAAAACCCTGCCAACCGTACGGTGATCGTCGCCGAGTTCGTACGGTCAGAACCGCCACAACTCGGCGTGGATCACCCGGGGTCAGCCCAACGTGCCCCGGGTGCGCGGCGTGGCAGCGCGTCCACCCGAGCCGGTCCCGCGGGAGCCGCATTTCCCTGGTCGGCCGGCCCGCAGCCCTCGCGTGCGGCCACCCCCGACGGTGATCGTCGCCGGGAAACTCCCGCTGTTCGACCTGGCCGATCAGGTGAGGCGGTAGATGTTGCGGGCGTTTTCGCCGGCGATCATGTGGGCGACGCGTTCGGCATCCGCGAGGCTGCAGGCGTCGCCGGTCACCCATTCGGTGAGGATGTGTCGGAGGTGTTTGCGGAAGAGCGCGGTGCCGATCGCGTACAGTTCCGGCGGGCCGTACGCGTCGGTGGAGAACAGCGTCTTGGCGAACGGCGCGAGTTCGAGGATTTCGGCGAGCACGGCACCGGCCCGGGTGCCGACGTAGTTGAGGGTCAGCCCGATGTCGACGTAGACGTGGGGGAAGACGTGCGCGAGGTACGCCGCGTTGCGGTGGTACGGATAGCCGTGCAGGAGGATCACCGCGACGCCGGTTGACTGCGCGGCCCGCAGGAACGGGGTCAGCAACGCCGGATCGGCTCGGTTCAGGGTGAGATCGGTGTCGCCGAAGCCGGTGTGGATCTGCAACGGCAGCCGGGTGTCGAGCCCGGCCCAGAGCAGGTGCCGCAGGAGCACCGGATCGGTCAGCCGCACGGCGCCGGTTCGCTGCAGGTCCGCCAGGCACTCACCGGCGGCGGCGCGGACCTGCTGGGCCGACGGCCGCGCCGGGCCGAGGTCGAGGCCGTGGCGGTAGGCCGCGATCGACTTGACCGCCACCGCCGTCCTCGTCGCCGCGTCCAGCGCCCGCGCGAACGCCACGGCGAAGCCGGCGGCGGAGGCTCCGCCGCGCAGCACCTGCTCCGCGACCGTCTCCAGCCGGACGATCTCGTAGGCGCGGCCGCCGGAGGCCGCGGCGAGGTCCGCCGGGCGGAGCAGCGAGCCGTCCAGGCCGTAGTCGAGGCCGGTGTCGATGAGGTAGTCGCTGATCCCGGTCGAGCCGAGCAGCCGCCGGGTCACCTCTTCCGCGCCCATCTCGGCGCGCCGGGCCAGGTACTCCTCCGGCGAGGCGTGTGGCGCCAGGCCGAGCAGGGGCGGGCACACGGCCCGCACCGCGAAGCCGAGCTGGGTGTCGAACCAGGAGGCGCCGTGCGGCAACGGATGACGCGACTCGGTGAGGAAACCGACGAACGTGGGTTGGTCGATCGGGCCGGCGACCAGGCCGTGGCAGTGCTGGTCGACGAGCGGGATCGCGGACAGGTCGAGCATCGCGGTTCTCAGTGTTTCCATCGGGTGGCGGCCGCGATCTCCTCGGGCGTGCGGTCGGCGAACAGCTCCACCTCGGCGCGGCGCACCGCGAGGAACGACTCGAACAGCGGCCCTCCCATCGCGTCGGCCAGCACGGTGTCGCGTTGCAGGTGGTCGAGTGCTGCGGGCAGTGACTGCGGCAGCCGGGACACGCCCCGCCGTTGCAGTTCGGCGGCGTCCATCAGCGCCGGATCGCCGTCGACCTCCTCGGGCAGGGCGGGCGTGTCGGACAGCGCCGCCAGGCCGTGCGCGATCAGAGAACCGACCAGCAGGTAAGGGTTCGCGCTCGCGTCGAAGCACTTCACCTCGGCGTTGGCCGCGGTCGGCTCGCTGCCGACAGAGCCGGTGATGAACCGCAACGCGGCCTCCCGGTTCTCCCGGCCCCAGCAGCCGAAGCAGCCGGCCCAGTGTGACGGCACCAGTCGCAGGTAGCTCGCGACGCTCGGCGCCCCGACCGCGCACAGCGACGGCAGCGCCCGCAGGATGCCGGCCAGGAACGACTCGCCGGTCGCCGTCAGGCCGTACCTGCCGTCCCCGCCGGCGAGCAGGTTGCGGCCGTCCCGCCACGCCGACAGATGTACGTGAGCGCCGTTGCCGACCTGCCCTGCCACCACCACCGGCGCGAAGGATGCCCGCAGGCCGTGCCGTTGGGTCACCGCCCGGATGGTCTGCCGGACCAGCACGCTCAGGTCGGCGGCGCGCACCGGGTCGGCGGCGGCGATCGAGAGCTCCAACTGCCCGGGGGCGTACTCCGGATGGACCTGTTCGACGTCGACGTCCTCGCCGTCCAAGGCCGCCACCACGTCACCGATGTAGTCGGACAGTTCGACGACACGGGTCATGCCGTACGCCGGTCCGGAACAGCCGGGCACGACCGTGCCGTCCTCGGTCTCCCCACCGACGAACCACTCGATCTCGAAGGCCATCCGCAGCTCGATACCGCGGTCCCGCGCGGTCTCGGTCATCCGCCGGGCGAACGAACGCTGGCACGCGACGTGGACCGCGCCCTCCTGGGTGTACCGGTCGGCCGGCGCCCACGCCCAGCCCGGCAGCGCGGCCAGCGGCCGGAACATCGACAGATCCGGATGCAGCCGCAGGTCACCCCCCGGGCCACCGATGAAGCGGCTGGTGGTGATCGAGTCGTCGAGCACGAACACGTCGAACACCGGCGACATACCCACACCCCAGGCGGCCGCGGCCTCGAGCCTGTCCAGCGGCACCGTCTTCACCCGGGTGATCCCGGCGTTGTCCACCCACGTCAGCGCAACCAGCCGAACACCCTCCGTCGCGAACGCCGCGACCAGGTCGCGCGCCTGCCCGGCGCGGCTGTCGCGCTCCCGTACGTCCATCCGTCTCCCCCCACACCGCGATGATCACGATCGTGACGACTCTCGCACAGCGGCGGTACGGGCAGAAGCTCAGGACCCCGTCAGGACCCTGAGGCACCCCGCACCTGGTGTTGCCGCGAACGCCCCCACGTTCCGGCAGACGATCCCGCCGAACGGTACCCGTCCGCCGGCGGACCCTCACCCTGAACCACACACGTCGAAGGGAGGAAAAGGCACCCTTTATCCGGCTCCTTTCGTCTCATGTGCCGGAGCCACCGGCGAGCCTCGAACCAATTCTCGTACAGCCTGTACGGCAACCCGATCGGGTTCACAGAAACATCGATGATCAAGCGGCCCGACGAGGCCACGCTGGAACTCCCGATGCGGCCGCGCCTGTGCGCGGGACGCGCGTTCCATGCCATTGGTTGTGGAGTCACCTATCTGGCCATGTCTTTGGAGGCAGCCACCCGAGCCTCCTGGTCGGCGCATAAGGCTGCCCCGACGGGCGGGCTTGCGGACGGCCCTGTGAAAGGGGGGTATCTGCCGGCGAAAGGCGGCACTCCGAATTGCCATCGCCGCACCAGACCCGGGCAGGTGTTTCCGCCGGCCGGGTGATGATGCCTTCACGGTAGGAGAGCCATCTATGACCGAGTCCAGCAGACCGGGCAACGGGCCCGATCCGACCCGGGCCGTCCGCGCCGCGCTCGCCGAGGCGCTCGGCAGCGACGACCTGGACATCGTCGCCGAGGCGACCGACCGGCTGCCGGACGGCACCGAGGTCCGGTTGGTCACCGCCGCGGTCCGCGGCCAGCCGAACCAGGCGGCGGCGCTGGCCGTCGACCCGGCCGGCACCGTGCACCCGAGGCGGGACCTGGAGGCGCGGGCCGGCCGGCCACTGTTCCTGCCCGACCTGCACCTGCCGGTCGGCCGGATCGACGTCGAGCGGCCGCGGGTCGCGATCGACCCGCCGTCGAACACCTGGACGCTGCCGAAGTGCGCCACCGAGCGGGAGACCGTGACCGTCACCGTGCCGCCGTTCGGCGGCCCACCGAAGGCCGACGTCTACCTGCTCGCCGACACCACCGGCAGCATGACCTCGGTGCTGGCCGCGGTCGCCGCCGGCAGCACCGCGATCGTGAACGATCCGTCGCTGGCCGCCTTCGACGTCGCCTGGGGGGTCGGCAACTACCGCGACTTCCCGGTCCCCACGCCCAACTCCTACGCGTTCCAGCACCAACTCTCGCCGACGACCAACACCGTCGACGCCACCCTGGCGATCGGGACCTGGACCGCCGCGGAGGGCAGCGACGGCTCGGAGGGGCAGCTGTTCGCGCTGGAGCAGATCGCCAACGACCCGGCGATCGGTTGGCGGCCGGACAGCAAACGGATCCTGGTGTGGTTCGGGGACGCCCCAGGCCACGACCCGATCTGCGCGGCGATGTCGGGCCTCGGGACGGACATCACGGAGGGCACCGCGACCGCCGCGCTGGCGGCCGCGAAGATCACCGTCGTCGCTGTCAGCACGACCACGGGGTTTGCGGCCGGGCTGGACGACGACCCGACCACGTCCGCCTTCGACTACTCCGGCGTCTGCCCGATCGGCGGCACACCCGGCCAGGCCACCCGGATCACGGCCGGGGCGGCGCCCGGCGGTTCGCACACGACGGGCATCGACGCCGGCGCCATCGTGACCACCCTGTCCGGGCTCATCGCGACCGCGGTGAGCACGATCAACTCCCTCAGCCTGGTGCCCAACGGGGCCATCGGCGGGTTCGTCACCTCGATCACCCCGCCCAGCCACGGCCCGCTGGCCGGCGATGTCGAGCACGTGGTCAAGTTCGAGGTCACCTGGGCCGGCGACCGCGACTGCGGCGACGAGGACCAGGTCTTCACCGGCTCGCTGGACGTCCTCGCCGACGGCGTGGTCGTGGCCAGCAAGCCGGTCACGGTCACCGTTCCGGCCTGCCGCTGGCACCACACGGTGGAGATGGTCTGCGGTGAGCAGCGACCCGACCCACACGGGCCGGACGACGCCTGCGAGACGGTGGTGGACGGCCGGTACGCGACCGCCGTCACCATCTACAACCCGACAAGCTGCCCCATCCGGATCGAGAAGCGCTTCGCCGCGCTGGTCCGGCAGGGCAAGCCGGTCGGGCGGGAGCCGGACAAGCAGCCGGCCCGGCCGTTCGAGCGGATCGTGCTGAACCCGGGCGAGGCGACCATGGACGACTGCTGCACGCTGCGCGAGGTGGCCGGCCCGACCGGCGGCCCGCTGGTGCTCGGCGTACTCGACATCGTCGCCGACGGCCGCCTCGAGGTGTCCGCGATCCACACCGCACGCGAGGCCAAGCACGGCGACCGGCCGAGCGGGACGTCGATCACCACCCGCGCGGTGCAGCCGCGCCGAGCCTGAGCGGGGGCTCGCGCTGGACCGGCCCGCCGCGGTGATCGCGGCGTACCCGTCCAGCGCGAGCCAGGCATACCAACACGCGAACCAGGACCGCCGACATCGCACGTGCCTCCCGCCGCGCCCTGCGTGCCATTCGCAGCGCCAGCGCATCGCGATCGCCCGCGCCATCGCCCTGAACCCGGCCCTGCTCATAGCCGACGAACCGACAAGCGCCCTCGACGTGACCGTACAGGCCCACATTCTCGAACTGCTGCAGTCCCTGCAGCGCCGTTTCGGCTTCGCCTGCCTGTTCATCAGCCACGACCTCGCCGTCACCCAGCAGATCGCCGACCGGGTGGCGGTGATGCACCGGGGCCGTATCGTCGAACAGGGCCCGACGGCCCGGGTGCTGCACGCGCCCAAGGACCCGTACACGCAGCGACTGTTGGCCGCCGCGCCGGTGGCCGACCCCCTGCACCAGGCCCGCCGCCGCGCCGCGTGGCGCCAGGTCGTCAGCGCCCAGACCTGACCTCGGGCCATGGGGGCCCCATCGGGGTGTGTCGGTAGAAGGGTGCAGTCGTCCGGGACGGTGTCGGTCTATTCGGACCGGAGGGCGCCGGACGGCAGGTAGCGGCGGAGGCGGTCGAGCACCTGGTATTCCGGGTCGCTTTCGGCATGTGCATCCAGGATCTGCTTCACGTACGCCTGGAAGCTCGGCTTCTGCCACGCTACGGCGAGGTCCTTCTCCAGCAGCGTCACAATTTCGGGGTCCGGTGTGTCCGTCGCGTTGACCAAGCCGATGCGAGCCCTTGCGCGGTGGAACTCGAACCAGTCGAATCGGGAGGTTTCGCCGCGTTGTTCGATCGCCTTGTCCAGTGCCGCAATGGCATCCTGGTAGTGGCCGACATCGGCGAGCGCGGCACCGAGTTCGGCTCGGTACACGTAACGGTCCGGAGCCGCCTCGACCAGTGCCTCGAATACGGGAATAGTGCGTAGACGGGCCGGCTGATCGGCGGCCGGCGACCGTCGTGCTCGTTTGGCGCTCTGATAGGCCTGCTCGCGTTGCGCCGGGTGGGCCTTGCTGAGCAGCTCCTTCAGCGTGCCGGGCTCGGGTGCCGCACCCCGGGAGTCGAGTTGCGCGTCGATCACAGCGACAAGCTCACGCAGGCTCTCCTGGTCCTGCTGGACCTGCTGCACCTCCGCCCGGACCGGCTCAACCGCCCGGTGCACCTCGTGCCGCACGAACGAGGCGATCCCGCCGGAGAACTCGGTGAACAACTGGAACAACCAGGTCCGGGTCCCAACGTAGCCGATCATGAAACCCGCCACGCTCGACAGTACCAGTAACGAGCCCGCGATCACCTTCGCGCCGGCCTTTGGTTCGAATGCGACGGAGACATTGTTGATCAGTCTGCCGGCCGCAGAACCTATCGCACCGAATTGCACCAGGCCCACCCCGACCAGGATCTTGGTCAGCCAGTCGGAGATCTGTTCCAGGTTCGTGTTCTGGCTCAATGGAGCCGAGTCCTCACGGGTCGCGTCGCGATCCGCCTGCAGGCTCCGGGGAATTCCAAAGAGGAAGCCGAGCAGCGCGCCAGAGGCCATCGCCGTCGCTGCGACAAGCAGGGCGGTGCCGAACATGGCGGTCGCCCGGATCGCAACGGTGAAAGTGGCGAGGACGACGAGGGCACCCATGAACGCGACGGCGAAGACCGTCTGGACCAGCAGGGACCGGCTCCGTAGCTTCCGGACATCCACCGACTGGTCCTGATCCGGCTCCCGCCCTACCGGCTGGTCTTCGCCCATAAACGCCTCCAGGAGAACCGCTCTCACTCACCGTGCTGCACAGATCACGAAAGGTCAACATCCATGATCCGAACGGATGAGTGGCTCTCTGCCGAGAGCGAGCAGTACTTCCCGGTCCGCCTCGGCAGTCGAGATTCGAGCGAGGGCGGCCTCGCGCGGGATTACGCAGGTCGCTGGGCTGCCCGAGCAGCTACCGCTGCCGGGAACCGGGGAACCGGGGAACCGGGGAACGCGGGAAGCCGGCTGACCGGCGCGGCCGGCCCTCGGGCAGGAGAGCCGCCGCGGAGGTGTTCGCGGGCTGCCCCGGGGGTAGGCATGCCGGCGTGCTTGCAGCCTTCCTTGTCGCCGGGCTGGTGTCGGCGCCGCTGAGTTCGGCGGCGCTGTTCGTCCCGTCCGGACGGCGGGGCGCGACGGCGGGCTGGTGGCCGGCGACCCGTCGGCTGGTGTCCGCGCTAGCCGGTACCGCGGCGCTGGGGGCCATGGTCTTCGGGGCGCTGGTCTGGTTGGGCGCCTCGACCCGCAACGCCGTGGCGGGAACGGCGGCGGTGGTGCTGGCCAGCCTGGCGTGGCTGCCGGCCACCCGGCGGTGGAATGCCCGGGGCCATCTGTGCTGGGCGTGCAGCGTGCTGCTGTTCGTCGCATACCTGGTCTTCATCCTGCAGTGGACCTTCGTCGGCCAGCTCGGCCCGGCCGGCACGATCGGCGGCCTGCTGTTGTGGATCTTCGAGGTGTTCGCCGCGGTACTTGCGTTGGCCTACCTGTGGGAGCTGTGCGACGCGTTGGGCACCGAGGACTGGCGCCGCCGGGTGACCCGCCGTACCCCGACGCCGACGCTGGTCGGTCCGCCGCCGATGGTGAGCCTGCACGTGCCGGCGCACAACGAGCCGCCGGAGATGGTGATCCAGACGCTGACCTCGCTGCTGCGGTTGGACTACCCGCGGTACGAGGTCATCGCCATCGATGACAACACCGACGACGAGCGACTGTGGCGGCCGGTCGAGGCCTGGTGCACCGAGCACCGGGTGCGGTTCGTGCACCTAACGGACTGGCCGGGCTACAAGTCCGGGGCGCTGAACTACGCGCTGCGCGAGCTGACCGACCCGGCCGCGGAGCTGATCGGGGTGGTGGACTCCGACTACCAGCTCGACCCGGGGTTCCTGGGCCGGTGCGCGCCGCTGTTCGCCGATCCGCAGGTCGGCTTCGTGCAGGCGCCGCAGGACTACCGCGACTGGCAGCACGCGCCGTACTACCGCCGGCTGTACTACTCCTACCGCTACTTCTTTGCCGTCTCCCAGCCGTCCCGCAACGAGCGCAACGGGGCGATCTTCGCCGGCACCATGGGGTTGATCCGGCGCCGCGCGCTGGAGGCGGTGGGCGGCTGGGACGAGTGGTGCATCACCGAGGACGCTGAGCTGTCGCTGCGGCTGCTGCGGGCCGGCTGGTCCGGGCTGCACGTGGACCAGTCCTGGGGCCACGGTGTGATGCCGCTGACCTTCGAGGCGCTGAAGAGCCAGCGGTACCGCTGGTGTTTCGGCGGTATCCAGATCCTGCGGATGCACTGGCGGTCGCTGCTGCCCGGCCGGCCCGGCGCGCACAAGCCGACTGCGGGCCACCCGCACCCGAGCGGGCTCACCCTGGCGCAGCGCTGGGCGTACCTGTCCGGCGCCATCCAGTGGTACGGCGACCTGCTCGGACTGGTGTTCTTCGGGTTCCTGCTGGCCGGCGCCGTCAACCTGGCCACCGGTGGCGACCAGCTTTTCCGCAAGCTCACCGCCTTCCTGGTGGCCACCGTGCCGGTGCTGGTCGGGCTGGGGCTGATCCGGGCGGTCGCCCTGCTGCGCCGCGGCACCGGCGCCCGCTGGCGCGACGCGGTCGGCGCGTTCTTCGTCTGGCAGGCAACCTCCCTGGTCGTCGCCCGGGCGTCCGTACAGGGCCTGTTCGCCCGCCAGGCGGCCTTCCTGCGCACGCCGAAGACCACCGACGAGACGCCCTGGTGGCACGCGTTCCGGGCCAACTGGGCCGAGACGCTGCTGGCCGTCCTCGGCGCCCTGGCCTGCGCCGGCGCGCTGACCCGGCTGGACACCTACAGCGGACCGCTGCTGGCCGCGCTGCTGGTCTTCCCCACCCTCGGCCTGGCCGCCGCCCCGTTCAACAGCCTGGCCGCCCGGCGCGCGGCGCTGCCGCCCGACCTGAGCCAGCGCCGCCGTTCCGAATGGCAGCGGGACCGCACCCTGGTCCGCGGCGCCGCCGTCGGCGGAGCCTTCGCCATCGTGGCCGCCGTCGCCGCCCTCGTGGCGCTGCTGTCCGCACCCAGCCCCCTACCGGTGCAGCCACCCCAGCTGCGCGGCCCGCTCCCGGACCGGCCGGTGCCGTCGGCGCCCGCCACACAAGGACCGGCGACCCCCAGCCCGTCGGGCAGCGGGACGCCCTCGCCGACGCCCAGCCCGACCTCGGTCACCCCGCTGCCATCCACCACCGCCCCCACCCCGAGCGTCACCTCCACCCCGCCCACCACCTCGGCGCCCGGCACCGCGACCCCGACCGGTACCTGACCCCGGCGGCGCCAGCGCCAGACCCCGGACCGGACAGCAGCAACGCCGCGACATGACACCCGCACACAACCGCCACCGCCGGGCGGCGTTCGGCTGGGCCGGCGCGCGGACGGCGGCTCCGGGTTCGGACGCGGTCAGGGTTCGACGGTCACCGTGAACCGCAGGGTGGTTGCCCACTGGACGTCCTGGGGGCGGACGGCGCAACTGCCTGAGCCGGACCGCCAGCAGTTCCGGACGCTCATCGCGGTTCGACCCGGCGAGATGGCGTCGAAGACGAGGTAGAGGGTGCCGCCGGTTCCGGGCAGGCCGCGTTGGTCGTCGGGGACGTAGTTCGTTGCGATCAGAGTGATCACGGTGGACGCGGGCGGTTGCCGGATCTGCCAGTTGTCGCCGATCGACGGGTTCTGCCGGAAGGCGATCTGGAAGCGCTGCCCCGGCC
>WNGF01001983.1_pt1 | contig 29290 bp, 26 predicted proteins | sample 5400641 | NCBI WGS metagenome assembly WNGF01 (sample SAMN13153371, study PRJNA577476) | soil metagenome | isolation source: 80 cm soil or saprolite under grassland replicate 2 | place: USA:California | collected 2016-06-15 | reverse complement strand
TTGCAGCGAAGATGCGTCGGCCGGTCGAGGAACTCCTGGGGGCTGACGGCCTGGCCGTCCGGGACACCGTGCCGCACCCCATCGCCTGGCAGGACCCGGACGTCCAGTGGAAGCCCCGGTCGAGCGAGCTCACGTTCGCCAAGGGTCCGGGCGCGGGCCTCCGCCAGGATGCCGCCGCCGTGTACGGGGAGTTCGAGGTGCTCGACAACGAGGTCACCAGGTCGTGGGCCGGCCGGGAGGTGGTCCCCGCCCGCATCGATGCCGACGTCAAGGCGGCCTTGCGAAGGGCGGAGCGGCACCGGCCCATCACCGAGGCCCACGCGCTCGCGCTGTTCCAGGCGGACGGGCCGGCGCTGGAATCGGTGTGCGGGGTAGCCGACGGGCTGCGCGAAGAGGCGGTCGGCGACGAGATCACCTATGTCGTGAACCGCAACATCAACTTCACCAACGTCTGCTACGTGGGATGCCGGTTCTGCGCCTTCGCGCAACGGGAGGTGGACCCGGAGTCCTACACGCTGACCCTCGAGGAGGTGGCGGACCGGACCCGCGAGGCGCGGGATCAGGGGGCCACTGAGGTATGCATGCAGGGTGGGATCCACCCCGACCTCCCCGGTACGTTCTACTTCGACCTCCTCGACGCGGTGAAGGCGGCCGCGCCGGATATCCACATCCACGCATTCAGCCCGATGGAGGTGCTGAACGGAAGCACGAAGTTGGGGATAACCTTCCATGAGTTCCTCCAAGAGTGCCGGAACCGCGGATTGGGGACCATCCCGGGGACGGCCGCCGAGATCCTGGACGACGACGTTCGCTGGGTGTTGACCAAAGGCAAACTCCCCGCCGACACGTGGGAGGAGATCGTCAGGACGGCGCACGCGCTCGGCCTCCGCTCCTCGTCGACGATCATGTTCGGGCACGTGGACGCGCCACCCCACTGGGTTTTCCACATTCGACGTATCCGCCGGATCCAGGACGACACCGGGGGTTTCACCGAGTTCGTGCCGCTCTCGTTCGTTCACCAGAACGCGCCCATCTATCTCGCAGGGCGTGCGAGGCCCGGGCCCACGATTGTGGAAAACCGTCGGATGCACGCGGTGGCCCGGATCCTGCTCGATGGATCGATCCCCAATATCCAGGTCTCATGGGTCAAGATGGGCGTGGAGGCGTGCCAGATGATCCTTCAGGGAGGGGCGAACGACTTCGGCGGGACGCTGATGGAGGAGACGATAAGTCGGATGGCCGGAGCGGAGTGGGGAATTCGCATGGAGCCATCACAGTTCCAGGAAGCGATCCGGGCCATCGGGCGCGTCCCCGCGGAGCGGACAACCACGTACGGACGCGTGCAGCGCAATCGTTTCGGTACCTCGCGGATCGTGGACGCGACCGAGCACGCAGCATTCGTTCGGGCCTGAAACCCCTCGAAACGGGTGATTCCGTCAATCACCTTGATCTAACTGGTCAATAGGGTTGACGGGGAAAATTCTGTCCGAAATGTCTTGAAACATGCGGATTCCCTGTCGAACATTCCATGCGGGAGACGTTATGTGGAGGTGCACCAACAAATGAGGAATTCCCTCTTGTCAAGGAGGGGAGGAATCCCTCAGAATCACAGGCGTGTGATTTGCGGGGGGAGAGAGCGGTGCATCACTACATCCCATGGCAAGAGCGGGCCCGCTGCCGAGAGCACGATCCCGAGATCTTCTTCCCCGAGAAGGGAGGGTCATCGAGGGAGGCCAAGCGGATCTGCGCGGACTGTCCCGTTCGTATCGAGTGCCTCAACTACGCACTCCGCCGCGATGAGCGGTACGGGGTGTGGGGAGGGATGAGCGAGCGGGAACGGCGACGCCTGAAGCGTATGGCGTCCTGAGTATCGAAAGGGGGTGACCGATGTCTCCCGCAAAGAAGAGATCCACCGCGAAGAGGAAGACGGCCGCGAAGAAGACGGCCAAGAAGCGGACCGCGAAGAGGAAGACCGCGAAGAGGAAGACCGCGAAGAGAAAGACCGCGGCGCGCAAGCCAGCGGCAAGGAAGCGGACCGCGAAGCGGCGGAGCACAGCGAAGAAGAGCACCACGGCGAGGAAGCGGACCTCGAAGAGGCGGACCGCGAAGCCGTCGATGGCGAAGAAGCGGACCGCCGCGAAGAAGAAGTAGCCCGCGGCTTCACCCGTTTTCTCCGGGAAGGGGGGCGCATCGGCCCCCCTTCCTCGGTTTTCGGAGCCCGTTGCGTGCTAGGCTGCGCGCCGCGCACGCGCAGCCGATGGTCACCACAACAGCCGATCACACTCCGGTAGCCGACGCCGTCCGCACCCCGAGCGTCCTCGTGGTGCTGGTGGTGAGCAACGGAGCTCGCTGGCTGAGGGAGAACCTCCGCTCCCTGGCTGGCCAGACTCATCCCAAGCTCGGCGTGATCGCCGTCGACGGTGGTTCGAGGGACGGGTCTCGCGAGATCCTCCAGCAAGCCCTGGGGCCGCAACGGCTCATCGCCCTCCCGGAGGACCGGGGGTTGTCCGGCGCGTTGCGTGCGGCCCTGGACCTCCCCGTGGCCAGGGCCGCCGACTATGTCCTCGTCCTGCACGACGACGCGGCCCTGGCGTCCGACGCGGTGACCTTCATGGTGGAGGCCGCCGAGGGCCTGCGGGGAGTGGAGCGGGTCGGCATCGTCGGGCCCAAGGTCGTGGACTGGGACGACCCGGCAATGCTCCGCGAGGTGGGGCGTTCCACCGACCGGTTCGGCCATCCCCATACGCCGTTGCAGGACGGGGAGTTGGACCAGGGCCAGTACGACCGGATCCTCGAGGTCCTGTACGTCTCGTCCTGCGCCATGCTCATCTCCCGGGAGGCCTGGCAGCGGACGGGTCCCTTCGACGAGCGCTTCGGCGGGCATCACGACGATCTGGATTTCTGCTGGCGGGCCCGCCTGGCCGGCTTCCGGGTCCTCATGACGCCGCTCGCCCAAGCCCGGCACCGTGGGGAGGGCGGAGAGCGGGCCGTGGCTCACGAACGCGGCCCCCAGTACCACGCCGAGCGGGTGGCGGTAGCCTCCATGCTGAAGAACTACGGGGCCCTCTCGCTCCTGTGGCTCCTTCCCCTCCATGTCGTGATCGAGGCCGCGCGCCTGGCCTACCTCGGGGTGGCCCGCCGGCTGGAGGAGGCCTACGAGCTGCTCGCCGCATGGGCGTGGAACCTAGCCCACCTGCCCTCGACGGTCCGCCGGCGTGTGAGGGCCCAGTCGGTGCGGAGGGTCCCGGATCGGCTCATCCGTCGGTTCATGGAGTCGGAGTTCTTCCGTCCTCCGAGGTGGTTCGTGGAGGCCGAACGCATCCTGGGGGAGCAGATCGAGCTGGAGGAGGAGGCGGAGCGGGCACCGGTCCGCGCTCGCTTCGCGTCGCTCGCGGGCCAGCATCCCGCCTTGGTGGCCTGGACTCTGGGCCTCGGGATCATGGCGCTGGCCTTCCGGTTCCTGGTGGGACCGGAGGTCCTGCAGGGCGGGGCCCTCGCCACGTTTCCTGCGGGGCCCACGGGGTTCTTTCACGAGCTCGTCTCGGGCTTCCGGACCACCGTGCTCGGGGGGTCCCAAGCCGCGAGCCCCGCGCTCGGCGCCCTGGGCGGGCTGTCGGCGGTCGCGTTCGCTAGCACCGGCGTGGCCCAGAAGCTCCTGCTGGTCTGCCTGCCGCCGGTCGCCGGCCTCGTCCTATACCGCTCGATGCTTCGCCAGACCGGGCAACGGGTAGCCGCCGTCGTCGCGGCGGGCGCCTACGCGCTCTCGGCCACGGTCTTCTGGGCGTTCTCCGAGGGGCGGATCGAGGTGCTCGTGGCGCTGGCGGTGTTGCCAGCAGTCGCGGATCGGCTCGACGCCGCCTTCGGGCGCGGCTCGCCGGGTCCTCCCTTCCGCTTCGTGGTGGGTATGGGAGCCGCGCTGGCCATCGGTGTGGCGTTCTTCCCCGGCATCCTCCTACCGGTCGGAGCGCTGGCCGCGCTCCAGCTCGTCGCTGGCCGGACACGGAGCCGTGGGCTGGCTCTGACCGTCGCGGCCACCGCGGTGGCGGGCATCCTCTTGGCGCCCGTGGTCCCGGACATCGTGACGTCTCCGGGCCCGGAGCTCTCCTCGTTGGTGGGCGAGCCGAGCTTCTCCCTGTTAGCCCGTCTGGCGCCGGGAACGGGTCCGGGGACCTGGCCGGTGGCCTGGTTCCTCCCCGCCGCCGCCCTGATCGCCTTCAGCCTGGTGGGGCCGCCGTATCGGGGCCGGGCCTGGCGCGCGACGCTTGCCGCCATCAGCGGCGTGTTCCTGGCGTGGGCCTCCGCTGCCGGATACTTGCCTGCGGCCTTCACCAATGCCCCGGCCTATCTCGCACTCGCCGCTGTGGCCGAGGCAACCGTCGTGGCCTACGGCCTGGCCTCGATCGGGTCGGGCATCGAGCGGGAGGCGTTCGGGTATCGGCAAGTGGCCGCCGGCGTCGTCGCGCTGCTCCTCGCCGGCGGCCTGGTGGGCCAGACCTTCCAGGCGGCGCTGGGGAACTGGACGATCGGCCCGAACGCGTTGCCATCGGCATGGCCGCTCGTCTCGAACGAGCCGGGCGACTTCCGGATCCTGTGGCTCGGTCGGCGGAGCGGCGACCCCTTCCCGGCTCCGGGTGGCGATCCTTCAGGGATCGTGGAGGCCGGATCGGCGACCGTCCGCTTCGCCGTCACCGACCGCGACGGGATCAGCGCCCTGGACATCGGAAGGCGCGAGGAGGGAGCGGGCTACGACTACCTTCGGCGGACGCTCACCGAGCTCCTCGCGGGCCAGACGAGCCACGGCGGCGCGCTTCTTTCCCCTCTCGCCATCCGGTTCATCGTGGCCGGAGAGGGCGATCTCCCCGCCGCTGCCGCGGCCCGCCTCGACGCCCAGCTCGACCTGAACCTGACCCCGGCCGGCGGACTCGTCCTTTACGACAACGCGCGTGTCCTACCGCTCGCGTTCGTGACATCCTCGGCCCCGTTCGCCGATGCGGCCGGTGGCTCCGATCTCGAGCCGATCGCTTCCCTTCCTCCCCCCGACGCGACATCGATCGCGCCGCTCCCGGGTGGCTTCGGCGGCACGTCCACCGGTGGGTTCGGGTTCGTCTCGCACCAAGACGAAGGCGGTTGGCGTGTGCAGACGGAGGGGCGAACCCTCGGGACGGAGCGGGCGTTCGGCTGGGGGATCGGGTTCGATGCGGCGCCGGGCCCCGTTCGCCTGACCTACGCCGATCAGTGGATCCGGACCTCGGAGACGATCGCGCTGGCGCTGTTGTGGCTCGCCGTGCTGTGGATCACTCGGCGGCCCGTGGTCCGATGAGGTTCCGCGGCCAGGCCGGTTGGGCGCTCCTCCTCCTTGCCGTCATCGTGGCCGGGGGGGCCTATCTCCAGCGAGCGGTGGGGCCGAAGACTTCGGCGGCCGCCTCCTCGGACGCGGCTCCGTCCGGCGCGTGGTTCTGTCCACACGGGGGCGGCCCCGAGTGGGCCGTCACGCTGGAGCTGGCCAATCCGGGCACCGCGCCCGTGCAGGTCCGAGTGACCGGACTGTCGGGACACAGGCCCTCGACGCCCCAGTCCTTCACCGTGGCCGCGGGGGCGGAGCTCTTGGTCCACGAGGCGGCCGAGGAACGGGACAGCGCGTCGTTCATCGAGTACTTCGGCGGATGGGTGGCGGCCGGTTGGGTGATCCACGCCGGTGCAGGAGAGAAGGGAGTGGCCGCCGAGCCGTGCCTTCCCCAGGCCTCGGAGCGGTGGTTCCTGCCGGATGGGCAGACGACCGAACGCCAGGATGCCTACGTGGTGATCATGAACCCCTTTGCCACCGATGCGATCTTCACGCTCACGCTGTACACGCAGAAGCGCGTGCCGATCACCGCGGGGGCCTGGACGAACGTGGTACTCGCACCGCGCCGGAGCCGGGCCTTTCGGCTGAACGCCACGGCCTTGGGGGAGGGAGCCGTGTCGACCCTGGTCGACGTCAAGGTGGGCCGAGTGGCTGCCGCCTCGCTCGGCCTCGCGGAGCTCGGCGGGATCAGGAGCAGCATCGGCGTGGCCGGCTCACCGCCGCAACGAACGATCCTTCCGGCCGGCTTCGCTCAGGGAGCCTCCACCCTGGTCGTGATGAACACGGGGGACGCCCGTCCCGAGCTGCAGGCCACCCTGTTCTCCAAGGAGGCCTCGCAGCCGCTGGGAAGCCTGGTGCAGAACGCGCCGAACGCCGGCTCCGCGCAGCCCTACCCGTTGACCCTGGAAGGACCCTCCGCCATCGATGTTCGGTCGACGCCGGGCACGGTCGTGGCCCTTCGGACCCTCGGCGTCTCCGCCGACCAGGGGTCGACGGCGGGTGCGTCGACCCCCGAGAGCGCATGGGTGGTCCTGCCTTCGATCGCCGGCACGCCGGCACACCCCGGGCTCATCCTGGCCAACCCCGGCGACGTCGCTGCGGTCGTGAAGCTGATGCTCCTTCCCTCGGCACCCGGGACCGTTCCGCAATCGGTGACGGTCACCGTCCCACCGAGTCGTGCCGTCGCCGGACCCAAGCTGTTCGTCATGGCCAAACCTTTCGCCGCGATCCTGGTAACGGCGGAGTCGGGAACCCTGGTCCCCGCGGCGGCGTCGTACTCGCTCGGGCAGGATGGGATGGCCACCTACGCTGTCTCACTGGGGGTGCCGATCCCGGACGCATGGATACCTTCGTGACCTGCGGGGTACGCATCCGTATGATGAGGGGGGCGAGCCCGGTCGGTGCGACGGCTACGTAACGGAGCACCACGGGCCGATACTGGAGATTGGGAAAGAGTCATGGCGCAGGGCAAACACTCGAGGACGATGCTCGGCCGAACCTGGTGGATGGGGCTCCTCGCCGTCGTGATCGCTCTGCTGCTCGGCGCGGGCACGGCCTTCGCCGCGTACGGCTACGACCGTTCCAGCAGGACGAGGATCCTGCTCGGAGTCAGGGTCGAGGGCGTTGCGGTGGGCGGCATGACCCGCGATCAGGCCATTCGCGCCGTCACCGCCCGGGCCGACACGTCGCTTGCCGGGGACCTGGTCGTGACGGCCGCCGGATACTCCTGGCATGTGACACCGGCCGCGCTCGGGACCTGGGCGGACGTGGACGGCGCGGTGGACCAGGCTTTCGCGGCGGCGGACCGGCTTTCGTTCCTCTCCCGCGTCTTCCACAGGGTGGCCGGCGAGCCCGTGCACGTGGACATCCGCGTGGGATACGCGCACGACCAGGCCAAGGTCCAGGCCTTCGTGCAGCAGGCGTACGATGAGGTGACGGAGCCGGCGGTCGACGCCGGCATCGACCTCGTCGACGGCGAACTGGTGATGCAGAAGCCGAAGCCGGGCGAGGAGCTGAAGGCCGAAGCCGCAACTGCGCGCCTCCTGAAGGCCATCGACCGCCAGCTGTCCTCGGTCCAGGTCCCGGTGAAGGCCGTGCAGCCGAAGGTGACCGCGGCGACGCTCGGCAAGACCATCGTGGTCGACCTCTCCGAGAACGAGCTGTACCTGTACGACGGGTTCAAGGTGGAGAGGCAGTACCCCGTGGCCACGGCCGCCCCCGGCTACAGCACGCCGGTGGGGTCGTGGGACGTCGTCAACAAGGCGGAGAACCCCGGCTGGTACAACCCGGCGCCCCACGGCTGGGGCGCGGGCGAGCCCCTGTACATCCCGCCCGGCCCGGGCAACCCTCTTGGAACCAGGGCGCTCTACCTCTCGGCGCCGGGCATCCGGATCCACGGGACATACGCGTCGTACTCGATCGGAAGCTACGCGTCTCACGGGTGCATCCGGATGTACATCTCAGACTCCGAGGAGCTGTACCCGCTCGTCCCGGTGGGGACCAAGGTCATCATCAAGCCCTAGCCGGCCTCGACGCCCCGAGGAGGAAACCCCCTCCACGGCTGCTTGAGAATGACAAGCATGTGATCTAGCATGCGGTCCGTGCGTGTGTGCGCCAAGATGCGATGCATCGACGAGGCCGTGGCCACGGTGGGCCTATCCTACGAACGGCGGGTCGTGGTGATCGGCGATCTCGTCCCCGAGCCCAACCCGAACCTCGTGGACCTGTGTTCGCAACACGTCGAGCGCCTCCGGCCTCCCGTCGGGTGGCGCGTGCTCGACGAGCGGGCGCCGGTGCCAACGCCATACCCGTAGGGGCCCACGACCATCACGGTGCCGCCGTTCGGCCTCCCCCGAGGGTGGCCCCTCCATCCTCCGTCGGAGCCACCACCTTGTCGGTGGGCCGACGGAGTGACCTGGCCGGTTGGGGAGCGTGAAATGAGGTCAAGAGGCTATGGTCGAACGGCGAGCATTCGCCGACCATATGGACATGGGCGACAAGACCACCGAGGGCACCTGCCCGGTGTGTGAGCAGGGCGACCTGATCTCCATCACCATGTCCGTCGGGGGCCGTCAGCTCGCGTTCACCACCTGCCACCTCTGCGAGGCCAAGTGGTGGTACCGCGACGGGCGGGCCGTGCCGCTCCAGTCGGTCATCGGAACCGTCGCGCCGAAGGACTAGCGCAGGCTCATCTTCAGTAGGATGCGGTCGGTGGCACCGCATCGAGACCTCAGCCGCATCTTCAAGGCCTACGACGTGCGGGGGATCGTCCCCGACGACCTCGACGAGGACGTGGCTCGGCGGATCGGGTCGGCCTTCGCCGAGTGGGCGGCGGTGCCCCGGATCGCGGTCGGACACGATTGCCGCCTGTCCTCGCCATCGCTCGCCTCCGCCATCCACGAGGGCATCGCGGGACGGGGCGTCGACGTCGTGGACCTCGGGCTTGCCTCCACCGACCTCCTCTATTTCTCATCCGGGTCCCTCGACGTTGCCGGCGTGATGCTGACCGCCAGCCACAACCCGCCGCAGTGGAACGGCCTGAAGTTCTGCCTGGCCGGAGCCAAGCCTGTGGGACAGGACACGGGGCTCGGGGAGATCCGAGCCCTGGCTGAGCAGGACAACTACCCACCGGGCCCCTCGCCGGGAACCGTCGTGCGTCGAAGCATGCTCGAGCCCTACGTCGAGCACGTCCTGTCGCTCATCGACCCGTCGAGCATCGAGCCGCTCACCGTCGTGGCCGATACCGCTAACGGCATGGGTGGCCTGGTCGTCCCCCCGGTGATGGCGCGGTTGCCGGTGACCTTCGTGCACCTGTACCCGGATCTCGATGGGACCTTCCCCAACCATCCGGCCGATCCCATCCAACCCGAGAACCAGCAGGACCTGAAGCGGACCGTCTTGGAGCAAGGCGCGGACATCGGCCTGGCCTTCGACGGGGACGCGGACCGGGTGTTCCTGGTCGACGAGCGAGCCGAGGGCGTGTCGGGATCGGAGGTCACCGCCCTGGTGGCACAGGCCATGCTAAAGCGCTATCCGGGCGCCCCGATCGTCTACAACCTGATCTGCTCGTGGGCCGTCCCGGAGGTGATCCTTGAGAATGGGGGCACCCCGGTCCGGACCCGCGTGGGCCACTCGTTCATCAAGCAGGTCATGGCCGAGACCGGGGCCGTGTTCGGCGGCGAGCATTCCGGCCACTACTACTTCCGCGATAACTACCGGGCCGACTCGGGGCTCATCGCCGCGGCCGTGGTCCTGGAGGAGTTGTCGAAGGCGGGGGTCCCGCTCTCGCAGCTGCTCGAACCGTTCCGCCGGTACAAGAGCTCCGGCGAGATCAACACTCCGGTCCTCGATCAGCTTGGGACCATCGAGAGGGTCGCCGCGGCGTTCACCGACGGGCGCCAAGATCGAACCGACGGCCTGACCGTCGAGTTCGACGACTGGTGGTTCAACGTCCGCCCCTCCAACACCGAGCCGCTCCTTCGGCTGAACGTCGAGGCCAAGACCGAGGAGCGCCTGAAGGAAGGGACCCAGGCTGTGCTGGACATCATCAGGGCGGAGGGGGAGGGCCCATGACGATCGATCCCGAACTGCTCGAGATCCTCGTGTGCCCAAACGACCGGGGAGACATCGACTACCTCAGCGAGGAACAGGTCATCGTGTGCCGGACGTGTGGCTACCGGTATCCGGTTCGCGACGGGATCCCCGTGATGCTGATCGACGAGGCGGAGAAGCCGGGTACGAAGAAGAAGCGCCGGTGATCGACCTCGACGACGAGCAGGCCATCCGAGCCGGCGATCCCGGCGGGATGCTGGCGAACCTGGCTTCCTTCGCCGACCACTGTCGGGAGGGCTATCGCCTGGGCCGGCAGGCCGCGCCGCTGCCGGATGTCCAAGATGTTCGCTCCATCGCGTTCTGCGGGATGGGTGGCTCGGCCGTCGCCGGCGACGTGATCAGGGCAATGTACGCGGACCGGCTGCCGGTTCCGGTCGTCGTCGTCCGGACCTCCGAGCTGCCCGAGTTCTGCGGACCCCACTCGCTCGTGCTGGCATCCTCCTACTCGGGAGGCACGGCGGAGGCGTTGGCGTGCTTCGAAGAGGCCATGAAGCGTGGGTGCCGCGTGATCGCCATCGCCTCCGGCGGCGAGCTCGGCGCTCGCGCCCAGGAGCTGGATCTCGCCCGCGTGTCGCTTCCGGGGGGGTTCATGCCCCGGGCCGCCCTGGGGTACATCGCGCTCGGTGCACTCGGGGTGCTCGAGGCCGTTGGCTTCCTCCCTCCGCTGGAGCAGGACCTGGAAGAGGCCACCGCCGAGCTCGGCGCGCTCGCCGCGACATGCGCGCCGTCCGCGCCCTCGGCGGTGAATCCGGCCAAGCGCCTGGCCGGTCAGATCGGGGACCGGACCCCGGTGGTGTGGGGGGGCGAGGGCATCGGCTCGGTCGCCGCCGGCAGGTGGAAGACGCAGTTCAACGAGAACGCCAAGGTCCCGGCGTGGGCCTCGTCCCTGCCCGAGCTGGATCACAACGAGGTGGTTGGGTGGTCCCAAGGGGCTGGATCACGTTCGTTTCTTGTCGCCCTTCGGCACGAGGGTGAGCCGCCGGACGTCGCCGCTCGATTCGGGCCGTCCCTCGACATCGCCCGGTCGGCCGGCGCCCTCGTCGAGGAAGTGTGGGCGTCCGGAGGATCGGCGCTGTCCCGGTTCCTCTCCCTCTCGCTCCCGGGGGACTTCACGACGAGCTATTTGGGCATCGCCCGGGGCATCGACCCCACACCGATCGAGGCCATCGAGCGCGTGAAGCGGGCGCTCGCGGGGGCCTGAAGCGTGTCGGGGCTGCCCGGGCCGGGCGACTCGTTCGCCGATCAGGCGGCCGAGGTCGTGCGGTCCGAAACGGCGTTCGCTCCCGGGGTGGCCATCGTCCTTGGATCGGGTCTCGGCGCGTCGGCGGAACGCTTGGTCGAGGAGGCCTCCTTCTCCTTCGAGGAGCTTCCGGGTTTTCCCCGGCCGACCGTGCCCGGCCATGCAGGGCGTCTGGTCTTGGGGGAGCTGGCCGGGGTCCCCGCGGCGGCCTTCCGGGGACGGATCCACTACTACGAGGGGAACGACATGGCGGCCTGCGCCCTCCCCATCCGGCTGTCCCGACTGCTCGGCGCGGGGACGGTCATCCTGACCGCCGCGACGGGGGGGATCGCCGAAGGCCTGGACACCGGGCACCTGGTGGTGGGGACCGACCACATCAACTTCATGGGCGTGAGCCCGCTCCGCGGATGGCGGCACCCCGACGGGACGCCGCCGTTCGTGGACATGGTGGGGGCCTACGACGAGAAGCTCGCGGATCTCGCCGTCGATGCGGCGGAACGTCTGGGCGTTCCGGTCGCGCGGGGGGTCTACGCGGCGATGGCCGGACCGAGCTATGAGACTCCTGCGGAGATCGAGTTCCTCCGAACCTCCGGGGCTGCGGTCGTCGGGATGTCGGTGGTCCCCGAGGCCGTCCCGGCGCGGGCGCTGGGGATGCGGGTGCTCGGGTTGTTCTTCGTCACCAACAAGGTGGGGGTCGAGGTGAGCCACGAGGAGGTCCTGAAGGCCTCGGACGCCATGGCCGGGGCCATCGGCGCCGTGATCGCCGATGTGCTTTCGAAAGGAGCGGGATGGACTGCGACGTGAGGGACCTCGGCCTGGCCGAGAAGGGGCGCGAGCGCATCGAGTGGGCCGCGGGGGAGATGGGCGTCCTGGCGCTCGTCCGGGAGCGGTTCGAGAAGGAGCGCCCCCTCGAGGGGATCAGGATCGGGGCGTGCATGCACGTCACGACCGAGACCGCCAACCTCGTCGATGCGCTGAAGGCCGGAGGGGCGGAGGTGGCCATCTGCGCGTCGAACCCCCTCTCCACCCAAGACGATGTGGCGGCGGCGATCTGCGACCAGAGCGGGATCGACGTCTACGCGATCAAGGGCGAGGACAACGAGACCTACTACCGGCACATCAACGCCGTCCTGGATCACCGGCCCCACGTGACGATGGACGACGGGGCCGACCTGGTGAGCCTGCTCCACCGGGAGCGCCACGACCAGCTCCAAGAGGTCATCGGGGGAACCGAGGAGACCACGACCGGGATTATCCGCCTCCGGGCGATGGCCAACGACGGCGCGCTCATGTACCCCATCGTGTCGGTAAACGATGCCGATACCAAGCACCTGTTTGACAACCGGTTCGGCACCGGGCAGTCGACGATCGATGCGATCATGCGGTCCACCAACCTGTTGCTCGCCGGCCGGACCGTGGTCGTCTGCGGCTACGGAATGTGCGGCCGGGGCGTGGCCTCGCGAGCACGGGGCATGGGCGCGAAAGTGGTCGTGACCGAGGTCGACCCCATCCGGGCGCTCGAGGCGGCGATGGAGGGCTACGGCGTGATGCCGCTCCGTGACGCGGCACGGATCGGTGACATGTTCGTCACGGTCACGGGGGATCGCGGCGTGATCGGGCGTGAGCACATGGAGGTCATGCGGGACGGCGCGGTCATGGCCAATGCCGGCCACTTCGACGTGGAGATTGACAAGGCCGCTCTCGAAGGCCTCGCTTCTGGCAAGCGGCGCATCCGAGAGTTCGTCGACGAGTATCGGCTGGCCGACGGGAGACGGCTCCACCTGCTTGCCGAGGGTCGGCTGGTGAACCTGGCCGCGGCGGAAGGCCATCCGGCGGCGGTCATGGACATGTCGTTCGCCAACCAGGCCCTGTCCGTGGAGTGGGTGGTGAAGAGTAGGGGCTCGCTCTCGCCGGGCGTCTACCCGGTGCCGGCCGAGATCGACGGGGAGGTCGCCACGCTGAAGCTGCGGGCCATGCGGATCGAGATCGACGAGCTAACGGCGGAGCAGCGGGAGTACCTGCGCTCGTGGGAGCAGGGGACGTAGCCGGGGGCGGCGTGAGCGAGCCCGTCTCGGTCCGCGCCAGGTTCGAGCGGTTCCCCGCAACGGTCAAGGGCGCGTTCATCATCCGCGGCGAGGATCCAGACCCACACCAGGTGGTGTTTCGCGAGGCCCGGGTGGTGGCGATCGGAGGCGCGCAGGTCCATCCGATCGCCATGGCGCCGGCGACCCTCGACGTGGCGCCGCGCCGGGACGTCTTCGTCCCGTTCGAGATGGTGGTGACCGACATGGACCCGGGGTGGTACGAACTCGAGTGCGAGCTCGACGTCGACGGCAGGCCCCGGACGTTCCCCGGAGGAAGGCGATTCTCGGTTGCCTGGCCGAGGGCGACGGTCCGGCGGGGCCAGGTTCAGGTGGGCCGAGCGATCGATCTCCCCGGGGGCGCAACCGTGAAGGTTGAGCAGATCGACTGCGGGGGTGACTCGATCAAGGTCCATGTCCAGGTGACCCCGCCGGAGCCGGTCACGGTACGGTTGTCCGCCGACGGCGGGCGGCTTCCCGTCCTCGAGTCCGACTTCGAGGGATCGACCGGGCGGGGGAAGGTAGTGGCATACCCGCTGCTTCGGGCTTACTCGACCCTTCGCATCGACGTACGGGCTCCATCCCGGGCCGGGCAGGGAACCCTCGACGTTCGACTGCCCTAGGTCGGTCCCACGTTCAGGCCCTGTCCGAGTCGATCCGGTGGTGTCGGTGCCGCCCGCTAGGTTCCTCCGGTGCTCGGGCGCCTGCTCGATGTCCTGTTCCCCAACCGCTGTGCGGGGTGTGGCAACGGGCCCTGGCCATTCTGCCCGGGATGCGGCGCGCAACTGATCGCCCTTGCCCCGCCGTGGTGCGAGCGGTGCGGCGTTCCCTGGCGCGGCGCACGGCCCCGATGCCCGGAGTGTCCCCCTCCGGAGATCGACGTGGCCAGGGCCCCGTTCCTGTTCCATGGGCCGGCCCGACATGCCGTGCACCGGTTGAAGTACGCCGGATGGCGTCCGGTGGCGGCCGCGCTCGGCGGCGCCATGGTGGCGGTGTGGCCACCCGCCGCCGAGACCGACGCGGTCACGTGGGTGCCGTTGTCCCGCCGGCGCCTGGCCGAGCGCGGCTTCGACCAGGCCCGGGCCCTGGCGGAGGCCGTGGGCGCCGCGTCTTCCCTCGGCGCTGCCCCGCTCCTCGAGCGGACGGTCGACCTGCCGCCGCAGGCCAGGCGGAGCGGCGCGGAGCGCCGGGCGGCAGTGGCCGGCGCGTTCCGGCCGGTGGGGCCATGCCCGCCCCGCGTGCTCCTGGTCGACGACGTGCTCACCACGGGCGCCACGGCGGGGGCGTGCGCCCGGGCCCTGCGCGCGGCGGGGGCACGCCACGTCGCCGTGCTTACGGCGGCCAGGGCCGTCTCTGCGCCACTCCTCGCTCGCTATACTGGCCGCGGGCTCACGCCTGGGTCTGTGGTTGCCCGGGGGACATCCTCTCGGTAGTCGATGCCAGTCGCAGGCGAAACGACCCACGTAAGGCGACCGTTGGTCGCTGAGCATGGTGCGGTTTAGATGTAAGCCCTGCCCCGAGCGGCGCGTCCGCACGGGAGAAGGTGCTAAGGCGTCCGCTGGACGGCGAACCCCTCCGCAGGCGAGTGTGGGGTCAAAGACCAGGTCAGCCGGGCGTGAGCCCACGACCCCATCCGGACCGAGCGAGGGCCGGGCGGCTCGTGTCGGGGAGGAAGCGGGCGGATGGATCTCGTCATGAAGAGCCGGGGCATCCGCATCACCGACCACATGCGTACCGCGGCGGCCCGAAAGCTGTCCCGCCTGGAGCGGATGGGGCCTCGCGTGATGCGCCTGGAGGTGGAGATCCTGACCGAGCGAAACCCCAGGCTGGGCGGGATCAAGCGGGTGGAGGGTGCCCTGGAGACCCCCCGGCGCACGTTCCGGGCCAAAGCCCAGGGCGACGACGTGGACTCCGCCCTCGATCAGCTTGTGGAGAAGCTGGAGCGACAGCTGCGGGACCACAACACGAAGAGGCGAACGCAGCTGATCACGGGGGGCGGTCGTCTAAAATCGTCCAAGGGCGGCCAGGAACCCGCCGGCTCCTCGTGAGCCGCCGGGCCCCCGGATTTGCGGAGGTCCCGTGACACCGAAGCGAACGGGCCAGGGTGACGAGTCGGACCAGGGCGAGGCTGCGGCGCGTGTCGGCCCGCCCGAGCGACTGCGGGTGCTCGTCGCGGATGACCACGCGCTGTTCCGCCGGGGGCTCCAGATGGTCCTGGAGGCCGAACCCGACATCGACCTGGTCGGGGAGGCGTCGGACGGGGTCGAGGCCATCGAGAGATCCCAGGAGCTCATGCCCGACGTGATCCTGATGGACGTCCGGATGCCCAAGCGTTCGGGGATCGAGGCGGCCTCGCAGATCAAGGACCTGCTGCCGCACGTCAAGATCCTCATGCTCACGATCTCCGACGAGGAGGCCGACCTCTACGACGCCATCAAGGCGGGGGCCTCCGGGTACTTGCTCAAGGAGATCCCCATCGACGAGGTGGCCGACGCCATCCGCTCGGTGTGGGCCGGCCAGTCCAGGATCTCCCCGTCCATGGCATCCAAGCTCCTGAACGAGTTCGCCGCCATGAGCAAGACCACCGGCGATCGGTCCCAGGTCCCGGCCCCGCGACTGACCGACCGGGAGATGGAGGTCCTCCGGTTGGTGGCAAAGGGCATGAACAACCGCGACATCGCGAAGGAGCTGTACATCTCGGAGAACACGGTGAAGAACCACATCCGAAACATCCTGGAGAAGCTCCACCTGCACTCCCGGATGGAGGCAGTGGTCTACGCCGTGCGGGAGAAGCTGCTCGAGATCACCTGAGCTTCTCCCAGGCTCGCCCTGCCTCCCCCGGTTTTCCCCGACACCTCCGTTACAATCGAAAGCCGAACCCCCCAAACCGACGCGAGGAACGACCGTGGGCCTGGAGAAGATCGGCCAGTTCGGCGAAGGCCGGAAGCTCAAGCGCCTCGAGCAGCTCGTCCGCATCGTCAACACGTTCGAGCCCGAGCTCGAGGAGCTGACCGACGAGCAGCTCCGGGCAAAGACCGAGGAGTTCCGGCGGCGCCTGGAGGCCGGGGAGAGCCTGGACGACCTGCTCCCCGAGGCGTTCGCTTCCGTCCGCGAGGCGGCCCGGCGCACGATCGGCCAGCGACACTTCGACGTCCAGGTGATGGGGGCAATCGTCCTGCACGAGGGCAACATCGCCGAGATGAAGACCGGTGAAGGAAAGACCCTGGTGGCCACCATGCCCGCGTACCTGAACGCCCTGGCCGGGGACGGGGTGCACATCGTCACGGTCAACGACTACCTGGCCAAGCGTGACTCGGAGTGGATGGGACCGATCTACCGGGCGCTCGGAGCCGCGGTGGGGCTCATCCAGGCCCAGATGACGCCGGCCGAGCGCCGACCGGCCTACGGGTTCGACATCACGTACGGGACCAACAACGAGTTCGGGTTCGACTACCTCCGGGACAACATGGCCATGCGCGGGGAGGACATGGTCCAGCGTGGCCATCACTACGGGATCGTGGATGAGGTGGACTCGATCCTGATCGACGAAGCCCGAACTCCGCTGATCATCAGCGGCATGGTGGCCGACTCGGCCAAGTGGTACGTGACGTTCGCTCGCCTGGCCCCTCGCCTGAGGAAGGAGATCGACTACGAGGTCGATGAGGCCAAGCGGACCGTGGCCGTAACCGAGGAGGGCGTCGGGAAGGTCGAAGAGGCACTCGGCATCGAGAACCTGTACGAACACGTCCACACGCCGCTCGTGCACCACCTCCAGAACGCGCTCCGAGCCAAGGAGCTGTACAAGCGCGACGTGGACTACATCGTGACCAGCGGCGAGGTCAAGATCGTCGACGAGTTCACCGGCCGGGTCCTGGAGGGCCGGCGGTACTCGGAGGGACTCCACCAGGCCATCGAGGCCAAGGAGAACGTTCGGATCAAGGAGGAGAACCAGACCCTGGCCACGATCACCATCCAGAACTACTTCAAGATGTACGGGAAGCTCGCCGGCATGACGGGTACGGCCAAGACGCAGCTGGCGGAGTTCCAGGAGGTCTACAAGCTCGACGTCGTGGAGATCCCCACGAACCAGCCCATGATTCGGGCGGACGAGCAGGACCTCATCTACAAGGTCGAGGACGCGAAGTGGAACGCCGTGGTCCAGGACATCGCCGAACGCAGCGAGGCCGGCCAGCCGGTCCTCGTCGGTACCGTCTCGATCGAGAAGTCCGAGAAGCTCTCCGGCTACCTGAATCGCCGGGGGATCCCGCATCACGTCCTGAATGCGAAGAACCACGAGAAGGAAGCGATGATCGTGGCCCAGGCCGGGCGGGCCGGAGCCGTCACCGTCGCCACCAACATGGCCGGCCGGGGCGTCGACATCCTCCTGGGCGGCAACCCCGAATACCTGGCCCGCCAGGAGATGGCCGCTCGCGAGTGGGACAACGACCGCTATCTCATGTTCGAGATGGACGAGGATGAGCGCGCCGCCTACGAGGCCGAGTACGCCCCGATCCTCCAGAAGTTCAAGCAGCAGACCGACGCCGAGCACGAGGAGGTCGTCGGCCTGGGCGGGCTGTACGTGCTGGGCACGGAGCGGCACGAGTCACGCCGAATCGACAACCAGCTCCGAGGACGGTCCGGACGCCAGGGCGACCCCGGGGAGTCCGGGTTCTACCTCTCGCTGGAGGACGACCTGATGCGGATGTTCGCCTCCGATCGTGTGTCGTCCATCATGGACCGGCTGAAGTGGCCCGAGGACGAGCCCATCGCGGCCCGGATGGTCACGCGGGCCGTGGAGAGCGCCCAGCGGCAGATCGAGGAGCTGAACTTCGAGCGACGCAAGAACATCCTGAAGTACGACGACGTCATGAATACCCAGCGCCAGGTGATCTACGGCGAGCGCGAGAAGATCCTGAACGGCGAGGACTTCAAGGAGCAAGCCCTCGACTTCGTCACGGAGGTCGTCGAGGGCACGGTCTCGCAGTGGATCGGCGACAAGACGTTCGCCGAGGAGTGGGACCTGGACGCGCTCCTGGCCGGGCTGGCCGAGCTGTACCCGACCCGGCTAACCAGGCAGGATCTGGAGCGGGCGGCGACGGCTGCCGAGCTCAGCGAGATGGTCCTGACCGATGCCCTGGCCCTCTACGAGGAGAAGGAGCAGGCGGTCGGATCCCAGGTCATGCGGGAGCTGGAGCGGATGGTGCTCATGTCGCTGACCGACAACAAGTGGCGCGAGCACCTCTACGAGATGGACTACCTCCAGGAGGGCATCCACCTCCGGGCGTACGGCCAGCGCGACCCCCTCACTGAGTACCGTCGCGAGGCCTTCGACATGTTCGAGGAGCTCACCCAGGGCATCCGGGAGGAGTTCGTGCGATACATCTTCCGGGTGGAGCTGGTCCGCCAGGACGAGCCGTCCCGGCCCCGGCCTCAGCGCGTGGTGACCAGCCGGGGGGAAACCGACGAGGGTGCCGGGGCCCAGGCCAAAAGCGGCAAGGTGCCCCGCAACGCGCCCTGCCCGTGCGGCTCGGGCAAGAAGTACAAGAAGTGCCACGGCGCCGTGGCCTGACGGCGCTGGAGACGAACTCGCGTCGTGCAGAGCCGGCCGGGCGTTCCCGCCCGGCCGGCTCTCGTGCGGTAGCGGTCCCTGCTACCAGCACTTCGGGCAGGCTCGGCCCATGTTGAAGTTCGGGCCGAACCGAAGCTCGTCGACGGTGGCCTTCGTGGCCTCGATGCCGGTGCCCCGGGTCGCGGTCCGTGACGGCGTCACGCGTAGGTACGGGTCGTTGGCCACGGCCTTGATCGCCGCGCCGGTCGTGAAGCCAACGGCGGTGGAGGCGACGGCGGAGGCGACGGCCGGGGGCCGGACCGGGACCGTCGTGTCGGGCGCGACCCTGCCGGGCAGGGTGAGGACCGCGAGGAGCGCCAGGAGACCCGCCGCCGCCACCAGCCACGGGGCGTGCGGGCTCCGGCTCCGTGTCCTGAGGGTCTCGATCCTTGTGCTCATGGTCCCTCCTCCCACCCCGGCTGCGGGTCCCGCAGCGCTGTAGGCACCGTAGAGCCCGCGGGCGCCTCGTCGCGGTGCCGGGTGCCACGGATCCATGGTGATGCGCGGCACCGGTTAGGGAGGCGGGTACGATAGGCCGCGTGGGCGACTTCACCGAGCGGATCGAGCACCTGTCGCAGCGCATCGCCTCCGCCAAGGAGTTCCTTTGACGTCGAGGTCAAGCGCGCACAGGCGGCGGAGCTGGAGCGGCAGGTTTCCGATCCGTCCTTGTGGGACGATCCCGCGCGTGGCCAGGAGCTGACCACGCGCTTGGCCCGCCTGCGGGCCGACGTCGATCGCTTCGAGTCCCTGGAGCGCCGTCTGGCCGACGCCCGAGCCATCGACGAGCTCCTGCGACTGGAGGGCGATCCCGAGCTCGAGCGAGAGCTCGAGCAGACCGTCACCGGCCTCGAGATCGAGATCGACGGACTCGAGCTGACGGCGCTCCTTGGAGGCGAGTACGACCACAACGATGCCGTGGCCACCCTCCACGCCGGCGCAGGCGGCACAGAGTCTCAGGACTGGGCGGAGATGCTTCTGCGGATGTACCTGCGGTGGGCGGAGCGCCACGGTTTCGACGTCGAGGTGGACGAGATCCTGCCGGGGGAGGAGGCGGGGATCAAGAGCGCCACGTTCATCGTCCACGGGTCCAACGCGTACGGGCTCCTCTCGACGGAACGGGGCGTGCATCGACTCGTCCGGATCTCGCCGTTCGACGCGGCCAAGCGCCGGCATACCTCGTTCGCCAGCCTCGACGTCATCCCGCTCCTCGAAGAGACCGACGAGGAGGACATCGAGATCGATCCCAAGGACCTCCGGATCGACGTGTACCGGTCCACGGGGCCTGGTGGGCAATCGGTGAACACGACCGACTCGGCGGTGCGGATCACGCATCTCCCGACTGGCATAACCGCGGCGTGTCAGAACGAGCGGTCGCAGCTCCAAAACCGAGCCGTTGCTATGCGGATCCTGAAGGCCCGGCTGGCCGAACGGAAGCGACGGGAGCAGCAACAGAAGCTCGAGGCGCTTCGAGGCGAGCGCCGGGGGATCGATTTCGGCTCCCAGATCCGTTCCTACGTCCTCGCCCCGTACCGGCTGGTAAAGGACCACCGGACGAACCTCGAGATCAGCGATGTGGACCGGGTGTTGGACGGGGACATCGACGAGCTCATCGAGGCCGAGCTCCGCCGCCGGGCGGAGGAAGGTCGGGCGGCCTAGCTCAGATCCCGGACCTCTCCTCGGGTCCGTGGACGGTTCTGGACCGGCGCCGCCCCACGATCACCAAACCGGCCACGCCGGCGAGCCACCCCAGCCAGACCAGCGCCGAGAGCACGAGCCCACGTCCGATCATCGGGTCGCGGTAGGTCAGGCGTATCTCGTGCGTCCCGGACGGGATGGGGACGCCCTGGAGGAAATAGTCGGTCCGGAGCACCGGCGCCGGTCGTCCGTCGACGGTGGCCGACCACCCCCCGTCCCATGCGTTGCGAACGACCACGACCGACGGTGCCGTGGCCGATGCCGTGATCGAGACGTCCTCGGGCACGGTCTCCTGGTACGTCGCACTCCCGGCCGGCTCGCCCGGCTGGCCAGCCGCGGCGAACCCGGGTTGGCCTTCCACCACGGCGCTCCTGCCCGGATCGAAGCTACCGTCCCGGATGGCCTCGAGGGCCTCAACGCCGTCAGGAACCCTCGTCCACCTCGAGACGACCGACACTCGGGGTTCAGACCCCGCCACCTGGTACAGGTCGTAGCCGCGCTCCGAGGCGACCAGCGAGCCGGACAACCCTGGAGGTAGGCCGACCCCCTGCACCCCGATCAGGTATCGGACGCCGAGCAATCGCAGGTCCTCGAGCGAGGGGAGCTGGAGGACCGCAGCGTTGTAGAAGACCGGCAACCGGTTCGTGGTCCGTATGTAGGACCAGTACCGAGGCAGCTGGATCGGCGAGTATCCCAGCGCATCGTGCAACCGGAACACCATGGCCCGGCCGAGAAGCAGCGCCGGCCAGTCCTCCGGCTCCTGCGAAAAGAGGTAGCCCTTGTTGAAGTATGCGGCCGGGGGGATCCAGCTGAGGTAGCGAGCCTCCTCGGCTCGGTTCTGGAGGTACCGGGCGATCGGCCCAGACTGGAGGTATCGGTCCATCGGCACCTCGGGCCATCGAAGCGGCTGCGGTGCGAGGGCCGGGTGCGCGTGGCCCTCCAGCCCCACGAACACCGTGCCGCCCTGATACGCCGAGGACCACAGCGCCCCGCCCAGCAGCTCCGCCGCAAGGACGACGGGAAGCGCCGTGGCTGCCCATCGCCTCCCCCGGAACAAGCCGAACAGGACCGGCACCGTGGCGGCCATCCCCAGGGCGGAGACCACGAACCGCTCCGGGTGCGCGCCGAGCAGGACCGGGAGCCCGACGAAGAGTGCCGCCGCTCCCCCCATCCACCAGGCGGCCTCCCGGCGCGAGGGAAGCCGTTCCAGGAACCCTTGCAGCCCAATGGCTCCAAGCACCGGGCCCACGAGCAGCACGAGGTATCGCAGCCGTCCCGGGTTATGGAGGTAGACGTCGCCGTATGGGAGGCGCAGCACGAGGCCCCGGAACCATCCGGCCCCCACGAACAGGTCGAGCGTCAACGCGTAGGCCACGCCACCGGCGGCCACGAAGGCGATCGTCAGGTACCGATAGCCTGCGGCTCGAAATGCCGCGGGGATCGAGAGCAACACGGCGGCTCCCGCGTACGCGCCCGGGGCACTCGCCAGTGCGAACGGCCATGCGCTCCAGATCCCGCTGGTGGGTAACGGACGGTCCTCCACGCCGGAGATCCGCGCGAGCGTCCCACCGAGCGCCGCGTAGCCGCCGCGCAGGCTGGTGTTCGGGATCAGTGCGAACCGGGGGACCAGGATGGCCAGGTTCGCCATTGGCAGGAACGCGAGGAAGAGCAGCGCCAGGCCGACGGCAGCCGGCGCCCGCGACCCGCCGGCCCGGATGTCGCGGACGGTGCGCGATGCCATATAGGCGATCACTACGGCCGTGGATACGAGCAGGCCATGCGACAAGTGGGCGCTGGCCACCTGCCCCCACGCGAGCGCGCCGAGCGCGAGCCACCCGAGCCTCGCGAACCATCTCCGTTTCGACAGGAACCCTGACGCGCCGACCAGGACGAACGGCGTCCACGCGAGCGTCGCGGCGAACGGGAGGCTGATCGCCAGGTTCGACGCGGCGACCATCATCGCCAGCGACAGCCCACCGACCGAGGCCGCGATCCTGTGCAGCCGTTCCTTGCGCAGGAACCAGAACAACCCCAGCCCGGCCAGGATGGGCTGGAGCACGATGAACGCGCGTAGGCCCTCCCCGCACGGCAGGAGCCACGACAGCAGCATCCACGGGAGATACAGCCAGCCGGATTGAGGATCGGCGGCGAAGGGCGTCCCCGCCATCTCGAACGGGTTCCACAAAGGGACGTGCCCGGCGGCGAGACTCCGGCCCAACAGGCACGATCGGGGGAGCCAGAAGGACAGAACGTCCGGATGCTGGTTCGACAGGAGATCGGCGAACGCGAACCCCCGCATCGCGATCAGCACCGAGGCCACGATGAGCGCTGGGCCGCTTGCCACGCTGGCCGCCCGCCGGACCGGGGATGGCGGCGGAGCGAGGCTCGTCCGGCGCGTGCTCGCTCCCCGTTCGGCCGTTCTCATGGGCGTTCAGCCTAGTTGAGCTTCGTTCCGTTCACGGGGGACGGCTGCTACACTCAGCCGCGGTTCATCCCTCCTACTCCCGGAACCTGAAGATGATTACTGTTCAGCGTGTCAGCAAGGTCTACCGGAACGGCGTCGTCGCCCTCGAGGACGTGAGCGTCGAGGTCGAGAAGGGCGAGTTCGTCTTCATCGTGGGCGCGTCCGGCTCGGGCAAGTCCACGTTCATCCGTCTGCTCCTCAAGGAGGAAGAGGCGAGCAAAGGCGACATCTACGTGGCCGGGAAGAACCTGGCCAAGCTATCGCCATGGAAGGTGCCCTACCTCCGCCGCAACATCGGCACGGTGTTCCAGGACTTCAAGCTGCTCCAGGACAAGACGGTCTTCGAGAACGTCGCCTTCGCCCTCGACGTCATCGGCAAGCCGAAGCATGTGATCGACCAACGGGTGCCCGAGATCCTGGAGCTCGTGGGGCTCGGGGACAAGCTCAACGGCTACCCCGACGAGCTCTCGGGTGGTGAACAGCAGCGCGTCTCACTCGCCCGGGCGGTGGTGAACCGGCCGCTCGTGTTGCTGGCCGACGAGCCCACGGGGAACCTCGACCCCAGCACGTCGGTGGACATCATGCGGCTGCTGGACAAGGTGAACCGGATCGGCACGACGGTGGTCATGGCCACCCACGACCAGGCCATCGTGGACGCGATGCGACGGCGCGTGATCGAGCTCGACTGCGGCCACGTCATCCGCGACCAATCCCGGGGGGTGTACAGCTAGGTGCCCCGCAGGACGGACTACATGCTCCGCGAGGTCACCATGGGCCTCAAGCGCAATGGGCTGGTCGCGTTCGCCGCCGTCTCGACCACGTTCATCGCACTGTTGCTGTTCGGCCTGGCGCTGCTCATCTCTCGACAAGTAGGCCTGATGATCGAGGCGGCCACAGGCAACGTGGAGGTGGCCGTGTATCTCACCGATCCGGTCAACCCCCAGACCGTCGCGACGCTCACCGGCAAGCTGCAGGAACTTCCGGTCGTCTCCAACGTCCACTATGAGACCAAGGACGAGGCCTGCGCTCGGTTCAAGACGATCTTCGCCAGCCAGAAGGCCCTGGTCGAGAACGTCGACTGCAGCACGCTGCCGGCCTCCCTCCGGGTCAAGCTGGACGACCCCCACCAATACGCTCAGGTGGCCGCGGTCTTGAAGGGGCAGCCGGGCATCGACCGCATCGTGGACCAGAGCGAGTTCCTGAATCGGCTGTTCGCGGTGACGCGCGTGTTCAGGGTGGGCGTCCTGATCGTCTCCATGGTCATGCTGATCGCCGCGGCCATCCTCATCGCCAACACGGTGCGGATGGGGTTGTTCGCGCGGCGCAAGGAGATCGGGATCATGAAGCTCGTCGGCGCCACCAACTGGCGCATCCGGGCGCCGTTCCTCATCGAGGGGCTGTTCGAGAGCCTGATCGGCGCGGGCGCGGCGGTCCTGTTCCTGTTCGGCCTGAAGGTCGCGTTCATCAACCCGCTGTACGGCACGATCCAGTTCGTGCCCTGGGTCACCAACCGCGATGTGATCGCCGTGATCCCCTGGCTGCTGATCGCCGGGGCTGCGGTGGCCGTCGTGGCAAGCATGGCGGGGATGCGCCGTTTCCTCGACGTCTAAGCTTCGTCCGTGGGCCTCAAGGCCGACCCCAGCCACAAGACCGTTGTCTCCAATCGCCGGGCGCTGCACGACTACGAGATCCTCGAGCGGTTCGAGGCGGGCATCGTGCTGACCGGCTCGGAGGTGAAGTCGCTCCGCGGGGGGCGCGGCTCTCTGTCCGAGGCGTACGGGCGAGTACAGGGGGGCGAGGTGTGGCTCGAGGGGATGCACATCCCACCGTACGAGCAGGGGGAGAAGCGTGGGTACGACCCCATCCGTCGGAGGAAGCTGCTGCTGCACCGGAACGAGATTGGCCGGCTGATCGGAAAGACCCAGGAGCGAGGCCTGACGCTCGTCCCGCTCCGCGTGTACTTCTCGCATGGCTTGGCCAAGGTGGAGGTCGGGCTGGGCCGAGGGAAGCGGCAGTTCGAGAAGCGCCAGGCCACCCTGGAGCGAGAGCATCGTCGCGAGATGGACCAGGCGGCCCGGCGCCGGCGGTAGCATCACGTGCCCGGGCCGTTCCCCGGGGGCCGTATACTGGCATCACAACTGCATATGGGGGTGCACTGGCTTCGACCTGGGCGGATATCGCTCGGGGGAAGCGGGCCGAGGTCCCCGGATGCCTCGTTAAAAGCCGGGAGAAATACAAGCGCCAATACTGAATACGCGCTCGCTGCCTAAGTAGTTAGGTAGCCGTCCGCCTCGATCCGCCTGCGGTCGAGGGCCGGGCGTCGTGAGCAGGCTCACGGTGGCGGCTCCGTCCGGGGGCCGCCGTCGGACATCGAACCCGGGCTGGCCGAGAGGTCCTCCGCCGGTGGGAGCCTCGAGGCGAGATTCACCACCGGCTGCGCCCGGAGAAGACCCGAACGATCGCCTGGGGACGGGGGTTCGAATCCCCCCACCTCCAAGAACGCTCAGTCCTTTCCCCTGAGCGCTGTTGGGGGTGTTTCCAGGTCCGCGTATCGCCTAAGAATTGCGCGAGCCCACGCGACCGCCTCCTCCATCCGGATACCATTCGGTTGCGGTCGGACCCAGAGCTCCAGATTCTCCGCGCGATTGTCGTCCTTGATACCGTTACGGTGATGAACGTTCTCGTCTGGGAGCAAGTAGCGGCCTAGGAGAGTCTCCATCACCAGAATGTGCTCGAAGACGTAACCGATTCCTGTACGTGCCCTCGGATGGGCGGGAACTCGCACCATTAGATATCCAGCCTTGTGCTTGGTTCGACTTCCCCTCCAGTTCCCGTTCGCAGCTCCGCCTGACTTCCGGCAGTCAAAGTAGGTCGCGGATTTCAACTGCTTCAGCCGGCCGCATCGACAACGATTGCGGGATCTGCAGGCGGGGCAGCGGCGGTGTCGGCTCGATGGCTCGAAGGCCCGATTGCAAGCGGTGCACCGGCGCATCGTAGCAAGCTATCGAACACACGTTCGTTCGTCCATGATCAGGATCACAGAGGCCGCGGGACGCGTTTCGAGAGTCAAGAACCAGGTCCGCCATTCCTTAGAAGGTTCGATTCCCCCCACCTCCACTTTCAGCCCCTTATTCGAACTCGGGCGAGAGAACAGAGGTGCGAACACCTCCGAGAACTCAGCCCGAGCGATCTTCCGATCCTTCAGGTAGACGGCCTCGAGCACCGCGTCGTTGAATCGTCGTCGCACGGAAGCTCGCGCCTTCATGTACGCGGCGTGACAGTTGCCGGCGAGTCGGATGGCAGTTCGGAGAACGTCCTGCCAGCCTTCGAGGTCGCCCTCCGTCGCCTCCAGCTCCCCCCTGGCCGCTTGCTCCGCCCCGCCGATGCGATCCTGCTCTGCCTTCAGGAGATCAAGCGGGATCGCGTTCGCGTAGAAGGCCAGCAGGAGCTTGCCTCGCTCATCGGCGAGCTTGGCGAGGGTCTTCGCCAAGACCACTCGACGCTCGGAAGCCTCGGCCTGTCGATCGACGATCTCGGCTTCCAGTTCCTCGGTGAGCCGGTCCACCCATGAGGGCGGAAGCTGGATCTGCCGATACAGGTCCTCGACGAGGGCTTCGGCGTCGCCCGCGAGGATGTAGGGCTGGCGGCATCCGGTCCGAGCGGGGCCCCGCTGCCCCAGGCAGTAGAAGTACAGGTACTTCCCTTTGGCGAGCGTGAGCGACAGTCGCCGACCGCACTCTCCGCAGAACAGCAACCCCTTCTGGTAGTGCTCGTGCCGGCGCTGACGAACCCCGGCGACGTCGCGGGCGCGAAGCGTTTGCTGGACCCGCCCGAACAGACTCAGGGGGATGAGCGCCTTGTGCTGGCCGGGGTAACGGGCGCCTCCCCACTGAACGACCCCGACGTAGAACGGGTTGGTGAGGAGCTCCGCGAGCTTGGACACCGAGACAGGCGCCCCGGGCTTTCGCGCATATGGCGACGTGAGACCCTTCGCGTGCATCGTCGCCTGCAGCTCGGGAAGCGAGTACTCCCCGGTGGCGTACAGCCTGAAGGCCTCCCGGACCAGGAGCGCTCGGTCGGGGTCGAGCGTGATCTTCGCGATCTCCTTGCCGGCGATCTTCTCCCGGACGTTCAGGTACCCGATCGGCGCCTTCGTCGGCCAGCCCCCCATTTTGGCCTTCTGGGTCATGCCCTTTCGGATCTCACCCGCCAGGTTGGCTGAATAGAACTCGGCCATGAGGGCGTGGATGCCCTCCACGAGCCTCCCAGAGGCAGTCTCCTCGATGTTCTCGGTCACCGAGACCAGCTGCACCCCCGCGTGGCGAAGCGCCGCTCTGATAGCCACGTGGTCCTCCATCGAGCGGGCCAGGCGATCGATCTTGTGGACGACGACGGCGCCGATTCCGCCCTCTGCCACCCGGCCCAGCATGGCCTTCAGCATCGGTCGGTCGGCGGTACGGGCGGACTCCCCAGCGTCCGTGAACTCCCCGGCGAGGTTCCAGCCGCACTCGGCGATGTGGCGAAGGCAGGCCTCCCGCTGAGCGGGGATCGAGTAGCCCTCGCCGGTCTCGTTCTTGGCCGCCTGCTCCTTGGTGGAGACCCGGAGGTAGATCACCGCGTCCATTGCTCGTCCTCCTCGTCCTCGTGTCCCTGCGCCACCGCCAGGTCGACCAAGACCCGGGCCAGCGGCTGGAGCACACCCATCTCGGGAGGCTCGGGCTCGCCCGGCGCAAGCGTAGTCCGGACCGGTGTCGCGCCCGCGGTTTCGCGGTCGTCGTTCGCGGACTCACCGACCTCGCCGTGACGGCGGACAGCCTCCTCTTCGGTCCTGCGCGCATCGGCGCGCCGCGGCGTCAAGGGGCGTGTCGGGGCGGCACGGCGCGGAATCGGGGAGTCGTTGATATGGGCGAGATCCGACGACGGTGGTCGGCCGCGGCGTCGGTGAAGTACCGACCGAGGCAGCGCGTGGCCCGGTACAGATCTCCGGGCCGGGTCGGAAGGTCGACGAGCGACAGGCGATCCCCGTCGGTGGGCAGGTTCTTCCAAACGAGACCGAGAACGCCGAGTTCGGTGAGATGATCCTCGCTCGCCACGTACAACGGGAACGAGGTCTCGAGCGATCCGCCGAGGTGTAGGCTCCCGATCGCGTGACGAAGCGCCGAGCCGACCTCCCCCTCGCGGACCCCCTCCGGAACGATGATGAGGAGGTTCGGGAACCCGAGGAGCTCCTGCTCCTTCGTCCACCCCGCCGCCAGCCGGAGGTAGCCCTCGAGCTTTCGCGCGAGCGCGCCGAATGCCTCCGTGCCCCGGTCGTACTCCAGGTAGAACTCGCACACACCGCCGGGGTGCAGGTACCGCCCGAACCCGTCGGGCTTGACATCGGCGGCCCGAGTGCGGACCCAATGCTCGGGCCGCCAGGTGTAAAGGCAGTGCCCCTCGTGAGCCCTAGAGGCTTCGGCGAGCGCGCAGAAGAACGCGTTGACCCCGAGCCGGTGGGCGAGCATCAGGCTCGACTGGTAGCTGTGATCGGGGACCCATGACAGGTCCGAGGCCCGGACGCCCTTCGCCTCGGCGATCTCGGCGAGGCCGACCTTCGTCGGGTACCAGCACGCAGGTGGTCTCCCCTCCCCGAAACCCCTCCCCACCGAGAACGATGAGATCAACCCCAGATCCTTCAGCTCTCTCATCCGGTGTTGACACCGTCTGAGAGACGTGAAGCACAGGTTCTTGATCTGGTGGGTGGTGAGGACCTTGTGCTCGAGCAGGCTAAGGAGGATCGAGTGGTCTCGCTCATCGAGCGAGATCACTCGAGCGCGAAGGTTTCTCGCTTCTTCTCGAACCATATTCTGGGCACAATCCCCCCCTCCTTCGGTGTGGGGCCTTCGGTGTAGAGGGCCCGTGACCTGCGGTTTTGCCGGCTCGCGCCCGGCGCCATCGCGCCGCCCACGCGCCGTTCCCAGCTGCCTGGGGGGTAGCGCGACGCCGCGCCCGAGCGCAGGCGTGCAGGACCGCCAGGTCGACGGGTCTTCAGTTCGTGCCCGTGCTCACCTCCCTTCTCCCCGCCCGCATGCTTCCTTCAGCGCCGGCCGAGCTCGCCTTCGGCATCCGACGCGGGCATTCATTCGCGGTCATCCATGGCACTCACCGGGCGCTCCGGCTCCGATTGCTCGCCGGCCGAGCGCTCGTCCGGCCTCCCGTCTTCTCCGAGCACTCCTCGCCATGAGGTGCCCGGGTTCGGGGCCGTCGG
>WNGF01005563.1_pt1 | contig 29301 bp, 30 predicted proteins | sample 5400641 | NCBI WGS metagenome assembly WNGF01 (sample SAMN13153371, study PRJNA577476) | soil metagenome | isolation source: 80 cm soil or saprolite under grassland replicate 2 | place: USA:California | collected 2016-06-15 | reverse complement strand
GCGCGCACCTTCGCCGCCTCGCTCGAGCGCGAGCTGAAGAAGCTGCCGACGCTGAAGGGCCGGCTGATCGTGAACCTCTTCTACGAGTCGTCGACGCGCACCTCGTCGAGCTTCGAGCTCGCCGCGAAGCGCCTCTCGGCGGACACGCTGAACGTGAAGTCCGCCGGCTCGTCGGTCGACAAGGGCGAGTCGCTGAAGGACACGGCCCTGACGCTCGGCGCGTACGACCCCGACGTGATCGTGATCCGGCACCCGCAGATCGGCGCGCCGCAACTCGTCGCCCGAGTGACCGACGCACACGTCGTCAACGCCGGCGACGGCAAGCACCAGCATCCCACCCAGGCGCTGCTCGACCTCTACACGCTGCAGCACGAGCTCGGCCGGCTCGACGGCCTCCACGTCGCGATCGTCGGCGACGTCCTGCACAGCCGGGTCGCGCGCTCGCTGCTCCAGGCGTTCGAGCTCGTCGGAATCCGCTGCACGCTCGTCGGCCCCCCGACGCTGCTGCCGCGCGAGCTCGGCGCCGAGGCGACGAGCGACATCGGCGCGATCCACGACGCCGACGTCGTGTACGTCCTCCGGATGCAGAGCGAGCGGATGCTGCCCGGCGCCAACTACGTGCCGAGCCTGCGGGAGTACGCGGCGCGCTGGGGCGTCACGCCCGAGCGGCTGCGCCCGGGGCAAAAGGTGATGCACCCGGGTCCGATGAACCGCGGCGTCGAGATCGACCCGCGGGTCGCCGACTCGCTCGACTCGCTCATCGAGACACAGGTGCGCTCCGGGCTCGTCGTGCGGATGGCGGTGCTCTACGACCTGCTCACGGGCGGGCCGGTCGGCGTGCGGGAGCTCGCCGCGGCGGAGGTGGCCTGATGCTCTGGGCGAAGGAACGGGCCCGCGCGGACCTCGTCTTCCGCGGCGCGCGCGTCGTCGATGCCGCCGAGGGCATCGACGCCACGCTCGACGTGCGCGTCGACCGCGGCGTGATCGCCGCCGTCGGCGAGCGGCTCGACGCCAACGGGCACCGCGTCGTCGACGCGAGCGGGCTCGTTCTGGCACCCGCGTTCGTCGACCCGCACGTGCACCTACGCACCCCAGGGCGCGAGGACGAAGAGACGATCGCGAGCGGCACGGCGGCCGCGGCCGCCGGCGGGTACTGCGCGATCCTCGCGATGCCGAACACCGATCCGGTCGTGGACTCGGCGGCGACGCTCGGCTCGCTCGTCGAGGCAGCCCTGCGGGAGGCGGAGGTGCCGGTCGGCTTCCTCGCCGCGATCACACGCGGCCAGAGCGGGGAGGAGCTGACCGAGATGGGCGAGCTCGCGGACGCGGGCGCGGTCGCCTTCTCGGACGACGGCGTGCCGGTGCGCTCGGCGGGGCTGCTGCGGCGGGCCCTCCAGTACGCGTCGATCACAGGCCGGCCGCTGGCGCTCCACTGCGAGGAGCCGACGCTCTCGCGCGGCGGTCATGTGCACGAGGGCGCCGTCGCGGCGGAGCTCGGCTTCGCCGGCTACCCGTCCGTCGCCGAGTCGGTGATGGTCGAGCGCGACCTCGCGCTCGCGGCCTACGAGGAGCAGCCGGTGCACATCCTGCACCTCTCCGCGGCCGAGTCGGTCGCCGCGCTGCGCCGGGCGCGGGAGGCGGGCGTACGCGGCACCGGCGAGGTGACACCGCACCACCTCGTGCTCACCGACGAGGCCGTCCGCTCGCTCGACGCGAACGTGAAGATGAACCCGCCGCTGCGGGCCGAGCGCGACCGCGCGGCGCTGCTCGACGCGCTGCGCGACGGCACGATCGAGTCGATCGCCACCGACCACGCACCGCACGCGAGACACGAGAAGGAGGCCCCCTTCGAAGCGGCTCCGTTCGGCGTGACCGGCCTGGAGACCGCGCTCGCCGTCCTGCACACGAGCCTGGTCCGGCCCGGCCTCCTGCCGCTCGGTACGCTCCTCGAGCGGATGTCGACCGGCCCCGCACGCGTCTTCGGGATCGCCGCGCCGCGCGTCGCCGTCGGCGCCGAGGCGAACCTCGTCCTGCTCGACCTCGAGCGGCAATGGCGCGTCGGCGAGGAGCCCTTCCGCTCGCGCTCGCGCAACTCCTGGCTGCTCGGCGAGAAGCTCATAGGCACGGTCGCGCTCACGATCGCGGGCGGCGCGGTGGTGTTCGAGCGGTGAAGGGCCTGCTGGCGCTCGAGGACGGCACGATCTTCCGCGGCGACTCCGTCGGCGCCGAAGGCTTCGCCTGCGGCGAGGCCGTCTTCACCACCGCGATGTCGGGCTACCAGGAGACCGTCACCGACCCGAGCTACGCCGAGCAGATCGTCTGCTTCACGGCGCCGATGGTGGGCAACTACGGCGTCGCCAGGCACCGCTCCGAATCGAGCCGCGCACACGTGCGCGCCGTGCTCATGCGCGAGGCGCGCGGCCCGCAGTGGACGGACTGGCTGCACGAGCGCGGCATCGTGGCGCTGACCGGCATCGACACGCGTTCGCTCGTCCTGCGCCTGCGCGATTCCGGCGCGATGCGCGCCGTCGCGACGGCGGGCGACGTCTCGGCGGACGAGGCGGTCGACGCCGCGCGCTCGCAGCAGACGATGACCGGGCGCGCGCTCGTCGCGGACGTGTCGACGCCGGAGCCGTACGTCTACGCGGAGGAGGGCCGGCTCGACGTCGCGGTCGTCGACTACGGCTGCAAGCGCTCGATCCTGCGGCGGCTCGCCCGGGCCGGCGCGGCCGTGACCGTCTACCCGCACGACGTCGACGCCGACACGCTCGCGCGCCACGAGGGGGTCGTATTCTCGAACGGCCCCGGCGACCCCGGCCCGCTCGAGCTCGAGACCGCGACCGTCCGCGACCTGCTCGGGCGCGTGCCCGTGTTCGGCATCTGCCTCGGCCACCAGCTGCTCGGACAGGCGCTCGGCCTCGAGACCTTCAAGCTGCCGTTCGGGCACCGCGGCGCGAACCATCCGGTGCTCGAGCGGGCGAGCGGACGCGTGCTCGTCACCTCGCAGAACCACGGCTTCGCGGTCGCGCCGAGCGAGGGCCGCGAGGCGACGCACGTCTCGCTCTACGACGGCACCGTCGAGGGGCTGTCGGTGCCGGAGGCACGCGCCGGCTCCGTTCAGTTCCACCCCGAGGCCGGACCAGGCCCCCACGACGCCTGGCCGCTGCTCGAGCGCTGGGTCGCAGAGGTGTCGGCGGGCGATGCCTAGGCGCGACGACCTCCATACGATCTGCCTCGTCGGCTCCGGGCCGATCGTGATCGGGCAGGCCGCGGAGTTCGACTATGCGGGCTGCCAGGCGCTGAAGGTGTTGCGCGAGGACGGCTATCGCACGGTCGTCGTCAACTCGAACCCGGCGACGATCATGACCGACCCCGGCTTCGCCGACCGCACCTACCTCGAGCCGCTCGACCTCGAGGGCGTCACCGACGTCCTGCGGCGCGAGCGCCCCGACGCGCTCCTGCCGACGATGGGCGGCCAGACGGCGCTCAACCTCGCGCGCGAGCTGGCGGAGTCGGACGTCCTCGCCGAGCTCGGGGTCGAGCTGATCGGGGCGAAGCTCGACGTGATCAAGCGCGCCGAGGACCGGGCGCTGTTCAAGGAGGCGGTCGAGAGCTGCGACTTGAAGGTGCCGAGCTCCCGCATCGTCACCTCGGTCGAGCAGGTGGAGGAGCTGACGCTTCCGGCGGTGGTGCGGCCGGCGTTCACGCTCGGCGGCCACGGCGGCGGCTTCGCCTCGACGCGCGAGCAGCTGCGCCGCCAGGTCGAGATCGGCCTGCGCGAGAGCCCGATCGGCCAGGTCCTCGTCGAGGACTCGGTGCGCGGCTGGGACGAATTCGAGCTCGAGGTCGTCCGCGACCGCGTCGACAACGTCGTGATCGTCTGCTCGATCGAGAACCTCGACCCGATGGGCATCCACACCGGCGACTCCGTCACGGTCGCGCCCCAGATGACCCTGCCCGACGAGGCCTACCAGGAGCTGCGCGACGCCGCCGTCGCCGTCATCCGCGCGGTCGGCGTCGACACCGGCGGCTCCAACATCCAGTTCGCGCGCGACCGCGAGAGCGGCGAGATCCGCGTGATCGAGATGAACCCGCGCGTCTCGCGCTCCTCGGCGCTGGCGTCGAAGGCGACCGGCTATCCGATCGCAAAGGTGGCGGCCAAGCTCGCGGTCGGCTACACGCTCGACGAGATCCCGAACGACCTCACGGGCACGACGCCGGCGAGCTTCGAGCCGACTCTCGACTACGTCGTCGTCAAGTTCCCCCGCTTCGCCTTCGAGAAGTTCCCCGGCGCCGACCGCGACCTCGGCACGCAGATGAAGTCGGTGGGAGAGACGATGGGCATCGGCCGCACCTTCAGCGAGGCGTTCCTGAAGGCGATGCGCTCCCGCGAGCTCGACGCGGGCGCCGCGACCCCGTGGCAGACGCTCGCGGACGCGCCCGAGGACATCCACCCGTGGTTCCAGGCCGAGCTCGAGCGGATGGGCCGCCTGCCGACGGAGGAGGACGACCTGCTGACGCTCAAGCGGGCCGGCTTCTCCGACGCCGACATCGCGGCCGCACTTGGTACCGGGGAGGCCGAGATCCGCGCGCAGCGCCTCGCGGCGGGGATCCGACCCGTCTACCGTCGTGTCGACTCCTGCGCCGGCGAGGTCGAGGCGGCTTCGAACTACTACTACTCGACCTGGGGGGAGGCCGACGAGCCGCCCCCGCTCGGCGACAAGCCGCGCGTCGTCATCCTCGGCTCGGGCCCGAACCGGATCGGCCAGGGGATCGAGTTCGACTACTGCTGCGTCCATGCCGTGCAGAGCTTCCGCGAGCTCGGCTACGACGCCGTGATGGTCAACTGCAACCCCGAGACCGTGTCGACCGACTACGACACCTCCGACCGCCTCTACTTCGAGCCGCTGCGGGTCGAGGAGGTGCTGGCGATCTGCGAGCGCGAGCGGCCCGAGGGGGTCGTGATCCAGTTCGGCGGCCAGACGCCGCTGAAGCTCGCGCGGGCGCTCGAACAGGCGGGCTTCCAGGTGCTCGGCACGCCCTTCGAGGCGATCGACCTCGCCGAGGACCGCGAGCGCTTCGGCGGCCTGCTCGGCTCCCTCGGGATCGTCTGTCCGGCGTGGGGGATGGCCTCCGACCCGGACGAGGCCGTGCGGATCGCCGAGGGCGTCGGCTACCCCGTGCTCGCGCGCCCTTCCTACGTGCTCGGCGGCCGCTCGATGCGGGTCTGTTACGGCCCGGACGAGCTGCGCGCCGCCACCGAAGGGATGGAGGGCCGGGTGCTGGTCGACCGCTTCCTCGAGCAGGCCCTCGAGATCGACGTCGACGCGGTCTCGGACGGGCGGGACACCTATGTCGCGGCGGTGATGCAGCACGTCGAGGAGGCAGGCGTCCACTCCGGCGACTCGGCCTGCGTGCTGCCGGCCCCGTCGCTGCTTCCCGTCACGGACATGAAGGTGCGGGAGATCGTGCGGCGCCTCGCCTCGGCGATGGGCGTCGTCGGGCTGATGAACGTGCAGCTGGCCGTGGCCGACGGCGAGGTCTTCGTGCTCGAGGTCAATCCGCGCGCGTCGCGGACGGTGCCGTTCGCGTCGAAGGCGACCGGCGTCAACCTCGTCCGGGCCGCCTGTCGGCTGATCGCCGGGGCGCGGCTCCCGGAGATCGGGCTGCCGGCGCAGACGCTGCCGCGGACGGTCTCCGTCAAGGCCGCCGTGCTCCCGTTCGCCCGCTTTCCCGGCGCCGACACGGTGCTGGGACCCGAGATGCGCGCGACCGGCGAGGTGATGGCGACCGCCGCCGACCTGCCGAGCGCGTTCGACAAGGCCGAGCGGGCCGCCGGGCGGCCGCTGCCGCGCACGGGCACCGCCTTCCTCTCCGTCTGCGAGGCCGACAAGGGCGCGATTGCGCCGGTCGCCGCCGCGCTCGCCGGCCTCGGGTTCGTGCTCGTCGCCACGCCCGGGACGGCGCTGACGCTCGAGACCGCCGGCCTCGCGGTCGAGCGCGTCGGGAAGCTGAGCGAGGAGAGCGGCGGCACGAGCGTCGTCGACCTGATCCGCCGCGGCAGCTGCGATCTCGTGATCAACACGCCCTTCGGCCCGCATGCACGCAGCGACGGCTACCTCATCCGCGAGGCGGCGCTGTCGCGCCGCGTGCCGTGCATCACCACGATGTCGGGCGCGGCTGCGGCCGTCCACGCGATCGCCAACGCGCGCGCCGAGCGCGCCCTCTCGCTCCAGGAGCGGATCGATGCCGAGACGCGAACGGCGTAGCGTCGTCGCCGCCGAGGCGATCGGCCCCTACACGCTGCTGCGGCTCGAGCGCGGCGGCCTCGACCCGGGCTCACCCGGCCAGTTCTTCATGCTCGAGGCGCCGGGGCGGTTGCTGCCGCGGGCGCTCTCGCTCTGCCTCGCGCCCACCGGCGAGCTCGCGTTCCTCATCGACCCGGTCGGCCCCGGAACGGCGGCGCTGTGCGAGCTCGAGCCGGCCGAGCGGATCCACGTCTTCGGCCCGCTGGGGCACGGCTTCCGGCTCGACGTCGCGCGGCCGCTGCTGGTCGGCGGCGGCATCGGCATCGCGCCGCTGCCGTATCTCGCCGAGGCGCTCCGCTTCCCGCCGGTCGTGCTCGGCTTCCGGAGCGAGCGTCACGCAGAGGCGGCGGCGCTGCTTCCCGGCGCCGAGGTCGCGATCGACCCGTTGCTCGTCACGGAGCTCGTCCGGCCCGGGCAGGACGTGCTCGCCTGCGGGCCCGAGCCGATGCTGCGCGCGCTCGCCGACCTCTGCCCCGGCGCCCAGCTCGCCTGGGAAGCGCCGATGGCGTGCGGCTACGGAGCCTGCTACGGCTGCGCGGTCGAGATCGACGGCGAGCTGAAGCGGCTGTGCGTCGAAGGGCCGGTGCTCCGTGCTGCTTAACGCAAGCGGCTGCCTCGACGCGCTCCTGGCGCCGGACGTGGCGCGCGCACTCGACGGCTTCGTGACGAAGACGATCACGCCGCTGCCGCGCGAGGGGAACGCGCCGCCGCGCATCGCCGAGACCGCGCACGGGATGCTGAACGCGATCGGGCTCGCCAACCCCGGCCGCGAACGGTTCCTGGCTGATCACCTGCCGCGGCTGCGCGAGCTGGGCGTGCCGCTCTGGATCTCGGTCGGCGGCTTCTGCGCGGAGGACTACGCCGAAACCTGCGTCGCGCTCGACGACGTCGCGGCGATCGAGCTCAATCTCTCCTGCCCCAATGTCGACGAGGCGGCGGGGTCAGCGGCCGAGATCGTGGCCGCCTGCCGCGCGGCGACGCCGCTGCCGCTCTACGCGAAGCTCTCGGCGGCACACCCCGATCTCGCCGAGGTCGCACGCGCTGTCGCGACCGCGGGCGCCGACGGGCTGTCGCTGATCAACACGCTGCGCGGCGTCGCGCTCGACCCCCTGACGCTCGAGCCCGTGCTGGCCCGCGCCAGCGGCGGGCTCTCGGGACCGTCGCTGAAGCCGATCGCGCTCGCCGCCGTGCATGCGTGCTATGCGGCGACGAAGCTTCCGATCGTCGGCATGGGCGGCGTCACGACCGGCTGCGACGCGCTCGAGCTGATCGCCTGCGGCGCGCGCCACGTGGCACTCGGCACGATCCTCTTCTCCGATCCCGAGGCCCCGGCGCGCATTCGCGACGAGCTGGCACGTGCCGCGGCGGACCTGGGTGTTGTCCAACCGGACGACGTATACGCGCGCGCGCACGTTACCGAAAAAACCCTGGAGATCGGCTCAAAAGTCGCAGCTTGATCGTCACGGGCACGTTGGTAAGATCGGGCGCTCCCATGGCGCCGGCGAAAACGCAAGCTCACGCACCCCTGCGCTCGCTCGATCAGCGTATGGATGCGCTGAAGCGTGCGAACGACGTGAGGGTGCGGCGCGCGAGGTTGAAGAAGGATCTCAAGGAGGGGCGGATCCGGATCGAGACGATCCTCGGCAACCCGCCGGAGTACGTGTCGACGGCAAAGGTGATCGACATCCTCATGGCGGTGCCGAAGTTCGGACGCGTCAAGGCTGCCCGCTTCCTCAGCACGTGCCGGATCAGCCAGTCGAAGACGGTCGGCGGTCTCTCGGAGCGGCAGCGCACGGAGCTGATTGGGCTCTTCGACCGTTAGCCGCCGGCCTTCGGTCGTCGTCGTCACCGGTCCGTCGGGGGCCGGGAAGGGAACGCTGATCCGGGAGCTGCTCCAGCGGCTGCCCGCGCTCGAGGTCACCGTCTCCGCGACGACGCGCGAGCGCAGGCCGGGGGAGGAGGACGGGCGAGACTACCACTTCCTGTCTCTCCAGGAGTTCCTCGACCGGATCGAGCGCGGCGAGTTCCTCGAGCACGTCGCGTACGTCTCGGGTCACCGCTATGGCACGCTGCGCTCGGAGCTCGACAGGATCCGGGCGAAGGGGCACATCCCCCTGCTCGAGCTCGAGACGGAAGGGGCGCTCCGGGTGAAGGAGGAGGACCCCGGCGCGGTGACGATCTTCATCACGGCACGCGTGGAGGAGCTCGAGCGGCGGCTTCGGGAGCGCGCAACCGAGAGCACGGGCGAGATCGGCGAGCGGATCGCCCTCGCGCGGGAGCAGCTCCGGCAGGCGGACGAGTTCGACTACGTGGTCGAGAACGACGAGCTGGAGCGCGCGGTCGGGGAGCTGACGGAGCTGGTCCGCGGCCTGCTGGCACCCGCAGGTACCATGTCGCGGCCGTGATCCATCCTCGCATCGACGACCTGCTCCAGAACGTGGACTCGCGCTACGCGCTGGTCATCGTGGCCGCCAAGCGAGCCCGGCAGATCAACAACTACCACCACCAGCTCGGCGAGGGCACCTTCGACGACAACCCGCCGCCGCTCGTGGAATCCCGCTCGAAGAACTACCTCACGATGGCGCTCGAGGAAGTCTCCGAGGGGATGCTCGCCTACGATTACCCCAAGTAGCTCGTAGGCCGCTGGCCCGTCTCGCCGGGACAGGAGCGCTGTCGCGGCGCCGTGACGAAGGCGGCACACTCTCAACCAGGGGCCTGGCCCGGGCCAGGCACCAGGGTCGAGGCGCCGCGGCGATCGCCGAGGTGTCCGCGCGGCCCGCGGGCAGGCATGATTCGGGCATGGCACGCGTGCTGCTGGGCGTCTCGGGCGGCATCGCCGCCTACAAGGCCTGCGAGGTCACGAGACTCCTCGTCAAGGGCGGCCACGAGGTCGTCCCCCTGCTCACGCCGGACGCCGAGCGCTTCGTCACCGCCGAGACGTTCCGCGCGCTCGCGCGCCGGCCGCCCGGCGACGACGTCTACCTCCACCTGACCTGCGCCGACCTGCTGCTCGTGGCGCCCTGCACGGCGAATACGCTCGCGAAGCTCGCGCACGGCCTCGCCGACAACGTCCTGACCGAAGCGGCGCTCGCGCACCGCGGCCCCGTGCTCGTCGCGCCGGCCATGAACCCGCGCATGTGGTCTCACGCCGCGACCCGCGCGAACGCCGAGGCTCTGCGGGCGCGCGGCGTGACGCTCGTGGGCCCGGACGAGGGCGAGACGGCCGAGGGCGAGCTCGGCGTCGGCCGCATGGCCGAGCCGGAGGAGATCGTCCGCGCGGCCGAGAAGCTCCTCGCCGGCACCGGCCCGCTCGCCGGCAGGCGGCTGCTCGTCTCCGCCGGCGGCACGCGCGAGCCGATCGACGCGGTGCGCTTCGTCGGCAACCGCTCGTCGGGACGGATGGGCGTCGCGCTCGCGGCCGAGGCCCGCCGCCGCGGCGCGCGCGTCACGCTGCTCGGCGCGAACCTCGCCGTGCCGTCGCCGCCCGGCGTCGAGCTCGTGGAGACGCCGACCGCCGCCGAGCTGGAGCGCGAGGCGCTGGCGCGCGGCGACGGCGCGGACGTCGTGATCATGGCCGCCGCCGTCGCCGACTACCGGCCTGCAGAGGCGCTCGCCGGCAAGCGCCCCAAGGATCGCGCGGCCTGGACGCTGGAGCTGGAGCCGACGACCGACGTGCTGGCCGCACTCGGCGAGCGGCCGCGTGACGGGCGGGTGCTCGTCGGCTTCGCTGCCGACCAGGGCGAGACCGGGCTCGAGCGCGCGCGTCACAAACTCACAAGCAAGAGGGCCGATCTCCTCGTCTACAACGATGTGGGCCGCGCCGACATCGGCTTCGACTCGGCCGAGAACGAGATCACCCTCCTCTCGGCCGGCGGCGAGCGCACGATCGCGAAGGCGCCGAAGGAGGAGATCGCGGCGGCGATCCTCGACGAGGTGGAGCGGCTGCTTGGCTGAGCCGGCGGCAGCACCGGTGCCCGCCGATCTGGTCGGCGCGATCGTCGCCAACCTCGGGCGCGTCGTCCACGCGCCGGCGGACACGCTCCGCCTGGTCGTGCTCTGCCTCCTCGCCGAAGGTCACGCGATCATCGAGGACTTCCCCGGCGTCGGGAAGACGATGCTGGCGAAGGCGCTCGCACGCTCGCTCGACTGCTCGTTCTCCCGCCTCCAGTTCACGCCGGACCTGCTGCCCTCCGACGTCACCGGCGTCAACGTGTTCAACCAAAAGGTCAACGAGTTCGAGTTCCGGCCGGGCCCCGTGTTCGCGAACCTGCTGCTCGTGGACGAGGTCAACCGAGCCTCGCCCAAGACGCAGGCCGCGCTGCTCGAGTGCATGCAGGAGCGGCAGGTGACGATCGACGGCTTCAGCTATCCGCTCGAGCCGCCCTTCATGGTGGTCGCGACGCAGAACCCCATCGAGTACGAGGGCACCTATCCGCTGCCGGAGGCGCAGCTCGACCGCTTCGCGATGCGGCTCGAGCTCGGCTATCCGCCGCTCGCCGACGAGGCGAAGATGCTCGACGAGCAGACGCACGTGCCGCCGCTCGAGTCGCTCGACCCGGTCGTCGACGCCGCGGACGTGATGCGGCTCGCCGCACAGGCTCGCGACGTCTACGTGGAGGACAGCCTCAGCCGGTACGTCGTGGCTCTGCTCCGGCAGACGCGCTCCGACCCGCGGCTCTACCTCGGCGCGAGCCCGCGCGCGGGCATCGCCCTGCTGCGCGTCGCCAAGGCGCGCGCGCTCGCCGACGGCCGCGACTATCTGGTTCCGGACGACGTGAAGGCGGTCGCCGGGCCCGTGCTCTCGCACCGCCTGATCCTCGGCCCGGAGGCGCGCTCGGCGGGCCTCGGCGGCGAGGCGATCGTCACCGAGGCACTCGAGAAGACCCCCGTTCCCGTATGACCGGGCGGGGACGCGCGGTCCTCGCCCTCGGCCTCGTCGTCTACGTCGCCGCGTGGGTGTTCGGCTCGCGCTCGCTGTACCCGGTGGCGACGGGCCTGCTCTTCTCCGTCGCGCTCGCGGTCGCGTGGGTGCGCCTCTCGTCGCAACCGCCGCACGTGCGCCGCCACGGCGCAGTCCGCGACGTCGTGGAGGGCGACGACGTGCGGGTGGACGTCGAGGTCGAGCCGGTCACGGCGGTCGCGCCGCCGACGCTCGTCGCGCACGAGCGGCCGGGCCGGCTCGGCGAGCGCCGGATCGAGCTCCGCCGCGTCGGCCGGCACCGGTTCGCGGGCGGCTACGACCTGCGCCGCGTGCCGCGTGGCCGCTACGCCTTCGGACCGGTGCGGCTGGTGGTGGAGGACCCGTTCGCGCTCGCCCGCGTCGAGCTCGTGCAGGGCGAGCCGCAGGCGCTCGTCGTCTACCCGCGGCTCGTCGCGCTCGACCGCCTCTTCTCCGAGGGCGGCGCGCACGCACAGGAGGGACGCCGCCTGCTCCTGCGCCGCCCGACCGGCTTCGAGCTGCACAGCGTGCGCGACTACGAGCAGGGCGAGTCGCTGCGGAAGGTGCACTGGCGCTCGACGGCGCGGCGCGGGCACCTGATGGTGAAGGAGCTCGAGGACGCGCCGCGCGACGAGATCGCGGTGCTGCTCGACGGGGACGCGTCGGCGGTGGCGGGCGCGCCGCCCGAGTCGACGTTCGACGTGGCCGTGCGCGCGGCCGGATCGATCCTGCACGCGCACGTCCGGCGCGGGCGGCGCTGCGTGCTGGTGGTCAACTCGGCTGCGCGGGAGGTGCAGCCGGTGGCGTCGGAGACGGGCGACTGGCGCCGGGCGCTCGAGGTGCTCGCGGCGGCGGAGCCGGACGCGCGGATCCCCGCATTCGCACTCCTCCGCGCCGAAGGCGGCATCGCGGCGCGGGCGCTCGAGCTCGTCGTCGTCACCTCCCGCCTCGACGCGCCGCTCGTCGACCGGCTCGTGCAGCGCGCGCTCTCCCGGCGCGGCGTCTCGCTCGTCTACGTCGAGCCCGCGAGCTTTGCCGGCCGCGGCGACGCCCGCGAGCCGCAGCTGCTGCGGCTCCAGGCGGCCGGGATCCCGTTCGCGGTCGTGCGGCGCGGCGACGACCTCGCCGCCGTGCTCGGTGCTTCGGAGGCGCGCGTTGCGTAGGACGCTCCTCGTCTCGGCGTTTCCCGCAGCGGTGATCGCGGCGCTGTGGCTGCGCCTCGAGGAGCCGCGCGACCATGCGCTGCGCGCGGCGGCCGTCGCGGCGATCGCGCTCTCACCGGCGGTCGTCCGGCCGCGCGCTGCGCGTTCCGGTGTACTCCTCGTGGCGCTCGCGCTCGCTGCGCGACTCGCGTTCGGGCTCTCCGTCCTCCACCCGCGCCAATTCTTCGCCTCGCTCGGCTCCCGCTTCAAGGAGGGCTTCCTCGAGTTCTACGACGTTCGCGTGCCGTTCGACCCGCGCGTTCACGCCGAGATGCGTGGCGTGATCCTGGTGGCGGTCTTCGGCTTCGTGCTCGCGCTCGGGTTCGCGGTGGCCAGCCGCCGACCACTGGCGGCGGCGCTCGTCGTCCTCGTGGGCGCCGGCTGGCCGTCGACGCTCGCGGGCGGGCGCGGCGCGCTCGGCAGCGGTGTCGCGATCCTGCTCGCGGCGCTCACGGTGCTCGCCGGGTTGACCCCGCGCCGCGTGCCGCCCGTTGCTGCGCCGGCGGCCGCCGCACTGGCCCTTGTCGCCCTCCTCGCGTCGTCCTCCTCCGCGGTCGCGAAAGGGGAGCTCGTCGACTGGCGGGGCTGGGACTTCTTCACCGCGCCGGCGACGCCGGTCAGCGTGACGTACGTCTGGGACGCGCAGTACCAGAGCCTCATCTTCCCGCGCAAGCGGACGACGGTGCTCGAGATCACGGCGCCCGACACGTCGCTCTACTGGCGGGCGGCCGTCCTCGACGAGTTCGCGCGCGACCGCTGGCTCGAGGCGCCGCCGCGGCGCGCCGACGCCCTCGCGCCGCCGGCCGCGCGCGACCGGCGGAACTGGGTGCGCCAGGACGTGACCGTGAAGGCGCTCTCGGACACCCGCCTCGTCGCGGCGACCGTCCCGGTTGCGTTCTCGGCGGGCGACGCCCCGATCGAGCACACCGCCTCGGGCGGTGCGAGCCTCCCGACCGGCCTCACCTCGGGCTTCCATTACACCGCGTGGAGCTACGCGCCCCAGCCGCGGCCCGCGGAGCTGGCGCGCTCGCGGCCGGTCTACCCGCGGGAGCTCGTCGAGCGGCACGCGTTCCTCGACGTCTGGCCGGGCGTGACGATGCCGCCGTTCGGCACGAGCGGGCGCGCGTTGCAGGTCGCCGCGCTGCTCGACGCCAACCCGGAGATCCAACGCTATGCGCCTCTGGAGCACGCCGCGCTCGCGGTCACGCGCGGCGCGCGCAGCCCGTACGCGGCGGCCGTCTCGCTCGAGGCGTGGTTCCGCAGCCGCGGCGGCTTCACCTACACGAGCCGCCCGGCGGTGTTCGCGTCGGCGCCGCTCGTCGGCTTCGTCGTGCAGACCCGTGCCGGCTACTGCCAGTACTTCGCCGGCGCGATGGCGTTGATGCTGCGCTACGCCGGCGTCCCCGCCCGCGTGGCCGTCGGCTTCTCGAGCGGGACCTACGATCAGCGACACGGCGTGTGGACGGTCACCGACCACGAGGCGCACGCCTGGGTGGAGGCGTGGTTTCGCGGCTTCGGCTGGCTGCCGTTCGACCCGACGCCGGCTGCCCGTCGCCCCGAGCGCGGGCTCCTGAGCGCACCGTACTCGGCGGCCTCGCCCCGCTTCTCGCTGCCGCGCGCCCTCGGCGGCCTCATCGACGCGCTGCCGTCGTTCCCGCGGCAATCCGCCTTCAGGCACGGCGAGGGAGTGCTGCCACGCGGACCGGGGCGGCCGCCCCGGTCCGCCGCGTCGCCGGGCTGGCACGGCAGCTTGCTTCTGCTCCTGGCGCTGATCCTCGCCGCCGCACTCGTGGGCATCGCGCTCACGAAGGTCGTCGTGCGCCGCCTGCGCTACCTGTCGCGCGACCCGCGGCGGCTCGCCGCCGCGTGCCGTCAGGAGCTCGCCGACTTCCTCCTCGACCAGCGGCTCGACGCGGCGCGCAGCGCGACCCTGCACGAGCTCGGCGCGCTCGTGCTCGGCGAGCTGACCGTCGACGCGGGCCCGTTCGTCGCAGCTGCGACCGCGGCCCGCTTCGGGCGCCCGGCCGGCGCTCGGGCCGCGGCGCGACAGGCCCGACGGGAGCTGCGCGCCCTGGTGCGGCGGATCCGCACGCAGCTGACCGCGCGCGAGCGGCTGCAGGGTCTCCTCTCCCTGCGCTCGCTCGGCTTTACGTCGTGATGGACGCCGTCGTGATGGCGGCGGGGGAGGGGACGCGGCTGCGCCCGCTGACCGAGCGCTGGCCGAAGCCGCTCCTGCCGATCGACGGCCGGCCGGTGATCGCGACGCTGCTGCGCGAGATCGCCGCCGCCGGCTGCCGGCTCGCCCTCGTCGTCACCGGTCACCCGGCCGAGCAGGTGGAGGAGCTCGTGGGCGACGGCTCGGGCTTCGGGCTGGCGGCGCGCTTCGCCCGCCAGCCCAGCGTCCTCGGCTCCGCCGACGCCGTCCAGCGTGGCGTGCGGGCGGGTGCGGAGCCGCCGCTTCTCGTCACGGCGGCCGACACCGTCTACAGCCCGGGAGATCTCGCCCGCTTCTGCGCCGCGTTCGCCGAGTCGGGCGCCGCCGGCGCGATGGCGGTGCGCCGCGAGCCGCCGCCGGACCCGGCGCACCGCACGCCGGTGCGGATCGTCGAGGGCCTCGTCGAGAACGTGATCGACGACGACCCCGCCAATCCGCTCGGCAGTGCGCCGCTGTGGGCGCTCGGGCCGGAGCTCGTGCCGCTCCTCGACGGCCTGCCGGGGCCTCCGTACGAGCTCGCGGACGTCTTCCGGCGGGCGCTCGACGCGCGCTTGGCGATTGCCGGCATCGAGATCGGGAAGACGCGCGACTTGACGCATCCGGTTGACTTGGTGCAGGAGAACTTCCCCTACCTCGGGTCATGAGCGAGTCCACGTACAGCCTCTTCCAGCAGGGCCGCGCGCACCTCAAGCGGGGCATGGCGGCGCAGGCGACCGTCGCCCTCGAGAAGGCCAAGCGGCGCGAGCCGGACAAGGCCTCGATCCGCGAGGCGCTCGGCATCGCCTACTTCCGGATCCGGCGCTGGCAGGAGGCCGAGGCGGAGTTCCGCAAGGTGCTCGACCTCTCGCCCGTCAACGACTACGCGCACTACGCGCTCGGCCGCTGCCTCGAGAAGCAGGGCCGCCAGCGGGAGGCGAACGGCCACTACAAGCTGGCCAGCTCGCTCCGGCCCGGCTCGGAGGACTACCGGGCCCGAATCCGCGATCTCGACTGACGTACGCTCCGCTCCGTGCGGGCTGTCTGCCAGCGCGTGAGCGAAGCGCGCGTGCGCGTCGGAGGCGAGACGGTGGGGGAGATCGGCCGCGGCCTGTGCGTGCTGCTCGGCGTCGCGCGCGGCGACACCGAGGCGGACGCGGCGCAGCTCGCCGGCAAGGTGGCGCGCCTGCGCGTCTTCGAGGACGAGTCCGGCCGCTTCGACCGGAGCCTCCTCGACGTCGGCGGCTCGGCCCTCGTGGTCTCGCAGTTCACGCTGCTCGCGGACACCGCGAAGGGCAACCGCCCGAGCTTCTCCGGGGCGGCGCCGCCGGAGGAGGCGGAGCCTGCGCGGCCTCGGCCTGTCGGCGGCGCAGGGCGTCTTCGGCGCGAGGATGCAGGTCGAGCTCGTGAACGACGGGCCCGTCACCATCATGCTCGAGGTCTGGCCGGCAGAGCGTCCAGGGCGGTGACGCCTAGACGCAGCGGCGCAGGGAGAAATCAAGCCGCAGGCACCGGCAGCTGAGGCTACTCTGCGCGCCTCTTCATCGCGCTAAGGGGGTATGGAACATGAGGTGGGGTCTCTTCGCCGCCGTTGCGGCGGCGGTGCTTGCGCTCGCTCCGGCGGCGCTGGCGGACGATCTGCTGACGCTCGCGCCGGTCGGGGGCGGCGCCGACACGTACACGTCGTGGCTGGCGCAGCAGGGCCAGTCGGACTCGGTGGGCACCGCAGAACAGGCGCTGTACTTCCATCACGGCGGCGCGGCGCCGGCCGCGGCTTTCGTGCGCGGGCTCGAGGGTCGGCCGGTGTCGGCGCTCTTTGGCCTGTCGTGGGAGCGGCGCAACGACAGCATCTGCACGACGAACGATCCGCGCTGGACGCTGGCGCTGACAACCAAGAGCGGCAAGCAGTACGTGGTGCGGTTCGGCTGCGCTGCGTCCGCGCACTCGGCGGGGAACGCGTTCGGCTGGACGCGCGACACGAACACGCAGGCGACGATTCGTGCGCGGATCCTGAAGGCGACGGCCGATAGGGAAGCGCTGACCGGCACGATCGGCTCGCTGGCGATCGTCGTCGACAAGGCCAGGGGCGACGCGTGGCTGGACAACGTCCAGGTGCTCGCGAAGACGGGCAGCCAGACATGGACGTGCGCCGCGGACAACGGCTACACGCCACCGAAGCCGCCGGGCCTGACAACGCTGGACGTCGATCAGACGCCGTGGACGGACGCCGAGCAGACGCCCGCGGAGGACCTGCTCGCGGGCCTCACGCCCGACGAGCAGTACGCGATCTCGGACGACGGGCTCGCCGCCGCCTCGGCGCAGTAGCTCGCGGTGCGCGGGAGCCGGTAGATCGTGCCGGCTCCCGCGCCGCGAAGCATCGATCCGAAGCGATCGAGTGGCCGCGCGGACTCGCGCTAACGCCGTGCGGCGGCGAGCCGCGCGAAGGCGCGCCTGGTCCGGCTTCTGCCGACCACGATCCGCTCGTCGCTGGGCTCGTGGACGCGCCGGATGTCGGGCTTCTGGATCATGCACGGATACAGCACGGGTGCGGGCTCCTGCTTCGCCATGCGCCGAATCTACGCCCGGCGCGACGTAGGCGCAAGCCGCTGCCCCGATAGGCCGTTCGGCCTACTCCTTGCTACAATCCTCGCACCACATTTCAGCGGTTGGGAAACGTGGGCCTGCGGGCCCATTTTTTGTGAGAAGCGAGGCCTGGATGACGACGACATACGAGAGGGAGCGGCAACTGGAGCGGGAGATCGCGCCGCGGGTCGAGCACGACCTGCCGGGCGTCGAGGTGCTCGCGCTCGAGCTGCTGGCGCCGAAGCGCTTCTGCGTGTACGTCGACCATCCCGACGGCGTCGACCACGCGCTCTGCGCGCGGGTCACCGAGCTGCTGCGCGACTACCTGCGCGAGTACACGGTCGACGTCTCCTCCCCGGGGACGGCGAGGCCGCTGCGGAAGCCGCAGCACTTCGCGAGCGTCGTCGGCCGCAAGGTCGCGTTGCGCACGGCCGCGCCGCTTGCCGGGCGCTCCAGGTTCAAGGGCGAGGTGACCGAGGCGCGAGCCGACGCGTTGAGCGTCAGCGTCGACGGCGCCCACGTGGATATTCCGTACGAGTCGATCGTGCGGGGCAACCTGATCGACGAGAGGGTGTGAGATGAGCCAGGAGATCATCGAAGCTGTTCGCGAGATCGAGCGCGACAAGGGCATCGAGGAGGGAGCGCTCGTCTCGGCGCTCGAGGACGCGCTGCTCGCCGCCTACAAGAAGACTCCGGGCGCAGCCCGGCACGCCACCGTCGAGATGGACGACGGCGGCGACTTCCGCGTCTTCTCGATCGAACTGCCCGTCGAGATCGAGGAGCGCCTCCTCGACGACGCCCGCGAGCGCAAGCTCGAGGAGCTCGAGCGCCTCGAGGAGGAGACCGGCGAGCGACAGCACACCCTCATCGCCGACGACGACCTCGACATCGACTGGTCCGAGATTCCCGAGAGCGAGGTTCAGCGCGAGGACGTGACGCCGGCCGGCTTCGGCCGCATCGCCGCGCAGACCGCCAAGCAGGTGATCCTCCAGCGGATCCGCGAGGAGGAGCGGCGGATGATGTACGACGAGTACATCGACCGTGTCGGCGAGGTCGTGACCGGGATCGTCCAGCAGGCCGGCGACCGGAACAACGTGCTCGTCGACCTGGGCAAGGTCGAGTCGCTGCTGCCGCGCTCCGAGCAGGTCGACGGCGAGCGCTACGAGCAGGGCTCGCGCATCAAGGCCGTGATCACGGAGGTCCGCTCGGGCACCAAGGGCCCGCAGGTGATCCTCTCCCGCCGCGATCCGGAGCTGATCAAGACGCTCTTCGAACTCGAGGTGCCGGAGATCGCCGACGGGCTCGTCGTCATCCGCGGCGTCGCCCGCGAGCCCGGCTACCGCTCGAAGATCGCCGTCGAGTCGCACGCCCAGGGCGTCGACCCGGTCGGCGCCTGTGTCGGCCCGCGCGGCTCGCGCGTGCGCATGGTCGTCTCGGAGCTGCGCGGCGAGAAGATCGACATCATCCCGTGGAATCCCGAGCCGGCGCGCTTCGTGGCGAAGGCGCTGTCCCCGGCGCGCGTGCGCGAGGTCTACCTCGACGACGACGCGAAGGAGGCGACCGTCGTCGTCCCGGACGACCAGCTCGCGCTCGCGATCGGCAAGGAGGGCATGAACGCCCGCCTCGCGGCCCGGCTCACGGGCTGGAAGATCGACATCCAGTCCGACACGGAGTTCGCGCAGGCCGAGGCCGAGGTCGCCTTCGGCGGCGGCGGCGACGAGCAGGAGCTGTCCGGACGGTGCGCGGCGATCCTGACCAACGGCAAGCGGTGCCCGAACGCCGCGCTGCCCGGCTCCCGCTTCTGCGGCGTGCCGGCGCACCAAGCGCTCGCAGGCACGGGCTCCGACTACGTCGGCGGCAAGCCGGCGGAGGCGGCGGCCGCGGCCGCGGCCGCGCAGACCTCTCCGGAGGCGCCCGCTGCGGGCGACGAGACGGCGGTCGCCGACTCGACGCCGCCCGTGACGCAGCCGGAGGTCACGGACTCGGAGGAGCCGCTGCCGGCGCCGGAGGCCGAGGAGGCCGAGGAGGCCGAGGAGGCCGAGCCGGCGCACGTGCCGGCGGGCATTCCGGTGGAGGAGGCGTCGCGGACGCAGGAGTAATGGCAGAGCCTGTCCGGCGCTGCGTCGGCTGCGGCCGCCGCGCGGCCCAGCGCGAGCTCGTGCGCTTCGCCGTGCGCGACGGCGAGCTCGTCGCGGGACGCGGGGTGAGCGGGCGAGGTGCGTACACCTGTGCCCGCCTCGTCTGCTTCGAACGGGCGCAGGCGCAACGGGGCTTCGCGCGGGCGCTGCGACAGGCGGTCCAGGTCGATCCGGCACTGGCGCGTCTTTACACTGAGGAGAGCTGATGGCTAACGGAGGCAACAGACCGAACCGCCCGCTCCGCCCACGCGGCGGCGGCGGCCCGGGCAACCGCAGGCGTCGCGTCGTCATCGACAACCAGGCGGCGCGTCCACGGCAGGACCCGCGCCAGGCGCGCGGCCAGCAGGACGGCCAGCGGCGCGAGCCCCGCCAGGCGCCCGTCGCGCCGACCGGTCCCGCCGCCGTCGAGTCCGGCGTCAGCGTCCGCGACCTCTCGCAGGCGCTCGGCGTCTCGATGCCGAACATCATCACGATCCTGATGGGGCTCGGCGTTCCGAAGACGGCGACCCAGTCGCTCACCGACGAGGAGGTCGAGCTGATCGCCGCCGAGCTGAAGCGCGAGGTGACGATCAAGCACGCCGCCGACGAGGAGGAGCCCGAGACCTTCGAGGACCCGGAGGACGCGCTCGTCACGCGCCCGCCGGTCGTGACGATCATGGGCCACGTCGACCACGGCAAGACGACGCTGCTCGACGCGATCCGGAAGTCGCACGTCGTCGACACCGAGGCAGGTGGCATCACGCAGCACATCGGCGCGTATCAGGTCGACGCCGACGGCCGCAAGATCACCTTCCTCGACACGCCGGGCCACGAGGCCTTCACCGCGATGCGCGCCCGCGGCGCCAAGGTGACCGACATCGCGGTGCTCGTCGTCGCCGCCGACGACGGCGTGATGCCGCAGACGAAGGAGTCGATCTCCCACGCGCGCGCCGCCGAGGTGCCGATCGTAGTCGCCGTCAACAAGATCGATCTGCCCGACGCGAACATCGACCGGGTCAAGGCCGAGCTGGCGCAGGAGGGCCTGCAGCCGGAGGAGTGGGGCGGCACGACGCAGTTCGCCGAGGTCTCGGCCAAGGCGCAGCAGAACCTCGACGAGCTGCTGGAGAAGATCCTGCTCGTCGCCGACCTGGAGCTCGACCCGAAGGCGAACCCGAACGTCGAGGCGTCCGGCCCGATCATCGAGTCGCGCCTGGACATCGGCCGCGGCCCGGTGGCGACCATGCTCGTCCACCGCGGCACGCTGAAGGTCGGCGATTCGGTCGTGGCCGGCGACGCCTGGGGCAAGGTGCGCGCGCTCTACAACTATCGCGGCGAGAAGCTCAAGGAGGCGCGGCCGGGCGACCCGGTCGAGATCCTCGGCTTCGACAAGCCGCCGCCCGCGGGCGAGCTCTGCCGCGTCGTCGACCACGAGCGCACCGCGCGCGATCTCGCGCAGCGGCGGGCCGAGCGGCTCCGGCGCGAGCAGCTCGCGACGCAGCGCTCGTCGAGCGCCTCGCTCGAGAATCTCTTCCAGCAAATGCAAACCGGCGAGGTCGCGGACCTCAACCTCGTGGTCAAGGGCGACGTCGTCGGCTCCGTCGAGGCGGTGGTCTCCGAGCTCTCGAAGTTCGAGCACTCGGAGGTGCGCCTGAACGTGATCCACCAGGGAGTCGGCGCGATCACGCAGAACGACATCATGCTCGCGTCGGCCTCGGATGCGCTGATCGTCGGCTTCAACGTGCGGCCGAACGCGGAGGCACGCGAGCTCGCGCAGCGCGAGGGCGTCGAGATCCGGCTCTACACGGTGATCTACAAGCTGACCGAGGAGATCGAGCAGGCGCTCGTCGGCAAGCTCTCTGCGGTCACGACCGAGGAGACGATCGGCGAGGCGGAGGTGCGCGCCCTGTTCAAGGTCTCGCGCCTGGGCACGATCGCCGGCTGCATGGTCACCAACGGCCTCGTGCGGCGCGGCGCCAAGGTCCGCGTGATCCGCGACGGCACGGTGATCTACACGACGACGATCTCGCAGCGACGACCGCGCGCGCTTGCTCGCCGCCGGCCTCGGCGTGTGCGAGCAAGGGGATGCCGTGTGGGCCGGGCGCGTCACGTGTCGCCGGGTGGGCGTCGAGGATCGCGCGCACGATCTCGACCTCGCCGAGCATCGCCGCCGCGAAGACGTCGAGCCGTGCGCCGTGCGCGAGCAGGAGCTCGGCGATGTCGCGTCGGCCCATGTGGGCCGCGGCGCCGAGGCCGGTCTCCCAGTCGCCGCCGCCCCAGTCCCAGGCGGCGTTGACGAGGCGCGGCTCGTCGGCGAGCGCCGCGCGGACCGCGTCGAGATCGCCATGAGCGTTGCCGACGAAGGACTGGACGAGGGACGACTCCAGCACGGCGGGAGCTTCGGTGGCCATGACTCCTCCTTGGGGGCGAGATAGCCGGAGCCTAGTCAACCCGCCGAGCTGCGCTTGAATGTCGCGCGTATGGCCAGCGGCTTCGTCGGCGTTCTCACCTGTGAGCTCCACTTCCCCGAGTCGCACTCGCTGAAGGAGAAGCGCCATCACCTACGCTCGGCGAAGGCGCAGCTCCAGAACCGCGTCGGCGCCTCCGTCGCCGAGGTCGACCACCACGACGTCTGGCAGCGGGCGCGGATCACGGTCGCGTGCGTCGCGCGCGAGCACCGCGAGGCGCAGCGGCTGCTCGACGAGGCGGAACGGTGGCTGCGGGGCCAGGAGTGGGAGGTTGCGCTCGCGGACCGCTTCGTCCTGGACCCGGACGATTAGCTCGCCGTCGGCCTCCTCGCGATCCTGCCTTAGGCTGAGCGGAAGTGACCGTGAATGATCGTTGGACGGGGCTGAGGGCCGGTCAGCGGCCGTTTCGCGACGCTGCCTGGTTCTATGCCGAGTTTCGGTATCGGCCGAGCGAGGCGTTTGTGCGGCTGCTCGCCGGCCAGCTTGGCTGGTCATGTTCCGATCGCGTCCTCGATCTCGGAGCGGGACCGGCGCATGTCTCGCTGCGGCTTGCGCCCTTCGTCGGCGAGGTTGTCGTCATGGATCCGGAGCGAGCGATGATCGAGGAGGGACGACGGCGGGCGGCAGCGGCCGAGATCGACAATCTCTCGTTCATCGTCGGCGGCTCGGACGATCTGGCGAGGTTGTCTCCCGATCTCGGCGAGTTCGCGGCGGCGACGATCTCGCAGGCGTTCCACTGGATGGCCGATCAGGATGCGGTCTTGCGCGCCCTCGACAACCTGCTCGACCGGGAGCGGGGCGCGGTTGCGCTCGTCGGCTATGTCAAGGATCCGGACTACAACCTGGTCTGGCTCAACCGTCCTCCCTGGAATGCCGTCGAGGCGATTCGGCGGCGCCACCTTGCCGGTGTGCCCGAGCGCCCGAATCCGGCCGGCCGCCACGACCCGTTTCCAGAGATCCTCGCCCGCTCGGCGTTCTCGCGTATCGAACTGCTTACGCACGAGTACGACGCGGTTGTCGATCCCTCGGTTGATGCGGCGATCGGTTTCCAGTACTCGCTCGGCAACCTTCTTGCCCGCCTCGGCGAGCGGCGCGCCGCCTTCGAGGCGGACGTGCGAGCCGCACTCGCCGACGCCGATACCTCACCGCTCACCGTCCGCCTCGTCGACAGCGCGCTCATCGGCCGCAGGCCGCGTGCGTGATCAGCGGCACCCCGCCCCTTTCACGAGAGCTGGCGGCGCGACGGGTTCAGTCAACCCAGCCTAGGAATTCGTCGACGGGCGTTCCATTGCTCGAAGCCGCTTCGCCGTCCCAGACGGCGGCGCGACGAGCAGCTTCATCCAGATTCAGGGCGTCAGCACGCGGCGCCGCCTCGGCGAGATAGCTCACGAGCGCCTCGCGAACCAGCCGATTGCCCTCGACCGAGAACATGCCGAGTTCGTCCGGCACATCGACATCGTGCGGCTTCGTGATCAGACGTTGTTCTATGACTGCGGCGAGCCGTTCCCGAACGTCGGTGTCGTAGACCTCTTCGTGCTCAGCGCCGATGGCTTCCAGCGCATCGAGGAAGCGCACGAGAGCCGCTCGCATCCCACTGCTCATGATCGACAGGATGTCCGATGCGCGTAGGGGACGGCTATGTCGCGTACTCGTTGAATTGCGGCAGGTCGTCGGTGATCTCGAACCAGGCCGCCTTGGAGCCGACGAATATGTGGTGTGTCGGACGGATGGTGGGAGCATCACCAACGAGCCCATCGCCACATGCACCCACGCTCCGTCCCGCACGACAGAGAAGAGGAAGGATCCGCATGCCCGACATCGCGTGTCGTTGAGGTCTTCCTCTCCGAAGACGGCGATGTCCTCCAGCCCCTCGGTGATCGTGAGCTTCTCGCGCTCGATACCGGCGAACGCCTTGAAGGCCGAGCCGGTGGCGGCCCGGCATCCAGAGCAGTGACAGTTCGCCGCGTACACGAATGCATCTGAGACCTCGTAGCGAACCACCCCGCACCGGCAGCTCCCCGCGAGCACGCGATTGCCTGCCTTGCTCTCGGATGACGTCATGGCTCCTTCCTCTGCAATAGCTTCGTCACAGCAACGGCCTCCTTCGTGGGGAGAAGCTTCCAACGAGAGACTGGCAGGATCCTCAGAAGTCATCGAGCACTCCGCGCAGGGACCGGATTCTCCTAGAGGGTGCCCTGGACGATCGCCGCAGTGCCGGCGACGAGCAGGATGGCACCGACCGCCCGCAGGAGTCCCGCCGGCGAGAGGCGCCCGGTCAGGCTGGAGCCGAGGACGGCGCCGGGGATCGAGCCCGCGGCGCCGATCCAGAGCAGCGTCCAGTCGATGCCGCCGGGCAGGTGGCCGACGAGCCCGGCCGCGCCGACGGCGATCCCGACGACGAGGTTCGTCCCCACGGCGCGCGCCGGCTCCTCTCCGACCCAGCGGATCATGGCCGGCAAGCGGAGCGACCCGAGGATGAGGCCGATCAGGCCGCCGAGGACGCCGATCGCGGCGCCGGAGACAACCGCGGCCCGCAGGTCCGGCTCGGCGTGCGGCTGCGGCTCCGCGGCGGCGCGCTTCGGGCGCAGGAGGTCGATGCCGAACACGAGCAGCGCCGAGCCGATCACGATCCGCAGCGCGTCGGCCGGCACGTAAGAGGCCGCGGCGCCGCCGCCGACGGCGCCGAGCACCGACGGCGGCAGCATCCAGGCGACGAGCCGCCAGTCGACGCGCCGGTCGCGGACGTGCCTGACCGACGCGGCCGCCGCGGCGAGGCCCGAGACCGCGATGTTCGCACCGCCCGCGGCCGCGGGGCTCGCCGCTGCGAAGAGCAGCACGGGCAGCCGGATGTTGCCCAGCACGAGCCCGACGAGGCCGCCGGCGAGCGCCACGAGGAAGCACCAGATCCCGACACCCGCGAGGGCCAGCCCGTGCACTCGCTTGAATATCCCCCATGAGCGGTCGGATGCGGCGGGTGAACGAGTCGGTGCGGCAGGTGCTCGCGGAGGCCATGCCGGAGCTGAAGGACCCGCGGATCGGGCTCGTCACCGTAACCGCGGTCGAGACGACGCCCGACCTGCGCCACGCGACGGTGTACGTCAGCGTGCTCGGCTCCTCGCGCAAGAGGACGGCCACGCTCGCCGGGCTCACAGCCGCCCACGGGCTTCTCCAGGGGCGGCTCGCACGCGAGTTGCGGATGAAGCGAACCCCGCAGCTGACGTTCGAGTACGATCCGTCTGTCGAGCGCGGCGTCCGCATGACCCACCTGATCGACGAGCTCGCACCCGACGACGGTGATGCAGCCGACGACTGACCTTCAGGCGGTGGCGGAGACGCTACGCGCCTACGACCGTTTCCTCGTCTCGACTCACGAGAACCCGGACGGCGACGCACTCGGATCGCTGCTCGCAACGACCCTGGCGCTGCGCGCACTCGGCAAGGACGTCGTGATGTACCTGGCGGCGGGGCCGCCGCTGCCTCGCGAGTACGCGTTCATGCAGCTCGACGGACTCGCCCGCGAGTTGCCGACCGACCTCGAGGACCGCGTGCTCGTCGCCGTCGATTGCGCGAAGGCCGAGCGAATCGGGCCGGATCCGCGGCCGCTGAAGGAGACGAAGCTCGTCGTCGACATCGACCACCACCACGACAACACGCGCTTCGGTGACGTCAACCTGGTGGTCGCCGACGCCTCCTCGACCGGCGAGGTTCTCCGCGACGTGTTCCGCGAGCTCGGCGTGCAGCTGACGTCGGAGCTCGCCGAGCCGCTGTACATCGCGCTCGTCACCGACACCGGCCGCTTCCAGTACACGAACACGACGCCGAAGTCGCTGCGTCTCGCCGCCGAGCTCGTCGAGGCGGGCGCCGATGCGCACGCAGTGTTCCAGCAGGTGTACGAGTCGGTCGAGTTCGCGAAGCTCAAGCTGCTCGCGCGGGCGCTCGACCGGGCGCGCGTGCTCGAGGGCGGCCGGATCGTCGTCTCGCACCTGCTGCGGACCGACTTCGCCGAGGTCGGCGCCGCCGAGCCGTACTCGGAGGGGATCATCGACTACCTGCGCGCGGTCGAGGGAGCCGAGCTCGCCGTCCTGATCCGCGAGCCGCCACGTGACAATGGGCCGATGCGGAAGGTTTCCCTGCGGGCGAGCGTCGACGAGCTCGACGTCTCGGCCATCGCACGCGTCTTCGGGGGCACCGTCGACGAGATCACCGAGACCGTGCGCCGAGGCTTCCTCGTACAGCGTGCCCCCGCGCGGGCTTGAGCCGGCAGGCGTGGCGCTCATCGACAAGCCCGCCGGGCCGTCCTCGTTCGCCGTCGTCGCGCAGATCCGCCGGCTGACGGGCGCCCGCACCGGGCATGCGGGCACGCTCGATCCCTTCGCGACCGGCCTCCTGCTGCTGTTGTCCGGTAGGGCAACTAAACTCGCTCCATGGCTCGTGGGACTGGACAAGCGCTACTGCACACAGGTCGACCTGACGTCCCGCACCTCGACAGGCGACCCGGAGGGAGTGCTCGTCGAGACGCGGGAGCCGCCCGACGCAGCCGAACTCGAGCGGCGGCTCGCGGGCCTCCGCGGCGAGATCGAGCTGCCGATCCCGGCCGCATCGGCGGTCAAGATCGGCGGTGAGCGCGCCTACCGGCTCGCGCGGCGCGGTGTCGAGGTGGAGATGCCGCGGCGGCGCTCGACGGTGTACGCGCTCGACGTCATCACGTATACGGGCGATGCCGACCGGATCGAGGCGGTGACGCTCGACCTGCGCGTCAGCAGCGGGACGTACGTTCGGGCGATCGCCCACGCGCTCGGCGGGCACTGCCGCACCCTGCGCAGGACGGAGGTCGGGCCGTTCACGGTGACGGACTCGGTCGCGCCGCAGGCGTTCGACCCGGGACGGCTGCTCCCGGAGGTCGAAGTGCTCGCGCGCGTGGGGGTGCGGTCGTGACGGTCGCACGGCGAGTCGACGAGCTCGAATCCGCCAGCCGCGCGGTCGCGATCGGCACCTTCGACGGCGTCCACCTCGGGCACCGGCGGGTGATCGAGGCCGCCCAGGCGGCGCACCTGCGCCCCGCCGTGGTCACGTTCGACCCGCACCCGCGGACGCTGTTCGGCAACCGGGTCGAGCTCTTGACGACGGTCGAGCGCCGGCTCGAGCTCCTCGAGGAGCTCGGCGTCGAGGACGTGCTCCTGCTCCAGTTCGACGAGGCGCTCGCGTCCCTTTCGCCGGAAGCCTTCGCCGAGGTGTTGCGTGCGGCCGGAGCGGAGGTCGTCGCAGCGGGGGCGGGGTTCCGCTTCGGCCGCGGTCGCAGCGGTGACCTCGACCTGCTCGAGCGCCTGGGCTTCGACGTCCGGCGCGTCCCGCTCGTCGAGAACGTCTCCTCGAGCCACGTGCGGCGACTGCTCGCGGCGGGTGACGTCAGGCATGCCGCGACGCTGCTCGGCAGGCCGACCGAGGTGGACGGGACGGTGGTGCTCGGCGAGCGGCGGGGCGGGACGCTCGGCTTCCCGACCGCGAACCTCGCCGTGCCGTCCGACCTCCTTGTGCCGGCGTACGGGATCTACGCGGGGGCGGCGCTCGGGCAGCGTGCCGCGATCTCGATCGGGACGAACCCGCACTACGGCGGCGAGGAGCGGCGGGTGGAGGCCTACCTCCTCGACTTCGAGGGAGACCTCTACGGCCGGCGCCTCGTCGTCGAGCTCTGGGAACGGCTGCGCGACGAGGCGACGTTCGGCTCGGAGGCGGAGCTCGTTGCCGCAATCGAGGACGACGTCAGGCGCACGCGCGCAGCGCGGCGCCCGCCCGAGCACGGGTAAGGAGGCGCGCCGATGTGTGACGATCGGCGCAAGTTTCCCGGACGGGCGGCATCTAGTCGGGCATGGGAGACGAGGACCGTCGGTCGAGGCCTGGCGGCACGGAGCAGGTGCGCTGTCTCGAATGCGGCTCGGTCTACGCGAAGCCGGCGACCGGCGGTGCCGTCGAGCGGAACCCCGGTTGCCCGGCGTGCGGCTACGTCGGCTGGATCCCGCTCACCGCCGAGGCCGAACCGCAAGCGCCGCGCCGCTCCGGCGGGGGTCTCCCGCTGAGCCTCGCCGCCCGATGGCGCTGACCCCACCGAAGTAATGGTGGGGAGCCGGCCAGCGCCGGACGGTGCGGCCGGCGGCCTCGAGCGCTGCGAGCGCCTCCGCGTCGACGCCGGGCTCCGCGTTGACGACGTCGCCGGCCGGGTGGACGCGCGGCCGGTCGACGGCCTCCTGCGGCTCCAGCCCCTCCTCGAGGATGCCGGCCGCGACCGTCAGCAGCGCCGTGCGCAGGCGCGTTCCGCCGGCGGCGCCGAGTGCGAGGACGAGACCGTCGTCGTCGAGCACGAGGGTCGGCGCCATCATGCTCTGCATCCGGCCCCCCGGCTCGAGCGCGCCGCGCAGGAGCTCGACCTCGCCGAGCATGCTGTTGAGATGCAGGTCCAGCCCCGGTAGCCAGTCGCCGGAGCCGAGACCGAGGCTCGTCGTCAGGACGCAGGCGTTCCCCGCATCGTCGACGGTGACGAGATTCGTGGTGTGCGTCTCGGGAGCGGTCGCGTCGTCGTCGAGGACGGACACGAGCGTGAGCACGCGCTCGGCGGGGCAGAGGCCGCCCAGCGACGGCAGCCGCTCCAGGGTCGAGGGCATCCCCGACAGGCCTCCGCGAGTCAGGAAGCGCCGGCCGAGCCGGTTCAGCTCGACGGGCTCGCCCCAGCGGGCCTCGTACGCGACGAGGTCTTCGGGCGTGAGCAGCCCGCCGCGTTCGGTCGACAGCGCGAGCAGCGACTCCCCGATCGAGCCGGTGTATGCGGCGGCCGCGCCCTCCTCGGCGAGGGCGGCGAGCGCGCGCTCGAGCCCGGGCTGCTGCAGGCGTTCGCCCGCGCGGAGCAGCATGCCTCCCGGCGCATACATGCGCGCGCCCTCGCGCATCGTCATCACGGGCGCCAGCATCTCCAGGCACGAGGCGTGCGCGGGCGGCATCTCGACGCCGTCGCGCGCGAGCAGCAGCGCCGGCTCGAAGAGGCGCGGCCACGGCAGGCGTCCGTGGGCGCGCCAGAGCTCGTCCAGGCCCGCCGGGACGCCGGGCACCGCGCAGGAGGCGGCGCCGATGGCGTAGTGCACGAGCTCGGCCCCGAACGGCACCTGCAGGTCGACGAGCTCCGGCGTGTGGGGCGGAGCGGGGCCAAGTCCGGGCACGGCGCAGAAGCAGTCGAGATTCCGCGCCGTTCCGGCCGTCGCGTCGAGGTAGACCCCGTGCCCGCCGCCCAGGAGCCCGGTCATCACCGTCTCGGCAACGCAGGAGGCGAGGCACGCTGCCACCGCCGCGTCCGCGGCCGTGCCGCCCTCGGCGAGGATCTCGGCTCCCGCCGTCGCCGTGGCGGGATGCCCGGCGGCGACGCCGGCGATCACGGCTCGACCCTCGGCATCGCCACCCAGCCGATCCGGCCGATGCCCGGCCGGGGGAAGTCGACCCGGTGGCGCATCCGC
>WNGF01001981.1_pt1 | contig 29312 bp, 24 predicted proteins | sample 5400641 | NCBI WGS metagenome assembly WNGF01 (sample SAMN13153371, study PRJNA577476) | soil metagenome | isolation source: 80 cm soil or saprolite under grassland replicate 2 | place: USA:California | collected 2016-06-15 | reverse complement strand
TAAAGACTCCGGCGTTCTTCCCGCTCGGACCAACTCCACCAGCTGCTCGCGAAACTCCGATGGATATGCCTTGCGCTTCGACATGTGGACTCCTCCTCCCCCAAAGGGTGAAGTGTCCACCGAACCGGGTCAACTCCATGTCGTCCCACTTCCGTTCCATCGCTGGCTCGCAAAAAGCGAGTTTCGACTTTGATGGCAGACGTTCTTGCGTTCCCTCCGGAGTGCTCGATGGTGTATTGAATTGCAAATATCTCCGAAGACACGTCGAATGCTGAAATAACCATTAAGAAACCCTGAGGCGGTGCAACGAACCGATACCGGCCACCGGCATGCTCCACACTTCGTTCGGGAAAATCTCGAAGTGTAGTACTCCATTTTGGCTTCCCATCGATTGTGAAGGCATGAACTCCGCGGCGTTCGTCGCTCACGACGACGACCACTTTGCTTTTTCTGGAACAGAAGACGCGGGCGCCACGTACCTCGGCGTCGAAGCGGTTATATGACTTCTCCGCGCCGACTTCGTGTTCGCGAATTACTGAACCATGGTCCGAAAGAACGGTCAGGACACCACCTGTATCTGGTGAAAACAGATACATGCGTCTGCCTAACGAACAAATGTCAGTCCCGGACCGCCGCAACAAGATCTTTCCCTCGTCGACCAGATTCTTTTTCGACTTTCTCAGTACAAGGCCTTCGCTGATCCGAGTATCGAGCAAGATGATTCTTTCGGGATCCGCTTGAAGCATTTGAGCTGGGAGAATGCCGCTCCAGTTGGCGCGAGAGTAAACCACCGTCATTGTCCCCAGTCTCGAGTATCGAACCACGCGTAACAGATCTGTCTCGAGCACATAGAGATCGCGATTAGTCTCTGCGGTACTGCGGTTAAACATCACGTCGCGAACTTGTCGCAGGCCGACCGTCGGTGTGCGCGTCGCAAAACGGAGATGGACGCGTGTTTCTTGTCCGCTCAGCGACTGTATTCCTGCGGAGGCATTGATAATGATCGTCAGCGTCGCGACCGCGAACCTCATACTTTTCGACACCTGAAGAGTGTCCCTAACCCTGCGAGCTCGGGTTAGGAAGGCTCATTATCGACTGGGTGGCGGAACTGTTTCTAGACACGTCTCTTGGTAGCAGACTCCGGCGATGGAACAGTTTACGTCCAACTTGTGCTCACATACCCAGCTTCCGCCCTGCAGAAGCTGGCATCCCAAATCCATGCAGGAAAGCTTCGTCTTTGCCATCGCATCAACATTTGAGGGAGCGAGTAGCATGATTCCCGCTCCGATGATGATTGCCACATTTAGGGCGACCACCGAAAGCAGTTTTTTCTGCATTTTGAAAACCCTCCTAAAGATGTAACGTGACTTGAGACATTGATGAGCGTGCTGCATCGCTCACCAATGAGCGGGGTAAGGCTCGCACTTCGCCCCGACATTATTGAAGATCCTATCTGTACCATTGACGAAACAATGCCTATTTCTTACAAAGAAGTGTGCTTTTTATATCGAGATGTCAGACGGCGGTTTCAAGCAGTACTCGCGCAAGGTCGGCGAGAGTTGATATTCTGACCCATTCCTAGGTGGTGTTGCCTGTGTGGTCACCGAAATCACAGGATGAGTCTGAGTGAGGCGTTCATGCGCAACCCCGACGGAGCCGGCGCTCGATTCACGTGTGCCCCGCCGGCCGCGCATCCACGTAAGGAGAGACGCCGCGATCGCCGGGGTCTTGGACTCTCACCAGCGGACCGCCGAACGATTTGGCTCTGGGCGGTTCATACCAAGTTCGGTGACTCGTGGATGGCGGAAATTCTTCCGGGTACCGCGCGCCGGCATCGGCTGGCAGCCGGCGACAGCGAGTGAGGACGATCTCCGTTATTTTGCCCGCCCGTACACAATGAACGCGAGCGGGAAATTTACCTTTGTCCATGTCGGCAGCTGCAGCCACGTACCAGCGCTGTTGCGCACCGTTTTGAGAATCGAGAAATAGTCGACGGTCAGCAGCCCGTGTAACGGCATCGATTCTTCCGGCTCCTCGTCCTTGAGAGTGCCGATTGCCGCAATCGCCGCATCCTCGTGGGTGCCATCGTACGTGTAGAGTTTCAGCGCATGCGGCCCCGCATCCCCCGTCCAGACTTGTGCGAGCGAGCTGTGGCCGCCCGCGATTTTCCGCACGTACTGCGGGTCGACGACAGCGTCGATGACGACGAAGTTGCCGCAAAGATTCGGACGGTGCTCGAGAAACTCGTACGACGTGGCCGTCTTTCTGACGAAGAGCTCGTAACCGGAGAGACATTTGTCCGCCGACGTCTCCTGAATCGACGTCATTCCTTTCACGATCGTCAGAAAATTCGCGAAATCGATCGTCGTAGTTCCACAAATCAGCTGCATCGCGGGGTGGATTTCGACCATGTGCGGCGGATTCGCCGGCGGCTTTCCGTTCTTGATGTGCTCCGCAAATAGCCGCGGATAACCACGGGCCGTGCACGCCTTCTTCAGAACATAGGTGTCGAAAACCTTTCCCCACGACGTTCCGAGAGTGTTCGGCGGCTTGAACGCACAAAGATTCGGCGGCTCGACAACGACCTTGCCCGGAAATCCGACTTTAAGTCCGCTCGTCCCGGCGAGGTGCATCTCGCAATCGGACGCGGGATCGTGAACGCTTGCCGTTCGTCCTTCGATTTTTATCGGGAGCTCGAAGAGGAGAGTGTTCTGCTTCGCCAGCTCGTGAACGTACGCTTCGGTGAGCCGATACGACGACGCTTCGTCAGGATCCTGCGCGCGCGCGAGCGTAGCGGCGCAGCAGGAAAGAAGCACGACGTCACAGAAAAGCCGATGTCTCATTGCCGCCCCTGTGTTACTACCGAAAAAGCTCGCTTTCCGATGTGGAATTGACGATACACACTCTGGACGGCGTGTAAATATCCATTTTCATTGAAAAACATGCCTAATCTGTATTGGCGCGCGTTTCGGACACCGATAATCCTTACGTGAAAAACATTCTCCGCCTCCTGCTTGCCCCGATCCTGCTGAGCTGCGCCCCTCGTCCGCATACGGCACCGGTGCCGATGCTTCCCTTCGCGGCGGACACGGTGCGCGCGCAGCTGGTCCGCACCGGCGTCACACACTGGTTCCTTTACGCGCGGTCGGGGCCGTGGGCGATCCACACGCTGGTGGTCGACCGCGATGCGTGTTACTCCGCGCTCGCCATGAAGGGAGCTGACGGTGCCGTGGGGCGAAAAAAGACATCGGTCATATTCGACGAGCTTCGCCGATCCGCCGACGTAGTCGGCGGGATCAACGGCGACTTCTTTCTCTTTACGCCGCCAGGCGTGCCGGCGAATCTGCTCGTGTCGCGCGGCCGTTTGTTGACCGGCCCGTCGTTGCAACCCGTCCTTGCGATCGACTCGCTGGGTGCGCCACTCCTCACCGTCTTTCGCGTGGACGGGAGCGTCGCGACGATGCGAGACCGTTTCCCGATTGCCGCCTGGAATCGCCCCGCTCCGTCCGGAATCTCGGTCTACGACGACGGCTGGGGACACTCTACGGATACGCTGTCCAACAGCATTGAGGTGGTTGTCGGCGGAAGCGGAGTGGGGCGCGTCACCATGATGGATACGATGACGGCCGGCGTCACGATTCCGCCTGGGGGCGTGGTACTCGTCGGCCGAGGAAGCGATGCACGCCGCGCGCTGCTCACGCTGCATGTGGGCGACACCGTTCGGACGAGCGTTGCGCTGCGACCATTTCATCCTCTGGAAGCGGTTGGCGGACGTCCCCTGTTGTTGCGCGACAGCGCGATCGTCGCAGAAGTGGACACTCTTGGTGGTCGGGGTTTCGCAACGACCCGGCATCCGCGTACGGCGGTAGGTCTGGGGCGCGGTGGTCGACGTCTGCTACTCGTAGTAGTGGACGGACGGCGAAAGCCATATTCCGATGGAATGACGCTGCGCGAGCTGGCCACTCTCATGCGCGCCCTCGGCGCGCGCGACGCGATCAATCTGGACGGTGGCGGCTCGACGACGCTGGTTTACTCGGACCCTGACAGTGCAGGCAGGCTTCGCATCGCGAACCAGCCCTCGGATTCGGCGGGCGAGCGCCCCGTTGGCGATGCTCTCGCGATCGTGCGTGGTTGCTCATGAAAAAGCGCGTCGTCCCCATGCCAATGACCGGCAGTCCACGGTCGTTCAGGTGCCCGACTTACCCAGCACGCTGGCGATCGCGGTAATTGTATTCCAGTTGCGAGTGGTGACTGGGACACCAAAGAGCCGGTCCAATGTTCCAAGATAGCCGATGGCTTTCATCTCGCGCCGGTACACGCCGAAGACGAACTGATTATCTCGCGCGAGAATTTTCAACAGCCACTTGCCGCTCGAAGGAAAGCTCATCGGCGTCGGCGGAGCCGATTGGGGGCGTTTGGAAAGGACGCTCACGAAGCGAACGATGTCGGGTCGCAAGGGCTGCTCGGCGAAAGGATCCTGAGACATCAGCGTCAGAATCTCGCGGCCCTGGCAGATCATGATCTCCGCATCAAAGGGCAGCCTGCGTGCGAACTCGGCGCGGAGCTTCTCACGCGTGATTGGCTGCCGGATCACGAAGGTGCCCGCTGCTCCGATGTTGACAGCATCGAGGTGTTTCAGTTCTTCAATGAGCGTGGTTGGTCGGAAGGTCCTGTGACCGCCGACGTTCACCCCTCGCAGCAGAACCACGAGCGCCATTCGTTATCTCCGTCGACCTCGCGAGCCGGACGTTCAGAACATCCCGTATTCGTTGACGGCGTCAGGTGGAGCGGGTTGCCCGACGTCCCACAATTCGACGACGCGATTACCCTCGAATCGAAAGATGTGCACGAGCGCTATGTCCGGCCCGTCCGGCATATTTCCGAGCGCTCGTCGCAGGAGTCGTCATGACGCGAGGTCGGAGCAAACGACACGCCAGGGGTCGTCCGCAGCCGAGCGACGCACGATGCATGTTGTCGCGCCGGTATGCGGTTTGCCGTTGAATTCGTCGACGCCCACCGCGGAGATATCGAAGTGAAGACGACCCTGCTCGCACTTGCCGCCGTTACGCTGATCGGAACAGCCGGGTGCAAGAAGAACAATGAACAGACGACAGCGGACACTTCGACGGTGCGCGCTCTGGATACGTCAGGCGCCACGGTGCGTCCCATCACGGACACCGTCGTGAAGCAGACGACGACGACGACCGACACGCTGAAAGGTGCGCCTACGGCGAGCACGACCGCGAAGACCACGAAGACCGCGAAGGCGAAAAAGGGCACGTATTGAGCGGGTCTCGTTGATCAGCCGCGGACTATTCGCGAATCTCCGCTTCGACGAGCTGCGCCAGCAGCGTGAGTGATTCCTGCCAGCCGAGGTAACACGCCTCGGCGGGAATGACGGCGGGCACGCCTTCCTGCACGATGTGCAGCTCGGTCCCCACGGAGACTTTCTGCAAGGTAATCGTCACCTGCATCTCGCCCGGCAGGTTCGGATCGTCGAACCGGTCGGTGTAGCGGATGCGTTCGTGCGGCACCAGCTCCTGATACACTCCGCCGAAGGAGTGGACCTGGCCCGTGGTGAAGTTCGTGAACGACATCTTGTACGTGCCGCCGACCTTGGCGTCGAGATGATGCACCTTGCCGGTGAATCCGTTCGGCGGAAGCCATTTAGCCTTCGCCTCCGCGTCGAGGAAGGCGCGGTAGACGCGCTCGGGCGGCGCGTGGAGTACGCGGTGCAATCGGATGGTGTTCGTGGTCATGGTGTTCGCGGTCATTCGGACTGCGGTTTGTGGGCGGCCTGGAGCTTCTGCTGGAGCTGCGGCGGCGCGGGCTCGTATCGGCTGAACTCGAGATTGTAGGAGCCGCGCCCGGCGGTGATCGACTTGAGCCGCGCGGGGAAATGCTCGAGCTCGGAGAGCGGAGCCTCCGCGTTGATCTGCAAGATGCCGGGCCGCGGCGAGTCGGAGCCCTTGATCTGGCCGCGGTGGGCGGAAAGCTCGCCCGCTATGTCGCCCATCTTCTCTTCGGGGGCGAAGATCTCGACGTTGACGATCGGCTCGAGGACGGTCGGCCGCGCCTTGCCGAGCGCGTCGAGGAATGCTTTGCGGCCCGCGGACATGAAGGCGACGTCCTTTGAATCCACCGGGTGGCTCTTTCCGTCGTAGACGATGACACGCACGTCCTGAAGCGGAAAGCCGGCGATGAAGCCGGCCTCGAGGACGTTGCGCACGCCTTTCTCGACCGACGGGATGTACTGACTCGGGATCGTGCCGCCCTTTACGGCGTCGACGAATTCGAACCCCTTGCCGCGCGGCAGCGGCTCGATTCGGAGAAAAACCTCACCGAATTGACCGGCGCCACCCGTCTGCTTCTTGTGTCGGCTGTGACCTTCGGCCTTTGAGGCGATCGTCTCGCGGAACGGGACTGAGGGCGGGTGTGTGTCGAGCTCGATCTTGTACTGCGAGGCCATCTTATCGAGGATCACCTTGAGATGCATCTCGCCGAGGCCCCGCATCACGGTCTCATTCGTTTGCGAGTCGTGCTCGAGGCGCAAGCAGGGATCCTCGGCCGCGATTTTGTGCAGCACGTCGGAGACTTTCTGTTCGTCGCCTCGCTTCTTCGGCGTCACCGCGAGACCGAAGACGGACGTCGGCAGCGCGAAAGGGCGCGGATGCACATTAGCGTCCTCGGGCGCGTCGTGCAGGATCTGGTCGAACTGGATCTCGTCGATCCTGGAGATGGCGCAAATGTCGCCGGGGATGGCCTCCTGCACTTCCGTCTGGGTTTTTCCGCGCAGCGCGTAAAGGTGGCTTGCCTTGATTGGCTTCCGCCCATCGCCGATGTACAGCTGCATGTTCGGGGTGAAGCGCCCCTGGTGCACGCGGAATACCGCGAGGCGGCCGATGTAGGGATCGGTTTCGATCTTGAACACGTGCGCGAGAGCGTGCGTGGAAGGATCCGGCTTCGCCGTCAGCTCTTTCGGCTCGCCGCCGTCGATGGGCGTGCTCACATATACTGGCGGATTTCCCTCGGTCGGGTTCGCCAGCAGCTTGACGATGATTTCGAGCAGCTCGGTGATGCCGGCGCCGGTCTTGGCGGAAGTGAACACCACCGGTATCAGATGCCCCTCGCGCAGCGCGCGCTCGAGTGGCTCGTGTAATTCCTCGGCGGTGACTTCGCCCTTCTCGAGGTACTTCTCCATCAACTTCTCGTCAACCTCGACCACCTGCTCGACGAGTCTCCTGTGCGCTTCCTCCACCGACGAGAAGTCGGCCTCGCCGGAGGGAGTGAAGAAGCAGTCGGACACTTTGCTGCGATTGCCGGCCGGAAGGTTCAGCGGAAGGCATTCCTTGCCGAAGGTCTCCTGGATGAGCTCGAGCAGAGCCGCGCAATCCACGTTCGCGGCGTCGATCTTGTTGACGACAATCAAGCGGTCGAGCCCGCGTGTCTGCGCGTACTGCATGAAGCGGCCGGTCATCATTTCGATGCCGTTCTGCACGTTGATTACGATCGCCGCGGTTTCGACCGCCGCGAGCGAGGGTAGTGCGTGGCCGAGAAAGTCGGGGTAGCCCGGGGTGTCGAGCAGGTGAATGCGAGCCGTTTCGTCTCCTAGCTTCGCATCGAAGCTCGCGACCGCGAGCTTGAGCGAGTGGTGCAGCTGCTTTTCCAGCGGCGCGTAGTCGCAAACTGTGGTGCCGCGCTCGATACTGCCGGCGGCGTGAATGGCTCCCGCTTTCGCTAGCAGTGCCTCGGCGAGGGTGGTCTTGCCGCAGCCCGCCTGGCCGACGAGCGCGATCGTCCTGATGTTTTTGATACCGTTCGTCACGGACCTTGCCTCCCTCGCTTCTGATTTTATAGCAAGAACACTGCGCGGTGGGAAGGCGGATGCCTGGATTGCGTTGCTCTGGTCCGGGGCGAGCTAACGCCGGCCTGAGCTGCTCAGCGACCGACGCGCTGCTGCAAGTGTTCCGGATAACGCGCCCCATGTACCGTTATTTTCGCGGCAGCGCCGTCGATCCGGCGAAGATCGTCTCGCGTCAGCTCGATCGCCCCCGCGCCGATGTTCTCTTCGAGCCGATGCAGCTTGGTCGTGCCGGGAATCGGCACGATCCACGGCTTCTGGGCGAGCAGCCACGCGAGCGCGACTTGCGCGGGTGTTGCCCGCTTCTCGGCCGCAATCCGGTCGAGCAAATCGACCACAGCGTGATTTGCTTTGCGATTCTCCGGGGAGAAGCGTGGGACAATGTTGCGGAAATCGCTGCTGTCGAAAGTGGTCTTCTCGTCGATCTTGCCCGTGAGAAAACCCTTGCCGAGCGGACTAAACTGCACGAAGCCAATGCCGAGTTCTTCGCAAGCTGCGAGCACACCGTTTGTCTCGGGCTCTCTCCACCACAGCGAGTATTCGCTCTGAATGGCCGTGACGGGCTGCACCGCGTGAGCCCGGCGAATTGTCTGCTCCCCCGCTTCGGAGAGCCCGAAGTGTTTGACCTTCCCCTCTTCAATCAGGTCTTTCACCGTTCCGGCTACATCTTCGATCGGCACGTTGGGATCTACGCGGTGCTGGTAGTACAGATCGATCGCCTGAAGTCGAAGCCGCTCGAGTGAGCCTTCGGTGGCTTGCCTGATGTGCTCGGGCTGACTGCTCAGGATCTGCTGCTTGTCGTCGCGCCCGAGCTCGAATCCGAACTTCGTCGCGATCACCACCTCATTGCGGAACGGCGCTAGCGCTTCGCCGACGAACTCCTCGTTTTCCGCGCCGTAGATCTGCGCGGTGTCGAAGAACGTGACGCCGCGCTCAAATGCGGCCCTGATCAGCGCGATCGCGTGGCCTTTGTCGGTTGGAGGGCCGTAGCCGTGCGTGAGCCCCATCGCCCCATAGCCGATCGCCGAAACTTCCAATCCGCTCTTTCCAAATTTTCGCTTCTGCATGGTGTTTTCTCCGTCGCCAAACCCATGGCCGCATGCCGACTGTGGCACGCCGCTCTCGGATGAAAGCACGCAAGAACACCCTTGAAGGAGAAATCGCATGCGGATCGGCATACTCGGCTCGGGGCTTATGGGCGGCAAGCTCGGGACAATTTTCGCCCGCGCGGGTCATGACGTGGTGTTCAGCTACTCACATAGCGAGAGGAAGCTCAACCGACTTGCGCGGGACGCGGGCGGCAACGCGCAAGCTGGCACTCCGCGCGAGGCGGCTTACAATGCGGATGCACTTTTGCTCGCCGTGCACTGGTCGCGAGTCAACGACGTATTGAAGCGGGCGGGCGACCTCTCCGGCAAAGTGATCGTTACTTGCTCGCTTCCGATGAACGCGACGGACACAAAGCTGGTGATCGCCAATACATCGTCGGGTGCGGAGGCGTTGGCCGGGAAGGTTCGAGAGGCCGACGTGGTCTCGGCATTCGGCACTGTGCCGAGTGAGGTCTTGTTCGATGTATTCCACGCAAAGCGCCGGACTCGCCGGCGTCCGAGCCTTCTATACTGCGGGGACGATGACGACGCAAAAGAGCTCGTGGCGCAACTTATCCGCGACGTTGGCTTCGAACCCGAAGACGTCGGCGCGCTGGATTCCGCGCGCTACATGGAGCCGTTTACCATGCTGATCGCGAAGCTTGCGTATGACGGTGACGAAGGACCCGAATTGACGTATCGATTCGAACGCTATTGAAGCCGGTCGAGTGGGGATGTTGCATGGCCTGGAGGAGCGGCGATCCGCAGTTTGAGAATCTGCTTAAAGCGGCGGCACGGGTTGCGCGCGAATGTGAATAGACGAAGAATCGGCCGCCAACTCGACGGCCGATTCTTCGTCACACTTCTTCACGAGCAAACTAGGCGGCTCGACGGGCCCGAGATCCGCGAAGCCGGGCGCATCCGGTGGTTACGGCAGAGGGTCGAAAGTGCCCCCAGGCCACCCGAGCGTCTGCTGGAGGTTGCTATTCAGCTGCAGGTGCGACGTCGGGATCGCGAAGAAGTAATAGTTCGATTGCCAGTTTATGGCTTGCTGGGTGTCCATGATTACGACCTGATGCTTGAAGTACTTCGAGTAGCTCACGTCGAGGTTTACCGTGTCGCGGATGGGCAGCCACTGCGTCGTCGAAATCGTCAAGAGTATCTTCAGCCCCGTGCGGCGAGTGCCGTTGAGCTTGGACTCGAACAACATGTTCCGCCGCAGGTCCCAGTAGCGTTTGCTCTCGAAGGCGAGCTCGATGCGTCGCTCGAGCATGATCGCGTCCTGCATCTGGGTACCGCTCATCCCGGCTTGCAGCCCGTATAACGCGTCAGTACCGGCGTCGATTCCCGCGCGTTTTCGCAGTGCGATGAGTTGGTCGTACGCCTCCTGAGTCTTGCCTACGGCGTTCGCGGCCTCGGCGAGATTCAGCAAGACCTCCGCGTACCGGATCTCGATCCAGGGCGTCTGACTGTTCCCGGCCTGGAACGCATCCTCTGCCGGGTTGACGGCCTTGCGCGTGTAGAAACCGGTGCTCGTCGGGTTGTTCTTCTCACCGCCCACGTAGGTCCATTCCCGTCGTCCCGATTTGCCCGAGAGCGCCCACACCGCGCCGTTGTAGGCGATGGTCAAGTAGAATCGCGGATCGCGGTTCTTAAAATAAGAGAGCGTGTCGTAAAGCGGACTGCCCGTGGTGGGCTTCCCGTCGCGCATGGGAAACGCCTTCACCATGTCCCACGTCGGCCAGTCCCCACCGGTATGGCCGCTGGACTCGTCGAGCGGCCGCACAGTGGCGGGCCAGCTGGTCGTGACCGCCGGATACGAATACCGGCGCACGAAGACCACTTCTGGGTTCATGGCCCCGGCCCACAGTTGTTCGAAGCTCGGGTTCAGGCGGAATCCCTGCGCCGTGAGAAAGGTCTTCGCGTTCTCGTTCGCCGTGTAAGCGTTCTGCCAGCGTTGCGCATCGCCGTTGCGATTGAACTGCGGACTGGCGTAGTAAAGCAGCACGCGGCCCTTCAGCGCCATCGCCGTGCCCTTGTGCAGGTGTCCATCGTTCGCCCCGGACCCGGCGGCCATCGTGGGCAGCAGGGCCGTCGCGCTGTCGAGATCTGACACGATCTGGGCTATCGTCTGCGTCGTTGTCGCCCGGGAGACCAGCAGGCTGTCGGTCAGGTCCTGTGGCGTGAGCAGCAACGGCACGCCACCATACCGCTTGACCAGCTCAAAGTAGCGATAGGCGCGGAAGAAGAGCGCCTCGCCCGTGAACGTCTGCACCAGAGCGGGACTGAGGGTCCCACTACCGATGTCATGCAGCAGGATGTTGATTCGCCGGATCTCCGCGTACGGCCAGTAGTTCACGGAGTTCACCGTCAACTGGCCGAACAGGTAGCTGGTGCCACCGGGCGATTCGTCCGATTGGGAGGCCTCGCCGGTGGACCAGTCGGGCAGGTTGTCATTATAAATGCGATCGACGTACGCCTGCGCCAGCGAGGGATCCTTCCAGACGTCGGTCGCGTTCACGGCTGCGAGGTTCGTGAGGTCGAGCGCTTTGTCACACCCGACGAGCGCCAGGCTGAAGGCGGCGGCGGCGATTACGGTTCTCGGGATTCTCATCGGCCGGCTCCTCCGGTCAGCGAGAAGTTCATGCCCACCGACACCGTCCGCATCAGCGGGTACGCACGGATGTCGTCCATCTCCGGGTCGTAGTTCCAATCACCTATCTTGTCGTGCAGCAGTGCAAGGTTTTCCCCCGAGACGTACAGTCTCGCGTCCCTCGATCCTAGCAGACGCGCCAGGCGCGCCGGCAGATCATAGGACACCGTTAAGGTCTTCAGACGGACGAAGGAGCCGTCGCGCAGCCAGAACGTGGATGCGGGATACCGCGTACGGTAGTTCGTGTCTCTCCAGCCGGGGTATGCGCCGTTGGGATTATCCGGGGTCCAGCTATCGGCCCAGTACGCGTAGGATGACTCTTCAGCTCGCGCCTGCAGGTCTCGGCCGTTGGTCGTCATCAGGAGCTTGTTCCCCGCCGCGCCCTGAATAAGCCCGTCGATTCGCACATGCTTCCACGAGCCGCCGAGCGTGAGGCCGAAGTTCATCGGCGGTGTGCTGTAGTTGCAGATCCACTGCTGATCGTCGGAGGTGATCTTGCCGTCCGGCGCGTCGCTGGTGGGTCCGCGCAGGTCGGCATAATTCAGCATGCCGAGCTTCGGCGCCAGACCGTTGATCGTGTAGCCGGCCGGCAGTGCGTCGATGTCCGCCTGCGTGCGGAGGATGCTGGTGGCCACGTAACCGAAGCAGTCGCCGCTCGACACCGTGGTGCGGCCGATGCGTGACTGATAGGGGCGGATGTTCTGCGCTTCGTTCAGACGCAGAATCTTGTTGGTGGCGTAACCGAGGTTGCCGCGCGCGTAGTATCGGAAGGGCTTCTCCGCGGTGCCGCCCCTGTTGTCGTACCCGAGCTCGACTTCGAACCCGTGCGTGTTGACCGCCTCGTAGTTCTCGTCCGGGAGGCTCGCGCCGAACGTATCGGGAATCGACGTTTGGCGCGATCCGAGGATGTCATAGGTATTGCGGCGGAAGAGGTCGACGGTGAAGGTCATCCGGTCATGCCAGAACCGGGCGTCCAGGCCCGCGTCGTACGTTTTCGATTTCTCCCAGGTGATATTTGGATTGGCGAGCTTGCCCGGCGTCAGGCCGGTAGTGGGCGTGCCGAACACAGCGCCGGGCTGGATCGTATAGGACTGCTGCCACTGGAAGCTGCCGACATTGTCGTTGCCCAGCCTGCCGTACGAGGCGCGCAGCTTCAGCTCGTCAATGAAACCGAGCTTGAAGAACGGCTCCTGCGAGATGCGCCAGCCCGCCGACACCGAGGGAAAGAAGCCCCACCGCTTATCCGGCGCGAAGATTACCGAGCCGTCGTACCGGAAGTTGGTCTGGAGGAAGTACTTCTCCGCGTAGTCGTAGGCGAGCGAGCCGACATAGGAGATGCGCGCGGTCTGGTACTGGCTCCCATCCGCCCGTGCCTGGTCCGCGCTCCCGCCGACGAACTGGTCGATGAGCGGTGAGATGAAGCTGTCGCGGCGCCCGCTGAACCAGGTCGTGTCACTCCCCGCCTGCTCGTAGACGAGGAGTCCATCCAGGCTGTGCGCGCCGAAGGCGTGCTGGTAGCTCAATTGCACGTTGGCCTGGTAATCGTTGTCGCGACCTTCCTGGCTCAGCAGATACTCGGCCTGTGAGCGGTCCCTCCATCCCACGAGTGAATCGCCGACGATGTGATTGTTCGTGCCGAGCGTGTTGAACAGCGCCATCTGGTAGGGAAGGTTGAAATCCTTTCGATGCGACTCCCCAAGGTTCTTGTAATACGAGACGGTTGACCTCAATCCGACCACGAACGGCATCTCGTAGTCAAGCCGTAGCTTCGTATTGAACGCCGACCAGTCCCGCCGGTCGTATCCCTGCTGGTCTTCGATCACGACGCCCGGGTGCCATTCGACCCAGTTGCCCGTCGGCAGTCCGTTGACGTAAGGCGGGACCATCGAGGACCGAAAGTTCAGCGCCTTGTACAAATCTTCGTACGTCTGGTCACCGTTGGCCCAACTGGGACCGAGGCGGTTGCGGCCGGTCGTGTTGAAATCGACCGCCGCCTTCAGACGGCTCGTAATGTCGACGTCGAGATTCCCGCGTGTCGTGAAACGCCGGAACGGGATGTTGTCGAAAGAGCCCGACTCCTTGAGGAGTGAGCCGCCGAGGAAATATCGGACCGCGTTGGTGCCGCCTCGGATGTTCACCGCGTGCTGCGTCGTCATGGGGTTCCGCCACATCTCGTCGAGCCAGTTGAAATTGTGTGTCTTGAAGTAGTCCAGCTCGTCGGACGAGTAGTAGCGCGGGTCCGACGCCGGTATTGCGTTGTACTGCCACGCGTCGTTGATCGCTTTCGCCTGCTGGTAGGCGTTGAGAGCGCGCGGAATCCGCGTCGCGCTCTGCGAGCCCACGCTGCCGCTATAGGAGAAGCTCGGTGCGCCAATCCGGCCGCGATTCGTCGTGACCAGGATGACGCCGTTCGCCGCCCGGGAGCCGTAGACCGACGCCGCGGCGCCGTCCTTCAGCACGGAGATGCTCTCAACCTGGTCCGTGTTGAGGCCGTCGAAGGCGAACTTGTCGGAGACTACGCCGTCTATCACGTACAGCGGGCTCGCGTTGTTGAACGTTCCCACCGCGCGGACCTGGATGCTGGACTCGCGGCCCGGCGTACCCGCGTTCTGCGTGACCATGACACCGGACAGCCGGCCGGCCAGCGCGTTCGAGAGGTTGTCGGTCGGCAAGTCCCTCAAGTCCTCGTTCGAGACCGAGCTGATGGAGCCGGTTACCGCGGCACGGCTCTGCACGCGATAGCCGGTCGACACCACCGCCTGGAGTTGCGCAGGAAGCTCATTGAGCTGGACGTCGGCCGTGACGGTCTCCTCTCGGGCAACCGTGACCGGCTGCGTCACTGGAGAGAATCCGATCAGCGACACGCGAAGGGTGTAGCGCCCTGGGGCCACCCGAATCACGTAATGCCCATCCGTTCCGGTGCGGCTGCCCACGCGCGTGCCTTGCAGCACGACGCTCGCGCGCGGCAGCGGCACGCCGGCTGAGTTCTTGACCGTGCCCTGGACTATGCCCATGGTGGCCTGCGCTCGGGCGGGATTCGCTGGCACGAAGGCGGCGGCGGACGACAACAATAGCACGATACACGTTCTGTTCATGTGCACCTCCGACAAGGAATTGGCGGATCGGTCGGCCCGGCGCGCTGCGTGGAAGGCGCGCGGTGACGCCGGTCGTCAAGCGCTACGCGGCGTACTACACATTGTTTAAGCCGGCTAGACTATAACGTTTAAGTAAAAGGAGGTCAATACCGAGCTGTTCATGGCCTACGACGCCAGTGGCGCTCATCAAGGCACGTTGTCCCGCTCCGCGATCAATCGCAGCATTACCACGCCGTGCGCCGCCACCATCGCCTCGTGCCCCGCACGCGCCGACGCGACCTCGGCATGCTGCCAGAGATCGCGGACTTTCGCCACCTTCGTCGTTATCCTCAGTTCTGCCCACCGTGCGGTCATGCTCGCCGGCACGCTGTCCCGATTGAACATCGCCACTGCGACGTCGCCATTCGTCAACGACCGCGTCCAAATCTCCTGGTCGCCGGACTTCCACGCGCGCGTGCCCTGCTTCCCCGCCGCATCCTGATCCACGACGATCACGTCGCGATTCATCAAGATTTCCGCGATCGCGGGCCGCATGCTGCGCAAGTCATTGCCCGCGAGGAGCGGCGCCGCCAGCATCGACCACAGACTCATGTGCGTTCGGTACTCGTCGTCTGTCATGCCGCCATTCCCGATCTCCAGCATGTCTGGGTCGTTCCAATGGCCGGGGCTCGCCCAGGGCGCGAGATCGTTCTGGCCGAATCCGATCCTCGTCATCGAGTCCCACGCGTCGCGAATGTCGCCGGTGGTCCGCCACAGATTGCCGCCGACGTCCGGACCCCACTTCCATACGTCCAGGCGGCCGTACTGGCACAGGCTATAGACGATCGGACGCCCCGATGCCAGCAGCGCGTCGCCCATCTTTTGATAGACGGCGGGCATCTCTTCATCAGTGTAGAGCGTGCGCGCGCCACACCAGTCGTACTTCAGATAATCGATGCCCCAGGCCGCGAACATGCGGGCGTCCTGGACTTCGTGGCCGTAGCTGCCCTCGTATCCCGCGCAGGTATTCGGCCCGGGCGACGAATAGATTCCGAGCTTCAGTCCCTTGCCGTGCACGTAGTCGGCGAGCGCCTTCATGTCGGGAAACTTTTTGTTCGTGACCATGTTTCCCTGCGCATCGCGTCCGCCTTCCCAAGTGTCGTCAATGTTGATGTACTGATAGCCCGCGTCGCGCATGCCGCTGCTCACCATCGCGTCGGCCATGCCCCGGACCGCCGCGTCGTCGACGCGACCGGCGAACTTGTTCCAGCTGTTCCATCCCATCGGCGGCATGCGCGCCAGCCCGTTGTCGCGCACCTTGTGGAGCGCCGGCAGCGGAAGGCGCGCCGGCAGCGCGCCTTCTCCCGCCGGACCGCGAAATGCGATCATCTCGGTGGGCTTGTCTTGCGGGCGCCGCCGCGTCGAGATGTGCAGCGTGTCGCCGGCGAGCCGACCCTCGTACCGCACGGTGCGATTGCTGTTGCCGTCGCGCATCGTGCCGGTAATCGTGAACCCGCGCTCATCGCCGGTGCTTTCCGACACGCGATAGAAGAACTGCGTCACACGGATCGTCCCGGTGATGCTCCCGCCAACCTGGCGCAAATCGAAGTACGTATTCCTCGATGTGCCGTCGGCGTTGGGCACGCGCACCACCCAGTTGCCGGTGAGCCCGGCCGGCGCCGAAACAACCGGGGTTGGCGCCGAACGAAGCGCTCCGCAGCCGGCGCCGGCCATCACGACAGCCATGCTCCCCGCGCCGAGGGCGAGACGACGACCGCCGCGAACGAGGCGGTTGACGTTCATTGTTTGCCCAAGTCGCGGGGAGCACTCGCGATACACAAAGCGATGCAGAGCGGCAACCAGCGCATAAACCTCGAACCCCCTGGTTCAGTCGTTAAACGTTTAAGTGAAGCGGCCGCAAATCTACAGCGCGCGTGAAACGCCAGCAATACGACGAACGGAAACTACGGCGCGCCAGAGCCGGGCCGCGCGTCGCCGACCGCCGCCGCGAGCACCGCCTCCGGCGTCCAGTCGGCGATCCGCCGCGCCGGCGACAATCGCCCGCGACTCATCACCGCGAGCCGGTCGCAGAGTCCGAACAACTCGGGCAGATACGAGCTGACGAGAAGCACCGCCCTTCCCTCGGCCGCCCACCGCGCGATGACTTCGTACACCTGCGCCTTGCTGCCGATGTCGATCCCGCGCGTCGGCTCGTCGAGCAGCAACACATCCGCCTGCTGATTCAGCAAGCGGCCGATCGCTACCTTCTGTTGATTGCCGCCCGACAGCGACTGCACTCGTTGGAGCGGCGAGGTGGCGCGAATGCGCAGGTGTTTCATCCAATGCCGCGTCTGTTCGCGTTGACGGCCGAGATCGAGAATGCCCCTGCCCCAGCGCCGCGACACCGACGCCAGCCGCGTCGCGCACACATTGTCGGCGATCGACAGCGAAAGCGCGAGGCCCTCTCCCTTGCGATCCTCACTGAGATAGCCGAACCCTTCGCCGAGGCGACGCGCCGGCCGGACGTCGTGAACGGGCAACGCGCGGCCTCGCAGCGCGACCGTTCCGCTGGCCGCGGGCTGAAGACCGAACAGCGTCCGCACCAGCTCCGTGCGTCCCGCCCCCATCAGCCCCGCGATGCCAAGGATCTCGCCGCGGCGGAGCGCGAAGCTCGCCTCGCGCAACGCCGGTGGCGAGGCGAGGCCTCGAACGTCGAGCACGACCTCGGCGCCGCCGGACGCGCGTGGACGGTCGGGAAAGAGCTCCGTCATGGCGCGACCGACCATCTGCACGATGAGCTCGTCGTTGCTCACGCGCGCGATGACGCCGCTGTCCACGCTCCGGCCGTCGCGGAGCACAGTGTAGCGATCGGCGACCTCGCGCACCTCCTCGAGGAAATGACTGATGTAGACGACGGCGATGCCGCGCGCCACGAGGCGGCGGATGAGCGCGAACAATCGTTCCGTGTCGTCGCGCTGAAAGCTGCTCGTCGGCTCATCCATGAGGAGTACTTCGGCGTCGGCGGCGAGCGCGCGGCAGATCTCCACGACCTGTCGCGCGCCGAGCGGCAGATCGGCCACGCGCCGGTCGGGTCGCAGTCCTGGATGCCCGAAATGATCGAGCAGCTCGAGGGCGCGGTCGTGCATCGCCCGCTGATCGAGCCGGCCATAGCGGGACGGCTCGCCGCCGAGCACGATGTTCTCCGCGACCGTGAGATGCGGGCAAAGCGAAAGCTCCTGATGAATGAGTGCGATGCCGCGCCGCCGCGCCTCGAGCGGCGACGACGGCGCATATTCGCGTCCGGTCACCCGCATCGAGCCGTGATCGGGACGCACGGCGCCGGCGATCACGTTCATCAGCGTGCTCTTGCCAGCGCCGTTCTCGCCAATGAGCGCGTGCACTTCTCCGGCGCGAACGTCGACGTCGACGGTCTCGAGCGCTACCGTCGCGCCAAACCGCTTCGCGACACCGCGTACCTCGAGCGCGGCGCCGCTCATTTGCCGCGGAGGTATTTGTCGATCGGCGGCGCGAGCAATTCCGCCGCCTTCGGTGTATTCATGTTGTCAGCCGTGATGATCATGGCGCCGGTGTCGACGCGCCGTTCCACCGGCTCATGCCGGAGGCTGGCGGCCATCGTCTTCACGCCCAGGTAGCCCATCTTCATCGGATCCTGCACGACGAGCCCGTCGATCTGGCGTGCGCGGAGTGCGTCGACGAGCGCCTGTCCTGCATCGAAGCCGACGAGATGCACTTTGGCGACTTTGCCGATGTCCTGAAGCGCGAGCAGCATCCCGACGGTCGCCGACTCGTTCGGCGTGAACGCGCCCTGAAGGTCCGCACCGTACCGACTCAAGAGATTCTCGGACGCGCGCTTCGCGGTCTCACGGGTCGGACCGGCGTACTGGTCGGATGAGATGACGGCGACGCCCGGAAATTTCTCCTTCATCTCGGTCATGAACCCTTGCTCGCGCTGGGTCGTGCTCGCCGAGCCTTCCTCATAGCGCAACATCAAGACACGTCCCTTACCGCCGAGCACTTCGCCTAGTCGGTCCGCGGCCAACCGTCCCCCTTTCACGTTGTCGGTGGCGATGTAGCTGACGATCGAATCCAACTCGAGTTTGGAGTCGATGATTACGGTTGGAACGCCGGCGCTTCGTGCCTCCTCTACGGGACGAACGAGCGCGCGATCGTCGAGCGGAGCGAGCACGATACCATTCACTCCCTGACTGACGAATCCCTCGACGACCTGCACCTGCTGTTCGCGATCGTCCTCGCGCAGCGGTCCTTTCCAGATGACGTTCACCGGCTTGCCTTGCGCCGACAGCTCCTGCGCAGCCCGAACAGCGCCGGCGTGGACGCTCTTCCAGTACTCGTGCGACGTCCCCTTCGGGATGACGGCGATCGTGAGCGTTTTCACGCCGGAGCGCGCGTCGGCGGATTTCGACTCGCCGCAGCCGGCGGCGAGCAACATGACTAGAGTGAGAGGCAAAACGCCGGCGGTACGTCGCGAGGTTTTCATGGTGTGCGTCTCTGATCTAAATGGTGGATTCTGCAATGGAGGTCGGGGGGATTGTTCAGATGACGATGACGCCCTTTACATAATCAGGTGCGCCGTGATCGGCGCCGAACGCGCGCGGTACGTCATCGAGCGACGCATACCGGTGGGTCACGAGCGAGGCAGCCTCGATAGTGCCGCGCGCGATCAAATCGAGCGCGCGTGCATAGGTCGTGGGACGGCCGTCCGGCGCGAAGCCGCCCGATGCGCCAACCGTGGAAATCAGCGCCGGCTCGAGGAACTGCACGCCGTTCAAGACGCTCAGATCCGTGCCGGCGTGGCCATGGCCGTAAAGCAACAAGGTTCCCTGCTTGCGGAGGAGCGACGGAATTGCGGCGAACACCGCGCCCGCGCCGGAGGCATCGACGAGCAGCTCGACGCGGCGGCCCGCGGTCCGCTCGCGCACCGCCGCGGCGACATCGACACACGACGAATCAATTGTCTCAGCGCCGAATCGCTCGGCGAGCGCGCGCTTTCGTGCATTCGGATCGCTGACGAGCAACATGCCGTCGAAGCCGACAACGTTGCGGAGATATTGCACGAAGAGCAACCCTGCCGGTCCGGCTCCGCAGACGAGCGCGGTGCGCACTCGTTGCGACGGCGCCCCGCCGCACACGGTGTAGCGCGCCGGGGTGCGGAGGAGCGTGTCGGTCGCGTGCACGACGCATCCAAGCGGCTCGGTGAGCGCAGCCCCCACGTCGTCGACGTCGTCACTTACACGAATCGCGTTCACGGCGGGAATCACGAGGCACTCGGCGAGCCCGCCCTGAAGCCCCGTGATGCCATGTTCCGTGTAGTGCTCGCACTGGTGTGAATCGCCGGTCGCGCAGTATTCGCAGCGTGGGGTGCGCGCCTCGCTCACGCAGCTGCGACCTTGGTCCACCACCACGCGATCGCCGGCGGTAAGGTCGCGCACGTCGGCGCCCACCGCTTCGACGATTCCGACGATCTCGTGTCCGAGGATTTGCGGACGTACGGCGAGCGGGATCGTCGCGCCGCGCTCATCGCGACTGTAATTCGCCTGGCCCGCAAAGATATGCAGATCAGTGCCGCACAACCCAACCGCGCGCACGTGCAGGAGTACGTCGCGCGGACCGGGGATCGGACGTGCGACCTCGCGCAGCTCCATGCGCCCAACGTCGACGAGCACCGCCGCGCGCATCGTCACTTCGATCCGTGTTCCGGCATCTCGAGCACGAGCACCGATGCAATGCTGCTCGGTGCCACGGCCGGCAGTTGAACGGTGAATCCGCCGGCCGTCCGCTCGACGATGAGCGGCTTATGATCGGCGAGCAAATACGCGCGCACCGGCGGCGCCGTGACGCCGGTGAGCTCGAGCTTCCCGTTCTTCGGCCAGTCGAAGACGTGCGCGTACACTTTCCCCGGCTTCGCGGTGTAGCGTCCCCACGCCGGCATGCCGTACGGGCTGATGTTCGTCCCGTATATCGCCTCGCCGTAGGCCCGCATCCAGTCGCCGATTTCGGCGAGCCGCGACACGCTCGGTCCGGGAATCAACCCTTCGGCGGTCGGCCCGACGTTGAGCAGAAAGTTGCCGCCCTTCGATGCGACGTCGACCAGCGTGCGCACGACGGTCCGCGTGTCCTTCCAGTCATCGTCATACGACTTGAAGCCCCAGGTGTCGTTCATCGTCATGCACGTTTCCCAATCGACGCCGGGGAGGCCCGCGGGCGGCACACGTTGTTCGGGCGTGCCGAAGTCGCCGAGTCCGACCTCCCCTGTCTTGTTCAGACCGCTCAAGCCCTGCCGCGTATGCCCGACGCGGTTGTTGATGATCAGCCCTGGCTTCATCGAGCGCAGCCAGTCATACAGGTCGCGCCCGCGATCGTCGCTCCAGTCGGGAACCCACTCGCCGTCGAACCAGAGCACGTCGATGTACGGGTACTGCGTGAGCAGCTCTTTGAGCTGCGGCTTCATGTACGTCTCGACGTACCGGCCGAAATTCGGGTTGCTCCACGTCCGCGTGTTGTACTCCGGCGTGTTTGGCGCCTGTGCGTCGGGATGATGCCAGTCCATGATGGAGTAATAGACTCCGAACTTCATTCCCTGCCGGTGCGCCGCGTCGGAGAGGCCCTTGATCGCGTCGCGCTTGTAGGGGGTCGCATCCATGATGTCGTAGCTCGACACCCTGGAATCGAAGAGCGCGAAGCCGTCGTGGTGCTTGGACGTGATGATGATGTACTTCATCCCCGCGTTTTTGGCGATGCGCACCCACGCGTCGGGGTCGAACTTCACGGGATTGAAGCGGTGCACGTACTGCTCGTACTCCGGGATTGGAATCTTCGCGCGCGACATGATCCACTCGCCGAGGCCGGCAATGCGCTCACCGTTGTGCGTTCCGGCCGACACCGCGTACGCGCCCCAGTGGATGAACATTCCGAAACGCGCGTCACGCCACCATGCCATGCGCGCGTCTCGCTGCGCGGCGGTCTCGCGGTCTGGGCCCTGCGCCGTCAGCGTCGCCGCGGCGAGCGCGACGAGCATTCCGGCCAATGTGCAACGTCGGTACATCATAGGTATCCCCGAAGCAGTCGGTTAGGCGAGCACGGATCCCGCTTTCGCCCATGCGGGCCCGTGCGGAAAGGCAAATGTCCGGAGACTTTCCGGCTTCATCGTGATGCTGTATCCCGGCGCGATCGGTGGCATGTACCGGCCGTCGCGGATCACCACGGGATCAACGAAGTGCTCGTGAAGGTGGTCGACGTATTCGACGATGCGGTCTTCCAGCGATCCGCTGACGGCGATGTAGTCGAAGAGCGCGAGATGCTGCACGTACTCGCACAATCCGACGCCGCCCGCGTGCGGACACACGGGAATGCCGAACTTCGCCGCGAGAAGGAGCACGGCGATGACCTCGTTCACGCCGCCGAGCCGGCAGCTGTCGATCTGGCAAAACCGGATCGCGTTCGCCTGCATGAGCTGCTTGAAGACGACGCGATTCTGGCATTGCTCGCCGGTCGCCACGCCGATCGGTGCGATCGCTCTCGCGATCGTCGCGTGGCCGAGCACGTCGTCGGGGCTCGTCGGTTCCTCGATCCACCACGGATCGAAACGCGCCAGCTCGCGCATCGCGGCGATGGCTTCACCGACGTCCCAGACTTGATTCGCGTCCATCATCAGCTTGCGATCCGGCCCGATCTCTTCGCGGATGATCGCGGCGCGGCGCGCGTCGTCGGCACCGTCACGTCCTACCTTGATCTTGAAGTGCGACCAGCCCCGCGCCAACCCTTCGCGGCATAGGCCTCGAATTTTCTCATCCGGGTATCCGATCCAGCCGGCGGACGTGGTGTACGCCGGATACCCGTCGCGAAGCATTTCGGTCTCTCGGGCGGCACGCGCCGGGGCTCGATCGCGGAGCAGCCGCACCGCTTCGCCGGCCGTGATCGCATCGGTGATGTAGCGAAAGTCCACGCATGCGACGATCTCCTCGGGACTCATGTCGACGAGCAGCTTCCAGAGCGGCTTCCCCTCGACCTTGGCGTAGAGATCCCAGATGGCGTTTACCAATGCGGCGGCGGCGAGGTGCACCGCGCCCTTTTCGGGTCCGATCCATCGGAGCTGCGAATCGCTCACAATCCGACGCCAGACGCCGGCCATATCGGCTTTGATCGCTTCGAGCGTCATGCCGAGCACGAGCGGCGCGAGCGCCTGAACCGCCCCGACGCACACTTCGTTGCCGCGACCGATCGTGAACGTGAGGCCATGGCCCTCGAGACCGCGCGGATGATCGGTGCGCAGGACGACATAGGCGGCGGAGTAATCCGGATCAGGATTCATCGCATCGGAGCCGTCCAGCGCGCGCGACGTCGGAAAACGAATATCGCGAACGTCGATGCCGGTGATGGTCGCGTGCACGCGGATCACATGGCGGTGAAGCCGCCGTCGACCGGCAGCGCGACGCCGGTCACGAACGACGACTCCTTCGAGACGAGCCACAGCGCCGCATCGGCGCATTCGTCGGCTGTGCCGAGGCGGCCGATCGGTTGCGCCGCGGCATACGACTGCCACGCGGCTTCAGGATCGGGCATCGCGTCGGCGAAGCGGCGCAGCATGGGCGTGTCGACGATGCCCGGGCAGAGCGCGTTGACGCGAATGCCGCGCGACGCGTAGTCGAGCGCCAGCGCCCGTGCGAGTTGGACGACGGCGCCTTTGGACGCGCAATATACGGGCGAATCGGTCTGCGCGACCAGTCCGGTCTTGCTCGCCGTGAAGAGGATCGTACCACGGCCGGGCTGTGCGAGCATGATCGGAATCGCGCGTCGCACGGCGTAGAGCGGGCCGAGGAGATTGACGGCGAGCAGACGTTCAATCTCCTCGTCGCTGCTCTCGGGAAGCACTTTCGGCAGCGTAATACCGGCGTTGCAGAACAGAATATCGATCGCGCCGAAGCGCTCGACGCAGAGGTCGACCGCGCGCTCGTTGTCGGCGCGCCGGCTCACGTCGGTAGCGACGAACACCGCGGTACCGCCGGCGCTCGTAATCTGCTCGGCCAGCGCGTGACCGTCGTCCTGCCGCACGTCGGCAAGCACGAGCCGCGCGCCCTCGCGCGCGAACAGCAGCGCAGAAGCACGGCCAATCCCCGTGCTTGCTCCGGTGAGCAGGACTGCCTTGCCGGGCAATCTCATGCTAGCGCCGGGCACGGAGTCGCTGGCGCGACGAGCCCAAACCGTCGATGCCGAGCTCGACCACATCACCCTCGCGGAGATAAGCCGGAGGCTGTTGCCCCAGTCCTACTCCGGCCGGCGTACCCGTGGAGATGATGTCGCCGGGAAGGAGGGACATGAACTGCGAGACATAGCTGACCAGGTGAGGGACCTTGAACACCATGTCCGACGTCGTGCCATTCTGCTTCGTGATGCCGTTCACCTTCAGCCACATTCGACGATCGTCGACGCTGGAGATCTCGTCACGCGTTGCGAGCCACGGACCCAGTGGAGCAAACGTGTCGCAGCTCTTTCCTTTCGCCCATTGTCCGCCGCGCTCGAGCTGAAAATGACGCTCCGAGTAATCGTTGTGCAGTACGTAGCCGACCACGTGTTCCATCGCGTCGGCCTCGCTCACGTACGACGCGCGGCGGCCGATCACCACGGCGAGCTCGACTTCCCAGTCGGTCTTGGTGCTGCCGCGCGGAAGCACGACATCGTCGTTCGGCCCGACGAGCGCGCTCGTCGCCTTGAGGAAAACGACCGGCTCCGTCGGAAGGGTCGCTCCGGTCTCCACCGCGTGATCGCGGAAGTTCAAACCGATGCACACGATCTTCCCCGGACCTGCAACCGGCGGTCCCAAACGGACGCCGTCGCTGACCGTCCGCGCGCCGCCACCCTCGGTCGCGATCCAGGCCGCGAGCCGCGCGAGACCGTCGCCGCCGAAGAAGGCTTCATCGTAGTCGCCGACGGCAGGCGATGCGTCCACGCATCGTCCGTCGGAGAGCATAATCCCGGGACGTTCACGGCCCGGTTCCCCAAATCGAATGAGCTTCATCTTGGCTGTATTGCCTCACATCTTGAGGGAGACGAATCCGCCGTCGATCGCGTAGTTGCTTCCGGTGATGAACGCGGCGGCGTCCGAGCAGAGAAACAGGGCGAGTTCGGCCACCTCGTCCGGACGGCCCATGCGGCCGATCGGTTGCGTGCGCGACAGCGCCTCGAACATCTCCGCCTCACGCCCCGAATAATTCTTCGCGAGGAAGCCGTCGACGAACGGCGTATGAATGCGCGCCGGTGCGATGCTGTTGCACCGAATCTTCTGCTCCACGTAATCCCGCGCCACCGAGTAGGTCATCGTGAGAACCGCCCCCTTCGTCATCGAATAGGCAAAGCGGTCGGGAATCCCAACGCTCGATGCGACTGACGCAATGTTGAGGATCGCGCCGCCGCGTCCCCCCGCTTTCATCGCGCCGACGCCGGCGCGGAGGCAATTGTACACGCCCTTGACGTTCACGGCGTAGAGCCGGTCCAGATCGGTCTCCGTGGTCTGCTCCACATTCCCGATGTGGGCGATACCGGCGCTGTTCACGAGCACCTCCAGCATTCCGAACTGTCGCCCCGTCGCGTCGAACGCCTCGTCGACGTCGCGCTGGCGGCTGACGTCGCACGTCAACGAAAACGCGGTGCCACCGGCCCCCTCGATCTCACGGACGGTGTCCCGCGCCCCCGCGTCGGCGAGGTCCAGCACAGCCACGCGTGCGCCCGCGCGGGCGAACCGCAGCGCGATGGCCTTTCCGATTCCCGAGCCCGCGCCCGTGACGATTGCCGTCTTGTTCTCTAGCTCGCTCACGTGTCGATCCGTTCCATTTCTGAAGATTCTAAAGAGAATGAGAGTCCGTACACGCGGACCGCGTTATCGTGATAAAAACCGGCGCGCTCGGTCGCGCTCCAGTCGGCGGTGAACCGTTCGGTAAAGCCATACCAGTCGGCGTATTCCCCGGCAACCGTGAGCACCGGCCAATCGCTGCCGTACACAACGCGGTCCGTGCCAAAGGAGGCGACGACGTGCTCCGCGTATGGAACGAGATCGGCGTCGGACCCTCGCGCCACCTCCGACTCGGTGAGCAGTCCCGACAGCTTGCACGCAACCACCTGTTCGTATGCCGCCAGCCGCGTGATCTCGGCGCGCCACGGCTCCATGCGTCCGTTACGGATCGCCGGCTTTCCGCAATGATCGAGAACGAATCGCACATCGGGGCAGCGGCGCACCAGCTCCACGACGTCGCCAAGTTGGTCGTGCGTCGCGCAGAGGTCGAAAGTGAAACCACGCCGACCGACTTCGCGCACTCCGTTGACGAACTGTCGCTGCAGCGCCCAGCCCGCGGGCTGTCCCTGAACGTTCTGACGGACGCCGCGCACCATCGCGCGAGAAGTCAGCGCGTCGAGAGCGCCGCCCCGCGACTCCTCATCGACGAGATTCACGAAGGCGATGGCAGCTCCGATGCACGCGCCGGCACGAGCGAGCCGGTGCGCGAAGTCCACCTCCTGCGCACTTTCGTTCGGCAGGCAATTGCCCTCCACGAATATCATGCGTTCGACGGGAACATCGCTCGTGGCGCGCGCATACTCCGGCGGGAGGAACGCGCGATCGAGTACCGGAACGCCTTTCAGCCACGGGTAGGACAGCTCGGCCGGATCCCAGAAATGCACGTGAGCGTCGACCACCGGAACGTGCGTCATTCACGCTCGCCCAGGCTCGCGCGGAGACGATCGAGCGCGACGGCAAGCACGATGATCGCCCCGATGATGATCTCCTGGATGTAGTTCGGCCAGCCCATTTGCTGGCAGCCGTTCCTGAGAAACGCCATGATGAGCGCGCCGACCATCGAACCAGCGATGCTCCCTTCGCCGCCGCTCAAGCTTCCCCCGCCGATCACAACGGCCGCAATGATGTCCAGCTCCGCACCATTCGCGACCGTCGGATCGCCCTGCCGCAAGCGCGACATCTGCATCACACCGGCGAGACCGAACAGCAGTCCGGCGACGCCATACGTGAGCAGCTTTAGGCGACTGGTGTCGATGCCGCAGGCGCGCGCCGCGGCCTCGTTGGAGCCGAGGGCAAAGATGCGTCGGCCGAAGATGGTCGAGCGAAGGACCAGCGCGACGAACAACGCGAGCGCGATCGTGATCCAGACGCCGGGGGACAGCACCATCCAATGCTGGCGCGGAAAGGTGACGAGCAGGTCGTTCACCCACGACGACGGCACGTTGACGGTCTGCTCGTGGGCGACCCACTTCGCGACGCCGCGCGCAACACCGAGCATGCCGAGCGTCGCAATGAACGGCACGACGCGAAGTCGCGTGATCGTGAGTCCGTTGACGACGCCGACAACGCCGCCAGCCGCCATAGCTGCCGCGACGGCGATCACCCCGGGCCACCCGTTTTCAATGCCGAGGGCGGCGATGACGCCGGCGAGCGCGATCACGGCGCCGACTGAGAGGTCGATCCCGCCGCTGATGACGATCATCGTCATGCCGACTGCGCCGATCGCAACAATTACAGTCTGCGACAGAACGATGCGCAGATTGAACGCCGAGAGATAGCGGTGCGGATCGCCCGTGAGCAGGGCGAAGGTCAGAATGACGAGCACCAGACCCGCCCCGGGACCGACACTGCGAAGCCAGCGCCGCGCGGCGTCGGGCGAGACGCGTGAGACGCGCGCTTCTACGGCTGCGGAACCCACAGTAGCGGCTGGCGGACTGGATAGTTCCGGATCACTTCGTCGACCGTCGGATCGGCGCTCAGCGTCTTCCAGAGCCCGACATAGCGCGGCTCCTGCAGCGCCCGCCCACCGAAAAACAGCGCCGGATGTCGGATCGGCCATTGGTCGTCGTACATCACGTCAGGTGGCTTGGGCCACGCCCGCTTGTTCTCGATGTACGGATACATGAAGGCGAGCGCGTTGCGCATACTGTGGCCATCCGGCGTCGTGTATGCCCAGAGGTTCTCCGACGGCGTGGACAGGATCTCGGCGGTCATTCCCATCACGTCGAGCTGAAAAAGCGAATAGCCATACGGTTTCGTTCGGCCGAGCTCTCCCGGGAAACTGCCGTCGGCGGCCATCTGCTTCAGGAGCTTGTCCTTGAAAAACTCGCGGGTCCACGCGAGACGCGCGCTGTCGCCGATGAAGCGCGCGAACGCCGCCACCTGGAGCGCCCACGCCGCGCTGTGGTTGTTGGCGGCGTTACGCTCGGCGATGCCATACGGATGCGTCGTCATCCAGCCGACGTAGCGCGCGAACCACTCTTTCACCGCGACGAGCGTTTCGCCGTTCAGATAGTGGTGGCGCTCGAGTACGCGCGCCGCTTGCGCCACTTCGACGAGATGAATCGTGTCGATGATCCCCGTTCCTCGCCCCGTCGTCACGCCTTTGATCGCCTGGCCGTACAGCAAGTGCGGACTCATTCGCGTCGCCGTATCGACGAACCAGGCGCGCAGATGCTCGACGGCGCGCTTGCCGTATTTCTCGTCACCGGTGATGTCGTATGCGGCGACGAGCGCCGGAACGATCTGGCTCAAGGCGCGCATCGCGTTCCGATGCGCGACGAAGTTGTCCGGATTCGTTTCACCGTCTCGTCGAATGTATGGGCCGTCGGGATGCAGCGGATCGGGCCACCAATAGTCGCCCTCGGAGAAGAAATCATGCGGTCCGCCCGTGCTCCGCGCAGCCCGCGCCGCCGTCACCGTGACGATCGGCTCGGCGAGATAACGGTCGGCCGCCGCGAGAACGCGACCGCGCTCGAACCGCACGAGCTCGGCGCGGGACATTTGACTCTGCACCGGGAGCGACGACGCCGCGAGCAGGGCCCCCGCAAGCAACACGCGGAGAGCGCTCATCGTGGCGGATACTCGATCTGCAGGCGATTCGTTTGCGTCGGCGTGATCTCCGACGTCGCCAGCTTCGCTGCGTACATGAATAGTGCGGGCCTGCGCATGATCTTTCTCAGGTCGAGAAAATGGGCGCTGGCGCCCGAGGCCACCAGCCCTTTAACGTTTAAGGGCGCCGAGTCCGGCGCTGATGACGATATCTCCATAGTCATGTCAAAAGGATGATCGACAGGCTCTTGGGCCCGTGTGCCCCGATCACCAGCGCCTGTTCGATGTCGGCGGTTTTCGACGGGCCGGCAACGAATACCCCGAAGCCGTCGACCGCCACGTCGATGGCGGCGTACGCGGCGTGCAGGTCATGAACGAGTACGTAGCGCTCGACCAGGATCGCGACGTTGGCCGCGAGAAAGAGCGCGGCGCGGTGGCGAACGCGAGAGGCGGGAATCCATACCGCTCCGTTTTCCGCGACGCCGAGGGTCGCTTCGCAGACGAAAAGGTCTGTGTCACCCAGTGCATGCGGGTCTTCGGAGAAAACCATCGTGCCTGCGACGGACGGCGACGAGGACAACACCGCCCGTGCGTCCGGATATAGCTCGGGGATCAAGCTCGCCAGGTCGTCGCGCGTGCTTTCAGTCACGCGCGCGCCGGATGCCCGAGCGGCCTCGATGAACCGACCCGCTTGGTTCACCGCCGGATTGGCGAATGAATGAGCAGCGGCGCGCACGTCAGGTAAGGGTGTAAATGGCGG
>WNGF01004371.1_pt1 | contig 29330 bp, 25 predicted proteins | sample 5400641 | NCBI WGS metagenome assembly WNGF01 (sample SAMN13153371, study PRJNA577476) | soil metagenome | isolation source: 80 cm soil or saprolite under grassland replicate 2 | place: USA:California | collected 2016-06-15 | reverse complement strand
GGCCAGCCCATTCGAGCCGCAGAACCGGCAAGAAGCCTCACGTTCGGTCACGACAATGCCTTCCAGCTCGAGCTTCGGCGGCGGGTCGCAGAGCATTTCCGAACGACCGGCCGACGGCAACGCGACTGTTGGCAGATGTATGTGAAGACGGCGATCCTCCTCGCCGGCTTCGCGGGCTCGTATGTCCTGCTGGTGTTCGGGGCCCAGACGTGGTGGCAGGGCCTGCTACTGGCCATGCTGCTCGGGTTGTTCGCGGCCGAGATCGGGTTCAACATTCAGCACGACGGCGGCCATCAGGCCTATTCGAACCTCCCCTGGAGCAACAAGCTCATGGCGATGACGTTGGAGTTGATTGGAGGCAGCTCCTACCTGTGGCGCTGGAAGCACGTCGTCTTCCATCACACATACGTCAATATCACCGGCCATGACACCGACATCGACCTCGGCCTCCTCGCCCGGCTGACGCCGCATCAGAAGCGGCGGAGGTATCACCGGTGGCAACATCTCTACCTCTGGCCGCTCTACGGGTTGCTGGCCATCAAGTGGCAGCTTGTTGATGATTTCCGCAAGCTCATCGGCGGCCGGATCAGTAACCAGCCGTTCCCTCGCCCCACGGGTTGGGAGTTGGTAATCTTCGTTGCCGGCAAAGTGATCTTCTTCAGCGTGGCTTTCGGGATCCCGCTGCTGTTCCACTCCGTCGGGGTCGTCCTCTTTTACTACATGGTCGCCGGGCTGGTGGCGGGTATGGCACTGAGTGTGGTGTTCCAGGTGGCACACTGCCTGGAAGAGGCGGAGTTTCCGCTGCCCCCAGCGATTGCCGGGCGCATCGACAACGCGTGGGCAATCCATCAGGTAGAGACGACCGTGGACTTCGCCCGGCGTAGTCGAATAGTCACGTGGCTTGTTGGCGGCTTGAACTTTCAGATCGAACACCACCTGTTCCCACGGATCAGCCACGTCAATTACCCGGCGATTTCGAACCTCGTGGAACAGACCTGTCGCGATTTTGGGATCAGGTACACGGAGTTCAAGTCATTCCGGGCAGGTATGGCGTCGCATTTCCGGTGGTTGCGACGGATGGGGAGGCCGAACGCGACCCGATGACATGCCCTGCACAGCGGCAACTGCTCTCCTCGCGGAACCCACGGGCCGCAGAGAAGCTGATGAACCGCGGGAGCATACACGTGTACGAACTACGGCAAGAATTCATGCACAATCGGCTCGTTCTGTGGGACCCTCCAGCGCTTGGCGACGGCCGTCGGCGTGCAGTAAACGGATCTACTGGATAGATTATTGGAGGCATCCATGGTTGATGGCACGTTTGTTCAGATCGCTGCGGTCGCCCGCCCTATGGCACAGGGGACGGTGAGGGGGACGGTGGTCACTGCCGTGTACGCGCTCGACAGTCTCGGGAACGTATGGAAGCTCATGGATCATCTCGGTCAGAAGTGGATGCGTGTGACCGCTGAGCGGGAGGTCTAGCACGATAGAAAGACGCCCTGTCCAACGCCAGCGGAAAGGAACTTCGTCGACGCTCTGAGATTCAGAAAATGTCGAGTAGAAGTCATTGAGTCGTGATCTTGATCACCAACTGCGCGACGGCCTGCCGACCGAACCGTTTTGTGCCCAAATTGTGCCTAACTCTAGCCTTCTCGGGCGCATTCCAGCACACTCCAGCGTGTGATTTAGTGATGAGCAGAACATTCAGGCCCTCGCTGCTCACTCCTAAGAGTAACTAGCGACCAGTCGGCGTCGTCGACCGCGGGGCATGGGGCTCCTTTTCGTTGAGAAGCTCGCTCCGGGTCTTCAGGCGTTTTACCAGGTCTTCGTACGAGGCCGTCCGAATGATCCGGTCGAACTGCGAGCGGTAGTTGCTGATAAGGCTGATGTTCTCGATCAGGACGTCGTAAATAAGCCAGCGGTCCTCCTTCCGCAGGAGCCGTGACTCAACCGACACCTCGCCGCCCTTTTTGGTCACAATCCGCGCCCGGACGATTGCCCTGTCGCCGTCAACCTGCTCACCCACATACCTGATCCGCTCGCCGCCATACTCATCAATCCGTGAAATGTAGGTCTGCTCGAGCAGATTCGCGAAGAGCTTCACGAACTCGTCGCGCTCCGCGGGGGTTCGCTGCTGCCAGTGTGGGCCGAGTGCACGCTTGGCCGTTTCTGACACGTCGAAGGCCTCGGCCGCGAGAGTCCGGACGGCTGCCCGGCGCTCCGGAAGCGTGAGTGCAGGATTCTCCAAGACCTTGAGCACTTGGTCGGTGTACGCGTGAAGCTGGTCTGTCGGCGGCCCGGCCCAGGCGTAGGCCCCAACACTCAGCGCGATAACGACGATCAGTGGAATTACCAGAAGCTTGTTCATGCCACCTCCGGCCAGCTGAGATTGGTCGCGTCGCTTTACATATTCTCAGAAGGCTTGGATGTGGCGCTGGAAATGTCCCGGCGTGACCCACTTCCCGAAAAGCTGCTCGGGGTGGGAACGTTCGGGGAGCCTAGTTTTCGATAGATCCTTCCTTCGAGTCCCGCCTGCTCTTGGGTCCCCCCGAAACCGGCCCTGGCGATCAGCCTGCCCGGGCCTGGCCCTGCCTGTATGGACCACAGTTTCCTGGCCCGGGTAGTCCACTTTAGAATTCCGGGTCAAGTCTCTCCAGGCAGTCACCGCCAGGGCGTGGCGGTCTCGCAGGCGCCCCTGCACGGGTTACGGGCAAGACTTGGATTGACACCATTCCCCGCCCGGCCTAGGGTGCTGGCGATGCTTCGTACCCCATAGCCGTCCGGCTCGCGAGGGCAGGAGAATGACAGCATGACTCCCCCTGCTTGATCCTGTAAGGCGGATCAGCCACTGCACCTAATGAGGAGGAACAAGATGACACGAAACGTTGGAACCTGGGAGCGAGTCCTGCGGATTGTAATCGGCGTCATTCTCCTCGCGCTGGTGGTCATTGGGCCCAAGACTTGGTGGGGGCTTGTGGGCCTCATCCCCATGGCCACCGCCCTGTGGGGATGGTGACCCGCTTGGTCGGCGTTGGGGTTCTCAACGCATAAAGGGTAATGATGCTGAGGAAGGCGCTCGGCCTGACGATCCCACGATCGCTGCTGCTGCGGGCGGATGAGGTCATCGAATGATGAACCGGCGGGCATTCATCATCGGCACTCTGGCTGGCGGCCTCCTCGCCGCGCCGCTCGCCGCCGAAGCGCAGCAGGCGGTGAGGAGAGTGCCACGGGTAGGTGTCCTCTGGCAGGGGGAACCCTCCGCTCCGATGGTCTTAAGTCTCACGGAAGCTTTCCGCCGAGGACTCCGAGAGCACGGCGGTTACGTGGAGGACCAGGACATCGCGATTGAGTACAGGTATGGGGACTTGGACGGGTTGCGTAGCGCGGCGAACGACCTCGTCCGTCTTAACGTTGACGTGATCGTGGCTGGGGGGACGCCAGCCGCCCTTGCTGCCAAGCGGGCGACCAATACGATACCAATCGTCGGAGGGGCTATGGCTGATCCTGTTGCCGACGGGCTCGTCGCTAGCCTCGCCCGGCCGGGAGGCAACGTCACAGGGAACACCTTCCTTGCTCCGGAGCTAGGCCCCAAACGCTTGCAGTTGCTGAGGGAGGTCGTTCCTGGGGTTACCCGAGTGACTGCGCTGCAGCATCCTGGGGTATACGGCGAACGCACGATGCGAGACATGCGGAACGAAATGGAGGCGAGGGCCAAGGCGAGCGGCGTAGAGCTTCAAGTCCTCGGCGCCAGAGGCCCCGATGACTTCGACAATGCGTTTGCCGCGATGGCCAAAGCGCGCGCGGGGGCAATCATAATCTTCCCGAGCCCGATGTTCTATGCCAATCATCGACCTGCTGCGGGCGGATGAGCTCATCCAGTGATGAAGCGGCGCACGTTCCTGGCAGGCACGGGTGCGGTGCTCCTCGCCGCGCCGCTCGCCGCCGAGGCGCAGCCGGCGGGAAAGGTCCATCGGATCGGTTACCTCGGAAACTTCCCGCCCACGCCGAGCACCACGCTCCTTCTCACGGCATTCACTGACGGTCTGCGCGAGTACGGCTATGTCGAGGGCAGGAACCTGATAATCGAGTTTCGATTCGCGCACGGCCGCGAAGAGCGCTACCCGGAGCTCGTCCGTGAGCTCCTCCAGGCGAATGTGGAGTTGGTGGTGACGGCACAGACCCCGGCGGCGCTCGCGCTCAAGGAGGGGGCGAAGACGCTGCCCGTCGTCCTGCTGGGTTTGGGGGGTCCCGTCGAGACGGGACTGGTGCAGAGTCTCGCGCGGCCCGGTGGCACCGTCACCGGGCTCAGCAACCAGGCGGCGGACCTGGACGCCAAGGTCGTTCAGCTCGCGCGGGAACTCGTCCCCCGGCTGTCGCGACTCGCCGTTCTGTGGGATCCCGCCAATCAAGCCTCGGAGCTCAGTCTCAAAAGCCTGCAAGCGCTGGCCGCGAAGGAAGGGATCTCGGTGTTGCCCGCCTCGGCCCCGGCTCAGAGCCCTGACGAGCTCGAGCGCGTCATCGCGGCGCTCGCACGCGAGCGTCCTGATGTCCTCTACGTCCACGGGCCGTACATCACCAAGGCCGCGGCAATCGGCCCGCTCGCAAGGCGGCATCGCATCCCGACCATCAGCGTGTTCACGGCCATGACACGGGACGGCCTCCTAATCTCGTACGCGGCCGACCTTGCGAGCCTCTTCCGGCGGGGGGCCTACTACGTCGATAGGATCCTCAAGGGCGCCAAGCCCGGCGACCTCCCCGTCGAGCAGCCCACGAGGTTCGAGCTGGTGATCAACCTCAAGACCGCCAAGGCCCTCGGCCTCACGATCCCGCCGTCGCTGCTGCTCCGAGCGGATCAGGTCATCGAGTAATGGGCCGCGAACGTTTGCTTCTCGGCCCGAGAGGGAAGCGAACTTCGTCCGTATCGGGACATCCCCGATAAGAGCACCTAACCTCGTCATCCGGCCAATGGCCTCCGGCGGCGGCCGATACCGCACGCCAGGGTTGTTTTGGGGATAGGAACTATGAGAAGAGACATCGAATTCCAATCGGAGGGAGCGACGCTTCGCGGTTGGCTGTACTCCTTGGATGATGCGTCGAAGCGGCGCCGCCCGGCCGTGATCATGGCACATGGGTTCTCCGCCACGCGCGACATGACGACCGACAAGTATGCCCTTGTGTTGTTCGACGCGGGATTCACCGTTCTCCTCTACGATCACAGAAATTTTGGAGCAAGTGACGGGGAGCCACGTCAACAGATCAACCCATGGATTCAGGCACGAGGGTACCGGGATGCCATCTCGCACCTTCTTGGCAGAGACGATATTCATCCCCAAGGGATTGCTATCTGGGGCGACAGTCTGAGCGGCGGCGTTGCCCTGACGGTCGCCGCTGTCGATAAGCGGGTGGCCGCGCTGGTTGCCCAGGTGCCCGCTTGTGGGCCTGAGGTACCACCTGATGGCGCCGACGGCCGGAGGTTTAGAACCATAGCGGACACCATTGCCCGCGGGGACGTGCACCCGTCGCCTAACGAAGTCCAAGGTCCGATGCCGGTGGTTTCGGATGATCAAGTTCGCCGGCCTTCGGCCCTTCAGCCACTGACGGCATACCGTTGGTTCATTGAGTATGGTGGTCGGCTGGGAACGCAATGGGTGAACGATGTCACCCGCGCGCAGCCGCGAACGCCAGAACCATGGCATCCCGGGTTATGCGCCGCATCTGTCACGTGCCCAGCCGTCTTCCTGGTATCGCAGGCGGATGAGATGAGAAACGCGGCGCCGATGGTTGCTCGACATGCATTCGAGAGACTTCGCGGGCCGAAGGAGTGGATCGATCTCGAAGGCGGGCACTTTGGGCTTCTCTACTATCCGAGCGAAGAATTCGATCGGGCGTCGTCTGCCCAGGCCCGTTTCCTAGCGGCACATCTCGGCCACCTGTCTGAATAGAGAACTGAGCCTGACAGCGCCTTGTAGGCGACCGCCGCAAGCGAGTTCGCCATATCCTCGGGCCCTCGGCCTGACAATTCCGCAGTCGTTGCTGCTGCGGGCAGACGAGCTGATCCATCCATGAGAACGGCCGGCGAGCCTTCGTCGGCACGCTTGCTAGTGTGCTCCTCACCGCTCTGCCCGTGGCCGCTACGGCCCAACAACCGAAGTCAGTCCCCCGTGTCGGTCTGCTCAACTATGGGAGCTGCGCTGGCCCGGATGCGTTCGCGCCAGCGTTTCTGAAAGGTTTGACCGACCTGGGTTATGTGATCGGCACCAACGTAACGGTTGAGTGCCGCTCGGCTGACGGCAGCTACAGCGGCCTCAGCAGCGCGGCGGCCGAGCTGGTGCACCTCAAGGTAGACGTGATCGTGGCGCTCAATCACCCGGCCGCCCGGGCGGCCAAGGAGGCGACGAGCCGCATCCCGATCGTGATGGTCGCCAGCGGAGACCCGGTGGGATCCGGATTCGTGGCCAGCCTCGCACGGCCGGGAGGCAACTTCACCGGGCTCACCTACTATGCGACGGAGCTGACGGCCAAGCGGCTGGAGCTCCTGAAGGAGATGGTCCCGAACCTCAGCCGGATTGCCGTTCTGGACAACCCCGATCTCTCGTATCTGCCGTTCCTGGGGGACACCAAGACGGCGGGCCAGGCGCTGGGACTCCGGCTCCAGGTCCTCCAGGTGCGCACTCCAGCAGACATTGACCGCGCCTTCGCGACGGCCGGCCAGCAGGGTGCTCAGGCTGTCTTTGTCCTTCCCGACCCTGCACCGCTATTTGCTCGACGCTGACGGGAGCTTCAAGAGTCGCTCGGCATTGCCGTGGGCGAGCTTCGCAGCGGTGGCCGGCGACAGTTGCGCGAGGATGCCGCGCCAGTATCCGATCTCCTCGGCGTACGCCGCCATGGTCGCCGGATCGACGTCCGTCCCGATGACGAACCGGTCGGGGAAGTCTTCGAGCAACGTCTTCCAGGCGGACTTCAGGACCCGGTCGTCATCGATCGGGTCACCACGATAGATACGCCGGATGCTCTCACGCCCGGACAGCTCGCAGAAGAGATTCGGATGGGCTTGCAGCAGCCGCCGCAGCAGCGACGGATTTGCTACGGGGAGCCAGCCCGTGTGCGCCCAGATCCAGGTTCCGGCGCGGTCGGAGGCGAGCAATCGTTCCATCTGCTCCAGGGAATCGGGCGTCGCGTCGAGATGCACGCTGAGAGGGACGTCGTACTTTGCGGAGAGTGTCCACAGCCGCCGCATCAATGGAGAATCGGCCGGATACTTTGCTGCCTTGTCCGAACGGCTGTAGGTGCTGTTCGCCACGAGTTCGCCAATGCCTTTGTAGCGCTTTTCGCGCACCGCTGTCTCGAGCTGGGCGAGGTAATCGACGACCGCGGCACTCTGGAGCGTCCAGGCACGCTCGCCTTCGCGATTGGTGAATTGACGAATCGGCTCATTTCCGCCGAACGGAATGAAGCGGCTCGGATTCTGTTGCGAGAACTTCAGGGCGAGCGCGTCGGAATCTCGCGCGCCGTTGCCCGCCGCCGCCACTCCAAGCTCATCGAAGAGTTTCGCGAGAGCGTAGACGTCCCACGTCGGCGCAGGATGGAAATGGACGTCGATGATCGGAAGAACTTGCTTTTTCGGGCTGGGCTCGTCCGCCCAGCCCAACCCCGCGATCGAGAGCACGGATGCGAAGACGAAGCCAACACCGAACCAACGAAACGCTGTCATAGGCCCTCCTCGTCGATATCGTTCGGACAATGTCTTCACACGCCCCCCTCATACGATGGCTCCGTGCTCAATCCGTGCAGAGCAGCGTGAAAAATCGCGTGAAAATGCCGAAGAAACCCTGGACCGGCCGTGCTATGGTCCTTTGAGAACATCCGGAGGGATCCATGGCGCGCCTCCACGTGGAGCTCCTCGGCAATTTTCAAGCCCGAGTCGAGCCCGAAACTCGGATCGCGTTGCCGACGCGGAAGTCGCAAGCACTCCTCGCATACCTCGCGCTTCCGCCCGGTCGCGCCCATGGGCGTGACAAGCTCGCCTCTTTGCTTTGGGGCGACATGGCCGACCGTCAGGCGCGGGGCGGCTTACGCCAGGCGCTTTCAGCGCTTCGAAAGCTCAGTATTGGGCCGACCGTGCTCGTGCTCGATGGCGACAGCGTCGCGCTGGACCCCGTGTCGGTTGACGTCGACGTCGTCGAGTTCGAGCGTCGTGTGGCGGAGGCCACTCCGGATGGGCTCGCTCGCGCGGTGAGTCTCTACCGCGGCGATCTGCTCGAAAACCTGGCGCTGCGGGAAGCGCCGTTCGAGGAATGGCTCCTTGCGGAGCGTGAGCGCCTGCGCCAGTTGGCGCTCGACGCGTTCGCGAAGCTGCTGCGCCATCAGCGAAATGCCGGCGCGCTGGCTGACGCGGTGACGACCGCGCTTCGACTTCTCGCGCTCGATCCGTTGCAAGAGCCGGTGCACCGTGTGCTCATGCGACTCTACGTCGAGCGAGGCCGACGGGCAGCCGCGCTGCGCCAGTACCAGCTCTGTGTCAGCGCTCTCGCGCGCGAGTTGCGCGTCGAACCGGAACAGGCGACGAAGCAGCTCTATCAGGAGATCCTCCGTCAACGGAACGCACCACTGACGACGGACATCGAGAGTCCCGACCCGGAGGAAATCGTTTCTGCATCACCACGCGTCCATGACGACGTGCTTCCGCGCGACGTTCCGTTCGTCGGCCGTGAGGCAGAGATGCTGCGCGTGCGGGAGACGTTGGATCACGAGTGGACCGACGGCGTGCGGATCGTGGCAGTGATCGGTGAAGCAGGAGTTGGCAAGACACGACTCGTTGCCGAGGCTGCCGCGGAAGCGTCGGCGCGTCACGGTCGTGTACTCGTCGGTCGCTGTCACGAGGCCGAGCAGATCTTGCCGTTGGGTCCGTGGGTCGACGCACTCCGCGCGGCGAACCTGAGTCCGAGCGACGATGCCGTCAACAGACTCGCACCGCTCCACCGCGCCGCTCTTCGCCGGCTTCTTCCGGAACTGAGCAGGTCCGAGCACGAACTCGAGGTCGGTCCCGTGGACGATCGCCAAGTCTTCGAGAGCGTCGCCCAGGTCATCCGGAGCTTCTCGGTGCATCAGCCGTTGATGCTCATCCTCGAAGACGTCCACTGGGCGGACGAGATGAGTCTGCGGTTGTTGTCCTATGTCGGCCGCCGGCTGCATGGCGCCACGATCCTCGTTGTATGCACGGCGCGTGTGGAGGATCTCGCGGACGCGGCCGCGCTTCGCCGGACGCTCGACGACCTCCGGCAGCGTCTCATTCGGCTGCCGCTCATGCCGCTTTCCAGAACGGACACGCTGAAGCTGGCTCGAATGCTCATGCCGGATGCACTGACGACGAAAGTCGTTGCCGTATTCTTCGATCAGATCTGGACCGCTAGCGAAGGGAACCCTCTGGTCGTGGTCGAGACACTGCGCACGTTATCGGAGCAGAGTTCGCTCACGCCACTGGCCTCGGTCACGCTGCCACACCGTGTTCGCGAGGCGATTGGCCGCCACCTCGAATCGTTGGGCGATCGCGCGCGCGAGATCGCCACCGTGGCCGCGGTCATCGGCCACGAGTTCGAGTTTTCACTCCTCCAGCGCGCTGCCGGCCTCGACGAGAAGGAGACCGCCGAGGCGGTCGAAGAACTCGTGCGCCGTCGCGTTCTCGAAAGCGTCGGCGAGAAATTCGGCTTCACCCATGATCGGATCCGTGAGGTTGCGTACCAAAGCATTCTCCCCGAGCGGCAGCAAGCGCTGCACGCGCGGATCACCGCGGTGATCGGCGATCTTTACGCGAGTCGGCTGGCCGACCACATCGAGCGTCTCGCGCATCATGCCGTGCGCGGAAAGCTTCGGGACCAGGCTATCGCGTACCTGCGCCAGGCTGGCTCGAAAGCCTTTTCGCACTCCGCCCACGTCGAAGCCGTCGCCAACTTCACGACGGCGCTCGATCTCGTCGCGGCATTGCCCGCCAGCACGGATCGCGACCGCGAGGAGCTCGGGGTCCGACTCGCCCTCGGTCCGACGCTCCAGGTGACGCGAGGCCACGCGGCGCCCGAGGTCGAAGAGAACTATCAGCGGGCCCGGGCGCTTTCGCTGCTCGGGAGAAATCTGGGCCAGCAGTTTCAGGCGTTGTGGGGGCTGTGGCTGGTGGCGTCGTATCGGGCGAATGCGACGACCGCGCTCGAGCTTGGTGAAGAACTACTGGCGTTAGCCGAACGAGCCGGCGACCCGGCGCTCCTCCTGGAGGGACATCATGCGCTCTGGCCCGTGTTGATATGGATCGGCCGCGTAAGTGCCGCGCGTCCACATCTCGAGGAAGGCATTACCCTGTACGACAAGACGAAACATCGCGCGCATGCCTTCGTGTATGGCGGACACGACCCGGGCGTGTGCGCTTTGAAGTGCGCCAGCTGGGCGTTCTGGCTTCTCGGCTATCCGGAGCGAGGTCTGGAGTACAGCGCGGAGTCGTTGAGCCTTGCCGCCGATCTCGCTCACCCCCCGAGCCTCGTGGTGGCGCTCGTCTGGGCCTGCGTCTTCCGAGATGTTCGGCGAGAAGCTCGGGCGATGCACGAACACGCACGCGCCCTGATGCACGTCGCCAGTGAGCAAGGCGCGCAACAGTGGCTCGCGGCCGGAAGGATTTTCGACGCTTGTGTCCGCGCAGAGCTGGGGGAAGGGCAAGCTGCGATCGCTGACATCAAACGCGGGGTCGACGTCTACAGGTCGACTGGCGCCGCGCTGTTCATGCCCTACTTCCTGTCGTTACGCGCTCGTGCCGAGCGCAGCATCGGCCGGTACGACGTTGCACTCGAGACGGTCGGTGAGGCCCTGCGAATGGCGCGCGAGACCGGCGAACTCGTGTGGGAGCCAGAACTGCTCCGCCTTGAAGGCGAGGTCCGGCTGGCAGATGGGCCGCGTGATATTGGCCGAGCGCTCGGATGCTTTGATCGAGCGATTGAGATCGCCCGCCGCGAGCAAGCGCGGTCCTGGGAACTTCGCGCCACCATGAGTCTTGCCCGCGTGCTTGCGGCGAACGGCGAGCGCGATGACGCGCGCCGCAAGCTTGCCGATGTCTACAGCGGGTTCACCGAAGGCTTCGACACTGCCGATCTGAGCGAAGCGCAGAGCTTGCTGAAGGAGTTGGCAACCCGCTGAGATCAGGAGGCTCTTATACGGATTTTCTGCATGAACCGGCGTTCTACTCCGATACGGTCTTGAGCGGGGTCTTTTGCCCGCTGAATAGGTCAATCCATTGATGGCGACCCGGGACTAGCATGCACGAAGCTCAGGGCGGTAGCTCGCAAAGAGTCCGGCGCCAACTGGCGCTGCCGTGGTACAGGGTTCGAGGCTTGATTTGACCATGGCGAGATCGGCCCGCTACCTGAGGTCGATCCAATAGGCTTCCGGGGCCGTGTAGCATTCAGCATATCCAGCCCCCGCAACCAAAAAATACGAGGGGTTAGCGAACGCAGGAGCCGCTAACCCCTTTCGTTTACCCAGACTTCACCCAGGAATTGGTGGCGAGAATGCGTGCCAGCCGGCGCGTGGTTTTCCCGGAGCAGCTGGTTCCGACGACAACAACACGGGTGAGGTTCACCCCGCAATCATCCTATGAGTCCCCGCCCTCAGCCACGAACCGAACTGTTTTTCCCTCGCACCCAAGTCACGCGATCTCCGTGGCGAGCCGCCATCCGAGTGTCTTCAGCCGACCACGAGATTCACGACCTGCCCCGGCACGTAGACGAACTTCCGCACCGCCTGCCCGGCCAGGCGCGCCGCGATCCCATCCGCGGCCAGCGCCGCCGCGCGCGCGTCCGCCTCGGTGGCGTCGCGGGCGAGCTGGACGCGTCCGCGCACCTTGCCGTTCACCTGGACGGGGAGCTCGATCACGTCGTCGACCGCGAGGGCCTCGTCCCACGCTGGCCAGGGCTCGTACGCGAGCGATGCCGCGTGGCCGAGATGCCACCACAGCTCCTCGGCGACGTGCGGGGCGAACGGCGAGACGAGCAGGACGAGCGCCCGCACCGCCTCGCGCGGCATCGCGGAGAGGCGGGCGAGGTGGTTCACGAAGACCATGAGGGCTGAGATGGCCGTATTGAAGGCCATCGCGTCGATGTCGGTGCTGACCTTCTTGATGGTCCGGTGGAGCAGCCGGCGCGTGGCGTTGTCCATCGCCTCCACGAGGGGCTGGCGACAGACCGCGTGGAGCCGGTCGCGGAAGCGAACCACGCCCTGGATCTGCGAGGTCTGCCACGGCTTCACGGCCTCGAGCGGCCCCATGAACATCTCGTAGAGCCGGAGCGCGTCGGCGCCGTACTCCCGCACGATGTCGTCGGGATTCACGACGTTGCCCCGCGACTTCGACATCCGTTCGTTGTCCTCGCCCAGGATCGTCCCCTGGTGCACGAGCTTCATGAACGGCTCGGGGTGCCGGACGTGACCGAGATCGAAGAGCACCTTGTGCCAGAAGCGGGCGTAGAGGAGGTGGAGCACCGCGTGCTCGGCGCCGCCGACGTAGAGGTCGACGGGCATCCACGCGTCGTACGCGTCCATCGCCCAGGGCTTGTCGTCGTCGTCCGGGTCGAGAAACCGTAGGTAGTACCAGCACGAGCCCGCCCATTGCGGCATGGTGTTGGTCTCGCGTGCGAACCAGCGACCGTCGCGTTGGAAGAAGCGCCAGTCACCGACGCGCGCGAGCGGGCCGGCCGGGTCCTCGCCCGGGTTGTAATCGGCGAGCTCGGGCAGGCGCAGCGGCAGCTCGGACTCGTCGACCGCGAGCGGCTGGTCATAGCGAATCGTGTGCGCGGCCCCTCGCCGAGGGTTGCCGGTCGGGTCAGCGAGCTCGACCGGAAAGTAGATCGGGATGGGCTCGCCCCAGTAGCGCTGACGCGAGAAGACCCAGTCGCGCAGCCGGTAGCTGACCGTGCCGAGGCCGCGGCCGAGCGTCTCGAGTCGGCGGACGACCGCGCCCTTGGCTGCGGGCGTCGCCAGGCCGTCGAACTCGCCGCTGCGGACGTTGACGCCGTCGTCGACGTACGCGGCCTCGAGAGCGTCGTGCAGTCGCCCGTCCGGGCTCACGACCTCAACGATCGGAAGACCGAAGGCGGTCGCGAACTCGAAGTCGCGCTGATCGTGCCCGGGGACGGCCATGACGGCACCAGTCCCGTAGCCGCCAAGCACGTAGTCAGCCACCCAGATCGGCAGGCGAGCTCCGGTGATCGGGTGGATGGCCACAGCGCCTGTCGGCACACCGGTCTTCGTCTTGGCGAGCGCGACACGGTCCAGCTCACTCTTGCGGGCAGCCGCCTCGACGTACGCGACGACGGCCTCGCGCCGAGACGGCGTCGCCAGCGTGCGCGTCAGCTCGTGCTCGGGCGCGAGCACGACGTAGGTGGCGCCCATGAGGGTATCGGGCCGCGTCGTGAAGACGGCGATGCGCGCGTCCGGGTGACCGTCGACACCGAAGACGATCTCGGCGCCCTCCGAACGGCCGATCCAGCGGCGCTGCGCGGTGAGCGTCCCCTCGGGCCAGTCGACGAGCGCCAGATCCTCGGCGAGCCGATCGGCATAGGCGGTGATCCTCAGCATCCACTGTCGGAGCGGCATGCGATAGACGGGATGGCCGCCGCGCTCGCTTTTGCCGTCGACGACTTCCTCGTTGGCAAGCACGGTGCCGAGCGCGGGACACCAGTTGACGGGGACCGTCGCCTGGTAGGCGAGCCCGCGCTGGAACAGCTGCAGGAAGATCCACTGCGTCCAGCGCACGTAGCCCGGAGCGGTGGTGTCGATCTCCCGCGACCAGTCGTAGCTGAAGCCGAGCATCTTGAGCTGACGCTTGAACGTCGCGATGTTGTTCGCCGTCGTCCGCGCGGGATGCTGCCCGCTTTCGATCGCGTGCTGCTCGGCCGGCAGGCCGAACGCGTCCCAGCCCATCGGGTGCAGCACGTCGTAGCCGCGCATGCGCCAGGTGCGCGCCATGATGTCGGTGGCGGTGTACCCCTCGGGATGACCGACGTGCAGACCGACGCCGGACGGATAGGGGAACATGTCGAGGACGTAGCGCTTGGGCCGGCCGCTCCGGCGCGCGGCGCGGAACGTCCCGTGCTCGTCCCAGTAGCGCTGCCAGCGGGCCTCGATCTCGAGGTGGTCGTAGGCCATATCCTGTTGTACCCCGTTGTCGACCTCTTAAACAATCGGGTCGAGAGCGAGCTCGGCGTGGCGTTCCTGGTCGCCTGTTACTCGGCGCTCCGAAAGGGATCCGTCAGTCCAGCTCTGCTTATCCTTGGCGACATGAGTGTCCAGGGCGCCATCAAGCCGTTGCGATCGCTGGTTGAGCCGCTTCGTCTCGGCATGGACAACGGGGCTAAGCGGGCTCTGATCCCGATCGAGAACAAGCGCAACTTCCTGGACGTGCCTGCCGACATCATGGAACACGTCGATCCTATCTTTTGCGGAGACCCAAAGACCGCCGCCATGAAGGTTTTAGGTCTGGTTTGAGGGCGAGCCGGAATCAGCCGTCCGGTACCGGAGGAACTTGAGAAGGCTAGGAACTTCATTGCGCACAACCGGATGCTCCTGCCATCCGAATTTCAGCGACTGTACATGTACATCGGCGACTGGAATCGGGCTATTGGCTTATAGCGTCAGTTCGCAGCGGGCTGCCCAAGAAGCCGTTGCAGCGGACGGCGCTCGCGCCGCCGCTGAACAGCAGGCGTTCGGCGTACAGGTGATAGGTAGGTGGCGAAGTCGCATTCGCAGATCACACACGTCCGCATCTCGTTTACTTCCCCTTCGGCTCGCGGGGTCCACGGTGTCGGGGGTATATTGCGCCGATGACGGGTATCACCTCTGGAGAGCTGTGATTCGGAATCGCCATCGCTCAGTAAAGAGCGTCGAGATGTCGCTAAATCGGTCAGCTGCAAGGTGAAGCTCCTCGGACAACTCGAAGCCCGCACCGGCGAAGAACGCGACATAGACGCGCTTCCCGAAGCGTTTTACCTCCTCAACAAGTGGGACGTAATCGCCATCGCCAGCGATCAGCACGGCATCGCGATAGTGGTCTTGGAAAGCGTGACTCAGCATATCTTTGGTCAATGTGATATCGACTCCCTTCGATTTCAAGGACCCTGACGGCTTCTTGAACACCCGTGGTTCAAAGCCGAGAGCTCGGAGACTGCGCCTTACACCGCCGATCCTATCGTCATCGCCAACCGCGCTTGTATAGTAATAGGCGCGTGTTCCGAGAGTGTTCTCGACAGGGAAGAGGCGGAAGTCACGTACACACTGGACCGGGCTGGAAAATTCAGGTATCCACGCGAAGACATCCCGAAGATAGTAAGCCGGATCAAGGTCGAGCTTCAGTCCTTCCTGCTTTGCAAGCTCCTGGGCGCGGATAGTGAAGTTTTCGCCGTCGACAAATAACATCCATCGCCCAGGTTAGTCATCGCCCAGCCCTCGGTGTCGGGGAGGGGCTATTGTCCCAACCGGGCACATTAGCCCCCCTCCCGCCTTCTGTTCCAGCCGCGCAGGGGATAGGCCATGGGACGCCCCTCCGCGAGCGTGTTGTGGGGCAAGAGCCGGTGCAAACCGTCTGACGCGGGCAGCTCGACGTATCGTACCGGCCCGAACGCCGGGCCTCCGGCGAGCGCTCCTCATCCCTGATTCGCCGGCCAGGCCATCGTCGTTCCCCCCGCGGGCACCGTTGGTGACCGGCACCCGTCGATCAGGGGGTGGATGTTCCAGCCGTTCTCGGGCTGCTTCTGAGCGGCGATGACGGCCGTCGCACCGGCGGCGGCAACCTGCTTGCACCACTCGTCGACTCGCAGCGGAAAGACGCTCCCCCAATCTCCCTTGAACACACCGCGGTCGATGATCTGGCAGTGGCGGATGGGGTGGATCTCGTTCCAGCCGCGCCCTTCGTCCACGTGCCCGGCATCGTAGACCCAGCGGCCGGTCACGAGGACGATGTTGCCGAGCGACAGCTGCTCCAGCGACTTATCGATGTCTCCCGGGTTCGCCTGGTCGTCCAGCGCCGAGCCGAGTCCCGTCAGCGCGCCCGATGCAAAGAAGAAGAGAAGGAACGCCAGAAGGATGCAGGCCCAGAAGAGGCCCGCGGAGCAGGCGATGGCCAGCGCGTCGGCTAGGATCAGCAGAAGGATCAGGCCTCTCACCCAATCCCGGAGCGTCGCGATTCCACCGCCCTCGAACTCGGCGTGAAGCACCTTCATCTTCGGCTGCTTGTAGTACGGGCTCCAGCTGTCGTCGCCGGGAGAATTCGTCCCGGTGAGGCGGAAGATGAGGGTGTCGGTGATAGCATTGTCGCGGGCGTCCTTGAGCAGGTACCCGAACGGCGCCACCTTGCTCACCGTGTCGAGGTCGTCGTTCCCCGGGTAATTGAAGTACGTGCCGAGCACGGCGAGGTTCATGGAGAAGTCCGTGTCGAAGGCATCGAACCCGGTCTTCCCCCACGGCGGCTCGAACTCGGCGACGAACCCGATGACGCAGTGGTTGTTATCGCCGTCGAGGCAGATCAGCCGGTAATTGAGCCACCAGTCGCAGTAGGTGAGCACGGCGACCATGGCGGCGATCAGGAGACTGATGGCGACGGCTCCGGCCGCGAGCGCCGCCGTCGCCGCTCCGAGGATCCCCGCGATGATGATGACGGCGGTGGCGTTCATGACACCAGCCGCGACGCCCGCCGCGATCATGTCGTTCCAGGGCGCTTCGCCCTGCTTCATGTGGGTCAGCGCACCGTTGACGGACGTGCACTTCGTGTATTCGGGATAGCTCACGGCGCACCTCAGCTTGCTTGCACGTAGAGCGTCACGCCGCCCAGAAACACGGAAGCGGTATAGGCGTTGATGTTGAAGGCCTTCGTGCCCTTGAAGCCGGGCGGAGGCGTGATCATGACGTTGATCTCCTGCTCCTGCTGCGCTTGCAGAAGGGGATGATCCGGGCTGATCTGCACCGTCCATCCCGGCGGGACCGGATAGATGGCCGTGGCGTGTGTCCTGGGGTTAAACGCCGCCGTGCCGCTGGGTCCACAGGGCGGCGGCTCCGGAATAGTGTAGGTGTCGACCTCGAAGTGCACCGTGTCCGCCTTGCCCGTGTCGTTGCGCAGGAGAAAGGCGAACGCTGCCGGCGATTGGGCCGGACCCACCTGGGTGTTTTCCTGGCCGAGATTGTTGGCATAGTTGGCGTCGCTCGCCGGCTCAAGCCGGACCTGGATGCAGTAGTGACCGGGCGCCGCGGGCGTCCTCCATATGGCCGTGGCGAAGGCGGGATGATTCGGGCCGCCCTTGACGCCCAGCGTCACGTGCACCGGCTGGTTGGCCGGCGTGATCGGGTAGCTCTGGGTCCCGATCCCGAAGGCGAGGTAGGAGAAGCTGACCGGGAGATCCACCACGGGAGCATCGAACGAGTTGTTCCAGATGCGGGCGACGATCTCGTACTCGGTATCGGGCTGCAGGCCGTACGAGGGCACGACGACGCCGCCCCTGCGCAGGACGATGTCGGGGTTGTCCCAGGTGACCGCCAGACCGAGGCGGGCGAAGTACTCCTGCGAGTAGATGAGAGGATCCGGTACCTTGAACGCGGGATGCGACATCGGGACGCAGTTGGCGGTCCAGGGCCGCCTGCCGGAATCCAGCAGCGATGGTCGCTTGCCGAACTTGCGCACCACGCGCGCCCACACGGCCAGCAACCACGCCAGCAGGCGCAGCAGCGCCCGCCAGCCGTCGAGCACGAGGATCCTCGGCACGACGGCGAGCCCCGACAGAAGCGATCGTGCGAAACGCACGGCTCACCTTCCTGCTGGGTCGTGTGGGGAGCGCGGGCGGCATAAAGGGAGACGCGCCGAGCGCGGGCGGCGGCCGGCGATCGTGCCAGACACAAGCCAGAAGGGGTCACCGGAGGGAATCACCATCGAGGTGTTCTCACCTGCCTGATACAGATGACAACCGCGGTCATGCCGTCGCCTGTTGCCTCCGTTGCCTTTCGACCGCCCGCTTCGCGCGCACGATCAGCGGGTCGATCGTGATGATGTCGTCCTCCCGTTCGATCTTGTGGCCCGGCTGGGTCAGGATGTGCCCTACGAGGTAGTCCGCGACATCGCCGAGCGCGCCGACGATGTCGATGGTCTCGCCGATGTGGTGCATGTAGCTCTTCATGAAGCTCTCGATCCCGCCGCCCGTCTCGTCGGCCAGGAGGAACGTGGCGAGGTGGTCCATGACCGTGTAGCGCCCGAGGCCCTGGTGGGGGGTCATGATCAGGGTGCCCTCAGGATGGCCCGCGCGAGCGTGCTTGCCGACCGCCGCGGCCACAAAGTTCCGGACCACGTCGATAAAGGCGCGCTGGCCCTTGCGGTGGAGGATCTCGGGGCAGGCGCGCCGACGTGCTCGAGCGACGCCTTCCCGCGGGCGTCGTGGGCGGCCGCGTCGAGCAGGCCGGAGCACTTCTTGTCGAGGGCCTCGAGGGCGTAGAGCGCCTCGAAGAGCGGGACGCACAGGAGCCGGAAGAGATGGCCGAGCTCGCCGTTGATGATGCTCTTGTCGCTCGGCGTCGCCCCGTTGGTCACCCGGACCTTGATCAGGAGCCGCTGCAAGTGCCGGGCGTCGTCGGTCGCCATCAACAGCCGGATCAGCGGCCCGGAGAACGCCTCCCTCTCCGGGAACAGCAGGCGCACGTCGAACTTGAAGCGATAGGCCGGCGCCGTGGCGTCGCTGGGGAGCAGGGCCCCGATGGCGACCTTGAACGCCTGCGCGAGGCGCTCGAGCATGGTCACTGACGGGTGTCGGTTCCCGATCTCCCACCGGTCGATCGTGTTGCGGGTGGTGCCGACTCGCTGGGCGAGCTCCTGCTGCGGCCCAGCCGCGCTCCTCGCGCAAGCGCCGCAGCCTCCGCCCCCAGCCCTTCCACCCGCCAGACACAGAGCCCATGATACCGGTTGGTATCATCGAATCAAGCGGCATGCGGGCCGTGCTATGCGCCTTTAAGCGCATTGATCTTTCACACTCCTGAGAACGCAGTAAGCACACGATTTTCCTTGACGCCCAGTGAGGCTATGCCTACTTTGATCGCGATCGTTCGGCGCAGGAGTGGCTTCAGCGTCGTGCCGACGTCCGCTCAGGCGGGGGCCGCAAGACAGGCGACCTCAAGCGTAGTACACGACCGTGTCGCCGTTGCCCATCCACTTGGGCATGCTGAAGGGGAGATCCCGGGCCGGGATGGGCGCCAAGTCGCTCTTCTTGAGCTTGGTCCCGTAGCCTGCCGACGGGGAATCAGATCGCCCGGAAGGCGTGGGGCACCGACAAGAGGGGCTATTGAATCCGCCGTTGTTTTCGTCGAGCGTAAGCGAGGGCGGACGATCGTATTCTGCCTGTGCTCCACGTGGGAGTTCCGGCGCGAGTTGAAGAACCCAAAATATCTCTATCACGGAAGTAGTACAAGAATAGTTGGCAGTACACTCGTACCCACACGACCGTTCAGCCTAGGAAAGGGGACGGAACGCCTAACTGCAGTGTATGCAACGGATGTTAGGGATGCGGCGATTATTATGGGAATGATTTCTGAATGCCGATCAAGTCTGCATTTCTGCGAAAACGGAGCAGAGGGACTCGTATACGAAGGTTGGCCACGAAGAGAGGAGATTTATCTTTATATTTTGCCCTCGCGTAGTTTTCGCAGAATTGATGATTGGCAGTGGTGTTCCAAGGAACCTGTTGGGGTCATCAGAGTTGAGAAGTTGAAAACACACGACCATCTATACTTAATTCGAAAGGCGACAGAAGAAGAGAGGCGGAAATTCTCTGAAGGACACAAGAGAAGGTGCCGGAGCATCGTATGCCACGCGCCCGCTCAGCGGCTCCGACGGTCGAGGCCGACGTCGCGCTGGTCGAGGGGAACGCGGATGAGAGAGGAGCTCACACGGGGAGGGGAATCATGACGGAAGCACGGAAGGTCGCGGCGTTTCGCAAGCGTCTTGCGTCGCGGAAGATCAACTGGGTGATCGACATCCCCGTGAGAAGGAGAATCACGGTGGAGCTGACCCGACAGCAACAGCAGCTGCTGAGGCGGGTCACGAGACAGCAGATTCGATCGCTGACTCTGGCCGTGTACTCGGATGTCCTGGACCCGAAGGTTCATGCGCTCGCGTGGTTCGAGGTTGGTGGCTCGGCGCCGATCGCAAGGGCTCGACGGCGGCGGAAGGCGGCTGGCCGAGCGGCGCGTTGATTGAGGCACGCGTCGCGTGAGGCCAGGTCCGCTGTGGGCTGGTGCGCGAGACGAACCGGCTTCCCGGCTGGCGAGGGACGCGGCATTCGTCCGTGGAGCCCGGTCGCTGCTGTCGGACTATGCCCGCCTGCGGGCGGGTCAGGCGCTGGTTCTCGTCTACGCCCCCGAGGTGAAGGCTGTCTGCCGCGCCATCGGGATGATTGCGGCCGGCGTGGGGATTGGCGTGAGACACGTCTCCGCCGAGCTCGACTGGCCGGCCACCCAGCAGCGCCTAGAGGAACGATGCGACGCGGTGCTCTTTCTAGAGCGTGGCCAGAGCCATCACACACGCGCTCTGCTGCACTACCTCGCGACCCATTCCCGCCCGCGGGCCTATCGCCTGTTCGGAGCGACGCCCGAGACCTTACGGCACGGATTCCAGCGCCGACGAGCCACGCTTCGCCGCCGCAATTGGGAGCTCATCCGGCAGGCGCGCCGCACTGGACGCCTGACCGTAAAGAGCAGCCGGGGCACTCGCCTGACGGTCGGACTCGATCGGGGCGCGCCCTGGGCCAATACCTACGGTGAGCCGGCGGACGGTTACCCGGGGGTGTTGCCGCCGGCCGAGGTCAATACCCGGAGCGCCGACGTCGAGGGCGTCCTGATCGCCGACGGCGCGATCGGGTCCAACATCGGTTGGCCGCTCGACGCTCGGCTGGGTGCGAACCCGATCACCCTCCGCATCTCGCACGGGAGGATCACCGACGTTCACGCCCGTCACGCGCTCGTCCGCGATCTCGTGGAGGAGTTCCTGGGTGTGCCGCGCTGCAACGAGGTCGTAGAGATCGGTATTGGCACCAACGACGGCATTCCGGGATTCGTGCCATCCGATCTCCTCCTTAATGAACGCTTCGCCAGCTTTCATCTCGGTGTCGGCAGTGCCGACGAACAGAGCGCCGAGGCGAACCTCCATCTGGATTTCATTCTGGGAGAGTGTGAGATCCGCATGGGCCGTCAGGTCGCCCTGAGCAGGGGCCGGTTCGCCCTTCCCACGACCGTGCCCCTTCCGGATCGGCGCAGATACGAGGTGCCCGTCAAGCTGCACGACGCAATATAGGACGCAATACAGACTGACTACCTAGAGGCGAGGCGCGGGCGGCGGGGACCTCGTGCGAAGGCCGAGGCTGCGTCCGGGCCCGACGTAGCGAAGCGGCGGCGGGGGGCTGAGGAAGAGCGCCGCCTGATCGACGAAGGGACATCGAGCCGGTCAATAACCCTGCAGCATGAAGTCGCGACAGATCGACACGTTGCGGGGCGCCGCTGTCCTAGTAGTGCTCAGCGCCGACTTCCCCCGAAAGGTGTGAGCTGCTCGGGACAAGTCCGCATCTTACAGCTCCGGCGTTCAGTGGGGGTCTTTGACCGAGCGTCCGGCCTACGACCAATCGTTTCCCCGAGACCTTCGTAACCCAAGCCCAAGACCCAGGCCATCCACAGGGCACGTGCGGGGTCGTCGAGGCCTGCGCTTAGCCGGCGCACACTGTCGCGCGGCGCGCGGCGATCGCGCCCAGGAGGTTGGCGGCGACCGCGAGGAGCGCGAGCCAGATCAGGACACCCGAGAGCGGGATCCAGGGCGCGATCCCGCCCCAGCCGAAGCCCACCAAGACCTCGGCAGTCCGCAGGAGAACGCCAGCGAGCAGTCCGCCGAAGGCCACGTGACGCAGCCAGGGCCACGGCAGGGCCCGCCCTTCCAGCACCGGGATCAGCCTGAAGGTCATGGCCACGACGACGGAGGTGAGGAAGCCCACGTTCACTAGGTGGCGGACCGCGTCGGTCAGGGGTCCAACGGGCACGCCCGCTCGGGCCGCCGCGGCGCCCAGCGCCATGCCCAGAACGGCGGCCGGAGCCGAGAGGGCGGCGATGCGGAAGATCCTGACCTCCTCTCGACTCCGCCCGATCATGGGGAGTGCCGCCGCCCTGACGCGCCGGAGCGCCCCCCCGGCCACTAGGAGCATCGCCGCGCCCCCGAGGGCCACGAACTCACCCAGCCGGACGAGGACCGTCGCGGCGGCCGGGTCCCATGCACCGACTTCGCCGGCCGCAGTGACGAGGATGCTCTCCACGAACATTGGCCCGGCGCGGAGGAGAACCCCGGTCACCCACCCGAGCACGCCGCCGTAGAGCGCCATCATGTGGACGAGCCAGAGGAGTCCCCGATCCGGCACCGGCACCCCCTCAGTGAGCCCCCGGATCCTGAGCACGGTTTCGAAGCCGAGTGCCAGGACGAACCAGCTGGTGCTGGCCGCCAAATGGCGCCTGAGGGGGGCCAGCGGCGGAGGGGCGAGCGCTCGCCAGACCCACAGGCCGAAGAACCCGAAGGCGAGAGCGCCCAGCGCGGCGGCCAGCATCACGAGGGCAGGCACGCTGAGGGCCGTGCCAGCCAAGCGCAGCAGCAGTGCCGCAGCCAGCACCTGCCAGAGCCGGGAGATCAGGGGCGTCGGCGCGACTGGCTCGCCAGTGAAGCGGGCGAAGAGGTGCTGGGCGACGCCCGGGATCAGCGTCGCGAAGAAGCCGAAGGTCTGAACGTGCGCGTGGAGCAGGACCCACGCCACGGGCACCGCGGCCCAGCCCGCGTAAAGCCAGGCCAGCATCCAGGCGCCGAGCGGGACCCCGACCAGGACCGCCGTGCCATAGGCCAGGAGAGCGAACGGCCGGTAGAGCGGCGGCTCGTAGGGATGCTCGACCGAATGCGCCTCATCCGACGCCGCCATCGCGCCCCTGAACGGTCCCGGCTAATGAATCTCGCAGATCACGTTAGTGCCGAAGTCGCTGGTTTCACGAGAGCAGCGCCCGCAGCGCCATGACATTATGTCAGCCTCCGAGGCACCTGGCGAGGCAAATGGCAGGAGCGCGACAGTCATCAACGAACGCTACGAGAAAGCCTCCGTCGCAGAGGTCTCGGCACCGGGCGCCCGCGGAGGCGCTTGAGCCTGAAGTCGTCGAGGACGAAACAGCTCTCGGGGCGCTTGTAGGGTGTCCACGTACATCGTCGCCTTTTGGACCGCAATCCGGAGGTCATCCTCGCTGACGATGTTGTAGCGACCTCCGCGCTCAAGTTCGATTTTTTGAGATAGTTGCCCGTCAGAGAATTTCTCGGGAGCTGAGTTTGCTTGCCACGGCGCGCACCTACGCCTTAGAATGCACCGAGTAGGCTTCAGCGAACCCCACCCTCGAGAGGACGAGCCCGATGAGCAAGACGCGTGTCGTCGAGAAGTGGGTGGACGAGGCAGCGGCGCTGACCAAGCCGAGCAAGATCATCTGGGCGGATGGGTCGAAACAGGAGTACGACCGGCTCGTCGAGGAGATGCTCCGCGAAGGCACGCTCCTCGAGTTAAACCAGAAGACCTATCCGGGCTGCTTCCTGCACCGGAGCCACCCGCAGGACGTCGCGCGCACCGAGCAGCTCACCTTCATCTGCACTCGCGATCCGGACGACGCCGGGCCCACCAATAACTGGATGGCCCCAGCCGAGGCCAAGGCCAAGGCCGGTGCCTATTTCAAGAACAGCATGAAGGACCGGCGCATGTGGGTCATCCCATACCTCATGGGACCGGTCGGCTCGGCGGCCAGCCGCACGGGCGTCATGGTCACCGACAGCGCCTACGTGGTGGCGAGCATGCACATCATGACGCGCGTGGGGCAGGTCGCCATCGATCACATGCGCGCCGCCGACGACTTCATCGGGGGCCTGCATGGGATGGGTGACCTCTCGCCGGAGCGGCGACTCATCCTTCACTTCCCGGAGCAGAAGCTCATCTGGAGCGTGGGCTCGGGCTATGGCGGGAATGCCCTCCTTGGCAAGAAGTGCCACGCGCTCCGCATCGGCTCCTACCAGGCGCGGCAGGAAGGCTGGATGGCCGAGCACATGTTCATCCTCGGCGTGGAGGACCCCGAGGGGCGTATCACCTACTTTGGCGGGGCCATGCCGAGCGCTTCCGGCAAGACCAACCTTGCCATGGTCGTCTCGAAGCTGCCCGGCTACCGGGCGTGGACGCTCGGCGACGACATCGCCTGGATCTACGTCGACGCAGAGGGCCAGCTCCGCGCCATCAATCCCGAGCGTGGGTTCTTCGGGGTCGCTCCCAATACCAGCGCTGCCACCAACCCGAACGGCATCCAGATGGTGCGCTCGAACACTATCTTCACCAACGTGGCGATGACGCCGGCGAAGGAGCCCTGGTGGGAGGGGATCGGTACCGAGGCACCTGCGGGCACGCTGGACTGGCAGGGCAGGCCGTGGGCGCCGGGCGGGGCCCCGGCCGCGCATCCCAACTCGCGCTTCACCACGCCGTGCAGTCAATGTCCCTCCATCGCGCCCAACTGGGAGGAGCCGCAGGGCGTGCCGCTCTCGGGCTTCATCTTCGGCTCCCGGCGGACGAACGTCATCCCCATGGTCTTCGAGAGCTTCGGCTGGCAGCACGGCGTCTTCCTCGGTGCGGCCATGAGCACCGAGACCACTGCGGCCATTACCGGCCAGGTGGGCGTAGTCCGCCGCGATCCCATGGCCATGATCCCGTTCTGCGGCTACAACATGGGGAGGTACTTTGCGCACTGGCTCGCGATGGGCCCGCGGCTCGTCAACCCACCGAAGATCTTCCGCGTGAACTGGTTCCGGCGCGACGCCGAGGGTCGCTTCCTGTGGCCGGGCTACGGGGACAATACGCGCATCCTCAAGTGGATGGTCGACCGTATCCACGGCCGCGGCAAGGCCGTGGAGACCCCGCTCGGCTTCATCCCCCCCGCCGACGCCCTCGATCTCAGCGGCCTCGACATCGACCGGAGACGTGTGGAGCGGGCGCTGGCCTGGGACCGGGACGAGTGGCTCGATGCCCTTGCCGACCTCAGCGCCTTCTTCGAGCCCTTCGGCCGGCGCCTGCCCGGGCAAATCCGACAGGAGTTGGACCTCATGGTCCATCGCCTGAAGAGCGGTCGATAACACGCCGGCGCTTGTGCTCACAGCCTGCGCCTCCATTTCTGGGGTCGATATCGAGGACGATCAGACCTGACGGCGCGCCGGTTGCGCCCTTGAATTTGCTCCCATGACACCCCAAAGCAGGCCGAAATGGGAGGGGCCCCTATACTGTCAGGGTGGGCGGAGAGGAGCTTGAACGTAACTGCCCTGATGGCGGGAAGGGGAACAGGAACATGGAAATCCCGGCTGTGTTAGGTCCGGTGGTGCGCGCGAAACCCAGGCCTGGGTGCGACGGTTACCAGAGGGAGCCGGCGTGACCCCGCTTGAACGCGCTCAGTTGGAGATACGTATCGAGCGCTGGCTGGTCGGGGACGATGCCGCCATTCGAACCTTCAGAGCTAATGCTGCGCTGGCTCAGACTCTGCAGGAGCTGACGGACATAGGCCGCGAGGCCATCTTCGCACGGCTGTCAGAACTGCGGCGACGGCGACGGGAAGGAGAGCTTGAATGAAATTCGACTCTGGTGGCTCGGGGAATAATGCTGTGGCCGCCTTAGGCGCGCAGATGCCGCGCTAGACCGAACACGGCCAGAACACGGCCGTTCATGGGCGCCGCGGGGGCAAGTAGGGTGGCGCGACTTGCTTCGTACGGCCTTGATGTTGACTATCCTGAGCACTCCACGGCTGATCCGTCCCACCGGGCGGAAATCGCCTAGCCAGCAAGGCGGTAGGGCGCTCAGTTTTTTTGCCATTTTTTTGCTGGTATTCTTGGATCTGTGTCACCTCTCACAAGTGTGGAAGCGATGGCGTTTCTCAATCTGGCGCGGCAGGATCAGAAGGCCGCAAGTAGACTGCTCGATTCTGTAGAGAAGGAACCGAAGGTGGGTAGCCAGGTTCCGCTGAGTGATCCCATCTACTTCCTCTACTTCCATACCGTCGAACTTTCCCTCAAGGCCTTCCTGCGATTTCATGGCCAAGATGTGCCCAGGGGACAGGAGGGGCACGACATTGTTGAGCTTCATAGGCGGTGCCACTCCTTGGGCCTCCGTCTCAATGATCCGGACGGACTCCAAAACGTCATCAACCTCCTTGCGTCCGGGAATGAAGATCACGGATTCCGCTATTTCAACCTCAAGAGCGGCCCCATCCCCGACCTGCCCTGGACACGGGAGGTAGTTAACTCACTGATTCAGGTTGTCAGGGAGCGCGTGGACGACAACACCCCGCCCGGACCGGCTGTCAAAGTCCAGATTCTCGTTGGTAAGCCGATGGAACAGGTGAAGCCACCTATACCAGTAACCCCTTAGTCCCCCAGCCCCCTCGCCCCTTCCGCTAGCAGGGTCGCCGCTCTCTCAAGTTCTCCCTTCAACCAAACCGACCGCGGCTACTTCGTGTATCCTTCCTGTCGATGACCGACACGATGAGCCCATACAAGGCGCCTCGATTCCACGCGGAATTTGAAAGGATCGAGCGGCGTTCCGTGCTTCTGATGCGTCGCGGAGAATGGGAGCGGATGAAGGCACAGCAGGGTGAGCAGGTCTCGATCGATGTCGAGAAGACCCCCCTCTCGCGCGTGGCCACCGAGGCACGGCTTGTTGCGGCAGTCGCAGAGCGTCGCTCAGACTACGAGGTGACCGTCACCATCTATCGTGAGGACGCGGCGGACGCCGCGAGAGGCACGCCTATCAACGTTGACCGCTACATGGTCTGGGAACGGATTCCGAACCATCTGGACTTCACGCAAATGGTGAACACCGCCTCAACCGAAGACAACGCGAACATGCGTGGCTTCCTGGGCGACCATGTCTTCATGGTCAAAGAGCCGCCTGATTCTGACCACTGGCTCACGGAAGTACCGTCGCGGGTCCGCGCAGTAGTCCGCAAGCGGGAAGACACGCGAGAGAATTGATCGACGCATGTACCCTCTCGCCGCTCGATCGATGCCACCGATAGCGCAGTCCTAATGTCAGAGCCCAGAAAGCATCACTACCTGTCTCAGTTCTATCTACAGGGCTTCTCGGTTAACGGGAGATCGATCTGTCAGATCGAGAAGCGAGGCGGGCGCGCCTATGTATCGTTAATTCGTGATACGGCGGCAATCCGTGACTATCATGAGCTCGACTACCCTGATGCCGGCGATCCCAACGTCGTAGAGAAGCGCCTTGCCCTAGTCGAGACCATGCTAGGGGAGGGGCTGAGACGTGCAATAGAATCCGGCATCGCGACGCCCGAAACTCATACAAAGATCATCGAACTTGTCACGCTCTTACGGGTGCGGGTGCCCGCCTTCAAGGCAGGCATTGAAGCATTTCTGCAGAACGTTGGAAGTTGTGGCATCCAGTGCAAGTACGTGTGCGGACAACGCGATGCGATCCGGAACGGAGTATCTGACTGTGCCGCTCGCGACGAAGAAGGTGATCGCCTACATTGATCAAAACATCATCAGAGGCGTTTCATGGAGCCCTCTCCTTCGGTTGGCAGATGCAGGATCAGGCTCTTGCCTGTGAGCGGCGGAGCCATTCGTCGAGACCGATGCGGCCGAGGCGCGCTTCCCCCAACGGCACGAGCGAGCGCTCCTCGACGCGGCCGCCGAAGTATCGGGCCTCGGGGTCACTCACGACCGCACGCGGGTCGCCGAGCGCCTTCAGATAGCGGGCGACGATTTCGTTGAACGGTGCTCGTTCCGGGCCGGCGATCTCGACGATGCCGCTTCGTGGCGCCGCGAGCGCCACATCGGCGACGATGGCAGCAACGTCGTCCGCCGCGATGGGCTGGAACAGGCCGGGCGAAAGCCTGACCATGTTTCCATCCGCACTTGAAGCGGCGATGCTGCCGAGGAAGTCCAGGAACTGGGTCGAGCGGATAATGGTGTAGGGGATGCCGGAGGTCTCGATCAGTTTCTCTTGGGCGACCTTGGCGCGGAAATAGCCATTGTCGGGCGTCCGGTCGGTTCCGACGATGGAGAGCGCGACATGGTGCCGGACGCCGGCTGCGGCCTCCGCCGCGAGAAGGTTGCGGCCGGAGGTCTCGAAGAATTCCAGCACCGCCTTGTCTTCAAATGAGGGCGAGTTGGCGAGGTCGATCACCACCTGTGTGCCGGCCATGGCCTCTTTGAGGCCCTCGCCGGTGATGCTGTTGACGCCGGTCTTGGGCGAGGCGGCGACGACCTCGTGGCCGCCCTGGCGCAGAATGGGGACGGTCTTCGAGCCGATCAGGCCGGTGCCGCCGATAACGACGATCCTCATTCCGAACCTCCTAATTCGTAGCCCGCAAGCCGGGGTTTGTGATGGTTGTGCGGCGAGCCGCCGTCAGCGAGTGTGGTCCACCACGGGGGAGACGGAGGGCGTCTTTTCCACAGCAAGCACCCTGTCGGTGACGACCAGGCGTTCAAGCCAGATTCACCCGAGTCTTAGCGCTCAGCGAGCGTCAGCCCGAGAGGCCGAGGTGCAGGCGGAGGAAGCGTATCACGGGCAGAGCCGTCTCGCCTGCCGGGGTCGGGGACGTCAGGGACTCGTCCACGAAGCTCCCGCGACCAAACGCTTCGGGAGGTTGGAAGGGGGCCGTCACCGCGACCACCCAGACTTCACCCAGGAATTACCCAGGAAGTTGCTCCCAACAAGAACCAAAGAGGCCCAAAGGCGACGCCGTGAGAAGCTCGAATTTACGAGACGTTGTTTGTGGCTCGTTGGCTCTCGTGTCGATTCAGAAAGGGCTCATAACCCAAAGGTCGTCGGTTCAAATCCGACCCCCGCAACCATTGACGGCGAGGGGTTAGGGGACGCAGGCGCCCCCTAACCCCTTTCGTTTACCCAGACTTCACCCAGGAATTGGTTTTGGCGCTCGGTAAGTTAACTTCCGCTATCCGCGAAGCTCTCCACAAGCAAGGCGGCGGTGAGGCTTTGAAGACCACCTGAGCAGCGCCAGGCCTGTCGCGACCCAAGCCCATCTAGAGCCTCTCGCCGCGGCCTTGCGGGGCACAGGTCCGGATCTTGGTCGACTGCCGCTTGACACGCTCGAGCGGCCCGCCTATCATGTCGACCGATCGAACGTTCGATCGAAACCCAAGCCGGGAGCACCCAGCCCATGTCTCATGTCCTCGCGGATCAAACGGTCCGCGACGCCGTCTCCTACGAGGA